>Ga0180434_10001607_pt1 | contig 31841 bp, 54 predicted proteins | sample SS_ome_7_FD_132453 | JGI IMG/M metagenome (GOLD analysis project Ga0180434, IMG submission 132453) | Hypersaline lake sediment archaeal communities from the Salton Sea, California, USA - SS_1_D_2 metaG | ecosystem: Environmental > Aquatic > Non-marine Saline and Alkaline > Hypersaline >... | reverse complement strand
GAAGTGGCTTTGTGAGTAATTCTTCCAGTAGCAGCTTTATCGTTGCGTTTCCAAGGATTCCAGTCGATGCTAATGACTTGAGGGAAATGCTGCTAGGAGATGCTATTGGCTATAGCGGTCACTATACAAGCGAGGTTTGGTCTGCTATGGAAGTGGCTGACTTTGCTTGGAATTCCATGAACGGGGAATTGGACGAAGAACAGGTTTGTGCTGAGTTTGAGTCGGGGCATATTAATGGTGACCCTGAATACCCTGTTGACATGTATGATGAGGGCGTTTCTCAAGAGGAGCGTCGAAAACGCTATCAGGAGTGGCAAGACAAGCTAATCGCCCATCGTCACGAGAAAGCAAAGAAGTTTATGGAACAAACGCCCGATACACATTACTACCAGCTTGAGTTTGGTGATGAGTGTGGTGGTCTAGAGGCGGCAATGGAACATGGAGACTTATTCCAAAAGCTGCCACACTATGTTATAAGTAATCATTAAGGAGTAGAGAGAATGAAGGTACGAAGTGGATTCGTGAGTAATAGTAGCTCATCTAGCTTCCTCATAGCATATACTGAGGATAAGTGTGAGCATTGTGGTCGTTCCGACCTGGATATTGCTGAACTGGTGCGGCAAAGTACAAACTATGCCGAAGATGACCGTGTAGAGTGGGATGACCCCGAAGAACAACTTCGCCTGATGGCCGAGGGTATTGCAAAGCGTGAGGCTGAGTTGAAGGAACTTGAGGGGCGTGATAGTGATGAGGTTTTCAAGACTTACTCATGGGGTGGTAAGCAGACCGTTGGTGGCGAGCGGGAATCTCTAAATGATGAGATTCGTGAACTGCAAGAAGATAGTGAGATGATTAGTGAGGCTTTGAGTGGCGGTCAAAAGGTCATTCGTGTCAGTATCGGCTATCACAGCGGCTTGAACTCGGCAGTTCAGCAGATGGCAACAGTATTGAAGGAAGGATGGGGTGTCGAACCATGAAAATTCGTCAAGGTTTCGTATCGAACAGTAGCAGTAGTTCCTTCTGTATCTATGGGGTGCAGGTAGGGCTGAATGACATGGCTACGGCTCTTGACATTGATATTCCCGAGGAAAATCGGGAGTACTCTGATAGTTGGGAGCGTATGAGTTGGGAGGATATGAACACACTAGATAGTCTGGTTAATAAGGAACTTAGGAAACTTAAAGTCGGACTGGCCACTTACATTGAGGTTGAAAACCCTGATTATTCGTATATTGGGTTTCCCCTTGATGGTGTCAAATTGACAAAGGCCAATATGCAGAAGCTTGAAGAGGCGGAGAAGGTGTTAAAGAACCTTTTCGGTAAAGACGCAACATTCCAAGGTGGAGAAATAAGCACATGAAAATTCGACAAGGATTCGTAAGCAACTCGTCAAGCAGTAGTTTCACCTGTGATGTTTGTGGTCACGAAACCGGTGGCTTCGACGTTGGTCTGAGAGATTGCGATATGTGTCGCTGTGAAGAGGGACACGAAATGTGCAATGACCACGTAGACCGTGACAAGGAAGATGAGATTAAAGAGCGACTTGAGCGGGAGTGGAATCCCGATGAACATGATGGATGCACATTCCATTATGATGGCATCTATTATCTTCCGATAGAGTTGTGTCCCATTTGTGAGGGTAGTGTGATTATGGAGAACACCATCTCAGCCCTTGCTATTGCCAAGACTGGACAAACTCGCGAAGAGTTGAAGGCTGAGTTGAAAGCATGTGGCAACTTGGCAGCACAAGAAGCTAAGATTGAGGAAGTTCGCAGTGAAAATTAAGCAGATTATTGGAATAGCGGTTTGGACTATAGCGTTGTTGGGCTTCTTGATATGGGGTATCGGGATAGCTGCGATGTATGGTTACCTATTCGACATATTACTTATACTCGGACTTAGTGCTTTTGCACTATTCCTTGTTCAATGCCTGTTTTGGGCAGTCGATATAGACTGGAACGATGGGTACGACCCATTTGACTTCTAGGAGGTTAAAAATGAAGGTTCGTAGAGGCTTTGTCAGTAACAGTTCGTCCTCTAGCTTCACATGCCAAGTATGCGGTGAGGTTAATAGTGGATGGGATGCAGATATTGAGGATATGGGGATGGTCCAGTGTATTAATGGACACACCATGTGTACAGGACATGTCCTTGATAAGGATGACTTTAAGGAGTGGCTGGAAAAACGAGAGGAATTGAACGACGAAGAGAGTGATAAGTATGATGAGGATGGATATTACGAATACTTCTATGAGATGCCCCCTAAGCTTTGTCCCGTGTGTGGGCTTACCACATTTGGTGACAATGATGTTCTGAGATACTGTCTTGTGCATCTCAATACCACCCGTGGACAAATTGAAGAAGACCTGCGTGGTCAGTTCGATTCTCTGGGTGAGCTACGAGAGTGGCTTAAGGAGCGTGAATAATGCCACGTGTGAGGGCAAGGTCATTCCGGCATTTTAGGTGGGCTACACGATTTGGCAGTCACAAACACCGTGCAACTCGCTATTGGACGGTGTGGATGGGGTACCAAGCAATGCAAACCAAGTCCAATATCCAAGGAATATTCGGGGTCAAGACAGGAAGCTTTCAGGAGACTCGATATGCCAAGAGGCAGTAAGGCTTGCTCTAAATGCGGTAATGTAACTGGCCCACGTACAAAGGTTTGTCCTGAGTGTGGGGCCAAGTTTGCGTTTAAGCCTAGGGCTATGCGTCCAATTCGTGGGCGTGAGGTTAATTGGCGACATTTGAATCATGGCGACGTTATTAAAGTCACACAGGGAAGTGGGCCATATTGGGAAGATAGTGAGACTGGGGAAAGAGTTGGGTTAGGGGAGCATGGCATATTCACCGTCAAACACGTTACCAAAGACGGTATCCATGCATTTCCTAAAAACGGTCATTCCCACAGTTTCATTTATATGGGTGATAAGTATTACACCGAATATGGCTATGTCGGGGTGGCTCACAAAATCTCACTCATAAAGAAGAAGGTGCTACATGACGAAACAAATCATGCATCCAAGACGTAAGGGAATGCTGGCATATAAGAGTCACCAAACACAAGCACACAATCCCTATCATCCATTAACTAAAGCCCATACTCTTTGGCTTCGCGGATTCTGGGAACAAAAACGCTTGCAAAACCCCGAGTTATATGATAGGGTGGAGACAGAGAAATGACCGCATTTTCGAGTGAGGAACTGAAACAACTTCAAACGAGGCTCAGCAAAGCTAAGGCTAAGTTAAAGTCTAAGCGTGATGAGCTACATGAGGTTCAAAGAGAAGTCAATGAAAGACTCGCGGTGGTTGACGAATTGAAGCAGGAGATTCACCTGTTGCAAATGAAGCAAGCAACACCAACTGTCACTGAACATGCTATTCTTCGTTATATCTCAAGAGTCCTGGGTATAGACCTTGACGAGATAAGGGATAGAATACTGACTGAAAGTGTTGTCAAGCAAATACAAACTCTTGGAAATGGGACTTATCCTGTTGAATCTAAAGACGAAAAGGGTAATCGCAGATATCCATTTAAGGTTAAGGTGAAGAACAATACAATTGTGAGTGTCTGGACGTAACGACCACTTTTAGAAAAGGTTCCCAAAAAAAATTTCATGAATGGTGTTTTATTGGTAATCGTAGCTGTTGTGATTTGGAAATTATGGCCGAGTCCCGAGGTCCAGGTCAGTGACCATGATGATATTGAGGACGTAATGGGATTTTTGTACCATGATTAGAAGAAAGGCTGGCAGAGTATGAGTCGCAATAGACTTAAACTATCGAAAACCTATCTCATGGGGAATATGGACCATGCCCCTGATGGCGGTGCGGAGTGGCGAGAGTGGCTTACTCCCTGGCTATGGGAGCGAGGTATTATCGTACTCAATCCGTGTGACAAACCAATTCGTCCAGGTGAGCCTGGACATGAAACTGACGATATGCGTGAGCAACGCAGTCGGTTTATGGCTTCTGGTGACTATGATGCGGTCACAAGTATGATGAAGCCGGTTCGACGCATTGACCTGCGGATGGTGGATGAGATGGGGTTTGGCATATGCAGTCTCGACCTCTCTCAGCGTCCGTGTGGCAGCTATGAAGAGGCATTCACTGGGAATCGGCAGCGGAAGCCGGTTATCTTCCGGTGTGTCCAGGGTAAGGCAGCAATGCCTCCATGGATGTTCTCTGCCTTTCCTCATCAGTTCTTCCATGATACATGGGACCAAGTCAAGGAATATATCGACCAGATTAACGATGGCGACCATATCAATGACTTTGGACGATGGCACTTCTTCGACATTGAGCCCCAGGTGCGAAAGATTATGGGTGTCGACCGACTTGAGCGTAAGATTAAACGCTTAGAGAAGGAGAGGGCACACTTACTGGCTAACCAGATGAAGAAGGAAGATTAAATATGAGTCGTTCTATTCTATATGTCACCACCTTTAATCGTAAGCTCTGGGATGCTAGCGGTAGGGCTATGGTGCAATCGTTCTTTGATACGAATACCTGGGGCGACCTGATGATTGGGTGGGAGGGCGACCGTTCTCTCTATGATGAGGTTAGTGAGCTAATCAACCTAATGCAGGTCAAGTACACCCAACGAACCACTCAGGAAACATTCCTAGTGAACGTGGGAGCCTCTCAATTACTGAAAGAGTGGACAGAGACTAACAAGGATATTATTCCACCGGAATATGGGGGCGAGTGTACAACCTGGGGTAATGAGTGCAAGGAGAAGTGGGGTACTAACTTTAACCGGCAAGCCGCCAGATGGTTTCGTAAGTTTGTCGTTCTTGACAGTGCCCGTGAACATATAGAATACAACATGATTGTGTTCGTGGATTGTGACACTATCTTTGTCAAGGAACTTCCCGATGACCTTATCGAGGATGCTCTAGAAGATATGGACATGTTCTATCATTGCGGGGATAATCGTCGCCGCCGTGATACAGGCATGGAATCAGGTTTCATGGGGTGGAAGCGTGACGACCTGACACTAACATACCATGTGTTAGATGCTGCGATTGACATGTACATGGATGGCTCATACCGTGACCTCAAAAGATGGGACGACAGTTATGTCCTACGCCATCTCTGTGAAACCGGCCTGTATCGCACCCGCGACGTAGTCAAGCCACATATAGAACAGGCAGGGGCTCATGTTATCATTCATGGTCCGTTCGCCCCGTATGTACAACATGATAAGGGCAAGCATCAAAGGGCAGGGCTGGTGGTGAAGAATCAATAGGCCACTTTTAACAAGGGAGCCATAAAAAAAATTGGAGTGAGGCATGAAACAAAAACCCAAGGTTGGTATATTTGCAAACATAGATGATGGGACGACACACTGGAACGAAGTTATCAAGGCACTAGGGTGCGGATTCAGGCGGCACGGTATATCTCCGCACCCAATCTTAAATGTCTTCACCGAAGAGGAATATGATGTTGTCTTTGCCTGCCAGAGTCCAAGGTTTGAGGAATTCCTATCAAGCCAACGGGAATTAAACAGGGGAAAAACTAAGCATGTTATTCTCACTCCAAGTCGTGTAAGTAAGCAGGGTATTTGCCCCCACCGTTTCTTTGACGGAGCATGGGAGAATGGCCGACTCCATCTTTCAAGTCGCTGTGTTGACCTGCAAACCGGTAAGCTACTGTTGCCTGACAATCCACCAGACCACCGAAAAATGCTGTTCGATATGGAATGGTACATGGATGACTGGAAGAGTAATGGCCCCTGGATTAGTATCATTGATGAGCCGAACAATCCATACTTCCCTGACTGGTGTGATGAAACGACAACTGCGATACAGCAAATCACAAACGCCCCTATCCAAACGGTGGACCGTGATAATCTAGATTGGTCTGAGACTCAGGTAGCAGTTGCCATGCAGACAGACACTAGTATGGTAACGATACTTAAGGGCATCCCGACTCATGTGTCTAGCCCTGCTGTTCTTGCCGCACCAATGTCAACCGACCTTGAACGTATCCTTGCTCCGTATACACCAGACCGTTCTCAGTGGCTATGCCATCTTGCTAACTCACACTGGGACAACGAAGACATTAGACACGGTCGGTATTGGAACTACTTAAAGAAGGTGATATGATGATGGAGTTTTCGCATACGTGTTTACCAGTCTGCCCACACTGTACCGCTAATGATGGAAGTGCTGTCCTGTTAGATTGTACTCAGCGTAATTTCGGTGGGTACGGGGTAGACGTTGGTGACTGCCCTGAGTGTGGGAAGAGATTCTACGTTAGCTATGAAGTCTTAAATGTTGAGGAGATACAATGAGTTGGAAAGGCAACATCGTTAGATTACTGTGGGGTTCTAGTGCTACTCCAGCCAAGCCAGAAGTTCAGGAAGAGAAAGAGAAGCCTAGCCATGAAGGAATGGTCCCAGTAGACACGTGGCAGGTTAAGTGGACTCGTCGCTATGGGTCATACAGTCACGAGACTGAGCCTACAGTTGCTGCATTCACTAGTCTCTCTGCTGCTGAATCATTCGCTGAGAAGCTATCGGAGGCATTTACCCTGATTAGGTACAAGGGACATGCTATCACACGTATCGAAATTAAGAAGGGCGATAGTGATGGAGACTGGGCAACATATGCAGAGAATGGGAAGAAGCACCACTATTACTCCCCAGAGAAGGTTGGTTAATGAGAGTAGCAATATGTCATACTAAGAATGCACCTAACGCTAATAGATGCTTGGAGGCAGCTTACAATGGTGTCGGTGAGTGTGGGGATACTCCCGTCAAAATCACCCAGGCCAATGCACATAAGATATATGGCTGTGAAGCTATGATTCAGATGTGCGAATATAACAAGGTGGCTGGTAAGGACTTCCGCTGGTGGCTTAAGCGAGTCAGTAATAAGAAGCTTATTCCCCGTCTAATCATGGACACTGGGTATATTAGGAACGGTAGACTGAAAGGGTCGCCTGACTTCCATGACAGATACATGGCGTGTAGCTGGCAGAGCATCAAGGGTTTGGGTGTTAGTCTGAACAAGAACAGTCCACCCGACCGTTGGGATAAGCTTGGAGTTAGCTTAAAGCCGTGGAGAAAACCTAAAGGTTCAAGCCAACGCATCCTGGTCCTTGGTCAGCATGAGACTGGTACCAGTACTCAGCATATTAATGTCATTGACTGGTTTCAAGAGGTCATTGCTGAGTTACCTAGGTATACTCGTAGGCCCATAGTCATGCGTAAGCACCCCAACCAAACCGAGTTTCCAGAGGGGGACTATCGTATTCTCAAAGATGGATTCACCATTGAGGAGGACTTGCGTGACACGTGGTGCGTGATTGCCAGAACCACAAATGGTGCTGTTGATGCTATCATGAATGGTATCCCGGTGATTACTCCAGATGATATGAGCATGGCTTATCCAGTGTCTGCCCATGACCTATGTGAGGTTGAAGACCCGTACATGCCTGACCGTACTCAATGGGGCTATGATATAGCGTATGCTCAGTGGAAGATTACCGAGATTGGATACGGTACTATGTGGCAGCACATGGGAAAAGGGGTGATGCGGTGAAGAAATGGGCGGTAGGCATCTATGCCAACTACAGGGACGACCAACTGGCTTCGCTTAAGGCAGTGAGTGCGTTGTATGATGGGTTGGTGAAGCATGGGATTACGCCCGAGTTTATAGTCAACTCCAGTAGCAGCGTCCACTACGATGTGGTCTTCATCTTCATCAGTGACAAGGCTAAGACAGTCTACAAGCGTCGTCACAAGATGAACAAGACGCGACCTACCCGCGTTGTGTTGATGGACCGTAGCTGCTTCAACATGGGGGGCACTCAGGAGTTTCAATCCAGGGAATCGGAGTGGGACAAGGGCAATCTGTATGTGGCCTGTCGGTTGCTCGACAGGAAGATGAACTCTATCCAACTGGACAATGACCCTGGTGATAGGTTTCAGTTACTGCATAAGCATAGCTGGCGAACTGAGGGAGAGTATATACTTATCCCAGAACAGGTGAAGCCAGAGGGATTCTGTAGTGACATTGAGCCTAGACCAAAGATGTGGTGGGAGTGGGCGAAGAGAACTGTCGAGGAGATAAGGCGATATACCGACAAGCCTATCAAGGTGAGACTCCATCCCCGTAGATATGAGATAGCTAAGTCTGGGCTTATACCACAGAGACTGGGCGTCCCTGGGGTGTGTCGGTATGTCAATTCAGAAATGGTGTCATTGAAGGAAGACCTTGAGGACACCCACTGTGTAGTCACACTGAGTTCTAAGGTTGCTATCGAAGCTCTCTTGATGGGTGTGCCTATTCATATTGCAGACAGACACTCGCTGGCATATCCTATGAGTACGGAGCTAGAGTATATCTCTACTCCTATGAGACTCCAAAGAACCAAGTGGATAAAACAGTTAGCCCATGCCCACTGGACTGTGTCACAGTTGAAGAGTGGTAAGTACTGGCATTACCTGAGGGGGCAGTTGTGAACATCGCTATCTATTCTAGACCTCGGAGCCTGAACATGGTTGGTAAGGCACTGATGAGGGCATTCAAGCGTGGACTCCACAAGCATGATGTGAAGTTCACAGACATTCACGTGATTCGCCCAAAGTCGGGGTATGACTTTGCCGTGTCTATGTCTGGGAAGAATAGCGAAAAGCTGTATGATGTACAGAGGAGTATCGGTCGTCCCTTTATGACAGTGAAGTTGGGGATGTTTAGCAAGGCACAGGGGTTAGTTGATTATCACCAGAGAGAGGCGGCATCGTGGAATAATATCAACTCCCTATATGCCCACTGCGACTTGTTAGACAGTACATTCCAGCAAGCAGCCTACATAAGAGGTCAGGACAATACACGCTTAAGGCAGTGCCCAGGTTTAAACCGTATCAAATTGACCCCATGGAAGACTAGCGAGAAGGGATACGTTCTACTAATCGAACAGGTTATCCCACGAGGATATGGGCATGACATTGAACCAAATCCTCTAGCATGGCAAGCATGGGCACAACGTCAGGTTCTGAAAATCAAAGATAGGATGCAGCGTGATGGCCTTGAAGTGCCAGTTAAGATACGCCTACATCCAAGACGTACACTAGACCGTATGTGGAAGCCTAAGGTTCCCTTCCTACCAAACGTGGGCAGGTTATCGCCATGGTCTTCGCTAGAGGAATGCCTAGACGGTGCTGTGAAGGTAGTCACGCTTAGCTCACAGTCAGCCATAGACGCTGTGATTCATGGGGTACCAATTTACGTAGCAGACAAGTCATCCCTGGCTAAGCAAGTATCTGAGCCCCATTACAGCCTACAACCATTAACTAGACCGGACAGGCAGCAGTGGCTCAGGGATATCGCCTACGTTTACTGGTCGCTGAATGAGTTACGCACGGGTAAGTACTGGGACTATGTGAAGCAAGTGATTCTACCTAGTTGGGAGATATAATGACAATCCTCTATGTCACATCATTCAATGAGAAGTTTTTCGAGTGCACCGGTAAGGCTATGGTGGAATCGTTCACTGACCAGCAGGTTAATGGCGACCTGCTGATTACACGTGATGGTCTAGAGACTAAAGACTATCAGATGTGGTTGGAGGGTATACGCAGTAAGAGGCGTGGGGCTCTAGAAATCGGTCATAACGTCTATGACTATTGTCTAGACTATGACCCAATGCTACATGTGTGGGTAGAAGATAACGCCAGCATTATCCCAAAGGTACACGGTGGGTTATACACTCAAAAGAACTGCGATGACAAAGGTTGCCCTGGTAAGATAGGTGAGTGGAAGGGACACTTTAAGAACTGCCCTGGCGGTGGGTGGAATTACCGTGCCGCTGGTTGGTTTCGTAAGATAGTGTCACTTAACCACGCACTCCATCTGGGACAGCAATACAGAGCTATCATCTTTGTGGATTCAGATACTCTTTTCACAAGGACGTTGGCCCCATCTTATGTGTATAATGTATTCGGTGGATATGATATGTTCTATCACCGTGGTCCAGTAAGAACCGCTAAGAAAACAAGTATTGAGTCAGGGTTTATCGGATGGCACGAAGGTTGCGGCTATGATTTGTTGCAAAGGGTCATCAATGAGTTTACTAGTGGGGAGTTTCGTCAGTACCCTCGCTGGGACGATGGCTATGTTTTCTGGCGAGTAGTCGATAAGTATCAAGGTGCGTACAAGGTAAAGGATATTGCTGGCAAGGAGGCAACACTTGATACACTTGAACATGGACCATTCGCAGAGTACGTGACACACAACAAGGGTACACACATGAGAGAGGGATTAACATGAGACTAGGTATCTTTGTACCTTACAAGAATCAAGAACATTACGAAACGCTCATGGCGTTTTCAAATGGTATCCGTATTCATGGAGATACATTCTTCACCAACGATATTCTGGCTGGCTATAAGCAGTGTGATGTGGCAGTCACCTTCGGGATTCCGAAGCATGCTACCTCGCGTGGCCAGTTGGTCGAGCGTATCTGGAAGAGTCATGGTGATAAGCCACGACTGGTGATAGAGAAGGGGTTCGTCAAACGTAACGAATACTACATGGTAGGGTTTGGTGGCCTGAATGGTCGTGCGTCCTACAATAATGAAGGGTCACCAGCAGACAGGTGGAAGCAACTAGGTGTAGAGTTACAGCCATGGAAAGAAGGTGGAGAGTACATCCTAGTGTGTGGTCAGGTTCCGTGGGATGCATCCGTCCAGCATACAGACTACAAGCGTTGGGTGATTAAGACGCTCATCCGTCTACCAAAATTCACCGACATCCCTATTGTGTTCAGACCGCACCCACTTCAAAAGACTGCCATCGACGTAAGGCATCTTAAGCATGTGAAGATAGACTGTGAAGGTACATTGCAAGAGGCGGTGCAAAAAGCTGCAACTGTAGTCACGTTCAACTCTAACTCTGGTGTTGAGGCAGTGATTGAAGGTGTTCCGGTAGTCACATGCGACAAGGGGTCTATGGTATATGAAATAGCCAACAACGACATTGAGAGAGTTGACAATCCGCTGACACCAGCTAGACGAGCATGGGCATACAATCTTGCCTACACTCAGTGGACCCGTGATGAAATGAAGAAAGGTCTGCCATGGGGGCACTTGCGTGATGCTAATCTCGGATAAGAATAAGTTTATCTTTGTTCATGTACCTAAGACTGGCGGAACAAGTGTAACGGTAGCTCTTGAGCCTCACTGTCACAATAAATGTAAAGACTATAAGACACGCCCAACATACCTACGGAGTCGCGGGCTGTCTACACATATGCAGTCGAGAAGAATTCCAAAACAGATTATAACTAAGAACTATTTTATCTTTGGTTTCGTTCGGAATCCCTGGACATGGCATGTATCCTACTATGAGTATATCAAACGTCGAAGGGAACATAACCGCCACAATATAGTCAAGAGACAAACCTTTGCACAGTACATAGCTGCCAAGAAGAAAGCGAAGTTTACTCAGATGTTTCACTGGGTGAGCAAGTGTGACTTTGTCGGTCGCACTGAGACTCTTCAAGAAGATTTCAACCACGTAATGATGGAGCTTGGACTGCCCCTCATTGAATTACAACAGTATAAGAATAGTAACATAGTCGATTACGCCGCCTATTATGATGACACTACGAGAGACTTGGTAGCCCAGTTGCACCGAGGAGATATTGAACGGTATGGCTATGAGTTTCCAGCGATAGGATAGAGCAATGCAATGTGTTATCTGCCACTCAACCTCTTTGACCGCAACACATAATCATATTAGGTGGGATGTACCTGTTCACACCTGTCAGAGTTGTGGGCATGCTTATGTGTACGACAGACCAGATGAGGATGATACCACCAAGAAGTACCATTCCAACAAGCGTCGTGCTGTGTGGTACGCAAACTGCCTGAGAGTGAGGCCGATACAATCAGTATTAGACATTGGCCCTAGTCCCGACTTTGCGATGCTACAGTTGTTACAACAGCAGAGGCCAGAAGTTAAGAAGTACTACTATGATATAAGGAAGTTGAAGGCACCGGGATTTATCAAGAAGCATAACCTTGAGGCCCCACGTGTGTCGGTGCTGACCGCACTACATGTACTGGAACACTTTGCCAATCCGCACGACCTCATTGATTTGATTACTAAGCTAGCAGACTACTTTATGATTGAGGTACCCAACTGCGATGAAGAGAAGTTCCGCTTGTCATCCAGTATCACCACACACTACAGTTTCTTTACATCTAGTAGTCTCAAGAGATTGATGAATATGCATGGTATCAAATGTAAGTTTGGACTCAGTAAGTATCCACACAAGCCGACTGATAGGGCTCAGTTGATGGCGTGGACATTGCCACCCAAGAAGAAGTGAGAAGATTGTGCAAACATTAGACGCGATACAAACACGTAGGTCTACAAGGCTGTTCACTGACCAGCAGATTACTGACCAGGACATGGAAAAAATCCTTATGGCTGGTGTGCATGCTCCTACTGGAAGCAACAGCCAGAATGTTAGGTTTCTGCTCGTTCGAGATAAGGAAGAGATAGAACGTATAGGTAAGATACGATTCATCTGGTCCTATAAGGATATCAAACCGCGACCTGAGTATGGTATCGTTGGTGGTGCGAACGCTATCATCTTTGTGTTCGCTGACCATAACAAGGGCAGCATGAGTGCCATGTGGCAGTTCCTTAACGGTCAGAATGCATGTGCAGCCATCCAGAATATGCTGTTAGCTGCAACGGACTTGAAGATTGGTTCGTGTTGGATATCGTTACACAACGACCTTAATCATACCAAGCAGCTTCGCGGCACAGCATGGAGAAGTATGCTTAAAGACTATAATGTGCCACTCTCTTGTGTCCCATATGGTATGGTGATACTGGGATACCCACAGGAAGTAGATGAGGACGGGTATCCTCTTGGAGATAAGATGCATTACAATCGTCCAGTCGAAAGGAAAGACCTTGGCTCATACCTTATTAGACCGCGATAAGTATTTCTCTCATGTCTTCGCACATCTGAGTGGTCAACGTGTTGGTATCGTATTGACATCTGACAACCTTGGTGGACAACTACATATCCAGGGTATGATACAGATGCTGGAATACTTCGGGGTGAGTTATTACCTCGTAGACACTAACCCACCAGCATTCAAGAAGCATAACCAGAAGACTCAAGCCTATGCTATTTCTGGTGGTGGTGTTATGGGCAGAGCATACACTTATCAGCCACAGATTAGCTCTAAGATGCCCAAGGTATGTCCTAAGAAAGGCTGGAATAAGAGCTTTGAGCGTCGTATGCAGGTTTTAAAGACTAACAGACCTGTCACAGTACTACCTCAAAGTTTTAAAGCGAAAGAGCCTCTGAACTATCACAAGGTATTCGTGCGTGAGCATATCTCTCAGTCATTTTATCCAGGTGCTATCCTTGCCCCAGATATGTCGCTAGGTTTGGAATGGAAAGGTAGTGTGCCTGACCCGATACATTCTCTGGGGATATGGTTAAAGAGTCAAGACCCAGAGGGTATCATTCAACATCCAGATAATCTTGGTGACCCTATTGCACAGTTCCCTAAGAACCACAAGAAGTTCAAGGACTACATCAGACTAGCTGCACTCTACCGACATATCGTTACAGACCGTACTCACTTTGCGGTAGCTGCCATGATGGCTAACCTTAACTCGGATACCCAACGCACCATTACCTTGATGCCATGTGCATACCATAAGAACCTTGGTATCTGGGAATCGTGGCTGAAAGACCTAGGTGTGTACTATGAGGAGGGTTTCTAGTGGAGAACAAGAAGCTAATCATAGCTGCTATCCCACGAACAGGCTCAACCTTTATGGCCCGTACCCTGTCTAAGGTGCTGTTTGACAGTACCAAGTGGAGATATGCACGATTCGCCTACGGCCCCAAAAAGCTAGAGTATTCACCTGTTACATTCATCTCGTACTTTCCAACAAGAAGTCTGTATAGTGAGGGTAAGCGATTTTACAAGGGGCACATGTGGGCTTCACCACTACTGATGGAAAGTTTGGGTCGTCATCCGTGGGCTAAGGTAGTGTTCATGGTTAGGAATATCAGGGATATTATACCATCACTTGTGACTCATCATGACTACCTGTCTGAGGGCAATCTTAGAAGACACTGGCCACACTGGATTAGGATGACTATCGCGGAGAAGTACGATGCCCTAATCGACATAATGATTCCCAACTTCGTGGCCATGTATGCTGGATGGGAGCGACTGTATGCCACTGGACTTATCCCGGTGTGCAAGATGCACTATGAACAATGGTGTGGTGATAATCGTAGTGGGTTGCAGACTATCCTAGATTTCATAGGTGAAGACTGTGAAATATCCGACGAACATTTTACCAGTAAGAAGAATGAGCATCGCCCCTATCCCCCGGTAACCAAAGAGCAGTACGAAAGAATCTATCGACTGACACAACACTTTCCAGGCGTAAGCTTTGAGGGGTTTATTGATGAGCCGTAAATTCAAGAGGGCTATGGAGCAGGAGTTCAAGATTCCTGGCAAGCCCAAGAAAACAGACATTAAGTTAAGGGCTATCTGTAACAAGCCGCATGGTGGCACATGGTATCTCCATGATGATATCAAGTTTTTCCCACAGAAGCAGGATGAGTTCCTAAGTCAAGACATCCCAGGCATACTTAAGGATATCTACTGTGATGATGAGCCGCAGGAGCCTATCTTCAAGAAGAATAGTGTGGTGTTGAATTTCGGGTCGTGCTTTGCTGATAGATGTAGTCGGTTGTTCGCAGATACATTTCGTAGTCAGTTCCTAGAGATACCTTCTGGACTGCATAATACCTACGCTGTCAAGGAGTTTCTGAACTGGGTTCTGCATGGTCAGGCATCAACAGGGGCATATCTGTATAAGCAAGCAGGTAAATGGACTCCTAAGGATGAAGGTGATGCGGCAAAGAAGGTAATAGATGGGGCGAGCGGCTTCATTATCTCAGTAGGACTAGCCGAGGTGTGGTGTGAGACTGAGACTGGTCAGGTGTTTTGGCGTGGTGTTCCAAAGGAGATATTCAGTAGGGAGGCACACCACTATGAGATTACGACGCCAGCAGACAATGCTAACAACATGCTCCAAATACAGCGGATGTTGTCTCCCGATGGTAGTCGGCCAGTTTTATGGGTATTATGCCCTGTCCCACTGAACGCTACGTGGAAAGACTCTGCATTTGTGTCTGACTGTCTCAGCAAGTCCATTATGAGGGTGGCGATTGACAAGTTTATGAGCTATTGTATGCCGGGGGCTTATTACTGGCCAGCGTTTGAACAGATAAAGTGGTTGGGGGCACACCTTGATAATTCTACATACGGAGCGGATAACTCTACTCGCCATCCTGATAATTGGATGTTGAAGTATGTGACTGATGAATTCAAGAGGAGATATGTTAGATAGACCAATATTCCAGATAGGACACGCTCGCGGTGGCTCCACGGTATTGCACCAGCTTATGGTTGCTCACCCAGACATTGGCCCTAAGTACTTTCAGCGGTACTACGGTCCAGGGAACGTACAGCTAATGGCCAGTAGTGTGCTTGAGACTGTGGGCCACGCCCGTATCTCTGGCCCCGTAGAGAGGAAAGAACTATGGGACCGCTACTTCCCAACTGAGGATACGCTGACCGACATGGGTAAGGAGTTGATTGTCGAGTCGCACACCCTCTCTTCTGACCGCATCACTGAGTTTGAAGCTGAGTTGACACAGGGATTCACCGAGAAAAGGTTCTACACCAAGTCACCTTCCCTATCCTTTAGGGTCAAGCTCATTCGCCAACTCTTCCCAAACGCCCAGTTCATCGTATTGTACCGGGATGGAGAGCAGGTCTTGTCTTCATGGGGTACGAAAGGTAAGCACAAACCGTTCAGCTTCCACCATATGGGGTGGAGCCATGGACTAGAAGTACTAGCAAGTAAGTGGTATGAGGTACTGGATTACATTGAGGCTTGTCGTGGTGAGGGCATCCCGATGCTCTGTTTATCCTACGACCAGCTTGTGAAGAATACTTTTTTGACTTTACGCAAAGTTTTTTCATATATTGATGTGCCTTGTCCCAAGTATGTCAGTAAAATAGATTTAGCAGACAGTACGCGACGGTGGCAGAAGAGAATTCCCGCACCGTACCACGCCAAGCTGTTAGGTCTAGTCAAAGAAGGTAATGCTCGAATAAGGAAGGCGTGTGATGGGACATAGTACATTGTGTGGAGCAACCCAAAGTAAATTCTGGGGGCAAACCCGCTGCCTATTTGTTGGGCACAGTTCCGAAGTGCACATTTTAGTGGCAAAGAAGGGTGGCTTTTGCTCAAGACATAAGCATGAAAACAAATGGAACAGGTTCTATGTAGTCGATGGTGAGATGGAAGTGGTTATCTTCCGAGAAGCTGGTGAGGATGTAACGGTGTTAACTCCTGGTCAGTTTTCCGATGTCCCTCCTGGGGTAGACCACATGTTCCGCTGTCCTAATGAGGATTGTCAGTGTCTCGAAATATACTGGACAGATGGCTTGGACCCTGGTGATATCATTAGAAAAGATACTGGTGGAATTAAAGAATGAAAAGATACATAGTTATCCCGGCTCGTCTTGAAAGTGAGAGACTTCCTGGGAAGATGCTATTGGATGAGACTGGCACCCCACTGATAATCCATACGTACCTCAATGCTGCACGACAAGCTGATAACAATTGGCATATAGTAATTGCCACAGATAGTGTAGCTATTGAGGAAGAAGCTAAGAAGCGAAAGATACCTGTGGTGATGACAGGTCCAGCAACATGTGGGACTCACCGCATGTACCTTGCTTCGCAGCACCTGGGTGATGGTGTCTATGTCAATGTACAGGGAGATACACCGCTAGCTGACCTTAGTAAGCTGGAGACTATAGGTAAGCTTGCGATGGGGTCAACAATCATCTGTACTCACTACCCCAAAAACCCAACCATGATAGACTACAGCGAGACTAAGGTTGTCTTCGCTGCCAATGGTGGTCGGACCTTATTGCGTCCGATGTACTACAGTCGTGAGCCTATTCCTCATGGTGCGGCAAAATGGTATATCAATAGTGGGTTGTACGCGATGAGCCGAGACACCCTACAGATGATATACAATGGTAGTCAGGCCATCTTCAACGCCAGCGAAAAATTGGAACAACTGCTGTGGTTGGAACAAGGATATAAGGTTCGCTCCATGGAGGTTGCGGAGTCCTTTAATATTGACACGAGGGGCGATTATGAACGATTCAAAAATCATATTGGTGGGTAACGGACCCTCTGTACTTCTCCACGATGCTGGTGAGGTCATTGATGGGTTTGACGAGGTTGTGCGATTCAATAACTTTGAGATTCAGGGGTACCAAATGCATGTTGGTACTCGTACTGATATCCTTTGTCGTCGGGCGTGTGATGATGTGAAGATGTGGCCTGGGGATATGTTTAAGCGTATCCTTTGCTTCGTCACATACTGTCAGCACACAGCGGGTATGACTATCGTTGCCCAGGACATGAAGCGTAGGTACGGGAATAAATTAGAGATTGTTCCCCCGAACATTACACAGGCCACCGGGGCGTTGATTGGCCTTCGCCAGCCGGATATTGAGTGGGCAAGCTGCGGGGTGTTAGCGATTGATTACTTCGCTCGTCGCTACAAGCACGTAGTTATTCACGGGTTCGACGGTCTTAATCTCAATGGTGAAGAGAACGTCGCCCACTACTATCCGTTGAAGCCTAAGGATTCCAAGTTCCATAGTGGGGCAAAGGAAACTGCGTTTATCCAAGAACTTATTGAGCAAGGAAAGGTGTCGAGATTGGTATGAGTGAAAGAGCATTCCCTAATGATGGTCGCACAGGCATGACCCTCCGTGAGTGGTACATAGGACAGGCACTGGCGGGAATTGTTGCTGGTAACGAGTGGAATTTTGACCATAACGCAGCAGCACCCCGTATAGCAGAGTATGCTATAGAAATCGCAGACAAGATAATGGAGATGAAAGAGAAAGTAAACGATGAGCATTAAAGAACGTATCGACAACATCACACAAATCAGTACCGCATACAGTTCGGTTACACCCCCTATCCCCGAGAGCGTCAAGATTGAGTTGACTGCTCGGTGCAACCATAAGTGTAAGTACTGTGCTACACGTATGAACCTCCGCGATAAGGCTGAGATGGACATTGAGTTCTACAAGCGTATCGTTATGGAGATGCGTGAGGCTGGCGTCCAAGAGTTAGGTGTCTTCTATCTCGGGGAAAGCTTCCTCTGCCCCTGGTTGGCTGAGGCTATCCGCTATGCTAAGGAAGACTGTGGTTATCCGTATGTATTTCTCACAGCTAATGGTACAGCATGTAACGAAGAGAAGCTTCGGGCTGTGATGGAAGCTGGACTTGATTCGCTCAAGTGGTCGTTCAACTATGCCGATGAGGAACAGTTTGAAGATATCACTCAGATTCCTGGGAAGAACTTCAATAAGTTCATAGAGAACATTGCTGCGGCCTACTGGATTCGTGAAGAAGGTGGGTATCCGTGTAAACTCTACGCATCTAGTATTAAATATGCTGACCAGCAATTCGATAAGATGAAAGCTGCGGTGGAGCGTATTCTTCCCTTCGTGGACGAACACTACTGGCTTCCCCTCTATGGTCAGGCTGGCTTGGTCACGAAAGACCTTGATGGCAAGCCCATGCCTGGGAACCCTGGTCGACTGGGTGCTTTACGCAAGCCGCTGCCATGTTGGGCGGCATTCACGGAGGGTCACATCACATACGACGGTATCCTTGCCGCGTGCTGTTTCTCTCACGAGGAACGGTTTCATATGGCTGACCTCAACGAGGTAAGCTTTGTGGATGGATGGAACTCACTGAAATTCCAAGAATTGAGAGAGGCTAACCTGAAATGCGACGTTTCTGGAACTGCTTGCGAGGACTGCGTTATTCTGTAATCATCACGCTTGGGTTGTTCATAGCATTCGTAGCAATGCATCCGGGCTGGTCGATATTGTTTCTTGCTGTAGCCATATATTGGATATGGAGAAAGGGAGTTTAACATGATTGTAGGTATTCTGATTACACTGTGGGTCTTACTGGCGTGGGTATTAGGTCTTGCGTTTGTGTTTGTAGGTATTGCCACCGGCAAGCTGAATAGGGTCACCATGGGTTGGGACGACCCCGACTTCCATGGTTACTGTCTGCTTGTGATAGCTGCACCTATTATTATTCCTATTGCTGCACCTGTAGTTGGGTTCTTGGCAGGAATGTTTAAGTTATGCTCGCTGGCAGAGGATGCTCGCGTCTTGCTTCAAAAACCCAAGGATGAGGAATGATTACCCGCAGAGATTTCACACGGAGGGTGGTGGCTGGTGTAGCCGCCTATATGACTGGGAAGCCCAGAGAGGCATCAAAACATGCCCACTGGGAACATTTCAGTACTAGTGTGAACTCTCGACAGATGGCAGAAGGTGTGTTCGTAGCATGGCTGAGGGCTATGCAAGACCTCGCTACACAGTTAGACCATTCCAAGAAGGGAAGGACTCTGGATGGCCCTCAGTTCATGCGAAAACAGGAAGAGATGGGTGGAGAGATGGACCTGCATGGTGAGTCTCTGGGTACACTAGTGGCACCATTCATGAAGAATATCTACAAGAAGCTAGGGCACCCCGATAGAGTAGTCATCGAAGTGTTTGTGCGAATCCCCAGTGAAGAACAACTTGTTATAATACGTGGTGAGAATGACCAGTGAAAGCACTATTGGCTATCGTCACACTGGTAATTTATGTCGCTTGCGTCATATATGTGCTACAGAAAGATGGTATAGACAAACCAGCTAGCGGTTACCTAGGAGAATTACTGAACCCTGCATTGAAGTGGCTTATCATTGGGTGTATAATGTACATGGGTTGGACCCTTATCATGTTAGTTGTACACTGTCTTATCTAGGAGAATCCAATGGGGAATAAATACCGAGAGCAGGGGCGAAAAGACTACATCGGAGGCTTCTGGCGAATCCACAATCCATATGCCAAGTGGTGGCAAATCCTACCTTGTCTGCGTGATGTGAAAGCTAATCAGTGGTTGGAGGGCTGGTTTAGTGAACATCGCACCATGCTAGCTGTCGATAGAAACAAAGGAAGGTCATTCTCAAAATGAAATGGGCATACTTAAAGCCAGGGACTGAGCTATACAGGCCAACGATTCAACTTGAGCCTGGGGATATCTTCCTGACCCGCAACGCTGGTGACAATGAGGAAGAAGATAACGCTACTCCCGGTTACTGGAACCACGCCGCTATGTATGTTGGTAATGACTATGTGGTCGAGGCACAGGCCGAACCGGATGCTGTCATCTATGCTGACCTCGATGAGTTTTGGACACGCTATCCGCTCATCAAGGTACTGCGTTATCCAGCACCGAGAGAAACAAGAGTTAACATGGCTCGCCATGCTATCGCACTCATCGGAGTATCGTATGCAAAGCTAGCCAGTATCTTCTTCAAGAAACGTAAGTTTCGTACACGAAGGGGAGAGAATTGTGTAAGCACAGTACGGAAAGCTGTGATGATGGCAACAGGGCGTGACCCACGATGGCATACGCCCGATGGAATAGCCGAAGATAAAAGTTTGACTGAGATTGTGGAACGCAACGAGTTGGTAACTGACAAAGCGAACATCATGATTCATAGGGAATAAAATGGAATGGATAGGATTCGCGGTGTGGATGGGTATTGTCCTTGCGGTGATTATTGCTGTCCACTTTGCGTTTCGGATACGAGTACAACCTATTACTAATCTTTCATGGGAGTTGAACATGAAACAAGCTACTATCAAATTGACATGGACCCCTTCGGTATCCCCAGACGTTGATGAGCAACTGCTGTACATCAAGTCGACACCTGGGGATGAACTGGTTGACAACCCTGGTGCTATCGAGTTGGAAGATGTTCTGACTCCTGGCGTGTCGGAGTACGAATTCAGTGCTATCGAAGGTGATGTGGTACACGTTGAGTTGATGGCTAACGATGGAGTCAATGACTCTGAGGTAGCTGTCCTTGACTTCACGGTACCTGACCTCTCGGCTCCTGCACCCCCGACTAATCTTGCATTTGAGATTATCTCGGTTGTAGACATTGAGCCTGAACCGGAACCCGAACCGGAACCCCCGGTTGCTGAACTGCCCCCTGACCCTGAGGGTTAAGAAAAGTGGCCTAGAAATCAGAGGGGTGTAATATATATATCGGTAGAGAGTGGCTTTTTTCGTAGTCCGTAGTCATTCTTTATCTGGTTTCCTGGGTGAAGCTTACCTCTCTCTTACTGTGACAGTCCTGGGGGTAAGCTTCATCTTTTTGTGTTTGTGGAGATGAGGAGATAAGAGATGAGCGAAGTGCGAACAAGCTTGAAGCAGATTGAGGAGAGCGGAAGAAGCCAATCTTGGATTAAGAGGGCTAAGTACGTGTTCATGAAGACATACCATGAGACTAACGACATTGATAAAGCACGTAACGCCGCACTTCACGTTCAGGAGCTAAAGACACAGAGTAACAACATCAAGGAGTGGGCGATTGCTATAGGTGTTGTTCTCGTTCTTTGTGTTTGTGGTGCTATACTTCCCGAAAGTAGTGAAGTAGAGGCAGGGGAACAACCCCCGGTCTATAACAGTGCTTGGGACGGGTCAGTAAGCCAAGCTAAGAGCCTATTACAAGATATTCTTCGTGACCCTGACTCAGTGCAATACATCAAGTGGTTTCCTGTTCGGCAATATGAGAGCGGTAACTACTTCGTAGCCGTAACCTTTCGGGCAAAGAACGGGTTTGGTGGTTATAACCGAACCTCAATCTTAAACATGACGCTAGACAAAGATGGCAACCTTATTGAGTATTCGTTAGATGAGTAGCGACCTTGCGTCAGATGGCATCATATGAAACTTTTTTGGAAAGCAGTGATGCGTACTAGAAATTCACTATGGGCTCGTATCGTTAGAGGAACAGACTTTCCCTATTCACGCAGCTATAAGAAGTTTACCTTCGGAGCCGCAGTTTTTGACCACCTGTATCTGTATCAACATCCTCGTACTTTCTATGGGACATGTGATATTGCGGGGCTAAGCGAACTAGGTCATGTATCTACGTATATAGGACCAGGACAAAGGGAACCGGTAATAGGACACTTTTAACATGCCAATAATTGAAGTACTAGTCGGACCAATCGCCTCGGGTAAGTCCACCTACTGTAAGCATGTGGCTAAACGAGGCAAGATAATCATCAACGATGATGATATTGTGCTAGCCCTACATGCTGGTCACTACCTGGAGTATCGGGAGGAGTTGAAACCCCTGTACAAATCTATTGAGTCGCACATCCTCCATGGTGCTATCATGTGTGGCAAGAGTGTGGTGGTGGACCGAGGGCTAAGTATGAGCCGCAAGGCAAGAGCGAGATGGATAGCTCTAGCCCAGACACTAGACACACCTATCCATGCTCGACTCTTCACTATAGATACACCTGAGGTACATGCCACTCGTCGCATGAAAGCAGATAGTCGCGGTTACACCTATCACCAGTGGCTAGATGCAGCCGAAAGGCATTTTAAGAACTATGAGAAACCAACACTTGAAGAGGGTTTCGACCATGTCCACTTTCATAGGTGGGAGCATGAGGGAGGCTACTACAAAATAGGAGATGAGGATGCCTAAGATTTTTGCACCGGGGCAAATGGTATGGCGAGTAGATTTAATCGGCAACGTCATTGAAGAAGTAGAGATAGTCAAGTGTGATGGTGATTCTGGGGGCAACGCCCTCTATAAGATAAAGAATTCATACAAGACGAGCGATGAACACCTTTTTGGCCGCATCAGTGATGTCACTAACTTTGTACTGACTGAGATACTTAGGTTAGCTGGTGAAGCTGCAAAGGCAGCGGAGGCTGCTAAGAAACTAGCGGAGCAATTGGACAAAGTGAGGTATGGGCGGTAAAATGAAGAAAGAAGTTACTGAATATTTTTGCGATGACTGTGGGTCTAAGATAAGTAAAAAGTCTGGGGTAAGGTCTGTTTATATAAACACTCCCGTAGTGACCAGCACAGACCCAGAAGAACGCTCGTTAAGCTCACATGGTCAAGTAGTTGACCTTTGTTGCGCATGTATGTCTGATAGGGTGTCACATAGCGTAGCGATTGTGCCGCTAGATAGACGAGTTTACAAGGATATTAAGATAGGAGCATCGAACCCATGCCGAGAAGTTCATCCACTTATACACAGAGGGTTAGTCCAAGGAGCTAAAGCCAAATGATACTACTTCTAGCATATTGCATTTTTATATACATACTTGCTGGTATCGGGTTGTTCATCATGATTATTATTGATGGACCGATGGGAGACAATGAGAAGAGAGAATTGATACCATGGATTATGCTTGCCCCACTATGGGCACCGTTCCTCCTGCTATTCTTTGTGTTCCTTGGACCAATACTCCTGGTGGAGAAGGCATTCTTCTACATAATAGACATTCCACATTATTTGGGAACTAAGGTGAGAGAGGCAGTTAAGAACAATAATGACTGAGGTCATCGGATGGATTGGTGCGTTTTTCTTTATCATTTGTGGTGTTCCCCAGGCGTGGAAAACATGGAGAACAAAGAGTGCCGAGGATTTGTCATGGTTGTTCATGATATTCTGGCTATTGGGAGAGGTATTCTGTTCGGTGTATCTACTTCTCCAACCAATAATGCAATGGCCGTTGCTCGTAAACTACGCGATAAACGGAGCCATACTTATCTATTTACTTTACGCGAAGTGGAGATACTAACATGAGTAAGAGACAGGTTGTTGACTGTGATTTGTGCGGTCAGAAAGAAGTGGGCGAGTCTCAAGAACTCCCCATTGCTACCAAGGTGGGTGGGCGAACGCTGGATTTCTGTCCTAACTGTATGCCTAAGGCCACGGCTGCACTCTGGAAGCTGGCGAGTGCTAATGTGGAAGTAGGTGAAGACATGCTTAATGTGTTGCCTAGCCTTAAGTGAGGTTTATCATGGAAGCTACCGTTGGATGTAAGATGATGATACGAGATGGTAAGCCTCGTATAGAGGCCCATGTAGCAGGTAAACGTGTCATACTGTACCTTAAGCCTGAACACATTGTTAACTACACCAGCCTACTTGACGCAATGAGGCAAGAACTAATGCCTAAACCATTGGGAGATACTGACAATGAGTAGACCTATTGAGGAAATTGACTACCCAAAGACTGCTGATGAGTGGTGGGTGATGTTGAAGCATCACAAGCCTCAGCTATTGGACCTTGTGGCTAAGTACCACCCCTATTATTTCAAGAGGTATCCGGCGATGCCGATTACTGCGAAGAGAGCAGAGCGTGCATGCCAGGGTTTTCGGAATAAGATAGGTCAAGACACGACTAAAGACCCTCAGAGAATATTCGAGATGGCTCTTGATGGTCAGAGTGGGGTGACTCTTGTAGGACTATTGAACGATACATGGTTTGGCATGCCTGAGAGTACAGCTATTCATGCAGAGCCAGGGTTCTCGGTATTGTGCGACCTGTGTTCAGAAGCCTATGTTTTAGAGGAATCCGATGAAGAATCATCTCGGTAAGTCAGACCTTAGTGGACTGACGCACAACACAGACCTTGCTGCCCTTGAACCTAACTCCGTGACAATATCGCCAGAGGTAGCCAGGATACTAATCGGTGCGTATAAGAAGTTACAGTTCTGGGAAAGTGTGTCATTGATGATTCGGAATGACCATGACGCACTACACTATTATTTCAAAGAGTAGGGAGGAAGATATGAAGTCAATATGGATGGCTGCACTACTGCTGTTGATATGCTGGTCGCTACCGGCCCAAGCACAGGTATGGCCGAGAGGGGTAAATGCCCCTGAGCCTCCGGTAGAGGGCATGGTAATCATCTTTGAGAATGGGCGGCTGTCGCGGCCTATTGCTCGAAACACAGGAAGCTACATGAGCCACTGTGCCATATATCTGGACGGTTGGGTGTATGAATCTACTAGTCCGGTTGCAAGGAAGCTTCCGTGGGATGAGTACAAGAAGTTTATTTACACTCGTAAGCAGATTGTTCGACGACTCCGCATACATTACCTCATTCCCGCAACACCCTTCACCAAGAAAGAGTTGAAGAAAATGAAGGAGTATGCTATGGGTCAGATGGGTAGGCCGTATCGTATGCGGAACTGGTGGCAAGACCGTGACTCTGAGGGTACTCACTGTTCGCAGTTCGCTGGTGAGGTACTTGAGGCAAGTGGGCGACCTGAGCTTCAAAACCCGAAGTCGTGGAAGGAGTCACCGATAACCATCTACAACAAGCCAATCTGGAAGCACAACCAGAAGCAAACTAACTGTAGGAGATGCCGATGATTACTATGTTCGCAATCTATCTTATGATAGTCACGTGCCTGTACACGTGGATAAAGATAGCATTCATGGAATTAGCTTTTGCAACAGAATGGACGTTTGAAGAACGCCTATGCACAGTGGGGCTTGCAATCGTATTCCCACTTGGTGTTTTGGTATTAACATTACTTGTTATGTTGAACGTAGCATTTTTCACCGCTGGTATGATTGACTGGATTAAGGGCGACCGTATTCCAGCGATAAAGAAGTGGTGGCAGGAGTGCCGTGACGATAAGGTTGGATGGTAATGGTCAACACTAATGTACCATACTTAGGGGAATGGCTGGAAGGGTATCATGCCCATGAACAGGGTAAAATCCTTACAGCCAACCCCCACGAAGCTGCGGAGTTTGCCTATCCTCGCACACCTGAGGGTGAGGCATGGCAAAATGGATGGAATGCCGCATCAGAAGAGGCAAGAGGGACGCTAAAAAGTGTATAATAGGTACAGACAAACAAGACCCTTGTTGAAGGAAAGTACCATGAAGAGATTAGCTATTATTCTTGCCTTGATTGCCGCACTGACCTGTGTAGCAACGGCAGATGCAAAGCCGCTCAATCTTAATCAGATTCTCGACGCCACCTGTCGAGTGTCAACAGGAAAATCGTATGGTAGCGGCACATGTATTGACGAGACTAAGGATTCATACTTAGTACTCACGAATGCCCATGTGGTGGGCAGTAGCCGTTCGGTAACGGCTGAGTTTTTCAAGATGGGCAGGAAGACCTATCCTATTCGGGGTGAGGTTATATGGAAAGCCTATCGGAAGCAGAGCGATATGGACTTCGCCATCATTAAGCTGGCGAAGAATGACTTCGGACAGTACCCCCCGAGGATAATCCCCATTGCTCCACGAGGATACAAAATCAAAAAGGGAGACTATATTGCCTCCGCTGGTTGTCCACGTGCTGCTTGGGCAACCGCTTGGGAGGGGTATGTACTCGGTTTTGCAAGCAATAGCAGGGTATGGTTCACTCCCCCGCCTCTGGGTGGACAGAGTGGGTCTGGTGTTATGGTCTTAGTACCCGATAAGCGTGGCGAGTTGCACACTCGCGTAGGTGCCGTGTTGACGTACCGGCTTGGCGAGTCGTATAAGCGTGACAGTCAGGGCCGAGACTATGATAAGGGGGGTGCCATCCCTGCCACTACTCTTCACAATGCACTGAGTAACACCGTGTCCTATACTGAGGCACAGGCTGTTCCGGCCCATTGGAAACCGTGTAGCACTGAGCGTGTTGTCCCTGGTGACTACTGGGGTATCTGCGATGTGTGTGGGAACTACTATGGCTTACATGCCAAGTGTTCTGGAGGTCGGCTGTGGTGCAAGAACCAGGATATGCAGACTCTGTATAAGCCGCTACCTCATGGTGCACATATTGTACACTGGAATTGGGTAGACAACTGCCCTAATGGTAGTTGTAGTCCTTACGGGCGTGTACCTCGCAATCCTCCGTCTGGATGGCTGTTTGGTGGACGACGTAGACCAGTACCGCCTCGTAACCCTGGACCAGGACAACGACCTCCTGACCCTGGTACACCGCAACCTCCCGGTGGTGGTGGTAACCCGTATGGTGGGAGTTTACCTCCTGATATAATTCCACCGTGGCCTGGGGATGAGAAGCCTGAGGATGAGACTAAGCCTGAGATACCCATTCCAGAAGAGAAACCTCCGATTAGTGAGCCTCCGCAACCGGAAGAGAAGCCGGAACCGGTAGTTCCCGAGAAGAATGAGGAGGTTGAGAAGCTAGAGGCACAGGTCAATGACTTGAAGACTCAGATTCAGGCCCTGTCTGGTGAGATTGACCGGCTGCGTGATGCCAGTAAGGCTGATAAAGCTAAGGTCACCGAGCTTGAGCAGAAGGTCGCTGACCGTGCTAAGCTACAGGCTAAGCTTCTTGATACCGAGAAGGAGTTGGGTAAGAAGGAAACCGAACTGGCTGATGCTAAGAGTGAAGCTGAGATTGCCAACGTGAAGAACGAGGAGTTAGAGGGTGATGTTCTAACTCTTGAGGGTGTCAAGGCTGAGCTTGCTGCCGAATTGGTAGTTGCGGTACAGGAAACGAAGACCAGTACTGGTCAACGTAACTGGCTTGCTGCCATCCTGGCTTTGCTTAGCAGTGGCTTCCTTGGTTCACTTGCCTACCGCTGGTGGATGGGTGGTGGCCGCATTAAACTGCGTGGCGTGGTGGACGAGGCTCAGGAACGGGCTGATGTTTACCTGTCGAAGGTTCTTGATAAAGATGCTGTTGACTTCGTCCATCGAGAGATTGATGTTGTTCAGAAGTATGTTGGCGATAGGGTAGAAGCCTACCTTAAAGCAAAGAACGGGTAAGCGTTCGCTGTTTGCGAACCGCGAACATAATGGTACTTTCGGGTGGTCTGGGACATTAACCCAGGCCACCCTTCTCTTTGACTGTGAGGATTTCATGAAGGAATACATCGTTGAACCGGTAGTTATGGACAAAAACCACCCTTTCTGGCCTAAGGCGAAATTATACCGGACTGTGCATGTTGAGACTGGGCGTGAGTCTCTAGGTATGTACACCACTAAGGAACGTGCCCAAGAGTGGGCGGATAAGAAGAACAGTGGATGTTAATTGATAGGGGCGATTAGCTCAGTTGGCTAGAGTACTACGTTTACACCGTAGGTGTCACTGGTTCAAGTCCAGTATCGCCCACTAACACTTCTCTACACACACCTTGAGGAATATCATGACTGTTGAACTGTATCGAACTTATGGATTGGATAGGTACATGGGTCAGTTCTGTGACCTGCTCCAGTGCAAACCAGAAGAGGTAAGGGTTATTCAGACGCCAGCGAACTGTAACCCATTCTTAGCGAATCGTTACTTCACCAGCTATAGAAACACCAAGGTTCCTAAGTCACCTAGGCCGATATGCATTGAAGTGCAGGGCTTTGGAGATGAGCCCCCTGTTTATCGTGACGGTGCAACAATCGGTATCAATGTTTTTGAAACACCAGATGGCATTCGATACCTTCATATCTTCCTGCCAACACCAGGACATACTCGCCCTCTAACGCCCTTCTTTATCTACCGTGGAGGTAGTAAGGATTGCAATCGGCTGCTGAGAATCGTTAGGTATCATAAAAAGCTCTCCGAGGAATCTCCGGTCAAGAATATCAATCCAGTACTTGACCCCCAGGTGTATGATGATGTGATTAAGAACAGTATTGGCTTCATTGCTAAGCAGCGGCGTCTGCGTGAGTATGGTGTAAAAGCAAGCCGTGGTATCTTGTTTACCGGCCCTCCTGGGAATGGTAAGACGATGCTCTGTAAGCACATCAAGGAGTTGTGTAACCAGAAGAGTATTGAGTACGGAACTATCACCGCCAGTGAGTTAGAGGATGCGTTCGCCCATAACCACATGGACTATACTCTTAACCGCTATACGGTGACGTTCTTCGATGATATTGATGCATCCTATTTCGACAGGCAGCGGAACGGCAAGATGACTGGGTCTATCCTGTCGGCTATGGATGGGTTCTGTGAGACATCTAACGCTACCGTCCGTATCTTCACCACCAATGAGAAGGTGGACAATCTTGACAGTGCATTCACACGCCCAGGTCGTATTGATATGCGGGTGGAGTTCAATAAGCCCACCCCCGAACTACGACGTAAGCTCATTATCTCTTGGCATCCCGAAGTGGTGGACAATATTGATGTCGAGGCACTGGTTGCAAGCACTGATGATATCTCCTTCGCTGAGTTGGAGAACGTAAAGACAACCTTGGTTTCTGAGTTCCTTGACAGTGGCAAATGGGATATGGACTGTGTCCTTAAGAACCTCTCATTCCATGCCAAAAAGGACAGTGACGAGTTTGGGTTTGCTGGTATCGCTAAACGTAGTCAGGATAAGAAAGAGACTCCCGAAGAACGAAAAAAGAAACCGCTGGTGGCAAGAGACAAGAATGGTAATCCAGTAAAGCCCAAACTTGGTAAGTGGTATGTACTAGACCTTGATAATGTTGTACACCAATTTGATAGACAGGAAGATGCAGATGAGTACTCTAACAAGCTCAACAAGAAGCTCAACAGGAAAGATGAACCTGAGAAATGAACAGTCTTAACTATACTGCACCCATCAATCAACTAGGTTACGGCCACGTAGGGTTTAACATTCTCAAGGAGATGGTGCGGCAAGAAGTAAGGGTGGGCCTTTTCCCTATTGGGCAACCCTCCGTATCTAACCAAGAGGATGCGGCACTTGTCCAAGGGGCGATTAAAAACTCTGAGTGGTTCGATATAGACGCCCCATCTTTAAGATTGTGGCATCAGTTCGATATGGCTCAGCACGTTGGCTATCCTCGTATAGGGTTCCCTATTTATGAGATGGACCGGCTTACCGAGCTAGAGAAACATCAACTTAGGACACTGCACGGCATTTGCGTACCATCGCACTGGCATAAAGAGCAACTCGCCCTTGATGGGATAGAGGGGAATGTGAGTGTGGTTCCCTTGGGTTACGACCCCGACATATTCTTTGCCGCACCACCCGAGGTTAGAACCAAAGAGATGAATTTCTTTACTGCTGGCAAGTGGGAGGTTCGTAAAGGTCACGATGTACTTGTAGAGGCATTCTGTCAGGCATTTGAGCCAAAGGATAAAGTTGCACTATGGATGATGTGCGAGAATCCATTTCTTGATGAGAAGGGTAATGATGAGTGGCGTAGGATGTACAAGGAAAGTCCTATGGGTCATTGCATAAACTTCGTGCCAAGGGTAGAGAGTCACTATGATGTGGCCAAGATAATGAGGCAAATGGATGCTGGTGTATTCATTTCTCGGGCCGAAGGTTGGAATATGGAGTTGCTGGAGATGATGGCATGTGGTAAACCATGTATGGCAACTATGTATAGTGCACATTGTGAGTTTTTCGATGAGGACTGTGGGCCGATAGTTTTGATAGACAGGGAAGAGGAAGCCTATGATGGCAAATGGTTCCTGGGAGAGGGCAGTGAGATAAACTCTGGGAAGTGGGCACATCTAGGGAGTAGTCAGGTCGATGATATGGTCAGTGGATTTCGTAGACTCTACGAGAACCGGGGTGAGGGATACGACCTAGGGCGGATTAAACAATTTACGTGGACCAATACTGTGGAGAAGCTTAAAAATGCGATTGACTGTACCGTCATTTGAGATTCGTACACCCGATTCAGTGATTACTAGCTGGTGCCGAGACATTGAGGAGGCTGGACGCACATGTTACAAGAGTGAGGACAAGATAACAGGCGATTCGGCTGATGCTTTTGTTCGTAAGATAGTGAGGAGTGGGCATCATTCGGTGTTGGAACATGCGTCGTTATCGGTGCGTTTCATCATGGACAGGGGGTGCTGCTATGATGAGGAAACAGAGGTTCTGACTAAGAATGGCTGGAGGTATTTTCGTGATGTCGATTTTACTGATACCTTTGCATGTTTAGACGATGATGACAACTTGTGCTGGCATCGTGCTTCTGACAAGCAAGTGTATAGATACCGTGGAGAATTGCTCCGTTTTGAGTCTACAATGATTGACCTATTGGTCACTCCTAATCACAAGATGTGGGTGTTCGATTATGACAAAAGAAGCGATAAAACTAGGACGTGGAAGTTTCTTCGTGCTGATGAGTTAGCCAATAATAGATATAAGTTTAGGAAGAATGCTGGTTGGAATGCTCTAGACATACCTGAGGTAGTGGTTCCTCCTCATCCTACCAAGTATCATCAATATCCAAGTGTGACATATAAAGATGGGCAGATTCATGACCTGTTTGAACTTCTTGGCCTATGGGTAGCTGATGGTTCATATAATAGGGGGTATATGTCTGGTAGCCAAACGAACATTATCATTACACAAACAAAACATGATGGTATTCACAGGATTAATGAGCTATGTGACCGACTAGACCTTGCTGTTAGGTGGAACGGTAATAGTGCCCATATAGACAATCTCAGACTATACAATTTTGTAGTGTCTTTGTTTGGGGATAAACCTAAAACCTTCTCGGCATATGTTCCGCGACTGATTAAGGAAGCATCTGCTTCGCAGATACAAAGTTTTCTAAATGGTGTGGTCCTTGGTGATGGGACGGTTCATAAGGATAATAAGCATATTGCTATATACTCGTCGTCTAAAAAGTTTGTAGATGACCTTCAAGAATTGTATCTGAAAGTAGGGTTGTCGGCGTCTATAAGGACCGATGATAGAAAGGATTATTGCATAAACGGAGTGTCTGGTCAGTCCTTAGCTACGAAGTATATTGTGTCAGTCCATCAACCGAATAGCGTAGTCACCTTATTGAATAAAAAGTGTGCCAAAAACTTTGGTACTCCCGTTGAATATGATGGATACGTATACTGTGTTACTGTTCCACACCATCGTTTATATGTACGTAGAAATGGTAAGAG
>Ga0180434_10001606_pt1 | contig 31842 bp, 25 predicted proteins | sample SS_ome_7_FD_132453 | JGI IMG/M metagenome (GOLD analysis project Ga0180434, IMG submission 132453) | Hypersaline lake sediment archaeal communities from the Salton Sea, California, USA - SS_1_D_2 metaG | ecosystem: Environmental > Aquatic > Non-marine Saline and Alkaline > Hypersaline >... | reverse complement strand
GCCCTGCCGTGCAGGCCTAAGCGGTGCATGAAACGATCAGTGAGAAAGGCGACGGAGTTCAGGTAACCGCTGTCCTCCATCAAGGCCAGGATGACGTAGAAGACCAGCAGGTAAGGCAGGGCTATCTCCAGGACGGCGCCCACGCCGTCCACCGCCCATTTCAGTGACTGGGAGAACATGTTCACGCCCAACAAAGCCTCGATGCCGTCCCCCACTGGGCTGCTGACCACCGATTCCCAGAAGTCGGCAAACAGCTCCGCCAGCGCCCCCCCTCCCCAGAAAATGGCCAGGAAGGTCAATGCCATAACCACCACGAGAATGGGTATTCCCGTCTTGAAGGAGGTGGTCAACTCCCAAAGCCGCTCTCCCAGACTGGGAGGGCCGTACTCCCGGCGCTCCTGCACGTTGGCGACTATACTGCCGGCTATGCCGTGGCGCTCGCGGGCGATTATCAGGGCCGCCTTTTCACCGTGCTCCTCCTCTATCTCGCCGGCTATCTCCCTGCTGAATTCGAGTATCTCTTGACCGCCGACGACCTCGTTCACAGCCTCGATAAACTCCTCGTCTTCCTCCAGAAGCAGAATAGCCAGGGCGCGGGAGGACAGATCGTTGGGGATCTCCTCTAAGTCGTCCTGTATCAACTCCGCTACCCTGCGTATGCGGGATTCTATGTCCATGGCGTAGGAGAAGGGTAGGATGAGGTATTCCTCCTTCGCCCTCGCCAGCTCCAGGGCCTGGTGCATCATCTCATCCAGCCCGTCGCCTCTTACCCCTACCGTGGGCACCACCGGCACTCCCAGGATCTCCGAGAGCAGTTCCACGTCGGTATAGATCCCGGCCCTATCCGCCTGGTCCACCAGGTTCAGGGCGGCGACCACCGGGCACCCCAGGTCCAGGAACTGGAGAAGGAGGTAGAGGTTACGTGCCAGGTTATTGGCATCGAGGATGACGATGACCAGGTCGGGCCGGCCCTGAAGAACTCCCCGTCGAGCGACCAATTGGTCCTCGGAGACCGCGCCCAGGGCATAAGTACCGGGAAGGTCGACTATCCCTATCCTGTGTCCGTCCATCTCGGTGAGGGCGAGGTTCAGCTCCACGGTCATCCCGGGGTAGTTGGCGGTCATCACTCCCATGCCGGTGATCCGGTTGAAGATGGTGGATTTACCCACGTTGGGATTGCCGGCTAAAGCGAAAATATATTCAGCCTTGCGGCGTATCTTCTCTACCTGTTCCAGGCGTTCTTCCTTCATTTTTTACGGGGGTCACCGCTACTCCGGTGCCTTCGCTTCCTTTTGGCGCCCCCACCTCGATTCTTCTTGGTCCATATCTTCGAGGCCACCTCACGCCCCAGCGCATATTGGGTATCTCCGACCTTTACCAGAAGAGGGCCACCAAAGGGAGCTACCTCCTTGACCTCCACGTCGACGTCGGGCAGCAATCCCAGGGTAGCCAGGTACTGCAGCAGTTTGGGTTCCTCCTCATCCACCATGGCGATACATACCTTATCGTCGGCGCTCAGTTCACACAGGGGTTTGATCTCCTCTGTTTCCTCCTTTATATTGCCGTTCTCGTCGGGGATAGGATGTCCGTGAGGACAGGTGTCGGGATTACCCAGCATCTCCGCCAGCCTCTCTTCCACCTCGGGGGAGATAACGTGCTCCAGTTTACAGGCCTCGCGGTGGGCCGACTCCCAGTCCAACCCCAGAACATCGGTGAGAAAGCGCTCGCTGAGGCGATGCCTCCTGACCAGGGTCGTGGCCGCCCTCTCTCCCTTGTGGGTAAGGGTTATGGTTTTTTTAATACGCCCATGGCTCTTCCCCTTATGACTACCCTTGCCTTTACTCGAGTAGCGGATAAACCCCTCCGACTCCAGGCGATGCAGCATATCGAGAACCGTGGGTGCGGTCACCCCGAGATACTCAGCCACGCGCGTGGGACTGAGCTCATCTTCCTCGCAAGACAGCTTGAACAGGGCCTCCAGATATTCCTCCATCTTCTCGGTAAGCATCCATCCCACCTCTTTTGGTCTTATTACTATTAATATTAGACTAATCTAATATTATTTTAACGATTTATCTAAGATAAGCAAAGTGATTTATCAATATGGGGTCAAAGCTTCATTCTTCAGTTTCCGTCAACCGTTTTATGTACAGGCAGTGGATGAAAAGAAATTGAAGAATGAAGCTTTGACCCCATTTATTCTGCTAGGTGGTGTGGGTGCGGGAGCCTCGGCTGGTGATGACGGCGGAGATGGTCCTGAGGATTATCTTCACGTCCAGGAGGAAGGATTGGTTCTGTATGTACAGGAGGTCGAACTTGAGCTTGTTCTCGGTGGTGGTGGCATAATGCCCGCTTATCTGGGCCAATCCGGTCAGCCCCGGCCGTACGGCGAACCGCTCCTCGTATCCCACGATCTCCTTCGAGAACTTGTGCACAAACACCGGCCTCTCCGGACGGGGTCCTACGAAACTCATGTGACCCAGGATTATGTTCAGAAGTTGGGGTGCCTCGTCCAGGTGGGTGCGGCGCAGCAGGCCGCCCAGCTTGGTCACCCTCTCATCGCTGTAGGTGGCCAGGACCGGACCAGTCTCCTCCTCGGCACCTCTGACCATGGTACGGAACTTGTACATCACGTATTCTTTACTATCCTTCCCCACCCTGGACTGCTTGAAGAGCACCGGCCCGCGGGAGGTAAATATCACGGCCAGGGTGATGGCGAGCCATAGGGGCAGTAGGACCACCAGGAAGATCAGGGCGAGGGCGATGTCGGTGACCGTCTTTACCGCTTTACGGTAGCCGGGCGGAGGCATTTTCACCAGGCTCACCAGGGGGATATCGCTAAAGCCTACCTCATCGATCCTCCCCACCATGATCTCGTAGAGGTCGGGGATCACGTCTACCCTTATATGGGCGCTGCGCACCTGTATCAAGTCCTCTATGAGCTGCCTCTCCCTGATGGGGGTGGTGATGATCACGTATTTGATCTCCCTGGAGGCCACGATATCCGGGATCTCGGCGATCGACCCCACCACCTCGATGCCGTTGAAAGCCTCCCCCACCTGTCCGGGCCGGCGTCCTACCGCTCCCACCACGTGGTAGCCGAACCTGCGGTACTTCTCCATCTCCTCGATAAGATAGCGCGCATTTTCCCCGGTGCCCACCACCAGCACCGGGATGTCCTCGAACTTGAGGGGGATGAACTTCAACGCCAGCCCGCGCCACAGGGTCAGCAGGGCCACCTGGACAAACCAGGTGATCAAGAAGACCAGCCTGGGAAAGGAGAAAGACCTGAGGACGAAGGTGAGGACGATAACCACCAGCATACCCAGGGTCACCGCCTGGACTATAGAGGCGAAGATGTTCCAGGGGTCGGACATCTTGCGCGGGTCGTAGCAGCCGAAAACGAAAAGGAAGGCGAGATAGATAAGGGTGATCCACACCGCCATGCGCAGGTAGGGATCGAAGTTGAAACGGGGCAGCTCTCCACCGTAGCGCATCAGGAAAGCCAGGACGATGCCGCCGTTTATCAAGACGGCATCCACGACCACGGTGAGGGCGGTCCAGGCGCCCTTTTTCAACTCAGACCTCCTTCCATAACCTCTCTGTAAATATTCGCTACACCGTCCACCATACTTGAGAGGTTGAATTCCTCCATCACCCTCTGCCTGCCCCGGGAACCCAGTGCATCCCTGAAAACCGGGTCGCCCAGGAGGCGAGCCATGGCCCCGGCCAGGGCCCGGGAGTCACCCGGGGGGACCACCAGGCCGGTCTTTCCATCCAGGTTGGCGTAGGAGGTGCCGGTGCTTAACTCCGTGCTGATGACCGGCTTGCCGCAGGCCTGGGCCTCCAGCAACACCAGGCCGAAAGCCTCGCTGCGAGCGGTAGAGGGAAGCACCAGAAGGTCGCAGGCATGATAGAAAAAGGGTATTTCCTCCTCCTCCACCTCCGTAACGAAACGTACCCGGCCGGACATCCCCTGGGCCTCTACCCTCTTCTCCAGCTCCCTCTGCAAAGGACCCGTGCCCAGGATAATAAGGCTTGCATCCACCTCCCTCATGGCCTCTAAAAGGCAGGTAAGCCCCTTGTAATACACTAACCTGCCAACGAAGAGCACCAACCCTCCGGCATCAGCATATCTCTCCCTTATCCTATCCGCACCTTCCAAGACCCGCCGCGTCGGCCGGAACCTCTCCACATCTATCCCGAAATGGACCACCCGGCAGCGATGGGCCAGGGGCTTGAGGAAAGGCGAACTCTCCACCAGGTTGGGGGAGGATACAATAATGGCCCGGCTCCTGGCCAGGAACCTCCGCAGCAGGGGACGGTAGAAGGCCAACGATATCCTCTGCCTGACTATGTCGCTGTGATACCAGGTGACCATGGTCTTTTCCTCCCCCAGCATCAGTCCGCTCAACTCCCCCAGGGGGAAGGGGGTATGAAAATGATAGATATCGGCCGCAGCACGGCGCAGATGATGGGGGAAAGATAAGGAGATGGGCTCGGACCTCACCCTTCCCAGGCTGCCCACCCTGGTTATCTCCACTCCGTTAAGGGTCTGGTTGACCGTCCTGAACCCCTCGTTGCACACCAGGACCCCGGCACGTAAGTCCTGCCTCTGGTTGAGTCCCTCTGCCAGGAGCCTGGTCACCTGCTCCACTCCTCCTATATGGGGAGGATAGAGCTTGTTGACCTGCAGCACCCTGATCTCGGACAGGGGTCATCCACCTCCAGTCACCGATTCCAACTCCTCATGCGCCTCCATACTCCAGGGATTGACCTCCAGCTCCAGATCGAACTGTATTATAGCCATCTCCACATCCCCCAACTGTAGATATATTCTCCCTATGGCCAGGTGAACTCCTGCCAGTTCCGGCTCGATTTCGGTGGCGGTGTGGAGGTCGGCGAGGGCCTGCTCCAGCTCTCCTCTCTGCCAGTGCACCCAACCCCTGAGGTAATAGAGCCGGTCGCTCTCCGGCAACAGCTCCAGGGCCTGGTTTATCTCCTCCAGGGCTTCCTCCGACTCCCCCTTGCTCACCATTATCTCCACCAGCCTGGTCATGGCGTCGAGTACGATGTTCAATCCCTGGCGCTCCCGGTAGGGCACGATGCTCGGTTCGACGTAATAGGGAAGCAGGGCCACGGTCTCCCTGAACTTCACCTCGGCATCTTGCAGCAATCCTTGCTCGAGATAGGACTGCCCCTCGATGTAATAGGGCGAGGGGTTATTGGGATAGAGGCGTTGTGCTTCCCGCAACGAGGAGCGGCCGTCGAAGTGCCCGCCCATCAAGAGCAGGAGGATGCCTTGCTCCAAGTGCTTGTAGGAGTCCCCGGGCTCCAGCTCGATGGCCCGGTTGTAATGAGCCAGTGCCCTCCCCGAGTTCTCCCGGGGCGTCAGGGGTCCTTCTCCATACCGGTATAGGGCGGAATAGAGGTCCCCCAGGTTTTTATGGACGGAGGGGTTGGCCTCCAGAGAATCCAGGGACTTCTCATATTGCTCGATAGCCTCCAATGCCCTTCCTTCCTCCTTGAGGTCGTTGCCTCTCTCCTGATAGGTTTCGGCCATAAAATAGGTAGTGAAGAGATAGCCGGAGAGCATGACCACCACGGCCAGAAATATTACCAGGAACACCCCCGAGACGGCCAAACCCTTCTCCTCCTCGGCGGAATCTACGGCCTCCATCTCGTCGCCCGTCTCCCCCTCATCCTGTGCCTCTTCCTCCTTTTCGCCCACCTCGTTCTCCCTCTCCGTCAGGGCGAAGAGAGCGCCGGCGCAGAGCCAGAAGGTCACGCCGATGAGGGGATTGAACCAGGAGATATCGATGAGGTTGTGCAGGAAGAACCCCAAGGCCACCGCCCACAAAGCCACGCAGATGACCCTGATGTCTCCCTTCAAGCCCCCTTTGTATATGCGGCGGATCCTGTCCAGGACCAGCAGGGTCAGGGCCAGCATGAGAAGAAGCCCGACTATGCCCGTCTCCGCCCCGGTCTCCAGCAGGTAATTATGGGCGTGGATGGAGTAATAAGCACGGTGCTGGTATTCCTGCATGGCCGTGGCGAACCCCCCGATCCCGACCCCTCCCGCCAGGTTGCTCCCGAACATGTCCAGCCCGCCCCGCCATATGCCCATCCTGCCCTTGAGGCTTCCCGCGGCGGCGGAGACGTCCAGACCGGAGTACTCCCATTCCGAGACTCCTTGTGCCGAGCCGTCTCCACCCTCCTCCAGGGGGCTATACAGGGAACTGAGGGCGATGATCACCACGGCCAGCAGGGCGATCACCGCCAGGGCTTTCCATCTCTCCCTCCATATGCGGCGCGGGATCAGCAGGAGCAAGAGGATAAGAATAAAGGCGAAGACAAGCCAGCCTCCCCTGGACTGGGTGAGGTACAGGCACCACAGTTGAAGGATAATCGCCCCGCCCCAGACAAAGGTCAGATATCTACGCTTCTCGATCAGGACCAACGCCAACCCCAGGGGGATGGATATGTTAAGAAAGGAGGCGAAGATGTTGGGATTGATGAAATGGGAGAAAACCCGGTCCGAGAACTGGTAGCCTACTCCATACTGAGCCAGGAAAGCCACCTGGTTGGAGAAACTGAAGAAATACTGGACAAGGCCGTAGACGCAGACGGACACCGCTACCACGGTGACCACGCTCATGAACAACCAGGCCTTTCCCTCGCCTCTCAACACCAGGTAGGCCAGCATGAAGGCCAGCGCGAAGGCCAGGAGCAACATGAGGGCCTTGGTTCCCTCAAAGGTGGTCTCCCCCCATATAAGTGACAGCGCCGACAGCAGGATCAAGGCCACGAACAATCCCAGGGCCAGGGAGAACATCTTGCCGAACCGGATCCTTTTCCTTACACCGTAGGTGTAGAGGATGGCCAGGGACAGCAGAAGCACCATGAAGAAGTAAAGCAGATACCTCCAACGGGAGTTGCCTACACTGTCAGTGTTGGCGACCAGCAGCAATATCGCGCCCAGGGTCAGGATGACCAGGTAAGGCAGATATTCCCAGGACGTTTTCTTGCCGCCGGCCGGCTCAGTTTCAGGGGCCATACAAATATCACTTTCCCTGCTATCTACAATGTATGTATTTCATCGGCCTTGAGGCCAATCCCTTTATCTGAGACGGCGCGAATAGAGGGCTGTCGGGGAATGTGGTTATCCATCCTTATGGCTATTGAGAATCGCCAACGCAAGATCTTATTCCATATGCTGCTTCCTGGCGATCACGAAATGAAGAGAAGTAGTGGCCGCAGTTTTCCCAGCGTAGTATGTTCGCGTCAATCTCGCGGAATACGACCTTACACTCATTGCCTCATCCGCTCATAGATCTCAGCGGTTTCATGAGCAGTTTTTCCCCAGTCAAACTCCCTCGCTCGCTCTAAACCCTTGCTGATCATGTCTTTTCTTATTTCTTGCGAGGTCAATACCTCGTACATCTTGCCGGCCAGACCTTCTATGTCATACGGCTCGAGCATAATCGCGGCATCGCCGACAACCTCGGGTAAGGCCGCGGCGCTAGAGGTGATAACCGGGCAACCGCAGGCCATGGCCTCCAGTGGAGGGAGCCCAAATCCTTCGTAGGTGGAGGGGAAGACCAGGACATCGGCCGAATTATATACATGGGGAAGATCATCTTCTGGCACGTATCCCGTGAATTTGACATCCTCTTGAAGCTGCAATTCCTCTATCAGTTCCAGGAGCTTCTTTCTCTCCTGGTCAGATTGCTGCCTCCCCACCTTCAGCAAGCATATGTCCAATCCGCATTCCTTTAACCTGCCGAAGGCCTTGATCAAGGTCGGTAGGTTCTTCCTGGATTGATCTAATCCGACATACAGGACGACCTTTTGCTTCTCCCCTAAACCGTACTTCTGCATGATCGATTTCTGTTTGGGGCCGGGTTTATATCGATGATGATCGATCCCAGGATAGACCACGTCAATATTCTCTTGGGGGTAACCCAACACTCTTACGATCTCCTGCTTGGAGAATCGCGAAATGGTTATGATCCTGTCAGCCTTGGTCATCCCTCTAGCTGCAAACCTTAAAAACAATCCCTCTTTATAAGGATACTGCCTGGGGAGCAAGGGAAAAATGTCGTAGCAGGTCACGATGGAGGGGCTGAGGTCAAAATAGTTTAAAAGGCTCGCCTCTACCAGGGAGCCCATATGCTTGACACTATCCCTCCTTTTCTCCCCGTAAGCGATAAACGGGTAGTATAGGGCCCCCTTCGCCTTTCTTAGAAACGGTGATTCGAGGTTGCAACTATAGCTTATTATCTTGAAATCTATGATGTCTTTATTGCGCTGATAAACATCCTGTATATATCTTGAGACACCGTAGAGCTCCTCTGTCTTTCGGCCAATAAAGAAGTCCACTTTGATGGGTCTCATGGGTCATCCTTGGTGTGAACGGAATCGTCCCACCCCTCCACGTTCGTCTTATTGTCTTCTGCGACCTCGTTAAAAATCTGCGCCAGCTCACCAGTTAAACGCTTTCTGTTGAACTTACGAAGAACATCGGGGTCATCCATTGATGGCATACTGTTCGATCTATACAAAGAATAATAATGGAGTATTGCATCATAAATCTCCTGGATATCGTCGGGCTTGACCACAACCCCTACACCCAGATTCTTTAAGAAATGGCATGTGTCGCCCTCTCCCACCATCGCAAGAATCGGCCTTCCGCACCCCAGATACTCAAACATCTTCCCCGTGTATAGTATCTCGCTCATCTTTCCTTCAGCCAACTTCAGCGTTAGAAGGTGTGAAGACCTCATATACTCTATACAATCCCGATGGTCCACGAAACCCAGTACCTCGACAACACCCTTGGGCTCGGCTTTCATGATCGATTCATAGCTCTCCACATCCATGGTGCCGACAAAGCGGATGCGCAGGTCCGAACCGGGAATCTCCTTATCCTCGATAAGTCTGCTCGCGGCTTCGAGCAGGGCGCGGGGATATAATTCGCCGTATATCGAGCCTATCCAGGTGATGGTGAACCTCTCTTCAAGACCTACCTCTCCGGAGTAATCATCGGGATCAAAGCCGTTGGTTATGACCCGGCATTTATTCGCTATTTCGTCTCCATATCTCGCCTTGAAGCCCTCGATTATCCCCGGCATGGCGGCTATGACCACATCCGCTCTTGCAACCGTGGATCGCTCCATCCAGCGGACCAGGGCCCTGTTAAACATGGTAACCGGCTCATAGTGAGGAAAGTCGATCCATGGGTCCCTGAACTCACAAACCCACGGCAACCCAGTCAGGCGCTGGCAAGCCATGGCCACCAGGTGGGTGGTATACGGCGGAGACGTCGAGAAAATGACTGCGGGGCCGGTATCTCTGACCACCTTTAAGGCAGCCCGGAGGGCGAAGGGAAACCACCCGATTTTCTCGTCGGGTATCATAAAAGCCTTGATCTTCTTCAAGACATTAAAAGGAAGGCGTGTATATGAATGTATGACGCTTCCAGCCTGATCCCTGCCGTTCTCTTCTTTCTTTCTGTTGCGTATGCTTCTCACCCATCTGACCAGGCGTGTGGGCTCCAGGGAAAAACTCTTACGAACATACAGCCCTTGAGGGAGATCGTCTTCGAGGCTCTTATCAAGGAGATTGGTAGGGGCGTCTTTAACAGTGAGCACGACAGGACGCCAACCGAATGCAGGTAGAAACTTGACGTACTTAGTGACCCAAACCGAGGGAATACCACCCATGGGTGGAAACTCATAGGCCATTATCAAGACTTTTTTTGGCTGGTCTTCTAACGGCAACAGAAAACCCCTTGTTCTCACCCGCTCTATCAACGAGTACTTTTATCTAAATACTCATCTCGGCTGTAACACAAAGATGCCAGCCAATACGATGCTCAAGCCACCTGAACAGCCATTTGGGCATATATCGAAAATACCATACTTTTACATAACGGTATTTTATGTAATCGCTGATTCGATAGGAGAATATATGGTCTACCCACATCTCGCTGACGGTGAAGTGGTTTTTCTCGAGCAGCTTTTTTATCTCTTTACGGGAAAAAGTATAGGTAACCGGGCAGCCCGTCTGTGCTTCCGAATGCCCGGCCACCAGCTCTTCCAATCGCCAGAAACGCCCTTTTCCATAGGTGAGTAAAATCCAGAATACCTTCCAGGAATAACGATGATAAACCATTATCTTTATGATTCCAGCCGGCTTCAAATATCGTGTCATCTGTTCGATCACTCGCTCGGGATGGGGGGTATGGTGGATGACTCCGAAGGAATATATCAGGTCATACTGTTCCACGGGTACGATATCGGACAATCTTTCGGCATCCCCCCTATAGAAGGTTATTGATTCATCGACACCATATACCTCCGCCCGCTTGCGGGCGATCTCAATAGACTCCTCGGAGATATCCAAAGCTGTAACTGCAGCACCTGCCATTGCGAAATTAATGGTGTCCGTTCCGATGCCGCAGCCAATCTCAAGTACTCGTTTATCCTTCCAACGCTCGAATTGTGCAAAGCGCGGGATATGCGGTTCGACTTTATATTTGCGGGACTCCACGTCTTCGAAATACTTCCGGGTCCCGACCGGTTGAGGAGAATGCCTGATGTTGCAGGGTCTCTCATCCCAAAATCCCTCGACTACCTCTATGGGCGTGTCTTGAAACAATGACTGCTGCTTGTCTATCCTCTTCACCGGATAACCGACTCCAATTCATCTCTCGGTCAACGCCGACTCCAACTTCTCCCGCACCTCGTCCCGGTCCTTGGTCTCGAAATACCAGTCGATGGTGCGGTGGAGGCCGTCCATGAACCTCATCTTGGGCTCCCAGCCCATGAGCTCCCTGGCCAGGGAGTTGTCCGCCACCCGGTTCAGGGGACCGGTGGGCATCTCGGGGTGGAGCTCTATCTCCGCGGAATGCCCGGTGTAGCGCATGACCTCCTTAACGGCGTCGATGACCCGGGTGCGCTCCATGGTGCCCAGGTTGACCGCTGTGCCGTCGTCGATGGCCTCCGCCGCCCTGATAGTGCCAGCGACGATGTCCCCCACGTAGGTCCAGTTGCGGATCTGCTCGCCGGTGCCCCAGACCACAAAGGGGTCCTGGCCCACGAAGGCCCTGGCGATCATGGCGATGACGGCGTGGTCCTCCTTGCCCCTCTCGCCGTAGACGGTGAAGTAGCGGCAGGAGGCCGCCTTCATGCCCCATTCCCTGTAGAAGGCCTTTAAGGACATCTCGGCCATGAGCTTGGCCCAGCCGTACATGTTGTCCGCCTCGTAGGGCGGTCCCACCTTGTCCTCGGTCAGGTAGAGGATCTCCCCGGGGTCGGTCTGTAAGTAGTTGGGGTAGACGCAGCCACTGGAGGCGTAGACCACCTTCTCCACCCAGGCGTCGCGGCAGGCCATAAAGAGCATGCTGTCCATGCCCAGATTGGTTGAGGGTCCGGCCTGGTGCAGGTCGACGTAGCCCCGGCCGCCGTGGGCCGCGGCTAAGTGAAAGACAACCTGGATACCCTCCAGGCAGTGGCGTACCACCTCCTGGCGCAGCAGGTCGCCCTTTACGAACTCGAACCAGCCCTGGCCTATGTGCCTTTCAATGTTCTCAATGCGCCCGCTGGAGAGGTCGTCTATCACCCTCACCCTCGATCCCTTATCCACCAGGGCATCAGTAAGGTGGGAGCCGATGAAGGAGGCTCCGCCGGTCACCAGTACTCTCTTGCCTTCCCAGTTCATGAATCAACCTCCGGTTTCTCTTTCTCTATATCGGCCGAGTATCCGATTCCCAAAGCGCGGTAGGTCGCATACCGGCCCACCTCCTCGGGTTCCAGGATGCGCCAGCAGTCGATGACCACGCGGGGGGTGCCCTCCCTGGCCAGCCATCGCGGATCCATCTCCCTGAACTCCTCCCATGGGGTGGTGATGACCACGACATCCGAAGCCTGAACGCATTGCTTCAGGGAGGCGTCGGAGGAGAACCCAACGAATTCCTTGGCTATGTCCATATGCTGGGCGCTTGGGTCATAGACGGATACCGATATCCCCTCTTCCTTGAGCCTATCCACCAGGAGCATCCCCTGCGATTCCTCGGTCACATTGGTGTTAGGCTTGTAGGTGAGCCCCAGGATTCCCACCCTCCCCCCGGCGGGGAGATGGGACCTGACCACCTCTACCAGGTTGCGCACCTGCTGGCGGTTGACCTCGTCGGTGGCCTCGGCCAGGGAGGCGGTGATGCCTATCTCCCGGGCGAAATAGCTCAAGGCGATATTGTCGCGGGGGAAGCAGGGACCCCCGTAGCCCACAGCGCCCTTGAGGTATCTGGGTCCTATACGCCGGTCGTAACCCAGGGCAGAGGTGACTGCGTCCACGTCGGCGCCCTCAATGCGTTCGCAGATGCGGGCCAGCATGTTGGCAAAGGATATCTTGGTGGTGACGTAGGTGTTCACCGCCAGCTTGGTTATCTCCGCGTTAATGATGTTCATGCGTGCTATGGGGGGGTCGTTCTCACACATTTCCCTGTATACGCCCTCAAGCATATCTCCGGCCCGTCTATCCGACTCCCCGATAAGCACGAAGTCGGGGTTCAGGGTGTCCCGGATAACGCTTCCCAGGGCGATAAACTCGGGGTTATAGCACAGGCCGAAGCCCTCGCCACAGCTTTTTCCCGAGCGTTCCTCCAGAAGCTCTTTCACCGGGCCTGAGGTGGAGCCGGGGAGGATGGTGGAGGTCATAACCACCAGGTGGTAGCGGTCCAGGCCCCTCATTGCCTCCCCTACCGAAGAACACGCGGATAGAACATATTTGAGCGAGAAGCCTCCCTTCTCGTCTGAGGGAGTGGGGACGACGATGAAGGTCATCTCGGAACGGGAGACCGCTTCATGGTAATCAGAGGTGGCGGATATGTTCTGCTTGCACTCCTCCATCAACTGGTCCAGCCCTGGCTCTATAACCGGCGGCTTCCCTTTGTTGACCGTTTCCACCACCTCGGGGTCCACGTCCACTCCGATTATACGGTTGCCCTTACTCGCCAGGCAGGCTATGAAGGGGACCCCCAGCTTGCCCAGACCTACTACAGATATGGTTCTGCCCCTACTGTCCATACCTTTACTCCTCCTTATCCGGATAAAGGCCGACGCCTCGTGCCGTATTAACTGCTCCGTGTGCGAGCCGTGGAAAATGAGTTACGGCGAACCTCCTGACTCTCACGCTCCGTTTTCTCTTACGAAGCATGTCCTTGAAGAGAACCAGGGTGGCATCATTGATGTTGTAGCTGACGGCGTACTTGCCGGCAAGCTCCACATTGCGCGGCACCTCCGGACCTTTCCAATCCCCACGTCCTTCATACGATACAAAGGCCGGGTCGTAGTGGTGGTTCTGATGAACGGCCGTGACTACCTGGGTGGCGTCTACGACCGGCGCTTTCAACTTCCTGGCCCGGTAGATAAACCAGTTGTCCCAGGCCGTGCGGCCTATTGCGAAGGGGGGGATGGCATCTCCCCAAAGGCCGCTGTTGAACACGAAGTAATCGATGCCCATGGGAGAATGCAGCACGCCCCTCTCTCGAACCAGCGAGTGTAGCCTGTTCTCCCATTCCGGATGCGAGAAATCAATGGATTCTTGTATATCCAGATCCCACCTTCTTCCCACCATGAGGTAAGATCCCAGTTCCTGTACCCTCCTCACCGCCTGCGAGAAATCGCTCATGAGGATTATATCGGCGTTGATATAACACAGGGTTGAATTTTCAGAGGCATGCTCTGCGGCGCGAAAAACGTCGTCTATCAATGGGGTTCCGAACTCGTTCCGCCGCACCGCGGGGAAATAGCCCGCTCCTAAGTCCTCCGCCGCCCCGGCCACTCCCTCCTCATCACCGAAGAGCATTACCTCGCACTGGGGCATAAGGGATCTCCAGCTCTTTATAGCGTTCCTCTGAATCATTCCTATATGGCCCGTGAAAGGCTTGGGTATCGTGAATATGGTGATCAAGATATCCCTCTTTTCAAGCTAACTCTATCTGCCTGCCCTCCAAGCGCTTCCTATGTATCCATCGATATAAGGGCGGAAAAAACATCCTGATCATAAACAGAGATAGACTTCGCCCCTGCCTCATTCCCGGATATTTAAAGAAGGCCCTTACCGCCCAGAACAGCCCATGCAATTTACCGTCCTCGGCGTATAGCACCGATGCGGTCCAGCTCATCGCTCCCGCATGTGCCCGCCTTCGCAGGTTGCTGATCTCCGATGGGGTCTGGGGATCATTGAAAAGGCGGTCCATCACCGTGCGTTTGCTATCATGCATCTCAATGATCTCCTCCCGAGGACGGCTATCGGATTGTTGATGCCAGCGATAACGGGTAATAAACCCCGCCACATGCACCATGGGGAAACGCAGACCTATACGCACCCACATCTCATAATCCGGGCAGGTGGTCAGGGTAGTATCCGCGTTAAATCCCACTTGTTCGAAGTAGGACCTACGTATGAAAGCGGCCTGTGCCGGCGGCACCTGTTCGACGCATATCAGCTTGTGATAATCGTACGGATCGGGCCCTATTTCCGCATCTTTTATCTCGCCCTTTTCGTCGATGATGTACTGATCGCCGTATATCACGGCTGCTTCAGGGTGCCTGGCCATATGTTCTATTCCCCAGATAACCGCCCCCGGGAGCAATTCATCATCGGCATTGAGAACGAGGATTATATCGCCGTTACAACGCTGCAGGGCGCGGTTGAGCCCATCCGGCTGCCCGTTATCCGGCTCGGATACCCAATCGATACTGCCGTCATAACGCTTCAATATGTCCACCGTGCCGTCATCGGAGCCCCCGTCCTGTACGATATGCTCGAGGTATGGATAATCCTGGGCCAGAACGCTCTCAATGCACCCTTGAATATATCTAGCGCCGTTATAACAAGGGGTCATGATTGAGACCAGCGGCAATTCCTTATCATTCATTTTCATTCGTCTTATTACTGCCGATCAACACGTGTTCTTCCAGTTCTTCCCCTGCCAAGCCCCAGTCCTCATCGTTGTATATAAGGGGGTTCCCCGAGGAGAGGGCCTCCTGTACCCGTTCTTTCCACGGTCGGAACTCCGTCAGAGGTCTTTCATCGTGGGCACTTCGGTCGTGCTCCTGATGATATATACACATCGGCCGGTTCATGACCACTTGTTTCAAGGGGAGAGAGGCGGCCGCCCAGCACATAATGGAGTCGATATGTGAATGGGTGAATATATCCGGATACCCGTGCAGCTCGAACCAGGCATCCTTGGCTATGAGCAGGAAATCTCCCGAGGCATAGGTGTGGACATCGTCCATGTTGGTTATCTTCTCCTCCCGAGGACCCTGCCCCAGCCCGTTCATAAGGCGGTTTTTCATTCCCTTGATCCAATCGATCATCCTGCGATGCAGGTAAAGCTTTACCGTCTTCTGGTGCCGATGCACCCTGAAGGTGTTTCTTTGGCAGAAGGTGAGCTTTTCCTCAAGAGATAGCTGGATGGGAACGGGGCATGCTAAATCATATCGGTTAGTGCGGTAGAAACATTCATCACTAAGTCCCCCCCGACTGATGAACCTCATCAATTCCTCACTAAAGACGAGGTCGGGATTGGTGGCCAGGATGAACTCCCCATCCGCCCTGCGTATTCCCGCGTTCTTGGCCAGATACTCGAAATGAGGCATCCTATCCGCATTGGGAAAGCGTCGGTGGATCTCTTCAGGTACCTCTATAAAACGAACCCTGCCATGTTGCTGCCGCGGCGGCCAACTCAGCTCTTGCCACAGGCGTCTTCTGTCCAGCGGCGGGTTCCACTCCACTACTATCAGTTCGGCGTTAAGACCCAGCCTGTCCCATTGGGCCAGAAGGGTATCGGAGAACACCTGCATACGATAGAGGAGATCGCCCCCGTAATTGTCATTCCTTGCCCCAACCACGAAGCTTATGTGTACTGGCTCCACCGGGCTACAGTCCAATAGTATCCACCGCCCTTATCCAGGTACGCATGTGACCGGTGATGAGATGGAAGTAGTCTCGAGCTTGCTGGTCCCATATGACGCCCGAGAAATCCTCCACCGCCTCGTCTATCATGTCGGCAAGGCATAGGTAGGCTTCCTGGTAGGTGCTTCCTTGCAGAGATAGTTCCCTCAACCACTCTGAAAGCTCCTCCACCAACAGGATGCAGCCCAGTTCCTCCCGTAGGTCGCGTAGATAATCGTGTGCGTTGCGGGCATGCCGGGCTACCGGCGTCCCCACACGTACCCCATAAGCGAGATGCCGCGCGCAGGCCTGGCAGAAGTATCCGGCGAAGATATCCCCGTAACGGTCGATGCGCAGGCCGGCCACCGGGTAGCCCATGCGCAGGAAATAGAAGGCAGCTACCGCCTGGCGTGCCAGCGCGGTGTTCTGGGTATTGATGGCGGTCCAGGTATCGCCCCCGAGAAGCAAGGAGCGATGGTGGAATCCCTTGGCCTGCGGCCTGCATGCCAACCAGGTTATGGCGTCGACATCCGGGTCCTGCAGCCACAGACCCTCGTTGATGTGCACCGGCCCCCTCTCCACTTTCAGGTCCTGTTCCTGCCGGACATGACGGGCATGGTAGGGAAATCCGCGAGGATATATGCCGGGGGGGTCAGTTTCCATGAGCTCACAAATATTGTACCATCCATTCGAACAATGAACCGCCTCCCCTTCCATATCCTCCCGTACCACTACAGCATGTTCGCCGAAATAGGGCTGGCCCGAGACGCAGTGGTTATCATCATCGATGGAGATTATGAAATCACATCCCTCCTCCAGCGCCATAAGGTAGCCGACGTTGCGGCGGTTATCGGAGTCATAAGGGATTATGTCCTTGATCTTCCCCAACCTGCCCAGGAAATCCTCCTGTTCCTCTAAGGTGGGACACAATACCCTTACGCTTCTTTGTCCCGCCGACCTACAATTTGCGAAAAGAGTGGAGGGAGTCTTGCGATCGGGTATGACTATGATGGTAGCGTCGCCCGAAACGTGCTCCTCTTCTATTTGCTCGATATAGCGCTGTAAAAAGGCGCCCTCGCCTATGGTGGTGACCACTACCGCGAATTTATTCTTCAAAGCTTTTCTACCTCCGTCCAATCAATGCTCATTTCCACCAAGCCCTGGTTAGCGGGGTCCGGCCCCTCGCCCTCCTTGCTGGAACCCAACACCGAAAGGTCCACCGCGCCGGGAACATAATCGAGGCCCTTGCCCGATAATCCCTCATGAGCCCCAACGGAGATGATATAAAGTCCCGGCATAAGTCGGTTTTTAAAGCTGGCCGTAGCCCGGTATTTACCTGAGGAACCTGAAAGCGCCGCAACGCCTGCGTCAGTATGATGAGCGGTGCTGATTCTCTGGCCGCCGGGGGTATTGACACCAAGCCCGATGCGAGCGCTCTCAACCTTTCCAAGCATCTCTAATTCCATCCCCACGGAGAAGTCCTCTCGGTAGTGAATCCTTGAGGTTACCCTGCCTTCAGAGTCCAGAATGAAGACCTTGTTTATACGCAGCAGGCCACTGTCCACCACATGGTCCTCCTCAGCGATGTTGACCTTGGCCTCCATTGAGCTATAGCTTTCCAGGTACATTTTAATAGCCGAGGAGATATCTCCCTCATAGGTTATGCGTCCGTCCTCCAGCCAGATGCCCCTGCTGCAAAGACTCCTCACCGCCTCCATATTGTGGCTGACGAATATAACAGTTCTTCCGCCATAGGCCACCTCGTCCATCTTGTTGAAGCATTTACGCTGGAAACCGATATCCCCCACGGCCAGGACTTCATCGATCAATAGTACCTCCGGCTCCAGATAGGCAGCGATGGCGAAAGCCAGCCTTACCTGCATACCGCTGGAATAATGCTTCATAGGGGTATCGATGAACCTCTTAACACCGGCGAATATCACGATCTCGTCGTACTTGCGGTCTATCTCCGCTTTTCTCATGCCAAGTATAGCCCCGTTTAAATAGACGTTCTCGCGACCTGTCAGCTCGGGGTGGAAACCCACCCCTACCTCCAATAGGGAACCGACTCGTCCCCATACGTCCGCGGCGCCCTCGGTGGGCTCGGTAATCCTGGATAGTACCTTGAGCAGGGTAGTCTTGCCGGCGCCGTTGCGGCCGATGATGCCCAGCACCTCTCCCTGCCTGACCTCGAATGACACATCTTTCAAGGCCCAGATGGATTCATGCAGGTCCGCCCCGGCGTAGGCCTCCCCATGTACCAGCCTGGACATGCGGCGAAAAGGTGATTTGAAGCCGTCGGCGATGGTATCGCGTAGGGTCTTATAACGGGCCTGCTGACCGCCTATGCGATATTGCTTGCCCAGGTTTTCTACCTTTATGGCCATGTCGTTCATCTATCCAACCTCAATCCCTGCATCGATCTTTTCTAAACCACATCGGCGAATATCCTCTCCGTGCGCCGGAAATAGAAGGCGCCACTCAGCAGGAGCAGTATAGCCACTCCAGCCGAGACGGCGATCATAGGCCCCGGTCGTGTCTCCACTCCCAGCAGGGACCAGCGAAATCCCTCTACCACGCCGGCCATGGGATTTATCCCGTAGACCACTTTCCAGGCTCCCTCGATAAGGCTGCTGGGATAGGCGACGGGAGTTGCCAAAAGCCAGGCCTGGACGAGGAAGGGCACGGCGTATCTGACATCCCGGTACATGACGTTCAAGGCAGAGAGCCATAATCCGATCCCGAGAGTAGTGATAACCGCAAGGAGCAGGAAGAGGGGCAACCACAGCACCTGTACTGTCGGCGCTATCCCGTAATAGACCATCATGCCAATAAGGAGGATGAAGGCCAGTACGAAATCCACGAAACCTGAGAGGATAGAGGACATGGGCACGACCATACGCGGGAAGTATACCTTTTTTATCGTGTTCGCCTCCACCACCAGGCTGTTTGAGGCGAAGGTCACCCCGTTGGCGAAGAAGGCCCATATGACCATGCCGGAATAGGCGAAGAGCGGGTAGGGTATATCGTCCGAGGGCACATTGAGCAATCCACCGAAAAAGATGGTGAAGATGAGCATGCCGATCAGAGGCTGCAGGATGGCCCAGGCGGCACCGATGACCGTCTGCTTGTATCGCACCTTTATATCCCGCCAGGTCAGGAAGTAGAGGAGTTCCCTGTAAGCCCAGATATCCCGCAGCTTCAACGATGCCCAGCCCCGGGTGGGGCGGATGCGGGTCACCGGGACCTCAGCTGCGGCAACCTCTCCGCCTCCGGGCCCGGCCTCCTGCCGGGATTCGATATTCTCCTCGCTATTTTCCACTGCCTTCTCCCCGGGAGAGAAGCTGCCGGGGACAGCCGCTTCTTCTCCCCTTCTCTTCCTGGCGATTCTCTTCTATCTCTACTTGGATACGACCACCCACTATTCCTCCGTATCCATAAGCGTAACCGCCGCTCAACTCTAAGGTCGGTGCAGGACACCGGGAACTGAAGAGCCCGCTCGAAATACCGCAAGCAAGCGGCTCTCCCCAGTTTTGATTTCCTTTTCGACCTGACCGGTTGAAAACATATAATTATGGCGGAGACACGACCATTGTGAAGGAGGCCGTTATGGATAAAGACCTGTTCGACCTGACCGGAAAAGTCGCCGCCGACAGCGGCGCCGGGCGTGGTATCGGTAAGGCTATCGCCCTCGCCCTGGCCCGGGCCGGGGCCGACCTGGTGGTCTTCAGCAGGACGGAGGAGCAGTTCAGTAAGACGGTTGCCGAGATCGAGGCCTTAGGCCGTGAAGCACTGGGTCTGCGAGTTAACGTGGCCAAACCCGAGGACGTGGGGGCGATGATGGAGGCCACCCTGGAAAAATTCGGGCGTCTGGACGTGATGGTCAACAACGCCGGTATGAATGCCAGTTATGACCTGACTGAAGACGTCACGGAGAAGCATTGGGACCTGATCATGAAAGTTAACTTGAAGGGAGCCTTCCTCTGCTCCAAAGAGGCTATACCGGTGATGAAAGCCCAGGACAAAGGGTGCATAATAAATGTCTCTTCGGCGGGTGGGCTGGTAGCACTATATAAATGCAGCGCATATTGTGCCAGTAAGGGAGGGATAATCCAGTTGACCAGGACCATGGCCCTGGAGCTGGCGCCTCACAACATAAGGGTCAACGCCATCGCGCCGGGATTCGTGCATACCTACATGACCGAAGATCTGTTGAGCGACCCCGATGAACAAGAGAGGATAGTCTCCAAGATCCCCATGGGCCGGACGGGAGAGCTGGAGGAGATCGCCCCGGCGGCGGTCTATCTTGCCTCGGACGCCGCCTCCTACATCACCGGATCGGTTGTCTGTGTGGACGGAGGCTACTCCACCTGGTGACCGGGATGCAAGGTCGATCCGGAATGGCTGGAGGGGCCACCCTTGTTCGGGACGGCCCCTCTTAAAAGCCACCTACCCTCAATAGAGTTATGCTCTACCTCTTATCCTTTATCCCGCTCCTTCTTCCTTCTATAGCTTTACCAATTGGTACTCTCGGCTTCCCAGGCCCTTCTTTTCCGCGTATGCCAGTTGCTCGGTCCAGTCCATAGTCTGATACAGGTCCCTGAAGAAGTCTTTGCCGGCCTTCTCGTTGACCAGGTCCAGGCTGGCCTGCTCTATGGCCACGATGTCTCTCGAGGCCAGAATACCTATATCATCGATAGCCGGGGGGTTGCTGAAATCCCAACAGTCGCAGACGGGGGTGATATGCAAAAGGAAGCTAAAGAAGACGCTCTTGTCCTCCTTGCCCTTGAGAACCCCCATGGCATACTCGACGATCTTGCGCTGGGCCAGGTCCAGGCTGGTCATCAGGCGCATGGCGATGGCTCCCTCGAAACACATCACCGTGCATTCCCCGCATCCGATGCATTTGTCGGGATTGATCTGCGCGACCTTTTCCTCCCCCTTCCCCACCAGTGTGATGGCCTCGACGGGGCACCAGCGTATGCACTTGGCGCAGGCGGTGCATTTCTCCTCGTCCACCTTGGGCTTGATGTCGGAGTGCATCTGCTGCTTGCCGCCCCTGCTTCCCAGGCCCATCCCCACGTTCTTTATAGCGCCTCCGAAGCCGGTCAGTTCGTGGCCGGTGAGGTGAGTGACGACGACCAGGGCATCGGCATGCACGGCGGCGGAGGCTATCTTGACCTTATTTAATTCATCCCCCTCGATCTCCACCTCCACGAAATCGTGGCCGATGAGCCCGTCGGCCACGATAATTGGGGCTCCCGCCGAGGACAGGGTGAAACCGTGAGAGGCCGCGGTGAGAACATGGTCTATGGCGTTGAACCTTCCTCTCGCGTAGAGGGTACCGGCATCGGTGACGAAGGGCTTCCCTTTCTGCTCTTTTATCTCCTTTACCAGGCGGCTGATGTACATGACCGGCACGAAGGCCGTGCCGCCTCTCTCTCCGAAGTGGGTCTTGATGGCCACCAGGTCTTTGCGCTCGATGATCTCCGCCAGCCCTACCTTCTCGATAAGGTCCCCCAGCTTGTCAATCATGCCGTAATGGGGCTTGCAGCTGGCATCCACGAAATAGACCTCAGACAAAACCACCCCTCCTTCTCGTCGTCATATACCGATAATGCGACCATGCATAGTAGATAGTATATAGGAAAGTGGTGGGGGATGAGGGTTTTGATTCACAAGGGGATGCCAGCTTAATCCACATACCCCCGCTTACGCAGAGAACCGATAGCCTTGCGCGCTTCGTTGCGGACGATGGGATCGGAATCGTCCAGATAGGGCCGGATGATCTCCACTACCTCCGGACCCCCGATCTCCCCCAGGGTATAACAGGCGGCCGCCTGGACCCGGGGGTGAACGGTGCGTTTACGAATGGCGAACTTTCTTATCCGAAGCAGGTCGGAGATCTGGGACACCGCTTTCTCCGGGCCCAGCTTGGCCAGGGCCAGGCACGCCGCCTCCTCCACCCTGGGATGCTCCTCTCCACCGCTCAAGGACTTGCCCTGCATGATGGCGAGAAGGGTATCAACGGAACGGGGATCGTCGATGGTTCCCAGTCCTCGCGCTCCCTCCCGCCTGACATCCACCTCGTCATCGCCCAGGGCCTGCATGTAATGGGATAGCAGGCTGGGGTCGCCGGGAGCCATCTTGGCCAGGGACCTGAAGGCCTGGGCTCTCACCGATGGTATGGGGTTGCTCTCCGCCGTCTTGATCACAGACACGGCCGAGGACCCGCCCATATTCTGAAGAAGCAGCAACGCTCTGATGTAAACCTCTTCACGTACGTTGCTCTCCATCATCTCGCTCAAGGCGTCCAGCACGGGCTGCCCGAGGCTTCTTGACACCTCCGCCAGCTGTGGGGTTATCTTTATCTCCTCGTCGCTTTTAAGGTTGTCCATTATCTCCTTAGCGGTCCCGGATTCCTCTATGTAGGGAAGCAGCTGTGCTGCGAGCTGGCTCAGCTGCTCGTCCTCCCCATAGAGGGAATCCGCGAGAGGTTTCCCGACATCCCAGGGATTCAGTTCGGACAGGGCATCCAGTGCGGCCTGCTTCATCCTCTCGTCCTCGTCCTGCTCCGCCGTGGACACCAGCGTCTCGGAGACGCGGCCGAACTCGTCCAACCTCTCCTGTATGAAGAGGTCGTTGGCGATACATCCGAGCAGATCGAGCAGGCCCACCCTCACCTCGCTATCCTCCTCGTCTACCAGCATCTGGAGAAGGTCGTCGCTCATCTCTATTATCTCCGCGCCGTGCCCGCGTTCCTTGAAGTTTAGGTGCATCTCCTTCAAAAAGAGGCAGGACCGTACCCTGAAATCCGCCCTTTCACTCCCCAGGTTACGCGAGGATACGGAAATGATCTTCTGGGCCCGTTCTTTCTCTCCCATATCCAGCAGTTTTCCGGCCACTCCGATCACCTCGTCGTCGCTCAATCCCTCCAGTGGTCGCAGGGAGTCGGAGGTACGGATATCCGTGATTATGGTGTAAACCTCCATGTCTTTGCCCGCGTCGGGGTGGCTTCTGGCCAGTACATCCATGAGGCCGGATTCACGCAGCCGCCGGGTGATCTCGGTATGATAAGATGGGTCTCCTTCCTGGTAGATATCGGCGATGACCTCGTTGAGGACGGAGGAGATGTCATTGTAATCTTCCGGGCTCATGTTCTCCTGGTCCGCCAGAAGGCGCTCGTACTTATCGATGACCTGGTCGGTTAAAAGCAGTACGTTTTCGCCTTCCACCGATGAGACGATCTCGCGGCGCATCTCCGTATCCTGGATCGCCTCGGGACTCTCCTCGGCCAGCACCTCTATCAGGGTCTCGGGATCCAGGGCCGCCATGATGTTCACTATCTCGTCATGGAGAACCCCCTTGATCTCCTCGTCCTGCAGTCGTTCGACCAGGCCGTACATGCGATCCACGGTATCCCGTATGGCGTGGGCCTTGTCGCGCCCTACTGCCGCGCCTCCGGCCTGCTCGAAACTGAACATGGCAGACATGAAAGCGGTATTGATACGCTCCGCGTCGCTCATCATCTCGGATACCTCTTCTTGAGATACCTCCACGTCGGGAGCGGTGCCGACCAAGTAGCGCACGAAGACCTCGTCCTTCAGCAGGTCCATGGCCTCTACCCCACCACCGCCGCCCGGACCTTCGGATATCTCCTGGTCTTTGCTGAGGGAGACATATATCTTCTCGTCCACCCTGGGGTTTGTGATCCCCTGCTCCTCCAAAAAAGAGGTCAGGCTCCTATCTAAAGTACGGTCGGCCCGCTTGCGGGCGAAGATATCCAGGAAATCGCGCAGCTGCTCCTCGTTCAACCCCTGATCGAAGGTGATGCTGCGCACCTCCCACATGCTCAGGTCCTTTAGGAAGGAGACGGTGTTGGGCCTGGCCTGGTCCCTGTCATCGGGGCAGAAGTCGTTGATGAGCAGCTTCCCCTCCAGCTCGCTGAAGGTGATGCTTCCCCATCCGGAAAGGGCTCTTTCCAGGTCCTCCCGCGCCCTCTTCACTGAGTCCTCCACGATATCAGAGGTGGGTGGATAGAGGTGGAAATTTACCATGGCGGCGTGCAGCGAGGCTAGGATGGTCATAGATTGCTCGGCCAGGTCGGCATCGTTCGTCGGCCTGTCCGGATTATCGGGCATTTCAGGCATACAAACCTTCCTCCCGGACTGCATTCAGTCCGTCTTTGAATTCTATATTTCCTATCGGTATCCCTTCACATCCTATTTATGGTTATCTTCCCGGGAAGCTTGACACCATAGATAACCATAGCAAAGCGGGTTTTCACTATAGAAACGGGCGTATACCCTGCTTAGCGGCCATATTCGAAGGTCTGGAACAGACGTTTCAGCCCTCCTCAACCGTCAGGAAAAAGATAATCATGGCCACTACAGCCAGGCCCGCGCCCACCACGAAAGCGTATTGTGCCCCCACCGTATCCCACAACAGGCCCATGAGGAGGCTGGCCGGCAGTATGGTCACGCTTATGGTGAAATTGTAGATACCGAAGGCGGTCCCCCTCAACTCGGCGGGAACCAGGTCGGTCACCAGGGCTTTCTCCACCGCCTCGGTTACGTAGAAGAATCCGTAGATAACAAAAAGCAGCCATATCCAGTTGTAGCCCTCCAGGAAGGCGAAACCGAGATAGGCCAAGGCGTAGATCGCCCAGCCGCAGAGTATAACCCTTTTTCTGCCTATACGGTCCGATAACTCCCCTCCGGGAATGGACACACCCGCCTTTACAACGTGCAGCACCCCCCACAGGGCGGGCAGAAGCGCCAGGGAGATACCGTTGACCTGGCGAGCGCGCAGCAGCAGAAAGGCGTCGCTGGAGTTCCCCAGGGTGAAGATGAGCACCGCCAACAGGAACCATTTGAAGCGGCGATCGAAGGGCCTCAAACTCAACCGCAGACGTTGCTCCTCGGGTGCACCCTCACATCGCGGCTCCTTTTTCTCCCTCACACCCAAGATGAGTAGGATTATTCCTAAAGACACGGGTATGAAGGCGATGGCGAAGATGGTCCTGTATCCCAGCTCAAAGGCTGTTAGCAATATGGAGGCCAGCGCGGCTCCCAGCAGGGCGCCGCTGTGGTCCATAGAACGATGATATCCGAAGGCGCGTCCCCTTTGGCGTTCATCGCAGGAATCCGCGATCATGGCATCTCGGGGTGCCGTTCTCACGCCCTTCCCTACCCGGTTGAACAGCCAGGCGACCAGGGCCTGCCAGGGGGCTACCACCAACGCCAGGGAGCCTCTGGAAAGCGCGGAAAGGGAGTAGCCGCTTACCACCATTCCCTTGCGGTGGCTGACGCGGTCGGAGATCCATCCGAATATCAGCTTCAGCAGACTGGCCACGGAATCGGCCAATCCCTCCACCAGGCCGAGAAAGAAAGCTCCAGCTCCCAAGAACTCGGTAATAAAAGTGGGGAGCAGGGGGGCGACCATCTCGCTGGAGAGGTCGTTGAAGAAGCTCATCAAGCCCAGGAAGAATACGTTTTTAGACAGCCCGAAAGGTCCCTTTTCATCTTTTGTTGTGTTTTCGTTTCGCGCCCTTTTCATTTGTCCTCCAGGACCTCTTCGACCAGCTCTCTTATTTTCTTCTTTGCCTCCTCCAATGCCCTAACGCCTTTATCGCTAGCGGTGTAGTAGACTCTCCTGCGCCCGCCTTCTACCCTGTCTTCACTGGTCAGGTATCCATCCTTTTCCAGCCTGCGTAAGGTAGGATAAAGGGTGCCGGGGCTGATAGAATATCCATGTCTCTCTAACTCCTGTGAAAGGCCTACACCACTTACCTCCTCATGGGCGGCGTGGTAGAGGATGTGAATCTTGATAAAACCTAGAAAGAATTCCCTATGCATCTTATCCTCAATATCATTAGCCGATATCGTTATCCGATATTAATAGTATTTCACTATCATGTCAAACAAAAAAAAGCTTGTTCAAATATTGATGCGAATCTGAGAGAGGGCTAAGCCGCTATTCTAGAAGGTCGGCAGCCTCTTTCAGCATCTCCGGTATGGGCAGCCCGTAGGGGCACTTCTCCTCGCATTCGCCGCAATCGACGCAGGCTGACGCGGGCACCGGAACGGTGCGCCCGTAGAGTTCCTTGGCCCGCTCCGGCTCGCCTCCCCAGCGCCAGGTACCAACGCAGATGAAGACCTGCGGTATATAGATCCCCTCCGGACAGGGCATGCAGTACTGGCACCGCCTGCAGAAGTCGCTACCCAGTTTCTCCGCCAGTTTCTCCAGCTCCGCCAGCTCGCCGCTCTGCAGCGGCTCCGGCTCTTCCCCCACCTTGGCGTTCTCCCTTACCTCCTTGAGGGTTCGCATGCCGGGGATGACCAGGGAGGAACCGGCCTGCAGAGCAAAGCGCAGAGAGTAGGAGGCCGGGAGCAGGGGTCCTCCGCCCAGGGGCTTCATGGCGATGACGCCGATGTCCAACTCCGCCGCTCGCTGTATGAGTCCCTGGTCCAGGTAATGCCTCTCCACGATGTTTACAGGTATCTGCAGGGTGGAGAACTCGCCGGTCTCGACCGCCTCGCGAGATACATCCAGGTTATGGGAGGAGATACCTACCTCCCCCACCAATCCCTCTTCCTGGGCCCGGCGGGCCTCCTGCAGGGCCCCGCCCTTCGCAAGCACCTTTTTCAACTCCTCCTCCCGGCTGACGTTGTGCAGCTGGTAGAGGTCTATCCGCTCCCTGCCCAGGGCTGCCAGGCTCTCCTCCAGGTCCTGCCTTAATCCGGCCGCGTCCCGGGCCAGGGTCTTGGTGGCCATATACAGTTCCTTGCCGTAAACGGAGAGGCAGGACATCTTGTCCTCGGAGTCTGTGTAACATCTGGCGGTGTCGAAGAAGTTGATGCCTTTCCTGAAGGCCGCCTCCAGCACCTCCACCGCCTCCTCATAGCCGGAGGACTGGATGTAGATGCCCCCGAAACCTATTACCGAGACCTCGAATCCCGTTTTACCTAATATCCTTTTACGCATATTCGCTCCTACGTGAAAACGACCGCACGGATTTGCCCGTTATCAAGTTTATTATTCATAATATACTGGCCGAAGCCAGTCCGATATCGATTGTTTGCTGAGAGGAGGGTGATCTTGCCGCAGGTAAAGGTGAAGGGCGTTAACATCTCATACGAGGAGCGGGGCACGGGGAAGCCCGTGATCCTCTTACACGGCTGGAACAGCTCCAGCAAGCAGTGGCTGCATAACCTCAAGGCCCTGGCCCCCCGTTTCAGGGCCATAGCCCCGGACCTTCCCGGCTTCGGGGACTCCGAGGAGAGCGAGCTGTTCCCTTACACCCTGGACGATATGGCCTCTTTCCTGGAGGAACTGCGTCAAGCCCTTTTCCTACCTTCCTTTTGTCTGGTGGGACATTCCATGGGAGGATGCATATCCCTGCGCTATTCCACCCTCTATGGAGATAACCTCGATAAGCTGGTCCTGGTCTCAACGCCCACCCGCACCTCCAGTATGGGCCTGCGAGCCCGGCTGCCGGGCGTGGAGGGAGTGCTGTCCATGACCTACCGCTTACGCAGCGAGAACGTTCTCAAATGGATGTTCTACCGCGGCCTGTACAAGCCCGAGGAACAGGACCTGGATTTCGTGCATGCCAACATCAAGGCCACCTCCCGTATCTCCAAGCACGTCCTGTTGGAGACGACACGCATGGTACGCAAGATCAGCCTGGAGGAGGACCTGCGCAGCGTCGCTGTTCCCACCCTGGTGGTTTTCGGGGACAGGGACCGCAGTGTCAGCACCGCGGAGGTGGAGCGGCAGCGCAGCCTGCTGCCGAAGCCCTATATCGCCGTGATCACCGCCAGCGACCACAGCCCGCCCTACGAGCGCCCGGAGATGTTCAACCAATTGGTCCTGGATTTCCTGGGGGATGATGGCTTAACTTGAGGCCTCGGCCTCCGGGGAGTCCTTCTCGCCTCCCTCCTCGATCACCATTCCCCTCTCACCCGGCTGCTCCTCGAGTATTCCCTCTATGGGCTCCGGCTCCCCCGTCCTGAAGGGGTTGAGGAAATCGGTGAACACGGATTCACAGGGATGGCCATAGGCGACCAGAAGGCGCCGGCTGCGCGGCAGCATGATGATGGAACAGGTGGTGGAGAAATAAGGTCCATGGCGGCAGATGGTATTGTCGTCTCCCCTGCCGCTCTCGCCATGGTCGCAGAATACGCCCAGCAGGTCCTTCATGGTAACTCTTTCCATATCTAACAGAAGCTGCTCGGCTCTGACGTAGCGGAGTTCGCTGGATTCGTGCACCCGAATGCCGCGCAGAGCCCGTACATTGTCCTTGGTGTAATAAGCGTTGCGCGGGATATCGTAGGAGGTCATCTCCCGGCACTTGTAATGGTTGGTATTTATCAACAGGTCATTCCCCGGTCCCCTCACCCCGCTGAAGTTGGAGGAGAGCTCCACCGTGGCCACATCCCCGGAGGCGTCGGCTACCAGCAGGATGGCTCCTCCGGAACGCTTCCCCTCACGCAGCCACTCGACGGCCTGTTCAGTGGTAGAACAGTTCTCCAGGGCCTCCTGTACCAACAGGGTGATGGGCACATTGCTCTTGGGCATATCCGTACCATAGCCGTAGTTATAGCTGATACACAGGCCGTGCTCGTTTATACCGTCATGGCATCCCGCCATGGGAGCAACGGTCACATCAAGGGTTGAGTAGGTCTCATCCGAGTTGCAGCAACGGGTTACGTAATAAGGCTGGAATATCTCGGGATAATCGAAGTTCTTGATGACCATAGGTTCCCCCATGGCACTCCTCTGTCCGCTCACGCATACCGCGGTGCAGGCGCCCAGGCGGTAGTTCACCTGGGCCATGATCAGCTCGCTGGCCAGGGACATAAAGAGCATGTGTGCATCAATGTTCGCGCCCTTGGCTATCCCCTCCATGCGCGTGGTTTGACGGGCACAGTTAGCGGCGATATCCTCCCACATCTCGTTGACCGACCTGCGTGCAGCCATGCTGAGAAAGACCTTGAAGGGCAGGTAAAAGGGCTTCTCCAACCTCAGCGCCTCCACGTAATGGAGGTTGGAGAACAGGTGATGGATGGCCTCTCTCATCTGGAGGCCCTGCTGGTAACCCATCTCGTAATGGTCACCATTGAGTTCGTACAAGCGCACCTGGCGTCTGCCGGGCACTTGTTCTTCCCCCAGGGTAGTACCCAGATCGAGTGGGCTGAACACTTCTTGGTCTCTTTCAGCGGCCATTTTTACCAACCCCTAATAGTATTAGCCTATAATCGTAGCAGCGGAGAGTAAAGGGGTGAGTCGATTGGCCGCAGGAGATAAATCCATGTTGCAGCGATTTCAGGGTTCTCTTCTAGGGCTGGCCATCGGGGATGCCCTGGGTATGCCGTTGGAGGGGGCGCGGGCCTCCATGATCAGGGACCGCCTGGGAAGGGTCCTCGAATTCATGGACGCCCCCTGGAGGTTCTTAAACGCCGGGCAGTGGACGGATGATACCAAAATGATGCTCTGCCACGCCCGCAGTATCGTGGAGATGGGAAAGGTTGACACAGACGACACCGCCCGCAAGTTTATCCAGTGGTTCGAGTCCAACGACTGGAGGGGCATGGGGGGAGCCACCTACGAATCCATACAGCGCCTGCGTTCCGGCGTCTCTCCGGATGAGAGCGGAAAGAAGGGAGAGATGGCCGCCGGAAATGGCGTGGCCATGCGTATCGCTCCCGTGGGCCTCGTCGACTGCCTGGACCTGGAGAGGCTGCGGGAGGACTGCCGGGCATCGGCCATTACCACCCACGATAACCCCGAGGCCATCGCCGGAGGGCAGGCCGTGGCCTATGCCGTGGCCAGAGGGGCACGGGGAGACCTGGACCCGGCCTCCCTCATCCTCGATACGGTGGAGTTCATAGGACCCTGTAAAGCAGCCGAGAACCTGCAAAGCGCCGCCGCCTTCCTGGAGTCGGGTATGGATATCGCCGAAGCCCTGGCCCGCCTGGGAACCAGCGGCTACGTTGTGGAGACGGTGGCCAGCGCCTTCTTCAGCTTCCTGCACACCCCGGACGATTTCGAGGAGACCGTTTCACGGGCGGTGGAGGGCGGCTTGGATACGGACACTACGGGAGCCGTCGCCGGCTCTATAAGCGGCGCCTATAACGGCCTGGACGCCATCCCCGAGAGGTGGCGAGAGGGCGTGGAGGCCGCCGATGAGATAGTAGACCTTGCCGAAGGGATATACCGCCTGGTTGAACAGCAATCCGGTTGAGCTGTTTCAAAACATCCATTTTGAGGAAAAATATACTATAGGTACCCTTGATGGGATATGGGAAGGAGGATGCGTTATGGAAACCCCCGAGTTAGAGTTTCTTCTTTATCTGCTCTCTCGCTACATTAAAAACAACGACCTCAACCCGGCACAGCTGACCGTAGATGAATTGCTGGAAAACATCAACCTGTACCTCGCCCCCATCGGCGGCGGCTAAAGGAATGGGACAGGCCTAGGGGACGCGCCTGGCTTTAGGCCTGAGGTAGTTGGGGATATATAGATATTTAAATCCATTACTTCTCAATCTGGCTACATAAATATATATGATGTATCTCAGGCCTAAAGCCAGGCGCGTCCCCTAGGCCTGGAAGTAGCGGCGGGGATCGAAGATACGCACGTCGTAGAGGTCCTCCCGGCTGGGTTCCTCCACCCGCCGCAGGTTGTCCGCTACCATCAGCTCCCAACCGCATTGTGAGCTGATCTTCTCCACCGCCTCCTCGGGATCCTTACCGGCTTGCGGGAAGTAGGCGGCAAGCACGAACTCACCCTCTCCCGGAGGCTTCCAGAAAACCCCCATGGTAGTCACAAGGGTGCGTACCCTCTTGCCGGGGGCGGTTATATAGGAGACCCGCTCCGGCGTCCTCAGCTTGTCCTGGACCACGGTGACCAGCACCTCCTTGGCCCCCAGCGCCACGTCGCAGGCCCCCCCGGAGCCCACCAGGAAGAGGTCGTATTCGGGTACCTTGGTGGAGTTTATATTTCCGTAGCGGTCCACCTGGCCCGCACCCAGGGCCCCGACGGCGCGGTTGCTCTCGGCTCCCACCATGGAGCCCAGCACGTTGATGATGTCCGAGAGCATGGTGCAGGTGGGTATGTTGCGGAAGTTGAAGATGAAGGGGTCGGCGGGCCTGGGGGTGTAGCCGTAGAAACCCACCTCGGCCATGAGCTCCACCGGGTAGTCCTCCCGGCGCAGATCGTACCAGGCCTTCCACGCCGCCAGGTTGGAGGCACCGACGCCGGCCAGGATGGTGCGGTAATCTCCCGCCTTGATGCTCTCCTTGAGCTGGCGCGCCGCCTCCACCACCATCATCTCCACCGGGTTGTAATCCATGCCCTGGTTGATCCGAGGCAGGCAGGTGGCCAGCTCCGACCTCCAGGAATCGCCGGCTGCGCGGCCCTTGAGGAACCATATCCTCTTGTAGCCCAGCTTCTCCAGGTACTGGTCGTGGTCCTCAAGGTCCAGCAGCCATTCCCTGGTCCAGGCCTCGATAGAGTCGTCGTCCTTGCAGGCCTCCCTGAGCTCGAGCATGAACTCCTCGTCCTCGGCGTAGGCGTCGAACTCCTTCAGGCCTTCGTTGGCCGCCCCGGAGGGGTGCACTCCCATGGGAGCCGGGCACACCGCCCGCACCAGGTATCCCGGTACCTTGACGAAGTGGGAATAGCGCCTCAAGAGAGAGGTGGGAACCACTTTCTCCACCGTCACCAATGCCCCCTCCTTAGCGGCAAAGGCGGCGTAGGCGTTCTCGGCATAGGGGGGAGCCAGGAGGACGTTGCCCGCCTCGTCGGCGGCCCAACCGTGGATGAGAGTGAGGTCGGGACGCAGGGCCCGCAGTATACCTACCCTGCTG
>Ga0180434_10001604_pt1 | contig 31867 bp, 71 predicted proteins | sample SS_ome_7_FD_132453 | JGI IMG/M metagenome (GOLD analysis project Ga0180434, IMG submission 132453) | Hypersaline lake sediment archaeal communities from the Salton Sea, California, USA - SS_1_D_2 metaG | ecosystem: Environmental > Aquatic > Non-marine Saline and Alkaline > Hypersaline >... | reverse complement strand
CGACATTGTGCGTTCTTTGTATGCGGCAATCAAGGCTGAATTCTCTGTTGTTATTTGGCCAAGAAGAATTGAACAGAAGGATGTCAATGACATGGTATTGAATGGCGTTGCTGATATTGAATCTGTGTTATCACAACACACATATAAGGGTTTGGAAGCTGAGTCAGAGTTTGGGTTGTGGAAGAAAATAGCTTGAAAGGAAAACGTAATGACCAATTTTCAGAAAGTTCGAGAATTCATGCTGGCGTTTGGGCATGGTGCGCCGGAAAAATATACTGAGTTGACAATGGAACAATTGGACTTGCGATTGCGTCTCATTGAAGAAGAATTGAACGAAGTAGAAGAAGCCATGCTTGAAAATGAGCCAGTCAATATAGCAAAGGAATTGACTGATCTGTTGTATGTGGTCTATGGAACTGCTGCTGCATATGGAATAGAAATCGACGAGTGTTTCGATGCGGTACACAAGTCAAACATGAGCAAATTGAATGCAGACGGAAAGCCTTCTTATCGTGAAGACGGTAAAATCCTAAAGGGCGATCTGTACAAACCAGCCGATTTGACAGACATCGTGAAATGAGGAAATTTGCAATGGTCGATGCATTGTTGGATGAACATGTCAGATGGGCAACGCATAAGGAATGTATTGATTGTTGTTCTGTAAGCACACGATTGTTGGTCGGGAGGTCTGTTAGATGGGAAGTTGAGTGGGCTGTCACGTTTAGCGTTTGGCGAAAGGCCAGGATGCAATTGAAGGAAGATCATTATGATTGAAATGAATATCTGGCGGACATTCACGTGGCAAGTCTGGGGCCAAATAGGACGGCAAATTGGCGGTAAAGTCAGGCGGAAAACCAGCAAGAGAATAGGACATCAAACTGTACGGCAAATACAGGGGCAATTGATGGAAGATTGCAATGAATAACGAAAGAGTTGAAGACGTTTGGTTGCAAGTTGATTTACAAATCTTGCAGCAAATCAAGCGACAAGCGTGGGATCAAACCGAAGAGCAATCCTGGGATCAAGTATGGGATCAAGTCGAGAATCAAGTATGGGATCAAGTCTATCAGCATCGGTTTCATTTTAAAGAGCAATTGAGAGGTGATTTTGATGAACAGTAAAAGAATTGAAAATATTTGGTTGCAAGTTGATCTACAAATCTGGCAGCAAGTCAGGACGCAAGTATGGGATCAAGCCGAAGAGCAAGTCGAGAAGCAAGTATGGGATCAAGCCGAAGATCAAGTCTGGCGGCAAGCTGATCGGCAAATCTGGCGGCACGTTTTGAGGCAATTGAGGTATGATTGCAATGAACGGCAAAAGAATTGAAAATGTTTGGTTTCGAATTGATCAACAAATCTACCGAGAAGGCAGGACGCAAATCTGGCAGCAAGTCGAAGAGCAAGTCAGGTGTCAAGTTTGGGATCAAGTCGAGAAGCAAGTATGGGATCAAGTTGATCGGCAAATCTGGCGGCACGTTTTGAGGCAATTGAGGTATGATTGCAATGAACGGCAAAAGAATTGAAAATGTTTGGTTTCGAATTGATCGACGAATCTTGCAGCAAATCAAGCGACAAGCGTGGGATCAAACCGAAGAGCAAGTCAGGTGTCAAGTTTGGGATCAAGTCGAGAAGCAAGTATGGATGCAAGTTGATCGACAAGTCAGGTTTCACGCTAGACAGCAATTGAGAGGTGATTTTGATGAAAATTGATCATCTAGTTCAGCAGATAATTATGTGGCAAGTTGTGCGAGAAGTCGAGCAGTACGTCGAGCGACAAGTCGAAGAGCAAGTCGAGAAGCAAGTGTGGGATCAAGCCGGGGAGCAAGTCTGGCTGCAATTCAGGTTTCACGTTAGGCAGCAATTGAGAGGTGCTTTTGATGCATGAAGATCAATGTTGGCAAATTAAGCAAGTTGGGACGCAAGTTCTTATGGAAATTTTTTCTCGAACCGTGCGGCATGTTGAATGGCAACTCTGGCAGCAAATCAAACAGAAGCTTGATGATCGATTGTGGGCGCAACAGGGAGGGGGTGCAGAGATGCAATTGAAGGATGATTGGCGTGATTAGGCATCAAGTCTGGCGGCAAGTCAGGGATCAAATCGAATACCAAAGCTGGAATCAAAGTTCGGATCAAACCAGAATGCAAATTAGGATGCAAATCTTGGAGCAAATCAATTGGAAATTCTGGGATCAAAACGATCAGCAAGTTTGGGATCAAAATTGGTCGCAACTGAAAGATGATTATCATGAATGAACAACGGATCGAACAACAGATTGATTGGCAAGTCTTTGGATCAATCCTGAAAATCGAGCATCAAGTCAAACAGTTCGTTTGGTGGCATGTCAGAAATGAAGTCTGGTGGCAAGTCAAGTGTCAAAATTGGTCGCAACTGAAAGATGATTATCATGAATGAACGACAATGCAATGAGCAAGTTTGGTGGCAGGTAATGATGTGCGTAGATCGGTGCGTCGGGGATCAGACCTTGCGGCAAGTCAATCAACAAGTCTGGGGTCAAGTTTGGGATCAAGTCTGGATGCAACTCAAGTGGCAAGTTGATGGGCAACTGAAAGACGATTATCATGAAGATTACTGATATAAACAAAACGTTTTGGGCGAATGCATGCGCAAAAACCTGGGAGTATATTGATAGAGATATTCGATATCTTGTTGGCGAAGTTGTCTGGTTGAGAGCGGATGGACGTGTTTGGTGGCGGCAAGTTGGGCGGCATGAAGTGGATCAATTGAAAGAGGATTATCATGAGGATTGATATTGAAGTTGAGAAGAAAGTTGAAACTCCAATATGGAATATGATGGTGGACAATATTAATAGCGCAGTTTATGTGCCGGTTTGGTGGGACATTTTAGAAAACACGAGACTACAAGCCGACAAACAAGCGCGTCAACAAGCGAGAGAAGATTTTCATGCATCTTGATATCGACAGAACATTTTTGGTTGTGTTCAACGCAAAAGTCTGGAAGTGTATTGATAAAGATATTCGATATATTGTTAGAGAATTTGTCTGGTGGAGAGCGGATGGGCGTGTTTGGTGGCATGTCGGGCGGCAAGAAGTGGATCAATTGAAAGAGGATTATCATGAATGAAGAGCAAATCTACGATCCGGTTTATGAGCAATTCTGGCTGTATGTCGGACATCATATCAATCGGCAAATCGGGCAGCAACTATGGCAACAAGCCCAAGTGCAAGTCTGGCGGCAAGTCTATCGGCAAGTCGAAGAGCAATGCAATTTGAAAGTTGTTCATCAAGTTATGGATGATTATCATGATTAAACACCGAATCCACTATCGAATCTATGAGCAAGTCTATGAGACATCCAGAAACCAATTAAGTATACAACTCAAGCGGCAAGTATGGAATATAGTAGAATGGGAACAGGTGCAGGATGTTTATTTGCGTGTTGGGTGGCAAACTAAGCAGCAAGTTATGGATGATTATCATGAATGAAGAGCAAATGAATAATCAAGTCGGGCGGAAAATTGATCAGCAACTCTGGGATCAACTCAATGATCAATTCTGGCTGTATGTCGAACGTCATATCAATTGGCAAGTCTGGTGGCAAGTCTATCGACAAGTCGATGAGCAAGTCTGGCGGGATGCCAGGAAGCAAGTTATGGATGATTATCATGACAATATGTAGCAAAGTTGGGTCGATTAGATTCCTGTCTGCATTGCAAGCCGTACGTATCAACATAGCAGTCAGATGGCAACTCAGGAAAGCTATAAACGCTAATATGAATTTCGAAAAACACTTCATAAGTCAGGCGAGGGAAGATTTTAAAAAAGGTGCTTGACGACACCACACAACTTTGCTAGGGTGTGTTCATCTTGAAGAGGTTAAGACATTGAACAGAGGGAGCAGAAAAATGTAAAAGGTTGTTGACAGTAAATAGAACTTGTGGTAGACAATTTGAGTGACGGCAGAAACAATAGGATTTTTATATGCCTGAGAAAATCGAGAGCATGACACCTGAACAGGAAGCACAAATTCCTGGTTGGACTGAGAAATGGGTGAAGATTGGTCTTTCCACTGAACCCGTGGATTTCGAGTACGCAAAAGAGCGTGTTCTGAAAATTTACGACATCATCGAGCGTCCGCGCCCAACTGTGCTTTTTGCAGACTCCCCGTTTGCAGCAATCAAGATGGGCCTGGAACATCAGCTTGGCCGTGAGCCAACAAAACAAGAATGTTACGATGGGATTTCGAAGCTGTATTGCGGTTCTTCGCAAGTTTCTTCGTGCGCTTATATCACCTTCTTCCGTGACGTTCTCAATTGGGAGAACGAAACGCTCGCAAACTTCAAGGTTTTTGAAGAACTCTGTTCTGCCTGTGACAACGTGTGGTGGGAAGAGGATGTTGCTGTGATTGTCAATCGTCCCGAATTCATCAAACTCGATGACGAAGGGCGGCAACACAGTGAAGAAGGACCTTCGCTGCGTTATCGCGATGGTTGGACTGTTTGTTGTTGGCATGGCACGCGTGTACCGCGTGAATGGCTGATGACGCCGAAAAGCCAACTCGATCCGCGTATCGCGTTGACGTGGGAAGACATCGAACAGCGCCGGTGTTTTTCTGAAATCGTTGGGTGGGAAAGCGTTCTCAACCAACTTGATGCCAAGGTCATCCATCAGGATGATGATCCTGAGATCGGCACTCTGCTTGAAGTCGATCTCCCTGACGTTGGAACCGAAAGGTTCTTGCGTGTGAAGTGTGGGACTGGACGATTTTTTGCCATTCCCGTGCCGCCTGATGTCAATACTGCCATGGAAGCGCAAGCGAGCACATGGGGTATCGATGTCAACGAGTTTGTCAAACCAGAAGTGAGGACGTAATATGAGAACTTTCAAGAAAATCGCTGCTCAGGGTGATGTGATGATCATGCGTGTGGACAGCTTCGACCGAAGCAATCTGAAAGAGGTTGCGCCGGAAGGGAACCACCTGATTGTCACGCACTCTGAAACCGGGCACCACCACGTGCTGGATCGTAATGATGCAAGCATGTTCGAAAACCCGGACAACGAACTTGAAGCGTTTCTGACGCTTCATCGCGCGAGTGAGCTTACTCACCTTCGCGACTATGATACACACGAATCTCTGCTCCTTGAGCCGGGTGACTACAGAATCATCCGTCAGCGCGAGTACACGCCAGAAGGCTATCGTCGCGTTCAGGACTAGTAGTGCGTATTGTTTGAGTTGGTAGGAGTAACCGGCGTGGGGAAACCTACGCCGGTTTTTTTTATCAGATGGGTGTTTGGTTATGGTCGGTGCTAAGGATTCTGCATTGCATCATATTGATGCGTCGAGATTGAATGTTTCGTGTCATGTATCTCGTAATATTTACATGGAAGTGTTTGTGAGAATACAAAGCAAGGGTAGGAGACGAATAGAAGAAATAAAGCAGTGGCAATATTGGCGTCAATTGGTGGATGATTTTGATGAATAAAATAAAAATCGTTGATCAAGTCGGGCAGCAAGGGTTTTCTTCTATCGATGCGCAATGTCTGGAAAACGTTCGTCAGAAAGTCTTGGGGCAAGTATATGATCAAGTTGTGTGGCAACTCTGGCAGAAAGTTAATCGGCAACGCTGGCAGCAAGGCTATTTTCAACTTTGGAAGGATTTTGATGGATAACGCGAGAATTGATATACAAATCGGATGGCAAGTCAGAGAGAAAGTCTTGCGGCAAGTCAGGCGGAAATTCGATCAGCAAGTCTGGCGGCAAATTGATCAGCAAGTATGGTGGCAAGTTGGGGATCGAGTTTGGTTGAAAGCCAAGCGGCAAGCTATGGATGATTATGATGGAATTGATATATAAAACATTCGGATGCGGCGCACATCAAGTCTGGAATAAAGTTGCTTGGTTAGTCAATCTGAAAGTAGATCAGGAAGTTAATCAGAAAGTCTGGCGGCAAGTCAATAAGCAAGCCAATCAGCAAGTCTTCTGGCAAATCATGGATGATTATGATGTATAACGTAAAATCATTCTTGGTTCAAATCGATCAGCAAGTCGATCAGAAAGTTTTGGAGCAAGTATATGATCAAGTTGTGTGGCAAGTCTGGCGGCAAATCTGGCGGCAAGTCAATCAGCAAATCTTATGGCAAGTTATGGAGGATTGTGATGGATGGGATGAAAATTGTCGGTGATCGAAGATCGTTTTTATGGTTACGTTCATTTCATAGAGAACGGGCAACTGTTGACACATTTTCGATGGTTTGAAAATTTCACTGTCGGGGATGTGAAAAAATTTTCCACTTTGGGTCAAAATAGACAATGGGAAATTCTAGATATCGTTAGAAAAAACACTGTTTTTAGTGAAATACCAGTGTATGAGGTACACATTAAAGAAGTGTGATTAGTAAATAAGGAGCTATTCATGGATACAGTAAAGTTGATTGCACACACACAGGCAGAAAATGATTATGAATCTCCACCGCATGAATTGATGGCATATTGTGCCAGAGTTTCCAATCCTTCCAATCAGAATAATAATCAGACAGCAGAAAAACTTCTCAACTATTGCATCAAACATAAACACTGGTCAGTTTTCGAAATGGCCAATGTGATTTTGGAAATCAATACAACGCGAGATATTGCGAGACAAATTTTGCGGCACAGATCATTCAGTTTTCAGGAATTCTCACAACGCTATGCTGACCCAAATGAACTTGGTTATAGCGTTCGAGAATCAAGACTTCAAGATAGCAAAAATCGACAGAATAGCATTGAAGTGAATGATGAAGAATTGCATCGTGCCTGGGTTTTGAAACAAGAGCAGATAATGCACGAATGTAAACTGGCATACAAATGGGCCATTGAAAATGGAATAGCCAAAGAACAAGCCAGAGCAGTTCTTCCAGAAGGAATGGTCATGAGCCGTATGTACATGAATGGAAACCTCAGATCATGGATCACATACGTTGCATTGAGAGAAGGACCAGAAACACAAAAAGAACACCGGCTAATTGCCAAGGAGTGTAAAGCAATACTTCTATCGCTGTATCCATTTCTAGAAACCAGTCTGGGTGGAATTGATGTTATGTGGAAGGATGTTGTGTGATGGACAATAGTGTGCTTGATGCTCTCAAAGAAAAACGAGACGGCTATCAACTTCAGATTGATCGTATAGAGAAAGAAATTCAACAATCAGAAACACAAATACAGGAGGCAAAACGACTATTATTACGTGTCAAGAAACTAAAAGCTGATTTTGTTTCAGCGATAAAAACCCTAGAGCCACAAACTTAAGTTCCACGGAGTGCCACCACATGAAACTATACGAATCCTTTATTCATAAAAGCCGCTATGCTAGATTTTTGCCAGAGAAATCGCGTCGAGAACATTGGGAAGAAACGGTTGATCGATATATCAATTTCATGAAGTCTCATGTTGATGAAAAACATAATGCGGCAATCAAGCCAAAAGAATGGGAGGAAATACGTAACGCGATTGTGGCTCATGAAATAATGCCATCCATGCGTGGAATGATGACTGCTGGTCCTGCATTGGCTCGTGATAATACTTGTCTCTATAATTGCTCATTCATTGCTGTTGACGATCCCAAAGCCTTCGATGAGGCTATGTTTGTTTTGATGTGTGGAACTGGTGTTGGTTTTTCAGTAGAGCGTCAATACATCAACAAACTGCCAGAAGTCCCAGAAAAAATGTTCGATAGCGATAGTACAATTATCGTAAAGGATTCCAAGGAAGGTTGGGCAAAGGCTTTTCGAGTTCTCATCTCAATGCTCTATGCTGGTGAAATTCCAAATCGAGATTTTTCAAAGGTGCGTGTTGCTGGTACGCCGCTCAAAACGTTTGGTGGTCGAGCTTCTGGACCAGAGCCTCTTGAAGACCTATTCAATTTCACTATTGCAACGTTTCGGAATGCGCGTGGTCGCAAACTAACTTCAATTGAGTGCCACGATATTATGTGCAAGGTTGGTGAAGTTGTTGTTGTTGGTGGCGTGCGAAGATCAGCTTTGATTTCTCTGTCAAACCTATCAGATGATCGTATGCGACATGCTAAATCAGGAGCATGGTGGGAACATGATGTGCAGCGAGCATTGGCAAACAACAGTGCTGTGTATAACGAAAAACCAGATATTGGAATGTTCATGCAGGAATGGTTGGCGTTATATGAATCCAAAAGTGGCGAACGAGGAATATTCAATCGAGAGGCAGCAATAAAACAAGCCAATCGAAATGGAAGGCGAGACGGAAGTCTGATTCAGGGTGTTAATCCATGTGGAGAAATTTTGCTTCGTTCAAATAGCTTTTGCAATCTGACTGAGATTGTTGCTCGTGCTGATGATATTGATGAAACACTGAAACGTAAAATTCGACTGGCAACAATAATAGGAACTGTTCAAGCGTCGTTTACGCATTTTCCATATCTCAGGAAGATTTGGCAGAAAAACGCTGAGGAAGAGCGGCTGCTTGGTGTTTCAATGACTGGAATCATGGATTGTCCATTGTTGAACAAACCAACCGATGATGTCAAAAAGCGGTTGTCTGCATTGCGACAATATACAATTGAGGTAAACAAAAAATACGCAAGTGCTATGGGAATTGCTCAATCTGCTGCCATCACAACAGTGAAACCCTCTGGAACTGTCAGTCAACTTACAGATAGCTCGTCAGGAATTCATCAGCGTCATGATCCGTACTATATTCGTCGAGTTCGCGGCGATATCAAAGACCCACTTACTCAATTCATGATAACACAAAAAATTCCCAATGAGCCTGATGTTACGAAGCCAACCAGCACTGTTGTTTTCTCATTTCCCAAAAAAGCGCCAAAGGATGCCATTTGCAGAAATGATATCAGTGCAATTCAGCACCTGGAAATGTGGCTGATGTATAAACAGAATTGGTGTGAGCACAATCCATCTGTTACAATCTCTGTGAAAGAACATGAATGGATGGAAGTTGGGGCGTGGGTTTACAAAAATTTCGACGAAGTTTCTGGTATCTCATTCTTGCCATATGACGGCGGCAGTTATCGACAAGCACCATATGAAACCATTACCAAGGATAAGTATGAAGAGTTGGTCAAGGATTTCCCAACAGAAATTAATTGGGGCGAATTCCACGAAGAGCTTGATATGGTAGAAGGGTTGCAGGCACTGGCTTGTTCTGCTGGTCAGTGTGAAATATAGGAGGGATACATGCAAGAAGTTGTTCTAGAATTCTTGAAATCAATCGAAGAGCACGTCAGTTCGAGATATACGCGCGTAACAATTTATCATGAAATGATTCCACATATTCAGTGGTACGATTTGGATTTTGCTGAATCGTTGCGTGAAGAATCTGATGCATATGATGAAGCGTATGATTTGCTCAATGAAGAATCGGATGCTTTTGAAGAAGACGAATAATGATGAAGGTGGCGTTAGCAATAGAGTTAACGCCACCTTACTTTGCGTTATTCTTCGAGAAGTTGTTCACTCTCTTTGAGTTGTTTGGAACACTTCTTGCACATCTTAACTGTTGGTGCAAAAACTTTGTGGCAAACCGGGCAAACCCAACCATTGTTGTCATCAGGCATTCTGTACTCTCCTGTAAATGAAATCTGCTTTTGAGGCACCAGTCATTTGATATCCCATAGAACCAAGCATTTTGGTAATATCAGCGTTGTTTCCTTCTGTAACAACAACTGGTGAATGCTCTTCAATAGTATTTAGAGCACCGGAAATGATCTGTGGCTCGTAGCCTTCGGTATCAAGCTGAATGAGATTGCATTCAGGAAGATTGAGAGAATCGATGGTCATTACTGGTATGATGCCACCATGTCTTTCGGTGACTTTGTGCATGCCAGCGTTTTCTATGTCATTGCTTGGATCGATAGTACACCATCCAGAAGTGGCACCAAGAGCAGCCCGAAAAAAGAAAACGTTGTGTGCTAAATTGTTGCGAACCAACGCATGAAAATTGATATGGTCTGGTTCGAATACATACACTCTTTTGAAGAGGGTTGAATATGCTCTGGTATACAAACCCATGTTTCCACCAGCAGTAACAACAACATTTTTCTGCTCGATTGGTTCTACGTATTTTTCATAGTGAGATGTATTCCAATCTTTCAACGGACCTTCCCAAGCACCAGTATCCTGTCGCAACCAACACCATTTATCGCCATTGGAACCTTTCAATTCTGCGATGCGTTCTTCATACATGTTTTCTTCATTGATCATTTCATAACCTTTCTATGTTAGATGTCTCGCCTGAATTTTGCAGGAAACCCATTGGTTGTAATATTTATCGTCTTGCAATGCATTTCTCTGTAGAATTTCGAGCGTTTCGTAATACGATGCCCAACCTTTACTCTTGCAGAGATGCAGAATTTCCTTCTCGATTTCATCACCCTGTTTAATGTCTTCATTGAGTAATGCGTTCGAGCCAGTATAAATTTCCCAATCAGACTTCACGCGTGTTCTTCGTTTGCGATTATTCTTCTGGTAAGTTTTTGCTTTGCTGAATAGCTTCTTACCGATGTATTTTTTTCCATTTGTCTTGTTGGTGATCAAGTACACAAACCCAACAAATCCCTCTGCCATGTCTTCGATGAACGGCTTCTCTTGATATGTCCACATGTTGATCCTCAAATTACCTCTTGACACGAGTATGTATGTGTGCAAGATTGCAGCATCGATAGGACACACTATGTGGAGAAATAGCAATGTCAGCCGAATACGATCAAGTCACGGCAAGTCTGATGATCAGTGTCATGAAACACGATCCGACTGCACAAGCAACCAAATCGAAACTTACTGAGCGACAGCTTGCTATGTATCTGTTTCAGCAAGCGCACATCATTGAGTTGAAGGCTCTCATGCAGTCGGGCATGGCTGCGGCCAATCGACAAACTCAATTTGAGTTGGACGATGACGAGGTTGGTGCATGAAAATTCTGATTTGCGGAAGACCAAACTCAGGAAAAACGGTTCTGGCAAAACCGTTTTCAGAGTTGATTGGTGGTGTGTATCTTGGCGAAGAAGAAGTCAATGAGCACTACCAGAAGTATTCTGGTTGTCACGATTTTGTCTCTTGTGGCATAGGATACAAAATGCTTCTGCTTTCAGATGGCATAGTAAGAGCAGGAAAAATTGCAGTCATCGACTGCGTTTGTGAATATCAATTCGAGAGAGACAGAATCGATCCTGACTTTGTTGTTTGGATGGACACTTTGAAGGGCGATGATCTGCCCTTTTACACAGAACCGACCAAGTATAACTATCATGTTAGTGCATGGTTTGATGACACGCACAAGCAGCTAATGGATGTTGTGACTGTTTGGATGCAGAGAAATCGAGAATGAGATGAAGGACAAAATACATCGCGAAATAATGCAACGCCTTGAAGCACAAGAAGACATCAAGTGGAGTGTTTCTTGGGCTGTGTTTTTCAAAATATACACGAAGGCACATGCATATGTAGGAGAGCCAATTCACTATTTGGCTGATGAACAAATGGAAGCCGACTTTGTAAGAGGATACACACAATGAGCGATAACAGACGAGTTTTCGTGATCCAATATTTCGATCCATACAACATAGCACATCCGAATTCTTTTCGGGTTTCTGAATGCTCGATTGACAGCACAGAAGCACAGATCATTGCTGCTTCCAATGATCGAGTATACATTGATATGCGGGATGCTCTGTATGATGCTATTCTGATACAAAACAGAACGAAGTCAGAATATGGTGTTGGTCTCATTGACGTTGGGACATTGACACCAAAGCAGCTTGCTGTTATTCGAGAGGAAGAAAAACTTCGGTTGGAAAATTCATTGTCGGAGCAGCCAACAGAAGCTGGAGATGGGGAATGAAAAAATTTCTGTGGAACGCATTTGTGTACACACCCATCTTCATTTTCATTCTGCTGGTCATAACATTTGTTGGCCATGCTTTGGTTGGCATGATAGAGGCAAGTGAACATCCTGTGATGGTTGCAGCAGCATGTGTTTTTGGAGTGTGGTTTGTTGCAGCATTGCTGGCTCTGTTTTATGGAAAGGATTCGCGTCAATGAAAGATTTTCTGTGGAATGCGTTTCTCCACACACCAATCATTGTCGTGTCTGCGCTAATTGGGTTTCTCATAATCAGTGATACGGTTCAAGCCTTAAAAAAACTATCTTTGACAGACATACTTCTAGTCATTTTCATAATCTGGTTTTTTGTATCGTTGGTGTTGTTGTTCATATATAATGAAGGAGTGGCATGAAATAAGGAGTTTTGCATGATTACACTGATTACTCGTGAAGGCTGTTCGTATTGCGATCAAGCGAAAAAACTGCTCAAAGATAATGACAAAGAATTTGAAGAGCGGCATATAGGTCTGGACATCACTCGCGAAGATGTTCTAGAAAAGTATCCCGATTGTAAGGTGCTGCCAATTGTGCTTGTCGAAGGCGAGTGCATTGGTGGCTATCTTGATTTGTTGGATTACATGTTTCCGTCGATGGGAGATCAATAATGGAAAAGTGGCGAAATGAGTTAAACCAGAATGCAATGTCTGGTTCTGAATTGATGATGACTGAATTGCACCGACGCGTCGATGAAAAGCTTCTGGATAATTTTCAGATCATACTTTCGCGACCAGAGTTGCATGAATTGGATGAAACCAAATTTCGAATTCTGTGGTGCCATGATTTGCCAGAAGACCCGCAGGTTGCAAATTTTCTGAAAGATGGCGGCTGGTCTAGATTTCACCAGTTCGTCTTTGTGTCTGTGTGGCAGTGTCAGCGGTTTATCGAGCGATACAACATACCGTGGGGCCGGTGCATGGTTTTGCGAAATGCAATCGATCCTATCGAAGTTGATATGGAAAAAAAGTGGGACTTCTCCGATCCAGAGAAGGAAATTCGTCTAGTGTATCACACGACACCACACCGAGGATTGCATTTGCTGGTTCCGGCATTTGAGCACTTGGTGAGTCAGTACAAAAACCTGCATCTTGACGTTTTCTCGTCGTTTCAGATTTATGGCTGGAAGCAGCAGGATGAACGCTTTAAGGAACTCTTTGATCGCATCGAAGCGCATGATTCCATGACATACCATGGCACAGTTCCAAACAATGAAGTGAGACAGTTTCTTGCAGAGACGGCACACATATTTGCATATCCTAATATTTGGCCAGAAACATCATGCCGATCATTGATCGAGTCGATGGCATCTGGTTTGATGTGTTTGCATCCGAATTACGGTGCTTTGTTTGAAACATCTGGACAATTCACGTTCATGTATCATTATTCAGAAGATCAACAAACGCACGCTGGTCTCATTCATCAAGTAATGATGAATTCTATTGATCTCATTCGAGAGAATGATCCTGCGTTGATTTCCAAATTGATTGGTCAGCAGATATATGCAAATGTCAATTATTCCTGGGATGTTCGTGCGAAAGAATGGGAAGGGTTTTTGCAAAACATTATTGCTTCCAATCCGCCAAAAGAGATCGAACACAAAAAACCAGAAAGCACATTCAGCTATCAGGTGGATTATTAATGGCCAGAAAGGCAACCATAGAAAAAAGCATGCTTGGCGAAGAACCGTCTTTTGACGGCATCGCCAAGCGATACCAAATAATCAATGCGCTGAATTACTATGCGTATCTGTATGCTGTGCGTGATACAAAGAAGTGGATCATTCAATGGATGCAGAAAAATGAGTATGATGCAGAAACCATCACTGCATACAACGCATCCAATCATGCATCAATAACACAAACAATGGCATCTATTGCCAGAATGTTGACGCGTGGTTTGCACGATGATGATTTGAGAAACATGCTTGTGCAAAATATCGAAAATGTTGTTCAAGACGCAAAAAAAGAGATACAACCTAAAGTTGCAAAGACGCCAAGACGACAACTTAACATGGTGGTGTGTGAAATCGATGATCACTTAGATGCTTTCTATCGCTCCGGCTACAAAACTTTGCCAGAAATTGATTTGTCTCTTTCGTCGGAAACAAAAGTCGCTGATATCAATGCTGCTCGAAAATTGTACGCTGGATTGCTCGATGAATTGCGCGATGGTGAAGGATATGAGCATCTGAAAAAGGCGCAACTCAAGCGATATATAGAATTGGTCGAGGCCATAGTTTCTCAACTTACACTTGGAGAAACTGTTACCAAAAGACGGCAGACAAAACCGCGTGAGAAGAAACCAGTCAGCGCAGATAAAATTGTCAGTAAAATGAATTATCTAAAGGACCATGGCACGTATTCGAGCATCGACCCGGCTTCTATTGTATCAGCAAAAATTCTCTGGACGTTTAATGTGAAGACACGAAAGCTCACTAAATACGTCGCTGCTGATGAAACAACTTTGTCAGTCAACAGAACTACGATCATCAATTTTAATCCAGAACTGTCATACCACTTGACACTGCGAAAGCCCGATGATATTGTGCCCTGTGTTATGACAGATGGTAAGAGAAAGGTGGAACAGCGTATAAAACAAATCAATGCAAAACGCACGCCTCCAAATGGGCGCATGAATGTGGATACTTTGATACTGAGAACCTTCAAGTAAGGAAGTGATATGACCGATAAAAAAGACAACATCTATAAGCTGTTTCCAAACGAACCGAGCGCAATAGAACTGTTCGACGCGCACGAAGACAGCGAAGAGGAAGATCAGTCGATAAGGGATATCGAAGCGATCAACAAAATTCGTGAAGATAGCCAAATTCAGACGCTGGCAATGGTTCTGATATCAGAAATTGGTACACGCCTTGCCGAACTTGGAATGGAGCCAAATGACACGCCAGAGGATTTTTCCTTTGCGGCAGAGGCCATCATTTCATACATATCTGCTCACTATGAGCGTGAACACCCCTTGCAGCAAATTGCTGCCGCCACCATCAGTTTGGTTTCGGATGAAGATGAGAAAATGGTTTATCGTTTTCACCCGCCATCAATGAGCTTTTTGCGTTCAGACAAGAAAGAAATACCCGATGATACTTGTTGATTTCAATCAAGTGTTGTTTGCAACATTTTTCAGTGCAGTGAAATCGCACACAAATCTTGCAATCGAAGAACCTATGGTTCGACACATGACACTAAACATGTTGCGCAACATTCGCACAAAATTTCGAGACGATACGAATTTCGTTATCTGCTCCGATAGTGTGCATAACTGGCGCAAGGATTATTTTCCGTTCTATAAGGCGCGACGTGCGAATAATCGCAGCCAATCTGATGTTGATTGGAATGCGATATATCAAAGCATGGATCGCATTCGAGCAGAAATTCGTGACAATTTTCCGTATACTTACATTCAGATTGATGGGTGTGAGGCGGATGATATCATAGGCGTGCTTTGTTCTGAATTCGATCCATCAACATCAAAAGATGGTGTTGTGATTGTGTCAGGCGACAAGGACTTCAAGCAGCTACAGCGTTTTTCTTTTGTTCAGCAATATGATCCTGTCAAAAAGCGCATGTTGCGTCCCGATTGCGATCCCGCTGAATTTCTTCGAGAGCACATTTTGCGCGGTGATGCTGATGACGATATACCAAATATTTTGTCTGATGGTGATACGTTTATGGTTGATGGAAAGCGACAAGTTCCAATGACCAAAAAGCGGCTCGAAGCATTGAAGGATATTCAAAACGACGAAAACCATAAGTATTATCAGAATTGGGTACGCAATAAGACGCTGATTGATCTTACCATGACGCCTGAGCATCTACGTGAGCAAATACTTGAAGCGTTGCGTCAAGGACCAAAAGTGCCCGATAGATCAAATTTGATAGAATACATGAAGAAGCACAACCTGAGCAATCTGCTCGAAAACCTGAATGATTTTTAATGGAGATACCATGGAACCCGAAAAACAACTAAGCATGCACGAAATTTTGGCTGAGACGGAAAAGTTATCTGCCCGAAAAGATAAGGTAGCTTTTTTGAAAAAGCATTACAGCAAACATATGCACGAGGCACTGGCATTTGCATATGATCCACGCGTTAAATGGTTGCTTCCGAGCGGTTCGCCACCTTACAAGCCGCTGGAAAGTCAAGATGCAAAAACGAACTTGCATCGTGAATGTCGTTTGGGAAAGTTATATTATTTTGTGCAAGGAGGTAAAGGACAGAACATAAATGGCATCAGGTTAGAAAGCATGTTCGTAGACTTATTGGAATCTGTTGATCCAGAGGATGCAAAGTTGTTGCTTGCACTGAAAGACAAGCAGATTCCATATCGAGGCGTAACACAGAAACTTATCGAAGAAGCATGGGGTGAACTGAACTAATGGGAAAGACACGAAAGTATGATCGCTATTATGATGACGATAGCGAGTTGAAGCGCAACAAGCAGGCAATCAAACGTGATATGATGCGGCGCAAAGAAAAGCAAATTCGACGTGCTTTGCGACATCGAAATATCGACGAATTGAGTGAAGAACAGGATATGCGTTAATGCCATATTACAAGTTTCGCAAAGGCGAGCGAACGTGGCGTGAGTTTATGACTATCTCAGAGAGAACCAACTTCCTCGCTGAAAATCCAGATGTGGAACAGTTGATCGATGGTTTCCCCGCTGATGCTGATAGTGTAAAACTCGGTCGTACAAAACCGGCTGACGGTTTCAGAGATTTGCTAAAGCAGATCAAGAAAAGCAACATCGGAAGTAAGATCAACACATTCAAGTAACCAGAGGGCCGCGCAATTGCGCGGCTTTCGCTTTTCAGGAGAAAGGATAGAAACCGACGCTGAGTATGAAATCAAGAACACACAGGAGAAAACGTAAAATGCAAATCGCACAACAACTGACAAAAAAAGCGAAACGGCAGTTACGAAAGGAAAAGGTCACACTGAATACAATGCCATTGATAGATATTCAGCCTCTTACAGAAAATCAGAGACGAGCATTTGAAGCGTGGTATCATGGCAAAGATTTATTTTTGCATGGCTGTGCAGGAACTGGAAAAACATTGATGGCTTTCTATTTCGCCTTGCGTGAAGTTGTATTGGAAAATTGTGATAAGGTTCTTGTGGTCCGTTCTGTTGTTCCGTCGCGAGATATGGGGTTTCTGCCTGGATCAGAAAATGAGAAAATGAGGAATTATGAACTGCCTTACTATAGCATCACGGAGCAGTTGTTTAATCGTTCTGATGCATACGAAATTCTCAAGCAGAAAGAGGCAATCGAATTCACGTCAACCAGTTTTCTTAGAGGGTTGACATTTGACAACACAACGATCATAGTTGATGAGTGTCAAAATTTATCATGGATGGAATTGCACACGATCATGTCTCGCGTCGGTGAGGGATCGCGAATCATTTTCTGTGGTGATACGGCACAATCCGATCTCGATGAAAGAAAAGGTAAGTATGATCTGAACAGAATGATCGAAATTTGTAAGCAGATGGAGTGTTTCGAATTCGTGAACATGACAGCATTGGATGTTGTGCGTTCTGGTAAGGCGAGGCAGTACATCATAGCGTGCAATGCACTAGGGTATCATTGAGGGGTTGACAGCAACCAAAAAATGTGATGAAATGGAGAGTTTGATGAACATCATGCAGTGGCTTAGGCGGCCAAACGAGACTATAAACTATCACAGTTCGCGTGGTTTTTCCTTATCTGCCACGGTGCCAATTTTACTATTGGCTATTTATATCGGATTGATGTTTGGCAAGGATGGTTTGTTGCCAATGATCAAGATTGCGTCGCTTGCTTTGCTTTTCAACGTCTGTGGTTATCTTCAAGCAATCATTGGAAAACGACATGATACTGTTCTTGGTCTCGAATTCTTTCAATCACAACAGCGAGCAACGGTACACGTCTCATTGGCAGTGCTGTTTGTTATGGCAATCTTCGCTGTTGTGCACACTCTTGTTTATGGATCGGCAACATGATTAAGCTGGAATTGGACGAATATCAACACGAAGTGAAACGTGTTGATATCAATGGAACGCGGTTCTATACAAAGGATGGCAACACACCATTGCCATCCGTCACTTCGTTGTTGGATACGCCCGAGAAACAGAAGAGCCTTGCAAGCTGGCGAAAAAACACCCCAGATTGGTCGTTTATCAGCCAGAAGGCGTTGGAGCGAGGAACTGCTGTTCATGAAGCAATCGAGCATTTTCTTTTATCTGGGCAGAGTGAAATCAACATTGATGCTAAATACAAACATCTGATGCCGCCTCTCATTGAGAAGATGCAAAAGCGCATCAAAGCTGTGCATGCAATTGAGTTGATGATGCATAACGAAGACATTGGTGCTGCTGGCACTGTGGATTTAGTCTGTACACTGCATGATGGTAAAACTGTCATTGCCGATTACAAAACCAGCGAAACGAAAAAGAGCACCAAATACATGAAAGATTACTTCGTACAGACTCTCACCTACGCGAGAATGTACGAAGAAGAGATTGGTCGCAACATTGATGGCTGCATGATTTTGAACGTATATGAAAAACCGAAGCCGAGTTGCAGCGTGGTGGTTGCCAATATTAGCGATGATGCTCTGCATTCAGCACTATTTTTCATTGAAAAACAGTCGAGGCTTCTCATTGAAAAAACACTGGCGTAGCTAAACAGGAGGTAATGTCATGAGATGTATATTTCGTGGTACGAACAAAAAAATCACAGATGATGTGTTTCGTGACATGGCAAAGTATATGCTTGGGCTGTTGATGACGCCAGAGGAAATGAATACGCTCGAATTGAAAATAGGGTTCGATCATAACGGTAGAGAGTATGCAGGTTACAAGGGCTTTACGCATCATGACTATGGAAATTCCTATGTCATTTGGATAAGACCAAGTATGTCGCGACACGAGCAGAAATTGGCATTTGCTCACGAACTAGTACACGTAAAACAATTTGTGCGTGGTGAGTTGTGCAAAAACAGTGGGCGAGTGCTGTCGAAATCTCTTCAACGATTGAACCCGACAAAATCAAAGCACTATTTTGATGACCCGGCTGAGATTGAAGCGCATGGCAGAGCAATTGGATTGGTTTGTCGCTGGGATGAATGCACGAGACAAAAATCAACCAAAAGGATTTGAACAATGGCCTATCTTCTCTCTTTTCTGATTTCTGTGTTTATTGCGGCAAGCGCACTTGCCAGCGAAGTTCCGCCAATCGTTCCAAACGGAACAACACTGCTTCAAGCAGATGGAACTGTATGTGCTCAAAAGAAATCTGTCGAGAGAGTGAAGGCTACTGCCAAGCACATGATCATTTCGCCCTGGCGCAATCAATACATGAAAACAAAGAACATGCGAGATTTTCAAACAGCCAACGAAGTATCGGCATGGCTAGAAGCGTCAACGATTGTTGTCATTCCGCGCATTTACTATCGCAACACATCGTCTAAAACAGTCAGCTTTTGTTCAGCACGCATACTAGTCAATGGTATGCCGCTGATCATGAGTGGCAACGAGGGGCGCAACGTGTTTCGTTATATCGTGACTGACGATGATACATACATGATTGACTATGACATCGAACTTGTGTCTCCCTGGAACTATCCGGCTCCATTGCGATCCGAGAGATCGTAGCCGTGTGTAGCCACAAATGGCTGCAAAAAAGTTGTTGACACCCATCCGCTGATGTGCGATAACAGATGCACAACAACGGAGATGACCAATGATACTCACCCACAAAGAAGTCTTTGCTAGGCTGCTTGCCAACGAGAACATTGATGTGCAGCACGGCAACTACAAGACTGCTTTCTTCGACATCAAAACGCGCACTCTGGGTCTTCCGGCTTGGAACAACGAAGAAACGTACGACATGCTGGTCGGCCACGAGGTTTCGCACGCACTCTACACCCCGCTGGAAGAGTGGATTTCTTATGTCAAAGAAAATCCGAAGTTTCAAGATTTGGTCAACATCGTCGAGGATGTTCGCATTGAGCGACTGATCCTTCGTCGGTATCCTGGCTTGGTCAAGGATTTCCGCCGTGGCTACAAGCACATAATGGATATGGACTTTTTCAGTGTCGGTAAGAAGCGCGATTTCTCCGTGTTTGACATGGGATTTCTGGATCGCATCAACCTGAAAGCCAAGGCTCGTGATCTGGTGACTGTGGAATTCACGCCAGAAGAGCAAGTTCTGTTTGATCGGTGCTACACCACCGAGACCTTTGCCGAGGTTATTCAGTTGTCAAAGGACATCGTTGCCCATCTCGGCAAAAAGTTCGACGAAGCCGAAAAGAGCATGCAGGATGTCATGATGGACAATGGCATCTCTCAAGAAAAGGATGGGATGGACAGAAAAGAAGGCGAAGAAGACGCTGCTGCTGGTGAAGGCAACGGTGAAGGTGAAGGCGATACCAGTGCCGAAGCTGGTGATGATGGCGTCGGCAAAGATAGCGGCGAGACGGATGGTGATGGTTCTAGTAACGGTGACGGTGAAGAAACCGATGCTGGTGATGATGCCAAAACCGTAGGTCTCAACAGCAAAAACGCTGACAGTGAGTTGGGGTCTGGTGCTGGTAAGATGCGTCCAGAAGAAACCATCACTGATGAAGAATTGGCAGACAAGCTGATCTCGAAAACGTTGCGTTCAATGGAGAAAAACGTCGAACAACAATTTTCCGGCGACGGTTCTCCTGTTGCGCAGCCTGTCTCTGATAAAGCACGCAAGGGTTGCATCAGAAAGTTGACTCTGGGTAATGCTAATACCTTTGGTGCATATGATGAATTTGCCAAGGATAATAGTGCGGCTGTGAACGCCTTGGTCAAAGAATTCACGATGAAGCGCAAAGCGGCGCAGTACAAAATGGCCAAAGTCGTCAAGACGGGTTCGCTCAATATGTCTCGCTTGCACGAGTATCGCTACAACGATGAGATTTTCCTGCGTGGTATGAAACTGCCAACTGGAAAATCGCATGGAATGGTTATGCTCATCGACTCATCGGGCTCAATGAGCAGCGTGATACATAAAGTCATTCGTCAGGCGATTATTTTGGCGATGTTCTGTAGGAAGGCGAATATTCCGTTCGCGGTTTATTCTTTCACTTCAGGGGGAGCTTTTTCCCCTTCACGAAGTCTTTCGGACGACAAAGCAATAGCAACTCTCGATATGCGTTCTGTGAATGTGTTGGAGTTGTTGTCCAGCGAAATGAGCAAGAACGAATTCAAGGCTGCTTGTAATCATCTGATTGGCGCTAGAATGTCTATGGGCGGTACTCCAATGTTTGAGGCACTGATCGCACTACAACCGGCTGTTAAGGAACTCAAAATTCGTCACAATCTTGATAAGATGAATATGGTTGTTTTAACAGATGGTGCGCCTCAGTGGATGTCTCAATACAGTGCAACTGGAAGACGCGAACGCGCGGATCGTGTCATGCTCGATAAGCGCACGATGCTGTGCGTTGATAGCAATACGGATTTTAGAAATGCTATCAGCAAATTCACCAAGGGCATCTATGATTGGTATCGTAAAAGTGGTGCTGTCGATACAGTCACGCATTTCATCCTGGCTGAAAGAAGTCAAGCCATGATGATGGGACTGGAATGGAAAGCTGATGCAGAGCCGATGGTTGAAGACGATGTTGATGGTTATGATCGTCGCTTCAACATTCCTGTCAAGTCGGCATCGCTGAATGCTTTCACGGAAGAACTGGAATTCGATCCAACTGCGACAAAAGGCAGGATTATCAATGCCTTCAAGAAGCACGCTGGTTCTAAGCGTGGCACTCGGATCATTGTGAACAAATTCATTGATCTGATTGCATAAGAAAGTTGGGCTTCGGCCCAACTTTTTTCTTGACTTCCTCTCCCAGACATGCGATAACTAATCATCAACAACGGACAACACGAGACTTAAGGAACATCAAATGACCACTTTGACTCAAACCGAAAGCACCATTCTCGACACACTCGCCAACGAATACCCGCTTGGTGATGTTCGCACTCGCGACATCAATGAGATGTGTGCCCGTCTCGGCGCGCACCCAACTGTGGCAAAGTCGCTGCAAAACAAGATGCAGAAAATTCACAAAGGCTTCTACAATTTCAACGCTCTGATCGTTCCCATCGAACGGAAGCCACAAACCGAGGTCGATGAAGTTTCCAAGGCTGACGTGTTTCAGAACACCCCGCAAATTCGCGAAGAGATTTTCGTGCCAAATAAGAACAACCTCTACGTCAAGTGGGGACATGCCAAGGACGTTGAAAAGATCATTGCATCTGGCACGTTCTATCCGATCTGGATTGCTGGTCTCTCTGGCAACGGCAAAACCTTCATGGTCGAGCAGGCATGTGCACGGCTTGGTCGTGAAATGCTCCGTGTTCAGATCAGCGAAGATACTGATGAAGACAGCTTGATTGGTGGCTTCCGTCTCGAAAATGGCGCTACCGTATTCTCAGAAGGCCCTGTGGTACGTGCGATGAAACGAGGCGCGGTTCTGCTCATTGACGAGATGGATCGGCCTGAGCGCCCTTTGATGTGCCTTCAAGGCGTTCTGGAAGGCAAGCCGATCCTGATCAAGAAGACTGGCGAACTGGTACACCCTGCCCCTGGCTTCACGGTGATCGCAACTGGCAACACGTTGGGCCGTGGTTCTGACGATGGCAAGTTCATCTCTGCGCGAATTCTCGACGAGGCTCTGATGGAGCGTTTTATCCTGACGTTCTGCCAGCCTTATCCGACGCCTGCTGTCGAAAAGCGCATCATCATGAAGCACATGGATCATGTTGGTAAAGTTGACGAGGAATTCGCGGACAAGCTGGTTCTTTGGGCCGATGCAATTCGCAAGACATACGAAGATGACGGTGTTGAAGATGTCATCACAACGCGTCGTCTCTGTCACATCGTTCAGACGTATGCTATCTTCGGTGATCGTATGAAGGCAATCGAACTGTGTGTATCTCGCTTCGAGGCGGACAGCAAGACGGCATTCAAGGACTTGTATTCGAAGATCGATGTCAATGCCAGCAACGAAACACCCACACCAACATCAAATGATGATGACGAAATTCCCTTCTAGGGACACACAAAATAGGCGGTTTGGTCAAAACACCAAACCGCCTGACGGAGAAATTGATATGTCAATGACAAAGAAGACGCTGGAAGCAGAATTGATGTGTGTTAGGGCTGAGAGGCAACGAGCACAGGAAGCGTGTGAAAAGATGGGAGACAAGATCACTGAATTGCGTACTGCCATAAAAGAAATTTTGTTGGAAGTGCTTTTGCAAGACGAGCCAAGCGTTGACAGAATTCATGACATTTGCAACAAGACGTTGAAAAAGTGAAAGGAAACTGGAATGGACAATAAGAATTTCGTTGAAGCATCACTGAACATAGTCGTTTTGGTGATTTTGCTTGTTGTTTTGTTGTCAGCGGGAGTTAAGCTATGGTTGTGAGATATGCAATGCTTTTTCTGGCGATTTTGTTTATTGCCATTCTCTCCGCACCGTCGCATGGTCACGAGTGGTATGACGCCGACTGTTGCAATAAGCAGGATTGTGCACCAGTGTTGAAGGCAAAACGTGTAGTTGTTTCACAACATGGCCAGGAGCCAATTGCTGGGTGGGAAGTGACGACGAAGCATGGGACGGGAGTGTTCTTCGACACACAACCAGCAGGAGACTTACGCGTTTCGAAAGACAATAAAATGCACGCTTGCATTCTAAATGTCGAGGGATATCAATACGTTAGGTGTCTCTATATTCCAAACACGCTTTGAACGGAGTTGTTATGCAGGATAGATATTATTCGGAAACATATCGCGGAAAGCACATAGCATTGTTATGGGTGAGTGGTGCGTATAATGTCTTCATCGATAAGGAATACATTCCTGGGTGGCGCATGACTGATATAAATACTGCGATGAAGATATGTCGTTCCTGGGTTGATGATAAGCTGAGATAGAATAGGCGCTGGTTGAGTTCCGTTGTTGATGTTCCTGCTCAACTGGCGTCTTTTTTTAGAAGGGTTTCGAAATGAAAGCGATACCATATGTCGGAAAACACGCAATGTTGGATTTGCGGTGGGAACCAGAATTGAACCAAGTGTGTTTTTCCAACAACTCAGCAATTCTGATGAATATCATGGAACGTGCTGTTCTCGCAGAAGGCGCAACCATTCTGTATAGATCGGTTAACGATTTCCCCGGCGAGAATTCTGATTTTGGTGGGTTCACAGGAATGCTAGTCTTGTCAGAAAGCCATGCATCCGTCCATACATGGCCAGAATACAATTTGGCCACTCTGGATGTCTATATGTGCGGATCGTGTGATGCTTTTGAATGCATCCAAAATATCGTTAAATATCTAGGAGAAGAAGGCCATGCCCCGTCGCACAAGTTCCAAACGAAAATACATCGAGGATTTCACCACGAAGCACCTGGATGACTTGCAAATCGTCAAGGAAAATGGTATAAGCGTTGATGACGATGGCATTTCGTTGATGTTCTGGTGTGAAGGCCAGGAGTTGATGAATGAAATGTCAGCAGAGCAAATCGAGTTGTTGACGAGCATGTTTGGTGCACCATCGCTGTATGAAACAGACGGCAACAAAATTATTGGCCTAACATATAACATGGATTCAAAATGAGCAGAACAAGCGACGAATGTTTGCTGGAAATGATGTATGCTTTGCAGCAAGAATCTCTTTATGTTCGACGGGTTACAGCACCGAAGGGAAGTAAACAAACTTATTATTATCAGGTGGTTGACTCAAATCGACCCGTTGAATATTCGATACACGCTGCCGAGTTCCTATCGCCGTTCTGCAATGGGCTTGAAGCCACGGAAGAAGAACTGCATGAAGATGAAGCTGTTATACGAACATACAGCAATTTCAAGTACATGCAATATGATGTTGATTGTGCAGTTAGAGGATTGGGACACAAATAATGTTCACACACAGTAGTTATGCAAATCATGAAAAAGTATTCATGTTCAATGGGTTGGGTGGTCGGCTACGTGGCATGATTGCCATTCATGATACGACGCTAGGACCAGCGGTTGGTGGTTGTCGCTTTGCAAAATATGACAATCCAAATGATGCTCTGCGAGACGTACTGCGTTTGTCACATGGGATGACATACAAATGTGCTGCTGCTGATCTTCCGTTGGGGGGTGGGAAAAGTGTAATACTTTCAAACACTTGGGATGGAAAAGATCGTAAAGAACTTTTCGAGTGTTTCGGTGAACATGTTAATCAGTTGGCTGGGCAATATTACACTGCCGTTGATTTTGGCTCAACCCTGGGCGATATGCGTGCCGTGTCTCGAACGAGTGAATATGTTTGTGGCGTAGCAACGCCAATTTTGGAAAGCACAGCACGCGGTGCATTCAACGCAATTCTCGCCGTTGCGGAGTTTAACGGTTGGGATTTGACGCAAAAAAGCGTTGCAATTCAAGGGGTTGGCAAAACCGGCTATGCGTTGGCGAGACTTCTTCACAAAGTCGGTGTTGGACAATTGTTCATCTCCGATATAACGATTGATGACGACATGCCAAACCTCGGACAGACAATGGCGACAGAATTAAACGCAACGGTTGTTCACTCAAGTGAAATTCTTTCGACGGAGTGCGATATTTTGGCTCCGTGTGCGCTTGGTGGAATTCTGACAAGTGGTGTTATTGCACAGTTGCAATGCAAGGCAATTTGTGGAATTGCAAACAATCAGCTTGCAGATGACGACTTGGCTAACGCATTGAAAACAAAGGATATTTTGTATATTCCAGACTTCATTGCCAACGCTGGTGGTGTGATTGCAGCGGCCAACTACGTCACGAAACAAGATCATATGCGCGAGATTGACAACATCAAGCATCGCGTTTTGTCGATACTTGAAACAGGCGCGGTGACTGGCAAAACACCATTGCATGTTGCTAAAAGCCGCGTCAAAGCCAAGCTGAATTTGGCAAAGGCAATATAGCCGAGTTAGCACAACTGGTAGTGCACCTGATTTGTAATCAGGTGGTTGGGGGTTCAAGTCCCTCACTCGGCACCATACGCGTGTAGCTCAACGGTAGAGCCAGTGGCTCATAACCACTAGGTTGCTGGTTCGAATCCAGCCACGCGTACCAATTCGCAAAAAAGTTGTTGACATGCTCCTTTGGATGTGCGATAAATGATCATCGAACAGCGAAAGGAAACACAATGAGCAAGTCAGTCGAACAACTCTTCGCAGAGCTTCAAGAAACAAGCACCATCTTCTCGGTGACTACTCGTCGCAAGCACGACAAGGTTGTTGCTGGTGAAGTCGTGGAACCGGCGGGTGCTATCTACACCAGCACATATCGTTTCGGCGTGCCTGCTACAAAAAAGGCTGCTGGATATCGTCTCGCGGAAGGCGTTCGAGCAGGAAGCGATGCTGCGAACAATGTCATTACGGTATATGACATGCAGAAGAAAGATCGTGACGGCAACAAGGGTGCGTTTCGTCGCATCAGCCTGGATGGCGTGGAAAGCATCAAAGCCAGTGGCGTCGAGTATATCGTCGAACACGATGGTTATCAGTGGGTTGCTGTTGAGGCGTAATGCCTCTCGGGGTATAGCTCAGCTTGGTAGAGCACTTGCTTTGGGAGCAAGGGGTCCGGGGTTCAAATCCTCGTGCCCCGACCAGCAATTGGATAGCGATTATGAAGATTGAAGAGCAAATCAGGCGGCAAATCGATTGGCAAGTCTGGCGGCAAGGCGAGCAGCAAGTCGTGCGGCAAGTCAGGTGGCAAGTCAATAATAAAGTCTGGCAGCAAGTCTGGCGGCGAGTACGGTGGCAAGTCTGGCAGCAAGTCAGGTGGCAAGTCCGGTGGCAATTGGAAAAAGATTATGAAGATTGAAGAACAAGTCGGGCGGCAAATCGATTGGCAAGTCTGGCGGCAAGGCGAGCAGCAAGTCGATTGGCAGAAGAGAAAGCTGCCAAGCAAGCCAAGCTTGCCGAGATCAAGCGGAATTCCAATTGGGTTGGCTATCCTGGAAAGCGCTTGGCGAGCAGGGTAACGTGTGAACACAAGCACCACTACGAAAGTCGCTATGGCGGTGGGGTAATAACAACGCTCCGCGACGAAAACGGCAATTGCATCAAAACCTTCGGCGTTTGTCGTCTAGCAGTCGGTGATACGGCGGATGTGGTGTTCACGATCAAGGAACACAGCGAATGGCGGGATGAGAAGCAGACCATCGTGACGCGCGTACAGGTTCGTTGAAAAATCTCTTGACTTCATCCGATGATTGGCATATGATCTAATCATCGGATGAAGAAAGGAACACAACATGATTGACATGTATTTGTACGTAGCGCTCCTGACGAGCGCATCGGCACTTGCTCTCAGTGCCGCCATGTGGCGCAAGAGCAGCAAGAAGAAGAACGAAACCGAAAGCCCCATCGAGGGTTATTATGATGCGGTAGATGCAAAACCATCCAACCGCAACGAACTGATCAGCAGAACGGCACCAACCGCATTCGAAGGCGAGCCGCGTCTGACTGACGAAGAAGTCGATAAGAACATTCGCGAGAGTTTTGAAATTCTCTCGTATCTGATCGATGATGCACTCAAGGGTGGGCTTCGCAGCATGATCGTTGCTGGTCCTCCTGGTCTTGGAAAGTCGTTCAGCGTCGAAGAGGCGCTGGCAGAATGGGATGCGAATGGTGAGCGACATTCGCTGATCAAGGGTTATGTCAGGCCGACTGGTCTTTATCGAATGCTTTACAAGCATCGGCATGCTGGTGAAGTGATTATCTTCGACGACGCTGACAGTGTATTCAATGACGAGACCAGCTTAAATATCCTCAAGGCTGTTCTGGATACGAGCAAGAAGCGCAACGTGAGTTATATGTCAGAGCGGAGAATGAAAGATGACGACAATGGTGAAATGATCCCCAAAACCTTCACTTTCGAAGGCACAATCATTTTCATCACAAATCTGGATTTCGATGCGATGATTGAACGTGAACATCGCAACGCACCGCACTTCAAGGCAATGCTCTCACGTTCACACTATATCGATCTGGATATGAAAACGAGGCAAGACTACATCGTTCGCATCAAGCAGGTGATCCGTGAAGGCATGCTTTCTTCAAACGGGCTAAGCCCTAACGAAATCGAAGATGTCATTCACTTCATCGAAAAGTATGCAAATCAGTTGCGTGAATTGTCTCTACGAACCGCGATTAAAGTCGGAGAAATTCGTCAGAGCGGACAGGGCAATTGGTTAAAAATTGCACGCGCAACGACATGCAGGAAGCGCTAATATGACAGAAGGGCAGTATAACGACATACAGGTTGGTGACACCGTTTTCCATGCAATTGCACCACACCGGCTATGGATCGTTGTCTGCCCTTCTGCATTGGGCGGGTGGGTTGTGATGACAGAGAAAGGCATTCGGCAAATCACTAGACTGATTAATTATGCTGAATGGGAAATGCACACGAGGCGCAATTCTCTATTGTAGGGTGTCCTGGGCAATGCCCGAAGAGTTCCATTTCAATCATCCGATGGGGCACCCTACAATAGAGAATTGCTAGGCATGTAGCAGATGGCAATTGGGATAAGATTATGATGAACGAACAAGTTAAGCGACAAGTCACACACCAATTCTGGCGGCAAGTCAATCAGCAAGTCTGGGATAAACTCAGGTATCAAATCTATGATCAAGATGATTGGAAACAAATCAGAGAACAAGTCTGGTTGCCACTTAGGATGCGTGTTGAATGGGATGTTGAGGTCCAAGTCAGGGGGTGCATCGCGGCGCGCATCAAGCCACAACTGAAAGAAGATTTTGATGCATAACGAAAGGATTGATAATCGAGTCAGGCGGCAAGTCAGGCAGCAAATCGGACTGCAAGTCGAGGAACAAGTCGAATGGCAATTCAGGCGGCAAGTTTGGTGGCAAGTCTGGCGGCAAGTTGAGGATCGAGTCAGGCGGCAAGCGAGGCAGCAAGTCAGAGATGATTATGATGAGTAAAGAACAAGTAGATAAGCAAATTTGGCCGCAAGTTGAGGATCAAGTCTGGCGGCATGTTTGGTGGCAGGTTTGGGAGCAATTGGGTGAAGACTATTATGATGAGTGAAGATCACCAAATCAAGCATCAAATATATCAGCGAGTCGGGCAGCACGTCGAGCAGCAAATCATGTGGCAAGTCGAGCGGCAAGTCTGGGTGCAAATCTGGTTGCAAGTCTATAGGCAAGTATGGTCGCACGCCTGGGAGCAAGTTTATCTGCAAACCACACAACAATTGGATGAAGATTATTATGACGATTGAAGATCAAGTTGAGCGGCAAATCCGGTGGCGAGTCGGGTTGCAAGTCAGACGGCAAGTCTGGGATCAAGTCTATCGGCAAGTCTGGGATCAAGTCTATCGGCAAGTCGGGTGGCAAGTTTGGGAGCGAGTTTGGAATCACGTCTATTGGCAAACCGGGTGGCAATTGGAAGAAGATTATCATGACGATTGAAGATCAAGTTGAGCGGCAAATCAGACTGCAAGTCATGCGACAAGTTGATCGGCAAGTCTGGCAGCAAGTCTGGCTGCAAGTCGGACGGCAAGTCTGGCGGCAAGTCTGGGAGCAAGTCGGGCAGCAATTGAAAGAAGATTTTTATGATGAGTGAAGATCAAGCCGAGCGGCAAGTTGAGAATCAAATCCGAGTCTGGGAGCAAGTCGGGTTGCAAGTCAGACGGCAAGTCGGGTGGCAAGTAGATAGCCAAGTCGCGCGGCAAGTCGGGTGGCAAGTTTGGGAGCGAGTTTGGAATCAAGTCGAGTTGCGAGTCGGGCGGCAATTGAAAGAAGATTATTATGAATAGGTTGTTGTCTCTGTTTCTTCATACATCAAGAGGCGTTGTCGATGTTAAGACATTTGCAATCTTTGGTGAATTGCAGGATATTTTTCGATGAGAGGCTTTGTTGATCTTATTTTGAGTGATATCTTGCTCAATGCGAATTGGTCTGTTGGTGTTCTTTCACACAACGTATTTGCTTCATTCATTGTGAATATGGTTTTTGTACCCGTTGAAAATATAGTAAACCTTGCATGTAGGGATAGTATAGTCGAAGGGCTGGAAGATGATTTCGAGTCATAAATGTGTGCGAAAAATTACACACGCAACCTACTATGTTGCAACCAGCGCGGATTGCACTAGATATTCTAATGATGTGTGGGTGAAAACATTTGGTAATGTTTTTCAGAATACAAGTTCCGCTCAACGTTGGAAAGAAGTGCAACTATTGGAGGATTTTGATTATGAAAAATGAGCACGATAACAACAAGTACATATCATGGTATCTGGCAGCCATGTTGATTTTCTTTTTGAGTGTTGCTATATACCAAAGCGTGATGTATACTCCACCATATGACGTAATTCATACGTTACCGTAACGAAAGGACGTTTAAATGTACAGAGACGAATGGATGACAGTTTATTGGTTTCTGCTTCTAGTCGCCGCAGCCGCTTTCTTTTTTCTGTCGGTGGGATTGCTGGCTGTTGAAACTGTACCGACAGATATCTCCACACTGAAACCATAGAAGGAAATTGTTATGAAGTGGATTGTTGCAGGAATTCTCGCCGTTACCATCGCGCTGACTGGTTGCAGAGATGCAGAAGTAGCGTCTCATAATTTGTCATATGAGGCTGACAATTTTCGTATTATGCGAAGGGTTGTTTTCATCAACGGAATTACAGACAAGTATTTTCTTGAGATCGTTGGCGCGTGTTCTATTCGTGCTGACACGCAAGACAAACAACTCGAAGTCACATGCAAAACCGGAGAAGAGAAGTACAAGAAACATTTTCTCGGACTTTCTCACAACGTCACGTATATGATTGAACAGCTTGAAGGTGCTGACGTTAGCAGGTATCATTACACGGTGACGTTTAAGCCGCAAGCTATCATTCCAGAAGTGGAACTAAAAGGCAGTTCGCAGGAATTGCTTCGCAACAGAAAGTGATAGGAAATTGTTATGAGCACACATGCAGTAAATATCGTCGAAATTGGTGATGTCCTTCCACATCCAAATGCGAGCCGATTGGAAATCGTGCCGATTGGTCAGTGGCAAGCAATTGTCAAAAAGGGCGAGTTTAAGAAGGGTGATCGGGCTGTTTATATAGAGCCCGATTATATGGTTCCAACGGATCGTCCAGAATTTTCATTCTTGGCAAAGGCGAATCGCGACAAGCATCGTCTTAAAGCAGTCAGATTGCGCGGTGAGTTGAGTTTTGGTCTTCTTATTCCAGTACCAGCGGAACTGGCGGAAAGGTCTGTTGGTGACAATGTGATGGAAGAGCTTGACATCCAACGATGGGAGCCTGTTGTGAAAATCACAATGGCTGACGAAATGCCACAAGAAATGTATCCATCGACATTTGCACCAAAATTCGACATCGAGTCGTTGGAGCGATTTCCGCACGTGATTGCGGAAGGCGAACAGGTTTTTGTCACCGAGAAAATTCATGGAGCCAATGCGCGCTATACAATGATCGATGGCATTTTTTATATGGGTTCTCGAAACAGATGGTTGTATCCTGATGGCAATCATGTCTGGGCCAGGGCCATAGAGAACATTCCTGGTGTCAAGGAGTGGTGTAAGAACAACGAACGCGCTGTTCTATATGGCGAAGCATTTGGCGATGTTCAGAGCCTGAAATATGGTCGCAAGAAAGGTGAAATCACTTTCGCTGGATTTGCTGCATGTTCGGGTGGTCTGTGGATGGATCAGGAATATCTATTTCAGCAATTGTCTGAATACGATGTTCCGCATGTTCCGATACTCCACCAAGGTTCGTTGGATATCGAAACAATTAAGACGTTGGCTGAACAAGATTCTGTCGTTTCGACCGAAGCTGGTCACATGATGGAAGGCGTTGTGATTTGCCCACAACGCGAACGCTGGCATGCATCCGTTGGTCGCGTTGCCCTGAAACACATTT
>Ga0180434_10001603_pt1 | contig 31873 bp, 25 predicted proteins | sample SS_ome_7_FD_132453 | JGI IMG/M metagenome (GOLD analysis project Ga0180434, IMG submission 132453) | Hypersaline lake sediment archaeal communities from the Salton Sea, California, USA - SS_1_D_2 metaG | ecosystem: Environmental > Aquatic > Non-marine Saline and Alkaline > Hypersaline >... | reverse complement strand
TGTGCCCGGAAGGCCCTGGAGAAATCAGAGACGCCTGCGAAACACTATTTCACGCTCGGGGTCCTGTACGACAAGCAGGGAGACCTGACCAGGAGCGTCGAGAGCATGAGGCTGGTGATTTCCCTCGAACCGGAGAACGCCGAGGCACTGAACTACCTCGGGTACACGTATGCGGACAAGGGGATTCATCTGGAGGAAGCGGAAGGGTTGATCCGGAAGGCGCTCCTCATTCGACCCGAGGACGGATACATCGTTGACAGCCTGGGTTGGGTCTACTTCAAGCAGGGCAGGTATGAGAAGGCCTTGCGGGAACTCCAGCGGGCCGAGGGCCTGATCCCTGACGACCCGGTGATCCTCGAGCATCTCGGCGACGCGTACCAGAAGGTTGGGACCTACCGGAAGGCGCTCAAGGCCTACAAGAGGGCCATGGAGAAGGCCAAGGACCCGGACCAGGCAAAGATCGCTGAAAAGATTCAGGAAATCGAAAAGCTGCTTTCAGACCGGTGAGTGAAATCGATCTATGAAGAGATGTATACGTTGCGATGCTTTCCTGCCGGTTCTCATCGCCGTCTTCTTCCTCACCGCCTTTTCCGGTTGTCTGAAACGCCCGGGGCCTTCGGTTCGTTTTGACGAGGCAGACCTTTCAGCCCCGGAAGCGACCTACCGAGAGATCCTCAGTCGCTGTGAAGCGATCCGCACCCTTCAGGGGGCGGCCCACCTGCGCCTCCGGACAGAGCAGCAAAAGGCCAGTCTGGATGCAGTGATTGCGTGCGACCGGCACGGAAGGCTGCGCTTCGAAATCCTCGACTTGCTGAATCACGTCGTCTTTCTCGCCATCTTCGACCCACAGGGCTTCCTGACTTATTCCGTGTCCGAGAACGAGTACATGGAGGGTGCGGAGGATCCCGAACAGATCCGGCAGATGCTCGGCATACCCTTGAAGGCAGAGGAGTTGACGGCCCTGGCGCTTGGGGATCCTTTCTTTGTGCCCGTGTCGGACCCGACCGTCCGCATCAGCGTGGACCAGAATGCCCTGCTCCTGGATGTGGAGGCGTCCGGCCTGGGGCCGCGCTACCTGTTGTGGCTGGATGAAGAGAAGAGGCCTGTGAAGATGTTCGTGATCCGGCCCTACAGCGGCGGAAGGGCCATCGGGGATCTTCATGTGGAATACGGAAAGTACCGGATCATCGATGGGGTCTCGTTCCCGCACCGTATCCATGTGGCCCTTACCGGCTCCGAGCGCGTCCTGCGGGTGGACTACCAGAAGGTCCTGTTGAACGAATCGCTGGAGGAAGACCTTTTTCGATTCGTGCCTCCGGAGGGCGCGACGCAACCCACGGAGTCGAACCGATGAAGAAGAAGGAGGCGCAACCATCGGCTCGCAAGACCGGGATCTCCGACACGATGGCGGGCCGGGTGGCCCTCGTGACGGGGGGGGCGCGAAAATTCGGCGCCTCGGTATGCCGGCATCTGGCGGACCGGGGCTACCGGGTAGTGATCAACTATCGGACGAGTCGCGCGCAGGCCGAGGCCCTGGCGGAAAGGATTCGCGGGAGAGGCGGGCAAGCCATGCCCTGTCAGGCGGACGTGACGCGGGAGCGGGACGTGCGTGGGATGATCGACAGGGTGAAGCGTTCCTACGGCCGGCTGGACGTGTTGGTCAACAACGTGGGGGACTACCTGGAAAAGCCTCTCGCCCGGGTCTCCGCCGGAGAGTGGGAGACCATCATCCAGAGCAATCTGACCTCCGCCTTCCTCTGCTCGAAGGAGGCCCTTCCGTTGATGCGGAAGAAGAAAGAGGGAAGAATCGTGATGATCGGATACGCGCCCGCGGGAAAGCTTGCCGCCTCTCCCCGGTGTGCTGTGTATCACCTTGCCAAGACCGGTGCGCTCATCCTTGCGAAGTCGATGGCGGTCGAAGAAGCCCCGCACGGGATTACGGTCAACATGATTTCACCCGGGACGATCTTCAATTCCGTGAAGAAGCCGTCCGGGACCGCTTCAGACTACATTCCTGCGGGGAGATTCTGCCGGTACGCGGATCTCCTTGGGATGCTGGACTACCTGTTGAGTGAGGAGGCGGCGTACGTGACGGGGGGCCATTTCGTGGTGAGCGGCGGGTACGCGATCTGAGGGTCAAGTATCTTCCGGCTCCGAAGGAAGCCAGGGGCAACAAGAGCCAGAGGGCGGTGTTGCCGATCCGGGACGCGAGGAGGGGAGGCGCGCCGGAAGCCGCTTGAAGGGAGGCCGCCTCGGCAGGGGTGGCGGCTGACCAGCCTGCAGCGCTGAATTCGCACTCGATGTCGTCGCCGTCGACGCCCCCGTCACAGTCGTCGTCCAGCCAGTTGTCGCACGCTTCAGCGTTGCCGGGATGGACTCTGGCGTACCAGTCCATGCAGTCCCCTGCGCAGATCAGCCAGGTGTCCTCGTCCACGTCCCGTTCGGATTGTGGGAGATTTCCATCACAGTCGTTGTCCAGGCCGTCACAGATCTCCTCGGCGCCGAGATAGGTCTCGGGGTTCTCATCATCGCAATCCGTTCCGCCACAGGCCATGTCCAGGTCCCCGTCGTCGTCCAGGTCCTTGTCGTCCGCCACGCCGGTGCAGTCGTTGTCGATTCCGTCGCCGCAGATATCGATTTCCCCCGGGTTGACCGAAGCATCGGCGTCGTCACAATCGTTGCAAAGGGGCCACCCGTCCCCGTCCCCATCCGTCTCTTCGGCAGTCAGCTGGGAGTCGCAATTGCTGTCCTTCCCGTCGCAGGTTTCCTCTGCGCCCGGGTGGATCAGAGGGTCCTCGTCGTCGCAGTCATCTCCCCCGCAAGAGGGATCCAGGTAACCGTCCTCGTCGTCGTCACAGGGGTTGTCATACACGAAGAAGAGGGTGTCCCGTCCGATGTCGCTGTCTCCCCAGAGGATCTTGAAATACCCTTCCTCTCCCCAGTGGGTGTTCCAGCTGTTCTTTACGATCCATACGTGTTCGATGTCGTCGTACCCGACCAGGACGCCTGCATGGCCCCCTTCGTACTCGCCCCAGACGTGCTCGTAGATGCCGCCCGTGTAGTAATAGAAATCCGTGTAGACATCAAAGGCGGTGGTCAGGACCTGCTGGTTCAGTGCGTTCTTGATCGCCTCCACGTCGTTCGGCACGGATTGCCACTGATCGATCTTCCAGACCCGGTCCGGCCAGTCCGTGCAGCGTTCGGAACACTGTTCGGATTCCTCGCCCGTGTACGGAAGACAGACTTCATCGACGGCCCCGGAGGTTCTCAAGAAGTCTGCCGTAGGCCGCATCCACCAGCCGTCGCAACCGCCCGCGCTGCATGAGAGGACGTACTGCTCGGAGAGGTTGAGCGCCAGGGCAGGGTTGTTTGCCCGGATCGCGATGACCGACTCCATGGTCCCGATCGAAGAAAAGGCCCAGCAACTCCCGCAGGGCCCCTGGTCCTTCACAGGGGTTGTCCAGTCGGTTCCCTGGATGTTCCTCCAGTCGATACGCTTCGGCAGGTTCGTGGCCTTCCCAACGGAGGAAGCGCTCAACGTCTGGGGAGGTATGATGGGCCGTCTGCCTCCGAGGTATCTTCTTCTCTCCTCAGGGGAGAGGCGGCTCATGGGGGTCTCTCCGGATGTCCAACGGGCGCCGCTCCTCTGGATGGCGCTTTGAACGGACTTCAGTTCCCCGGACCCGGCCTGAAGGGGTCGGGGCAGGGAGAGCAAGAGGAGGACCCCTGCCAAGACCCACCATCCGGGGACGGGCTTCGATGTTGCTCGGGACTTCTCCGCAGTCATGTCGTACCTGGCTCCTGAAGATTGTACATGCCTGTTTCGTTTGGATTCATGAGAAAAGAGCAAGAAGGATGCCAGAAAAGTGCCCGTCTCCCCGACCCATTTCCTCCGTGCCGACGACTGCCCCAAGACACGCCGGTCGTGAGGGAGGGAGAGTCGAAAAAATGTAGAGGTGGCAGGATGTTGCAGAACATTCCTGGGGCGGTCGGATTTCCGGGGTGTCCCCTGTCTGGCGTCCTGCGAAGGGGCGAAGGGAGATGAGACGAGTCGGGCACAAAAGGTGAAAAATATTTCGTAAGGTGGCAAAAAGGGGCGTCGATTGCAGGGTATCGAGAAGAGGGGGATGGGGCGCCCAAACCCCTCGAAGTTGCTATAATACGGAAGGAAGGCAAGCGAAGACGCATAGGACCATTCCATGCAGCATCCTTTTCCGGGCACGGGCACGATGTCCATTCGGCCCCTTCCGCATACCTCCGGACGAAAGAAGGTGTCAGGAACCTTTTTGCTTCCAGCTCAATTCTGAGACATTCCACTAGAAGGTGAGGACAATGGAGACGAACCGTCCCTTGCTCGTAGATGCGCATGCTCACCTCGACCTGCTCGAGGGTGCGGAGGAAGAAATTAGGAAGGCTGTTTCGCTGGGCGTGCTGGCCGTGATCGGGGTCTCCATGGGGGGCGAGTCGATAGGAAGAACGATGCGCCTGAGGGAGAAATTTCCGGGCATCGTGCTTCCTGCTCTGGGACTGCACCCCTGGCAGATCGACAAGGAGGACATCGAAGAGACCCTGGGAAGAATGGAAGAGAATCTGGAACAGGCGGTTGCAGTAGGTGAGATCGGGCTGGACTACAAGATAAAGACCAGGAAGCCTCTGCAGAAGGAGTTGTTCATCAAGCAGTTGCACCTGGCGAGGGAAAGGGGCCTGCCTGTGATCGTACACTGCCGATACTCGCACCAGCGGGCCTTGCAGCTCGTGGAGGAAGCGGATGTGCTGCGGGCAGTCTATCACTGGTACGCCGGTCCTCTGGAGCTTATCGACGCGATCGTCGCGCGTGGCGATTTCATCTCTGCTACGCCCGCTCTCGCATACAGCCGGATGCACCGGGAAGCGATTCGGTCGGCGCCCCTGGAGAACATCCTGCTGGAGACGGATTGCCCGGTCGCTTATGAGGGCGAGGAGGCGACCCCCTCCATGGTGGTGCGCGTTTGTGAACAAGTGGCCTCCTTGAAAGGTTGCTCTGGGGCAGAGGTTGCCGAACAGACAACAGGCAATGTGAAGCGGTTTCTGGGAGTATAGGGGCTCCTTGCAAACCCCATGAGCGGGTGATACGTTTTTTCATGTTGCCCGTGACGAGAGTTGTGTCTCAGAAATACCTGTGCAAAGTCTAGCTAGGCAAGGAGATAGCCTATGGTTGAGATCGGGGACAGGCACCGATCTCAACCCGATCCTGCGATGATCACCCCTGAAAAGAGAGAAAGCTGCGTAAACGTATTTCTGAGACACAACACTAGCGCAAACCACTAAAGAGCGGGCGATCGTAAGGGAGAAACATCTATGAAGAAGATCGGCATCGTTCTGGCCATCCTGTTGATCCTCGTTCTTCTCGGAGCAGTCCTGGCGCCGTTCCTGATCGACCTGAACGAGTACAAGGACACGATTCTCTCCAAGGTCAAGCCGTACATCCCTCGTGAGGTGGACTTCGAGCACATCGAATTGACCGTGCTGAGCGGCTTCGGGGCGGAGCTTCGCGGTCTCCGGGTAGCGGACAACCCGGCCTTTTCGGAAGGAGACTTTCTCCAGTTGGAGGGGCTGCAGGTGCGGGTCATGCTCCTGCCCCTGTTGAAGAGGCAGATCAAGGTCAAGAGGATCATCCTGAAGAGACCGGTGATTCGCCTGGCCAGGAATGCGGAGGGGGAGTCGAACTTCAGCGACCTGGTTGCGGAGACGAAAGAAGACACGGCAGGGGAGCGAGCTCCGGCGTCGGAGGAGATGCCTGCGGATCAGGCGCCTGCCGAGGCGGAGACCGTGGGGGGGGTCGGTGCGCTGGCGGGGTTTCTGGTCAGTGAGTTTTCGATCCAGCAGGGGAGAATCGTGTACCAGGATGACATGTTGCGGTCCGGCCAGAGCCCCCTGGTGATCGACGCGCTCGACGTGGATGTAAGAGACCTTGCCTTTGATCGACCCGTTTCGATTCGAGTGGCGGCGGACCTGCTGAACGGATCGGGACAGAACTTTGAATTGGCCGGGACGGTGGGACCCGTGGGGGAAGAGGTGCAGCCGGAAACGGTCCCCTTCGATATCCGCTCTTCTCTGCGAGAGCTTCCGCTCGGGACCGTCGCAAGCCTCCTGCCCTCGGAACTCCCCGTACGGATACGCTCGGGAACGGGGAGTGTGAGCTGGGAAGCAAAGGGCTCGTTCGACCAGAAGATCGTTTCCCGGGCTGCCGTCGATCTCCAGGACCTTCGTTTGGAAGCGACGGGCACCGAAGAGCCGGCCGGCTCGGAGCCGGTCGCTTTGCATTGCACGATCACGGAGAATCTCGTCCTCGAGACCGCCGAAGAGAGGCTCCTGGTCGAATCGTTGGAGGTCATCGTGAACGGGGATCGACTCCAGATGAAAGGGGTGGTCGAATCCTTCCGGACCGACCCGCGATGGGAAGGAAAGGTCTGGAGTGATGGGTTCCGGCCCGACTTGCTGGTCGCGATCGTTCCGCCGGCCGCGCAAGCCCTTCCGGCGGAGCTCAGCTTCGAAGGGCCCCTGGCCATGCATCTCGAATCGGCCGGGTCCCGGGAGACATGCGATCTCGAGGCTCGCCTGGACCTGGGGGGCATGAAGATCGAGTACCAGGACCTGTTTCAGAAGGCCTCGGGCGGCAAGTTCTCGATCGGCTGCAAGGCCGACAAGAAAGGGGAACGTGTCACGGTGAAGGATCTCGAGTTGCTCCTCCACACCCTGGCCCTGAATGCTTCGGGAGAGTTGACCCTTTCGGAAACGCCCCATTTCGGGTTTCTCATACAGACCAACCCGATCGTCCTGGAGGGCTGGGACGCCCTGTGCCCCTCGCTGGCGCCTTATGAGCCGGAGGGGAGCTTCTTTCTGAGGAGTTCCTTGCGAGGCACGCCGGAAGACGTGTCCGCGAACCTTCAGATCTCATCGGACAAGATCGGGTTCCTGTTGCCTCCTCCCGAGGGGGAAGAGGGTGGAGGAGGGGACCGTTCCGGGCTTCTGGAGTCCTGCAACGTCAAGGTTCAGGCAAAGAAGAAGCCCGAGGGAGTCCTGGGTGCGGCCCAGGCGGAGATCAAGAAGGGACAGGTCATGAACGTTCCCTTTGAGAAGTTGATGGCCGGCATGAAATTCAGCCCGGACGTACTGGAAATAAGCGGTGTGGAGATGAAGGTTTTCCAGGGCGAGGTACAGGCCAAGGGGCGCTACGACCTGACAAAGAAAACCTGGACTTTCCGTCCCAGTGTCAGGGACGTTGCGATGGGCGAGGTGCTGGATCGGTTGACGGAATACAAGGACAGTTTTTCCGGGTCTTTTCGGGGGCAGTTCACGGCCGGCGGAAGCACCCGGGAGGGGGCGGAGTCGGCCGTGAATGCCGAGGGCTCGTTCCGTATCTCTGAAGGGGAGCTCAAGAACTTCAACCTCGTCGGAAGCGTTACGGACGCCTTGTGGGGAGTCAAGGGGATGGACCAGAAGCTGAAATCCAGTCGAAAACAGGTCCGGGAGCACGAGTCCACGCGGTTCGACTGGCTCGAGGGGGCCTTCAAGATTCGCGAGGACGTTCTGCTTCTCGAGGGCCTGCAGCTTCGCAATATAGGCACGAGCAAGGCCACGGATTCGGATGCCCTGCTGGAAGGAAAGGTGTACCTCAAGAAACAGCTGCTCGACATGAAGGGGAAGGTGATCCTTGCGAAGCGTCACTCAGAGGAACTGGCACGAAAAGCCGAGGTCATGAAGGCACTTTACAACGCGGAGCAGAGAGTCGTCCTGCCCGTTACGCTGACGGGGAAGACGAAGACACCGGTGGCCACCCTGGATACGGAGTACGTGTTGGGCGCAATCTCCCGGTACTATACCCGGCAAGGGGTCGAGAAGCTGCGAGAGCAGCTTGGGTTGCCCGTGGAGAAACCGGAGGGCGAGAAGACACCGGGACAGCGGCTGCTCGAGGAACTCTTCAAGAAGCGTGAACAGAGAGAAGGGCAGAGGTAACAGGCCAGAGCTTTTACAGGCAATTGGCTTTTAGCTGTTTGGCTTTTGGCTATTAGCCCACCCCACCGCCTCGTTCGAGGGCATCCCGAGGGGGGGCGAGGGGAGCCAACAGGTAATAGCTAACAGCTCCTTTCAAGGACGGCGGCATGGTGAAAACAATCAGCCTCTCCCTTCCCACGAAGGGCACGTGCGACATGAAGGACATCACCCGCCAGGTCTCGGAGGCGATCAATGAATCGGGGATGACCGACGGCATCGTGACGGTCTTCGTCCCCGGTGCGACGGGCGGCGTGACGACGATCGAATTCGAGCCGGGAGCGGTCCGTGACTTCCAGGACTTCATGGAACGTTCAATTCCGTCCGAGGGGGTCTACCGGCACAACGAGCGATGGGGGGACGGCAACGGGTTCTCTCACGTGCGCGCGGCTTCCCTGGGGCCTTCCCTGACGGTGCCCTTCAAGGATTGTGAGCTTCTGCTCGGGACCTGGCAGCAGATCGTTTTGGTGGACTTCGACAACGGGCCGCGCCGGCGGCAGGTGATACTGCAGATTCTTGGAGAATAAAGAAAAAGGGGCACAGACGCCGAAGCAACCCCCGCAGTTCGGTGAGGGTCACCGAACTGCGGCGCTAATTCCAAGCAAAAGTGGCACAGACGCCGAAGCAGCCCGTAAGCCGAGTTCTGTTCCCCATGGGGGTTTCCCCCCATGAGGCAGCGACCATTCCTCTAGGGCATGGGTTACCCCATGCCTCCAGCAACCAACCCGAGGGCTTTGGGCGGGCCACCCGCTTCCCCTCTCGGGGATTGCCCTCCTATTCGGTCTTGCTCCGGGTGGGGTTTACCTAGCCGATCCGGTCACCCGGATCGCTGGTGAGCTCTTACCTCACCGTTTCACCCTTACTCGTTCGGAGAACGAGCGGTTTGTTTTCTGTGGCACTATCCTTGGGGTTTCCCCCACTGGGCGTTACCCAGCACCCGGCCCTATGGAGCTCGGACTTTCCTCCCGTTCCTGGAATGGAACCGGCGGCCGCCTGTTCTGCACCGGCGTTGTGCCTTGTTTTCGTAGTCGTCTCCCTTTCCTGCGTCTGGAGGACGCCTCATCAGGCAGTCTCTTCCAGCTCGCAATACAAGATCCTTCGGCAATACTGACAATGTCGAATTTCGCCCGTCTGGAGCACCTCATTGATCGTCTGCGGGGGCACCTGCATGTGACAGCCCGGGCACACCTCTTTCCGAACCATGACGACGGCTTGTCCCGCCCTCTTCGATCGAATCTTCTCGTAATCCCCAAGGACGGCCGGATCCAGTTCCGCAGCGACTTTCTTCCGCTCACCCTGCAGGATCTGGTGCTCTTTGTCGACCTCCACGACCTCCCGCTCGAGACGCAGTGTTTCCTCCTTGAGCTTGTTTTCGCTCTCCCGGATCGACTTCTCCTGCTCTTTGATAGTCTTCTCGAGGGCATCGATCTCCTCGAAGACGGCCAGGATCTCGTCTTCCGTGGCGGAGTCTGCCTGCTTGGCATACTCGATTTCCTTCAGCAGGGCCTTGTATTCCTCGTTTGTTTTGACTTCCAGCAGCTTCTTTTGTTTTGTTTTTCGGTCCTCTGCACTCTCTTGAAGCCGTTTTTCCAGCTGCCTTTGCTTCAGGGAGGCATCTTTTAAGCCCTGCTGGTGGTCTTCCAGTTGTTTCTTTTCTTCCTCGAAGGCCTGTTGCATGGACTGAATCCGTTCCGGGATTTCCTGCTTTTTCTGGCCGAAGTCAGACAGTTTGTCATCGAGTTGCTGGAGGCTGAGGAGCATTGGAAGTAGCAGATCCACGGTTTTCTCCTTACGAAAGGTTTGGCGCGGAGCGTTCATGAGAAACATAGGTCAAAGCAAAAAAAAAGTGCATCCCAGGGGATGCACTTTTTCGGTACCATGCCATCGGAAGCCAGGCATACCGCGTGTTCTTTGCGGCATGCGAGCGATCCCCCTTCTCGCCGTCTGGGATGCGACGATTCAACGGTCCGCAGGCTGTATGCGTTTGCAGCAACCACCTGTACTGTACCCCAAGGATTGGTGGGCCCACCAGGGATCGAACCTGGGACCTTCCGGTTATGAGCCGGTGGCTCTACCAACTGAGCTATGGGCCCTGTTCAACAACTATTGACCGTCCACGAAATTCTTCAGTTTATTGCTTCTGCTCGGATGTCGCAAGCGTCGAAGCGCCTTCGCCTCGATCTGTCGGATTCTCTCCCGGGTGACATCAAAGTTCTGGCCCACTTCCTCCAGCGTGTGGTCGCTCTTCTCCCCGATCCCGAAACGCATGCGGAGGACCTTTTCTTCCCTCGGCGTGAGGGTTGCCAGGATCTTTCTCGTCTGTTCCGCAAGGTTCACGTTGATCACCACGTCCGACGGGGAAACCACCCCCTTGTCCTCGATGAAGTCGCCGAGGTGGCTGTCTTCTTCCTCCCCAATGGGTGTCTCGAGGGAGATCGGCTCTTTGGCGATCTTCAGCACCTTCCGGACCTTTTCCAGGGGGATCTCCATCTTTTCGGCGATTTCCTCCGGCGTTGGCTCCCGGCCGTATTCCTGGACCAGGTAGCGTGATGTCCGGATCAGTTTGTTGATCGTCTCGATCATGTGAACCGGGATCCGGATGGTTCTCGCCTGGTCGGCGATGGCCCGGGTGATGGCCTGGCGGATCCACCACGTCGCATAGGTGCTGAACTTGTACCCCCGCTGGTATTCGAACTTGTCCACCGCCTTCATCAAGCCGATGTTCCCTTCCTGGATCAGGTCCAGGAACTGGAGCCCGCGGTTCGTGTATTTCTTCGCTATGCTGACCACGAGGCGAAGATTTGCCTCGATGAGTTCGCTCTTTGCGAATTTCGCCTGGATCTCACCGATCTTGATCGACTTGACCACCCGCCTCAATTCACGGGAACTCATCTCCGCTTCCGTCTCGATCCGCTTGATGTTCCGCTCCACCTCAGCGATTCGTTCGTAAAGCTCGGTAAGGTCCTGGAACCGCATCTTCAGTCGTTTCACGACACGGATCTTTTCCTTCGGATTCAACAGGACGAGAAGATAATCTCCTCGGAGCCTCTCGACAGAGAAGCCGGCCTCCTCCTCTATCCTTTCCTTTTCCTTCTCATACTGCTCGATCTTCTGCAGGTGGCTCTTCAGCCTCTGGACGATTCGGTCGAGCTGCCTCGCGTTAAACGGGGTCCGCATCAACCGTTCGCCGATGAGGGCCCTGTTCTTCTCGGTTCGCGTCTTCTTGAGCTTGTAGTGGGCCTCCGTATGCTTTCTCTTTCGCAGGGAAGCGCTTATTCTCAGATTCTCCTGGTGAAGCTTGGCGACTTCGGAGAGGGCGGACAGGATCTTCTCCTGCTGTGCCTTTTCCTGCTCATCTCCGTTCGACTCCTCGTCGAAGTTCTTGAGGATGTCCTTCATCTCCACCCAATCCGAACGGATCCGATCGGCCAGGAGAAGCGATTCTTGTATGGCCGAGGGGGTGTGGATCGCCTCTTTCCGCACCTGGTGCTCTCCCGCCTCGATCCGCTTGGCGATTTCCACCTCTCCTTCCCGCGTCAGCAGGTTGACCATCCCCATTTCCCGAAGGTAGAGACGGACCGGGTCGTTCGTCTTGCCCACCGCCGGTGTTTCGACCTCTTTCTCTTCCTCTTCTCCCTCCGCTTCTTCCTGGGCAGGCTCCGCGTCCTTCTGCTTCTGGTACTTGATCTTCTTCGCCGAATCGATGATTTCGATGTCCATGTCGCCGAACATGGTCATTACGTCGTCCAGCTGGTCGCCGGACAAGATGTCCGAGGGCAGATGCTCGTTCACCTCGTCATAGGTCAAGTAGCCTTTCTCTTTTCCGATGCTGATCAGCTTCTCGACTTCGGCAATCTTTCGTGAGCTTTTCATGAGTGTGATGTACCTCTCTCATGGTTCGAGGAGTCTCTCTCCCAAGTTTCGTTCAGCAGAGGAGAGCCTTCTTCTCTTCGAGAAGCCTCTGCATCTCGAGGGACAGCTGCGTTCGCAAGTCCCTCTGCTCGCTCAGGTCTGCATCCCGGATTCTCTTGTTGAGACCGTCCATCCGCTCCTTGAGGGCCCTCTTCTTCAGGCGCCGGACACTGTCGTCGAGCGCCGTGACCGCCTGTTCCTCGGTGAATTCCTCCCTGCAGGAAAGGCGGGTAAGCAGGTGGAAGAGCCGGGGGTCGTTCGGTTCTTCGGGGAGTATCTCGGAAAGGTTCAGCGTCTCCCCGTCTTTGTAGCGTTCTGCGAGTTCTCGTATCGTTTCTCCCAGGGAAGCGCTCTTGAACGATCCCAGAACACCCGCCTCGGTGAATCTCGGCAGAAGAGACGGAAACTGTATCAGGATCTGGCAAATGAGCTTTTCCTCTGCAGGCCACTTGCGGCCTTCCTGAGGTGTTGTCTCCTGTGCGTCCCTCTCCCCGGCCTTTCCTGCAGGCTCACTAAGGTTGGATAGCTCTTCCCGTACAGAAAGTTCCGGAATCCCGACCTCCTCGGCAAGCCACCTGATCCGGAGGCCCTGTGCAAGCCGATCCGGCATTCTTCGGATCATGGGCAACACTTGCCTGAGGGCGGCCACTTTCTTCTCGACCGGGTCCCCCTTGCCTATGTCGTTCGTCTTCTCCTGCAGGAAGAGTTCCAGCAGGGCAGGGGCCTCTTCGAGCAGGCTTTCGAGGGCTTCCTTTCCATGTTTGTTCAGGAAGCTATCCGGGTCCTCCTCCTCGGGCAGATAGACGACGCGAGCCGGGATGTCTCTTTCGAGCAGGTCGGGCAGGTTCCGGAAGGAGGCCTTCTTGCCTGCCAGGTCCCCGTCGAAGACCAGCACCAGGTTCTGCGTATGCCGCTTCAGGATGTCGATCTGGCCCGTTGTCAGGGCGGTTCCGAGAACGGCCACCGCGTTCTGAATTCCGTTCTGGTGGAGGGCGAGAAGATCAAAGTAGCCTTCCACCACGATGACGGCGTCTCGTTCCCGGATGGCCTGTTGCGCCGCGTGGAGCCCGTAGAGCACCGATCCCTTGTGGTACAGGAAGGACTCGGGAGAGTTCATGTACTTGGGTTCCTGGTCTCCGAGGGAGCGCCCGCCAAAGGCGAGCACCTGGCCCATGGTGTTGAAGATCGGGAACATGAGCCGATTGCGGAACCGGTCGTAGGAACCGTTTCCATCCTTCCTCGGGATGAGGAGTCCGAGAGCAGAGGCCACCTCCACCGCTCCCTGCTTCTTCTGAAGGGCCTTCAGCAGCCTGTCCCATCCTGCGGTTGCGTAGCCCAGGGAGAAGGCACGGAGGGTATCCCCGCCGATCCCCCGTTTCTCCAGGTACTCTCTCGCGACGCCGGCTTCCGAAGCCTCCAGCAGAGTCCGATGGTAGTAGCTGCAAACGGATTCGTTGAGTGCCAGCCCCGTCTTGTATGCTTCCTCCTTCTTCGGGTCCTTTCTTCGACGCCGCTCCCTCAGTTGAATGCCCGCCTTTTTCGCCAGCTCTTCCAGGGCCTGAGGAAAGGACAGGTTGTGGAATTTCATGAAAAAACTGTATATGTCCCCCCCCTCGCCGCAGCCAAAGCAGTGGAACGTGTTGCGGTCCGGGTTGACGATAAAGGAGGGGTTCTTGTCGGGATGGAACGGACAGAGCCCCTTGTAATACTTGCCTGCCTTCTTGAGCTGAACGTGAGGAGAGACCAGGTCCAGGATGGAAACCCTCTCAGCGATCATTGTCTTTTCGGATATGTCCTGCCCCATTGCCCGAATCATCCTTGTTGTGGCGACGATGTCAGGTTTTCACCATTTCTTCGGTCTTATCCGTTCCCAACCTCCCTGTCCCAGGGGGACGACTAGCAGTGATCCTCGAGCCCCAAGCCGGGAGAACAAGCAGGGGGCAGATCCATTTCGAACCAGAGGCTTCCTCTGAGATTGGCGAATGCGCGGGCGTCTTGAACAGGATCGCCGGATGACTTCAATGGGTACGGGAGATGGGGAACAGCCGGAATCGTCAGATACGGATCGGATAGAATAATCTCCCCCTCTTTTCGGAAGATTTCTCGAGTCTATCGCGAGTCTGTAAGAACTCCCATGGAGATGAAACCTGTCGCCCCTTGAAAACGGACCGGGAAGCACCAGGCTCTAGAGCAAGCCCTGCTTCTTGAGTCGCTTCAAGGTTCGCTTCTTGGCGGCCAAGGCCTTCTTCTTTCGCTTTACGGAGGGTTTTTCGTACCGTTCCCGCCTCCTCAGCTCGGTGAGAATCCCTGCCTTCTCACACTTTTTTCGAAATCGTTTTACGGCCATCTCGAAGGGTTCATTTTCCCGCACCCGGATTCCAGACATTTTGTTCTTGATTCCTCCCTGGGAAAGGCATTTTGAGGAAAAACCCTCTATTTCCGGACAGATAATGGTTGCCGCCCATCAGAAACAACGACAACCCCTAATCTTAACAGATTTTCTCACGAAGTCAAGCAAAACTTGTCATTTTCTAACGGTTTTCTTCCGCCGGCCGGACGACATCCAGGGCTTCCCGATAGTTCAAGCGACCCGAATAGAGGGCTTTTCCCACGATGGCGCCGCCGAGACCCAGGGGAACCATGCGGGAAAGGGCGACGAGGTCCTCCAGGCTCGTGACCCCGCCGGAGGCGATGACCGGGAACGGGGACACGTGACACACTTCCTCTGTTGCCGGAAGGTTCGGCCCCACGAGCATCCCGTCCCTCTGGATGTCCGTGTACACGATGCCCGCCACCGGGACCTTCGGGTAAGCCTGGATCAGGTCCACGGCCCGTGCCTGCGTCACGTCCTGCCAGCCCTTGATCGCCACGTAGCCCTCCGTGGCGTCGATGCCGAGCAGGATCTTCTCCGGGTAGGTTTCGGCCAACCTCTTGACATAGTCCGGATCCTGACACGCGAGGGTGCCGAGAATCATGCGGTCTACGCCTATCTCGAGGTACCGAAGGATGTCTTCTTGTGTCCTGATGCCCCCCCCCACCTGCACGGGGACATCGACCGCCCGGACGATTCGTTCGATGGCGGGAAGATTTCTGGGGCTTCCCGTGACGGCGCCGTCCAGGTCCACCACGTGAATGCGAGGTGCATTCCGGGAGGCCCACATTCCGGCCGCCTCGAGCGGGTCTTCAAAATACAGGGTCTCCTTGTCCATCTGGCCCTGAACCAGGCGAACGCATCGGCCCTCTTTCAGATCGATTGCAGGGATTATCTCCAAAACATCGTTCCTTTGTCTCGCAGGTTTGCGGCGAATGCTCATCTGTTGCGTCGTATTCTCAACTCAGGCGAAAGGCGAAAGGGAAAAGGGTCAAGGGGAGGTTGACGTTCTGAAGAAGTGTTCTTCAGAACAAACCACAAACATGTGCCCATTTCATGGTGGCGGTGTCCCTGATTCCCTCTTCCGTAGTTCATCCATCCCTTTCGCCTTTGCCCTTTCCCCTTTTGCCTGTCTTTAGGGATCGAGGCTTCCTTTCGTGCTCTGAACGCCGGGCTGTCTTGGCTCGATTCGGGAAGCCAGATCAAGGGCCCGGGCGGTGGCCTTGAAGATCGCTTCGATCGAATGATGCACGTTGGATCCGTAGTGGAGGCGGATGTGCAGATCCAGCCCTGCGTTGTTGCTGAAGGCGCGGAAGAACTCCTCGAAGAGTTCCACGTCCATATCCCCCACCCGGGAGGAAGGGAACTCCGCCCCGAACACCAGATGGGATCTTCCACTCCAGTCGGCAGCGACGGAGGCCAATGCATCGGTCATCGGAACGGTCGCCTCTCCGAACCTTCGCATGCCCTTCTTGTCTCCCAGGGCGCCCTTGAATGCGGTGCCGAGGCAGATGCCGAGGTCCTCCACCGTGTGATGATAGTCGACCTCTGTATCCCCCTTTGCCTGGATCTCGAGGTCGAAGAAACCGTGCTTGGCGAGGAGCGTAAGCATGTGGTCCATGAACGGGACCGGGGTTTGGATCTGCGAGTCCCCCTTGCCGTCCACACACAGCTCGAGGCTGATGTCGGTCTCCTGGGTCTTTCGGCTCACCGATTTTGTACGTTTCATGTGTTTTTTTCCTCTATTTCTTCATACGGACGTCCAGGGCCTCCGCATGGGCATGCAGGCCTTCCATGCGAGCCAGGTGGGCCGCCTTCGGGCCCAGTCCCTGCAGTCCCTGGGTAGAGATCCTAAGGATACTGGATCTCTTGACGAAATCATAGACACCCAGGGGAGAGAAAAAACGAGCCGTCCCTGATGTGGGCAGGACGTGGTTCGGCCCGGCCACGTAGTCCCCCAGGGTCTCCGCGCTGTGTGATCCGAGGAAGATGGCCCCGGCGTGACGCACCTTGCCCAGGATCGCTTCCGGATCCCCGACGGCAAGTTCCAGGTGTTCCGGGGCGATTCGATTGGCCATTTCGCAGGCCTCGTCCAGGTCGCCCACGACAAAGGCCTTTCCATTGCGCTCGATCGCCTGCGAGGCAACGTGTTCCCAAGGCCCCTGTCGGAGCAGTTCGTCGAGGGCCTTGAGGATGTCCCGGAGGAAAGGTTCCGAGGTGCTGACCAGGAGCGGCACGGCCTGCTCGTCATGTTCGGCCTGAGCGAGAAGATCCGCCGCGAGATGGCTCGGGTCGCCGTGTCCGTCGGTGATGATGAGCACCTCACTCGGGCCGGCGATCATATCGATATCCACCCTGCCGAAGACGAGCCTCTTTGCCGTGGTGACAAAGAGGTTGCCCGGCCCGACGATCTTGTCCACCTGGGGGACCGTCTCCGTTCCGTAGGCCAGGGCGGCAACGGCCTGCGCCCCCCCGACCTGGAAGATCCGGTCCACATCGGCAAGGCAGAGCGCCGCCAGGACGGCCGGATTCTCGCGAAGCGACCCCGGGGGGGTGACCACGAGGATCTCCCGGACGCCGGCCACCTTGGCGGGCAGAACGTTCATGAGCACGGACGAAGGGTAGGCTGCCTTGCCGCCGGGCACGTAGACCCCGATGCGGTCCAGGGGGGTCACTTTCTGCCCCAGCAGGTTTCCGTGGTCGTCCATGAACTCCCAGGACGCAGGAAGCTGGCGGGTGTGAAAGGCTCGGATCCTTTCAGCCGCGGTCTCCAAGGCGGATCTCGATTCTCCGTCGATCGCTTCCAAGGCCCCGTCCGTTCGCTCGCGAGGCAGTTCGATCTCTTCCCGGGCGAGGTCGACCCCGTCCCATTTCCGGGTGTATTCGAGCAAGGCCTCATCCCCCCGCTGCCGGACCTCGCGCAGGACCTGACGTACCGAGGTCTCCACTTCTGCCACGATTTCCTCTTCACAGCGCTGAGCCAGCCTGCTCAGGGTTGCCTCAAAAGCCTCTGTGCCGGAATGAAAAACCTGCATCTCTGTTCTTCCTCGCTTCTCTCGATGAATTGACCCCCGACCCCTACCCGTGCCCGATGTCTGCGGCTGTCCCCGATTGGATAGCCTTGCATTTAGGTATTAGCAGTTAGGTATTAGCCCTCCCCTCACCACCTCAGGTTCGCGACCTCCCGTGGGGGCAATGGCGGGGAGCTAATACCTAATACCTAACAGCCAAAACCGTGTCCGCTCTAATCATCCGCCCCACAAGCACAACTGCTGAAACGCACTTCAGCCCTTCACCCGACGCACCCGCGCGCCCAGCCGGGACAGCTTCTCCTCCAGACGGCTGTAGCCGCGGTCCAGGTGGTAGATGCGCGCGATCTTCGTCTCGCCCCTTGCCGCCAGGCCTGCCACGACGAGGCAGGCGCTGGCCCGCAGGTCGGTGGCCATGACGGGCGCGGCTTCCAGGGAAGAGACGCCTCGGACCACGGCGGATGCTCCCTTGGTCCGGATATCGGCCCCCATTCTGCGAAGTTCGGCGACGTGCATGAATCGGTTCTCGAATACCATTTCCCGGATGACACTCGCCCCCTCTGCAAGGGACATCATGGCCATGAACTGCGCCTGCACATCCGTCGGAAACCCGGGATAGGGCGCGGTGGTCACGTCCACGCCCCGAAGGCGCTCCCCGGATGAGACACGGAACCCCTTCGACTCGGATGTGATTGCCGTTCCTGCGGCGGTCATCTTCCGGATGACCGAGGAGAGCATCTCCTTGTCTGTCCCCTGGATCAGGACATCCCCCCGGCTGATGGCCGCAGCGGCAGCGTAAGTGGCCGTCTCGATTCGGTCCGGGATGACCCGATGGGAGGTGCCTGTCAGACGCGTCGTGCCCTGAATCTCGATCCGCTCCGTACCCTCTCCCTCGATCTTGGCGCCCATTGCATTCAGCAGTGCGGCGAGATCCGAGATCTCCGGTTCCATGGCAGCGTTTTCGATGCTCGTGCGGCCTTCCGCCAGCGTAGCGGCCATGAGGAGGTTCTCGGTGCCGGTGACGGAAGGGGTGTCCAGGTAGATTTCCGCGCCATGAAGGCGGTCGGCCCGGGCCTCGATGTATCCTCCTTGCAGGTCGATTCGTGCCCCCATGGCCTCCAGGCCCGCCAGGTGGAGATCGATCGGCCGCTCACCGATCGCACACCCTCCCGGGGATGAGACCTTGGCGTAGCCGTACCTCGCCAGCAAAGGCCCGAGGGTCAGGATCGAGGCCCTCATCTTTCGAACGAGATCATAGGGGGCCTCCTGGGAGGTCAGTTCCCCCGGCAGGATGCGGATCGATGTGCCCTCTTCTTCGACCGATGCGCCCATGTCCCGGAGCAGGCTGCACATGGTTCGAATGTCGACCACGCAAGGCACATTCTCGAGAAGGACCTCACGATCTTCCGCGAGAAGCGAGGCGGCAAGGGCAGGCAGCGCCGCATTCTTGGCCCCGTCGATCTGTACCTCGCCCTTGAGCGCCACCCCGCCTTCGATGAGCAATTTGTCCAAAACGGCCTCCCCTTGGGTATTAGGTATTAGGTGTTAGGTATTAGCTCCCATCCCTTGCCACCACCAGGACTCTCGATCCTCCCCCTCCTCCTCGAATGGAAGGGAGGGGGGTGGGCTAATACCTAATACCTAATACCCAACAAAGCCCTTCGACGCTTACCCGTATGTCTCCCTCATATCCACGCTATAAACACTCTTGGCTTGCCCGCGTAGTCCTCCAGAACCCGCGACCGGCGATAGTGACCCGTCTCTTCTGCCGCGTGGGCCATCGCCTCGGCCTGATCTTCTCCGATTTCCAGGACGAGAGCCCCTTCGGGCAAGAGGAATCTTGCGGCATCGTGCAGGATCCTGTGGAGGATCTCCGTTCCCCGGTGGCCCCCGTCCAGCGCAGTCCTGGGTTCGTATTCACGAACCTCGGGCGCCAGGTCGTCCCAGGATTCTGCGGCCACGTAAGGAGGGTTCGAGACGATCAGATGGAACCTTGCCCTTTCCGGGTGAAGGCCTTCGAGAAGGTCCCCCTGAACGAGACGGATTCGTTCCGAGCAGTCCGGATGCCCCCTCAGGTTCTTCGCGGCCACCGCAATCGCCGAAAGGCTCACATCCAGCGATACGATCTGCGCCTGAGGAAGATGCGATGCCAGGGAGATGCAGAGGTTCCCTGACCCGGTGCCGATCTCGAGGAGTCGCAGAGCCTCCTCTCCGGCCGCACGGGCGCTCTCCTTGACATGATCGAGCACGTATTCCACCAGGTGTTCGGTTTCGGGACGAGGGATCAGAACCGAGGGTTCCACGGCAAAGGAGATCGAGTAGAACTCGCGCGTGCCCGTTATGTAGGCTATCGGCTCGTGGCTTATGCGCCTTCGAATGAGCTGCCTGTAGGCCTGAAGGGCCGGCCCTGGAACCGTGTCCTCGTAATGCAGATACAGCGCCAGCCGATCCTGCTCGAGCACATGTGCAAGAAGCACCTCTGCGTCCAGTCTGGCGGACGCGAGATCGTGCTGGGCAAAAAAATCGGTGGTCCACTGCAGGACACTGCGTACGGTCCAGGGCTTCTCGCCGGCCCGTTCGCTCTCCTGTGATTGCCGGGAAGGTCCCGTCGGCTTGGTCTTCATCGGCCCACCAAGGTCCAGGATTCGTTCACCTTTTCTGCTGCGCCAGTGCTTCGGCCTCGAAATGGGACAGGATGGGGTCGATCAGGACATCCAGTTCTCCTTCCAGGACCTTTTCGAGCTGGTGGATCGTCAGGCCGATCCGGTGATCGGTGACCCGGCCCTGGGGGAAGTTGTATGTTCGGATCCTCTCGCTTCGATCTCCCGTTCCTACCATGGTCTTCCTTTGTTCCGAAATCTCCTGGTGCTGTTCCTGTTCCACCCGGTTCTTGAACCTTGCGGACAGGATCCGCATCGCCTTCGCCTTGTTCTTGTGCTGCGACTTTTCGTCCTGGCAGGAAACGACGAGGCCCGTGGGCAGGTGGGTGATGCGGACCGCCGAATCGGTGGTGTTCACACTCTGGCCGCCCGGGCCGCTGGAACGAAAGATATCGATGCGCAACTCGGATGGGTCGATCTTGAAGTCCACCTCGTCCGCCTCCGGGAGGACCGCAACGGTGACGGCAGAGGTGTGGATCCTGCCCTGCGTCTCGGTTTCCGGCACGCGCTGGACGCGGTGAACCCCGGCTTCGTACTTCAGCCGGCTGTATACGCGCTCCCCCTGGATCAGGCCGATGATCTCTTTCGCTCCGCCCAACCCTGTGAGGTGGCTGCTCATGACCTCCACCTTCCACTGCTTTGATTCGGCATACTTGCCGTACATGCGAAAGAGGTCCGAGGCAAACAGGGCGGCTTCCTCCCCTCCGGTCCCGGCACGGATCTCCAGGAGGATGTTCTTGTCATCGTTGGGGTCCTTGGGCAGCAGGAGTAGCGTCAGGTCCTTCTCGGTTTCCTGAAGACGCTCCTTCAGGCTCTGGATCTCGACCCTGGCCATCTCCCGGAGCTCCTCGTCCTCCTCGGAGAGCAGTTCCTGGTTTTCGTCGATTTGCCTTGCCAGGTCCTTGTGCTGCCCGTAGACCTTGAGGATGTCCTGGAGCTGTGAATGCTCCTTGGCGACTCGCTTGTATTCGAGGGGGTTCTGGAAAATCTCGCTCGTGCTGAGTTTCTCCGAGAGTTCCTGGAATCGCTTCTCGACTTCATCCAGATTCTCAAACATCGCGTCGCCTCCGGCGGCTTAGGCCTCCTTCTCGTCTACGGACGAGAACGCTCGCGGTTGCTCGGGGGCAAGATCCTGCACACGTTTCGACTCCTGGTGTGCGGATCGTTGCCATGGGGAGCATGCGTGAGATCAAGAATTTCAGAACCGACGGGGGAAAAACGGGTGGGTTCAGCTCTTTGGCGTGGTCTTTCCGTACTTCCGCATGAATCGTTCAACCCTGCCCTCAGAGTCCACGAGCTTCTGTTTGCCGGTAAAGAAGGGATGACAATTGGAGCAGATCTCTGTATTGATCTTTTCCCTTGTCGACCTTGTCTTGAATTCATTCCCGCACGCACACCTTACAACGGTTTCCACGTATTCCGGGTGGATTCCCTTTTTCATAGCGTGCACTCCTTGTGTGGATACTATTCCGTACAGACCATAATCCTGCCATACTAGCGAAAAACGGGACCTGATGCAACCGAGCTGCGGGACTCGGCTGAAAAACAGCTGGATTGCAGGGATTTTCCTCTAATCGGAACCGCTCATGGCATCGAGGAAGTCGCGGTTGCTGCGCGTTTTCTGAACCTTGTCCAGCAGGAACTCCATCGCCTCGATCGGGTTCAGAGGCTGAAGCACCTTTCGCAGGATCCAGATCCGGTTCAGGTCGTCCTTGTTGATGAGGAGTTCTTCCTTGCGGGTTCCGGAGCGATTGAGGTCGATGGCCGGGAAGATCCTCCGGTCGGCGAGACGCCGGTCCAGCACGATTTCCATGTTGCCGGTTCCCTTGAACTCTTCGAAGATCACCTCGTCCATCCGGCTTCCCGTGTCGACCAGGGCGGTCCCGATGATCGTCAGGCTGCCTCCCTCTTCGAGGTTTCTGGCGGCGCCGAAGAAGCGCTTGGGCCGATGCAGGGCGTTCGAATCCACACCTCCGGAAAGGATCTTTCCGCTCGGGGGCACGACCGTATTGTAGGCCCTGGCCAGCCGGGTGATGCTGTCCAGAAGGATGACCACATCCCTCTTGTATTCCACGAGGCGCTTCGCCTTTTCCAGGACCATCTCGGCGACCTGAATGTGTCTCTGCGCGGGCTCGTCAAAGGTGGAACTGATCACTTCTCCGTCCACGGAACGCTCCATGTCCGTTACCTCTTCGGGGCGTTCATCGATCAGCAGGACGATCAGATCGCATTCCTTGTTGTTGGATGTGATCGCGTTGGCGATCGCCTGGAGAAGCATGGTCTTCCCGGACCGGGGGGGGGAAACGATCAGCCCCCGCTGTCCCTTGCCGATCGGCACGAGGAGATCCATGATCCGGGTGGAGTAGTTCTCCGGGTCATATTCCAGGTTGGCCTTTTCCTCCGGATAAAGAGGGGTCAGGTTGTCGAAGAGGATCTTCTCCCTGGCCTGCTCCGGGTCCTCATGGTTCACCGCCTCGACCTTGAGGAGGGCGTAGTATCGCTCCGAGTCCTTGGGCGGTCGAATTTGCCCGGAAACCGTGCATCCCGTCTTCAGGTTGAAGCGCCTGATCTGGGAGGGGGAGACATAGATGTCGTCGGGGCCGGGAAGGTAGTTGTAGTCGGGTGCGCGCAGGAACCCGAAGCCGTCGGAAAGGCACTCCAGGACGCCCGACCCGTATATGAGGCCGTTCTTTTCCGTCTGCGCCTGCAGGATCGCGAAGATCAGGTCCTGCTTGCGCATACTGGCGGCGCCTTCGATGTTCAATGCCTTTGAGAAGCTCGCGAGTTCGCTGATCTTCTTCTGTTTGAGCTCCTTCAGGTTCATGTAGTTGTCCGTCTTTTCCTTTGCCATCTTTTGAAATCTTCCTCCTTAGGTTGTGCTGAGGATGTCAAGTTCTGCTGCGTGGTTGCTGAAAAGGGTGATCGCTGGATGCATTCCTCGTTACAGGAGTCGGCAAGCGTCGAGAGCGGGATCGGTCACCGCATCAGGTTCTGCCAAGGGGATTGCAGGGGCATTTTTTGTTTGAGAACGAATTTGATACCAGCAATCGGTTAGGAAGAAAGGAACCCACTCACTCACTGCTCCTGCAAAAGGATTCGCCCTAAGAACCACTGCCAATCTGGCTCGTATGAATGGATGCTCGAGGGCCTAACGAGAAACCTTCTTGGAAGTGTGTAGAGTGAGAGGGACAGAGCTTTTATGCAGCGTCATAACTATAGTGAAAAGAGGGTGTCCTGTCAAGCCCTTTTCTCCCCTCCCTGTCTCTTTTCGGATTCGCCCTGAAAAATCTTTAGGGTCGGAGTCCGATCAGGGAGATCTGCCGGCCCGTCGGCTCTCCTTCCGCCCGCACAGAGAAGAACAGGCCCTTCCGGCAGGACGTACAAAGGGAAGAGGGGGTGATGTTGCTGTTCCGTATGCCCGCGTTTATCAATTGATGCCGATTGACACACTCCAGGTTCAGTTTCCATTGGCCGGGCCCCTCCGGCTGTAGAAAGGGCCCGGTTTCCGGGTTCTTGCCCACGAAGGCCCGGGCCACCTCGTCCCCCACGACGTAGCAGCACGGCCCGATGGCAGGCCCGATCGCGACGAGGATATCGGAGGCTTTGCATCCGAACTCGTCATACATCTTTCGGACGGCCTTCCCGGCAATCCCTTTCTTCGTTCCCCTCCATCCGGCATGGACCGCCCCCACGGCCGAACGCCTGGGGTCGAACAGCAGGAGGGGGACGCAGTCTGCCGTCAGGATGCCGAGGTAGAGGCCTCTGTCGACCGTGACGAGCCCATCTCCCTGCAGGGGGGCGTCGGGCCCGAAGATCGAGGGCTCGCCGCCGGAGACCTGATGGATCCGATCGCCGTGGACCTGGGCCGCACAGAGGATCCTGTCTGCGGGGATGGAAAGGGCCATGGCGGCCCGCTCCAGGTTTTCCCGCACGTGGGCAAGGGAGTCGCCCCCTTTTGGTCCCACGTTCAAGGAAGCGTAAGGAGATGGGCTGACGCCCCCGGTTCGGGTGAACAGCCCGTGTACGACCGTGGATTGCGCGTTCCACGCCTGAACGGAATAGTAGCGCACGCCTCCGGCATTCGTTTCTTTCACGAGCCTTTCCTCGGGGCGAGCGAGCGGAGGATCGCTTCCAGTTCTTCCGGAAGGGGGCAGGAGAACTGAAGGGAGGTCCCGCTATGGGGATGCTCGAATCCCAGTTTCTCCGCGTGCAGGAAGAATCGGTCCAGGCCTTCCAGGGCCTTGCGGTCCGGGTGGGCTGCCGGCAGGTGGTTGAGCCGGGTTCGCTTGCCCCCGTAAACGAGATCACCCGCGATCGGGTGCCCCCGTTCCGACATGTGGACGCGGATCTGGTGTGTTCTTCCCGTCTGCAGGGTGAATCTCAGGAGGGTGAAGTTCTCCAATCGTTGTTCCACCCTCCAGTGGGTTACCGCATGCCTGCCTCGACGGGTTCGGCTCGACATCTTCTTGCGCTCTGTGACATGCCTTCCGATCGGCAGGTCCACGCTCCCCCCCTCGTCCGCAGGGCTGCCGTGAACGAGCCCTACGTATTCCCGGAGAATGGAATGGGCCTTGAACTGTTTCGAAAGGGCCAGGTGGGCCTTGTCCCCCTTGGCAACCACGAGAAGCCCGGAGGTCTGCTTGTCCAGCCGGTGGACGATACCGGGTCGAAGCGTTCCCCCGATGCCGGAGAGATCGGTGCAATGGAAGAGCAGGGCGTTGACCAGGGTGTCCCGCGAGTGACCTGCGGCGGGGTGTACGACCATGCCGGCGGGCTTGTTGACGACCAGGAGGTCCTGGTCTTCGTGCAGGACGTCGAGGGGAATCGGTGCCGGGGGGGACTCGATCCGTGTGGGAGGCGGGACCTCGACGCGTATGGCCTGCAAGGGCCTCAGCCGACACGACGCCTTTGCATGGGCACCGTCCACCCGGACCGAACCGTTTTCGATGAGCTTCTGAATCTGATGGCGGGAGGCGAATTGTTCCGTTTCCAGCAGGAACTTGTCCAGGCGCGCGCCCTCCTGGGATTGCCGGACAACCCAGTCAAAGACGGCCTCCGCGCCGATGCAGGGTCGGTTCTCTGCCTTGTCTCGAGGAGTCACCGTTCACCTTGCGGTGCAAGCCGCATCAGGAGAGGGTTCCGGTCTTCTCTTCATTGGGCGGATTGCAGTCCTCAGGGGGGTCCTGCTCAAGGATTCGACGTGCCTGCTGCGCATCGAGATGGATCTGCTCTACCAGCGCGTCAGGGCCCGGGAAGGATTTCTCCTCACGAATCCGTTCCACAAATTCCAGCCTCAGAGATTGTCCGTAGATGTCCTGATCGAAGTCGAAGATGTGGGCCTCGATGGAATATTGCCTGCCCGCAAAGGTGGGCTTGATACCCAGACTGGCGACGCCGGGCAGGCGATCTTCCCCGAGAACCACCCGTACGGCGTAAACGCCGTTTGGCGGTAGAAGCTCGGCCTCGGTCCCCAGGTTCGCCGTGGGGTACCCCAGGGTCCTTCCCCTCTTGTCGCCCGTCACGACCGTTCCGGAGATGTTGTAAGGCCTGCCGAGCATGGCGTTCGATTCCCGGATGCGGCCTTCCTGAATCGACTGCCGGATACGCGTGCTGCTGATCTCCAGGCCGTCCACTCGCACCGGGTCGATCTTCCGGACCGTGTAACCGTAGGGCTGCCCCCTCTTCGTCAGGAAATTGGTGCCTCCCTCCCGGTCCTTCCCGAAACGGAAGTCTTCACCGACCAGCACCCTCTTGATGCCCAGCTTCTGGACGAGGATTTCCCGAACGAAGCGCTCTGCGTCCCAACCGGCAAACTCCTCGTTGAAGGGCAGGCAGAGGACCCGGTCGATGCCGCAGCATTCCATCAGTTCGACCCGGTCCTGGAGGTTCGTGATCAACCGGGGGGCGCGGTCCGGATGCAGGACTTTCAAGGGGTGGGGGAAGAAGGTGATGACGAGCGCGGTCCCGTTATTCGCCTCCGCCTCCAGCCGGAGCATGCGGAAGATCTCCTGGTGGCCGCGATGGATTCCGTCGAAGTTTCCCAGCGTTACCACCGGATATGGAAGCGATTCCTCGCACTCTTTCAGATCGTAATATACCTTCATAACATAAGGAAATATAAGGGAAAAGGGGTTTGTTGTCAACAAGGCGGGCCCAGCCCTCATCCGCCTTGGCCCGGGGGCTCCCTCTGTTGGTCTCCGGGACTCTCCGAAGGCCTGTCCATCCGCCGGACGACGTGCCAGAAGTAGATGTTGCCCTTCAGCCGGACAACCCAGGGGTTCGTGATGCACTGCAGCATCGTTTCCGCCTCCACCGGGTGATCGTTTTCCAGGTAGAGGACCATGAGATTGTGCATGAAGTCCATTCTGGCCGTCTCGTTCCCGGAAGCCTCGACGACCTCGATCCCGTCCAGCAGGATCCGTTCCGCGGCCTCGGGATCCTTGTCTATGTAGAGCTTGTGCCAGCCGTAGTTCGTCCAGGCCCCGGTGTGACCGGGATGCCGTTCCAACAGGGTCTGGTAGAAGCGGTCGGCGCTTCGATAGTGCGCTGTAAATCGGAAGGACTGCACGCCCATGAGGAGAACCAGGAGCATCAGGGCCAGCCATCGCATTCGACCGGTTCTCGAAAGCCTCAGAGGAAGAAGGATGGATGCGGCGAGGAACAGGCACAGCCCGGCGTGAGCCGGGTACAGGTGGTGGGCGCCCGCCTTCAGGTCCCCGCCGGGCAGGGTTCCGATGGAGATGAGGTTCGAGGACGGCAGATAGAAGACGAAGAACCAGCCGCACCCGAAGACAAGGATGTCCCGGTGTTTCCTCAGGCGCCACGCGACCAGGAGGAGCACGAGGACAGGCAGGAGGATCTGTCCCACAGAGAGTTCGCTCAGCGAAAACGGATACTGGAACAATTCGGTGCGCAGAGGAATCAGCCACGCGTACAGCTGGTGAAACAGGAGGCCCAGGACCGAAGCGACATAGCCCCCACCCGCCCCCTGTCGGGAGAGCTGCTTGGCCAGGGCCGCGAAGATCGACTGGCCTCCCACGAATGCCTGCCGGGCGACAAGGGGGATGCCGGGCAGGAGGAAAAACCCGGTGAGCAGCATGAGGGCCTTCTTGTCTCTCGGACGCAGGAGGAGAAAGACGAGACCGTGAACGAGAGGCACCCCATAGGCGGTCTCCTTGGAGAGCATGGCCGACAGGAAAGCGAGCAGGGAAAGGCCGTAGAGAAAAAGGGGACGGCGTGTCCCCTCGAGGAGCCTTGCCCAGAGAACGAGGGAAAGAAGACAGAAGAAGGCGCAGAGCAGCCCGGTCTGGTTCGCGATGATCGACACGGTTTCCACGTTGCGAGGGTGGACGAAGAAGAGAAGGGCACCGGCCAGGGCGATCGATTCGTCCTTCGGGAACGCCGACTGCCTGCGGAGCAGGATGGAGAACAGGGAGAAGAGGAGCAGTCCGTTCCCCACGTGTAAGAAAATACTCTCCAGATGATAGACCGGGAAGAAGGGGCCCACGGCCTTGTAGGTGAGCCCGTGGAGGAGCACGGTCACGGGTCGATAATAGGGCAGATCGAGGGGGAGATCGTCCTTATAGGACCCGGGGAGATGGAAATAGCGCTGGGAAAAGAGGTCCGGGAGGCTGGCCCAGTCAAAGGCCCCGGCCTGGGCGTTGCCGAGGATGAGGCGGTATTCGTCCCAGAGGAAGGGGCACCCCAGGGTTTGAAAATAGAGTGCGGCCCCCAGCACGAAGAAGACGAGGAGGATGCGGGTGCGGGAAAGGGGGAGATCGGTCGTGTTGTTCAGGTGCGTCCCCCGGATCGCCTGTGTGGACCTGAAGCGTGGGTCCTCATCGGGCCGTGAGATCTCTGACAAGTCGCACTCCTTGTTCAAGCGGTTTGCAGGCATCCGAAGAAGCTCTCTCCCGAGGAATCCCAAGGAAGGGAAAAGGCCTCTGCCACGGTGGCCGCCACGTCGGCGAAACTCTTGCGTACGCCAAGAAAAGACCCCTCCCTGCAACCCTTCGTGTGCACGAGGAGGGGCACGAACTCACGGGTGTGGTCGGTTCCCCTATGGGTCGGGTCACAGCCGTGATCTGCCGTCAGCATGAGGATGTCTCCCTTTCTCAAGCCGGCCAGCAGGTGGGGGAGGGCATCGTCCAGCGCGCGCAAGGCCTCTGCATACCCCCGGGCATTCCTCCTGTGGCCGTACTCCGTATCGAAATCGTTGAGGTTGATGAATACCAGCCCTTCCGGATGTTGGTCGAGGGCCTCCTCGATCCTCCGGATCCCCTGCTGGTTGTTCGTCGCAGGAAGGGAATGGGGTATGCCCCTGCCTGCGAAGATGTTGCGGATCTTCCCGATGCCCAGACAGGGGATGTGGCGGGCGCCTAGGACGTCCAGAAGGGTTTGTCCGGGAGGAGGCAAGACGAAATCCTTGCGATCTGCGGTGCGATGGAAGTGGCCCGGCTTCCCGGCGAAGGGCCTGGCAATCACGCGTGCGATCCCGTGAGGGGTCACGACCTCCCTGGCCTCCTCGCACATCCCGTAGAGGGCCTTCAAGGAGAACCTGTCGAGATGGGCCGCGATCTGAAAGACGCTGTCCGCTGAGGTATAGACGATGGGCCTCCCGGATGCCAGATGCTCTCTGCCCAGCGCCTCGATGATCTCCGTGCCCGAGGCGGGGTGCCCCCCCAGGGGCGCCCATCCCGTCCTCTCCTCGAAGGCATTCAGGATTGCCTCCGGGAGACCGTGCGGAAAGGTGGGAAACGGTTCGGACGTGATCAGCCCCATCAGTTCCCAGTGGCCCGTAAGGGTGTCCTTGCCGGCAGATGCCTCCTGCATGATGCCGAAGTGTGCTGCCGGTCTCGGCTCCCTGACAGAACCCTTTCTCTCCGCGATTTTTCCCAGCCCGAGTCGGTCCAGGCAGGGGAGAGGCAGCCCGCCGACCTTCTCCGAGCAGTGGAGAAGGCTGTTCGCACCCTCGTCCCCGTATGCCGCTGCATCGGGAAGGGCGCCGATGCCGACACCGTCCAGAATGACCAGGAAGACGCGTTTCGTGTCTTTTTCCATATCCGATCCGCATCTTAGCAGCTTTCTTCGCAGGGCTCTATCCCTTGAAAAATAGGGGACGTTCTCTATTCTGTAAACTTATTGCGTAAGTTGACGAAATAAAGAACGTGCCCAAAGTGCGCTTGAAAACGAGGTTGGAAGGGAGGATACTGCGCCATGCGCCTTTGCCTGTTCAGCTTCCTGATTCTGTTCTTCGAGTTTGCCCTGATTCGCTACATCCCTGCCCACGTGAAGGCCACGTCCTACTTTGCCAACCTGACGATCATCGCGACCTTTCTCGGGATGGGAGTCGGCGCGATCCTTTCACGACGGAGGCGGGTGGACTGGATCGTTCCCGCCTTTCCTTTCCTTCTCTATATCCTCTTCGTGTGCGTGCACTACTTCTCCAACTATCAGGTCGAGCCGTTCACAGGGCAGGGAGAGTTCTTCTGGCCCGCCACCGGGATCCACAACCTCCGTGTCAAGGCGGTCGGCATCTTCTGGGTGATCACGGTCTTCTTCATCCTGACCACGGCCTGTTTCGTGCCCCTCGGGTATGGGTTGGGCAGGGAGTTTCCCAGGTACCGCCCCCTGGTCGCTTACAGCCTGGATATTGTCGGGTCGATCCTGGGGATCGTGGTGTTCGCGATCATGAGCCGCACCTGCCTGCCTCCCTTCTCCTGGGTGCTGATCGGCGGGGTCGTCTTCGTCGGCCTGGTGCGGGAGAAGCGCAGACTGCTGATCGGCTCGGCCCTGATCATGATCCTGAACGCCTCCATGGCCTATTTCGAGGACTGGGGAGGGGGCACGGTTACCTGGTCCCCCTATTACAAGATCACGAAGAGCAACCGCCCGGGGGCGGGCAAGCCCATATTCGTCAACGACGGCTTCCATCAGAACATGGTGGACATGGGGCTCGGCGAAAAGGATCGCCCCCCCTTCTACGAGGAATTCGCGAGCGATTACCATCGCCCCTATTCGTTGATCGACCCGCCGGAGGAAGTGCTCATCCTGGGCGCGGGAACGGGCAACGACGTGGCCGTCTCGCTCCTGAACGGGGCCAGACACGTGGACGCGGTGGAGATCGACCCGGTCATCCTTTCCATAGGCATCGGGGATCACCCGAACCGTCCGTACGGGGACGAGCGGGTCACGGCCCACAACACGGACGCGCGCGTATACCTGAAGAACTGCACGAAGAAGTATGACCTGATCGTATACGCCACCCTGGACAGCCACACCATCCTGGCCGGTCAGTCGAACATCCGGCTCGACAATTATCTCTACACCCGGGAGGCCCTGCAGGACGTGAAGAGGCTGCTCGAGGAAGACGGAGTCTTCCTCCTCCAGTTCCTCGCCATGAAGGACTACATCGCCACGCGGTTGCACGATCTCGTGGAAGAGACCTTTGGCCGGGCCCCGCTGGTCCTCTTCCTGCCCGAGTACCGTCATTTCAACCATTCCCTGCTGGTCCGCAAGGACGGTGCCCCCATGGCGGATCCGGGAGGGATCGTGTCTTCCTCTCCTCTCATCCGAGGGGCCTACAGGCTGCCGACGGACAACTGGCCCTTTCTGTATCTTCGCAACCCCTCTGTGCCCCAACACTACTTTCGTATTCTCGCCATGATCCTGATCGTCGCCGTCTTCGGGGTGATGGCCGCGGTGGGCAGGAATTTCCTGCAGGGCACTCGGCCCGTGATGTTCTTCCTGGGCTCGGCCTTTCTGCTTCTGGAAACCAAGAGCATTACCGAGTTCTCCCTCCTCTTTGGGTCCACTTGGTCGGTGAACCTGTTCGTGATCCTCGGCATCATGATCGTTATCCTCCTTGCCAACCTGCTGGTTCTTCGTTTTCCGTCCTTCCCCCGGTGGGTCTTCTTTGTGGGGCTCGTTGCGAGCCTGCTCCTGTGCTACGGGATACCCGTGCGGGAACTGCTCGAGGAGGACCCCCTCGTGCGGGACCTGGTGACCATGATCTTCACCGGCCTTCCCATCCTGTTTGCCTCCGGCTTGTTCGCGAGTTGCTTCCAGGAGGAAAAGGAATCCGCCGTTGCCCTCGGCTGGAATCTCCTCGGGGCGGTCGTGGGCGGGCTGCTCGAGTATTCCAGCATGTTTCTGGGGATCAAGGCGCTCTACCTGCTCGCCCTCTGTCTGTATGCAGCCGCGGGGCTGGGCATCCTCCTCCAGGGGAGAGGCCCCACACCTCAGGAATGACAGGGCCTGCGCTTCTGCGGGGAAGTGCAAAGAAAAAGGGGCTCGCCGCTGGTGAGCCCCTTTGAGTAGGCAGAGTTTCCGAGCCGCTTCTTACAGAACAGCGTCCAGGATCGTCGTGTCTTCGGTCTTCACGCTCGCTGTTCGTGCCTGAACGTGCGGCAGGATCTGTGTCACGTAGAACTTCATCGAGGCGATCTTCCCTGCGTAGTACTTCGCCTCATCGTTTTCCTCGGCCAGGGCCTTGACGGCCTCCGGATCGTTGGCCCCCTTCTCGCTGCAGATCTCGTCGAGTCTCTTCTGGGCGATCAGTGCCTGCTCGAGCAGAAGCCAGGAGCAGACCACCTCGGAAAACGAGTTCAGGTAGGGCATGGCGTAGGAGACCGGGAAGAGCGCGTCCCCGCTCATGGACCTGGTCATGAAGTCGTTGGTCACATCCGCGAGGGAGTCTCTGGCCGCGGCGAGGCTCTCGACGTACTTGCCGAGCTTCTCGTCCGACTGGTTCGCCTCCACAAAGGCATTCAGGTCGGTAAGGAAGTTCATGTAAAGCGTGCCGCCCTTCATGGCGAGCTTTCTTCCGATCAGGTCCATGGCCTGGATTCCGTTCGTTCCCTCGTAGATCG
>Ga0180434_10001602_pt1 | contig 31876 bp, 45 predicted proteins | sample SS_ome_7_FD_132453 | JGI IMG/M metagenome (GOLD analysis project Ga0180434, IMG submission 132453) | Hypersaline lake sediment archaeal communities from the Salton Sea, California, USA - SS_1_D_2 metaG | ecosystem: Environmental > Aquatic > Non-marine Saline and Alkaline > Hypersaline >... | reverse complement strand
TAGACCACAGAATGAATAGGCCCAACAGAGTACAAAAGTGCTAGTTAATGTTTTCATTTGTTTCCTTTAGGTAAATAAATCTTATAATATCCAATTGAATCGGATTTTTTCATATATCTCTCAACATCTATTCCATCCAGTTTCATTTGCTCTACATCTAGCTTTGCAGCCGGTTGAACACGTTGAATCTTAAAACCATAAGCTGTGAAGTTGCCATCATCTCCATAATCTTCTATTTTCTTTTTAAGTTCCTTCTTTCGGTCACTTAATGCAGTACATTTACTTGCTAAGTCTTCATATTCAATAAGTAAAGCATGAAGCTCTTCATCTTGTACCTCAATATAGTCACTTTTTTCTGGAACGGGGGCTCTTCCTATCTGAACATTATGCCAAAAAGATTTAGCCTTTTCCCGCATCTTAGGGATACGTTCTTTAGACCCAAACATATCCAACGTAATACAGTTCTGTGTTCGATAATCCCACAGCGCAATAAAGGCTCTTTTAGGATTAGAGATCATAATCTGCCATTGCATCTGGTCATACCAGTAGTCGGGAATAGATTGCTTAAGTCTCGCATTATCTAACACCTTTTCGCTTATCGGACATTTGATCTCACAGAGCACCTGATTATCATTATCCCACCCATCCAACGACGCACGAAAAATAGGTTCTTCATCATCTTCCACGCAGAGGGGCTTTAAATAAAGCTGGTGGTTCTGATTGATCCATTGCCGTGCAATATCCTCATTTTCCACTCCATGCTTCATAGCGACGTTTAAAGGGTCTTCAGCGCGATATCCACATTTCTTCTCCCAAAGCTTTAAGGGCGTTTCATAAGGATTAGAGCCCATGATAACGGAAATGTCGGAAGCGCCGATACCTGAGGAACGCCACTTTTTCCACGAGTCGGACCCTTGACCCTCACTAAATGTTATAATTTTCATTTTCCACCTTGTGAGTTAAATTTTTTACGATAAACCAAATAGTTCCCTCACATACTTCATATTCAATAGCTAAATCTTTTCCGGAAGAGCCTTGAGAATATTTTTTTCTTATATGGGCACAAATTTCATCTTCTAATTTTGTGGTGGATTTCTTTTTAGAATTAGCGGAAATTGTAATCCACCTACAATTAGAGGGTTTATAATCTCCTTCATTATCAATTCTATCAAGAGAGAGTCCATCTTGATAATTGGCATCTAAAGCCCATTTCATAAAAGAATCAAATTTTAACCAAGCTTGATGAATTTTAATTCCTCTCCCTCCGTAGCGATGATATTTAGGATGATTGGGATTAAGGCATCTTTGTTTCATATTTTGCCAAGAATTATAAAGGGTCCTTCTTTTACCAGTGTGGTTGGCAAAGCCATGGACAAAGGAAGGATGATTTTCTCCTTTAAAATTTTCATAATTTCTTCCCATCATATCTCCAGTAATTTCTTAATGGGGATATTAAGATACTCCCATTAAAAAGGCAAGTCCTTATCATACAAACTTGCTAGTGTTTCGGGTTTCTTCTCTAGTGTTTCGGGTTTCTTCTCTCCTGTCATAATCCCTACAAACGTCATAGAGAATGGTTGAACATGCATCCTTACTCCAGGCTCACCATTCTTTGTAGTATAAGGCTGAGGAGCTCCTAGATCTCCCATGATACAAACCTTGGATCCTTTTCTCAGGCTTTTAAGCATTCCCTCAAACATAGGAATTCTTTCTTCCCAAATATTTACCTGATACCAGACGACGACGTCTTTTTTAATTCCTACGGCGAAAGAAAACGTCACCACTTTCTTGTTAGAAGAGGTGTATCTCTCTTCAGGATCTTGTCCTAAGTTTCCTATTAATGTTACTTTTTGCATTTGTTCTCCTTTTTAATTATCATCCATTCCTAATGAGAGATTTAAATCCTTTAATCTTTCCTTAATATTAGCAATGGTTTTTCTTCCACAATTTCTCCATTTCAACAAATCCACTTCCCTAAGAAGACATAATTCTCCCACAGTTTTTATATTAGCTTCTTGAAGAACCTCGCGTGTTCTATAAAGAAGATCTAATTCTTCAATAGGCATATTCCATTTTTGGGGATTGACTCCTTGAGGGAAATAACCGAAATCTGGAAGCTCTTTTTTAGTAAGGAGGGTTTTAATGGTGCGTACGTATTCATAGGCCTCTTTAAATTCTTGCACCATTTGGATAGCTTTTAGAGCTCCTTTAGTGGCAATTTTATCCGGATCAAAAGATTCAAATGATTTAAGTGTCTCTTTAAGGTCTCTAATAAAATCCTCCTTCATGCGCGATATTTCTCCGCGAATCTGGGTAAGTTCTCTTCTTCCTTTTTCAAGTTCCTCATTGTGTCTTTGAATTCCTATCATAGCTGATTGAACCTGGCTTTTTATTCCTTCTACAACAGCTTTAAAGTCAGCAAGCCTTTCATTCTTTGAAAGCTCATTAAGAATGGAAGTAGCATTGTTTCGCACTACGGTTTGAAACTCCGTAGTCTTATCCCAATTAGCAGAAAGACTTTCTTCCATCTTTCTCAAATAATTCATGAATTCAGAAATATGATATTTAAATTCTTTTTCTGTCATTAAGGTCATTCTGTCTCCTTTGCGTATTCCACTATTTTTATTTGGTTACATATGTTGCGAAACTCGACTTCCACTTCCCCGTGGGTATCAAAATAAAGATTATATTCTCTATCTCCCATCATGAAGAATATTTCCCATGGTTGGCGATGGTCTTCTCCCCTAAAGTTAATGCCCATTGATTCTATGTGGTCTAAATTAACCAGCACGTCATCGTGTGTAAAAATCCACATAATTATGCCTCCTTTGCCCGTTTCACTTCCCGGATTCTGGCCATACACTTCGTATAATGCTTAGCCCCCAAATCTGAAAGCTTTCCAATTTGGAACCCGTTCAAAATGGCTTCTAGTATTTCCTCATGTCCTTCGAGCTCCTGGCTTAGCACTTGCAACTGAGCTTTGCTAATCTTACCATTATCAGTATCAGCAATGCCTTGCTTACGTGGTGCTTCCATAGCTTTTTCTCCATCATCATCTTCATCAGCAGCGACGACGCCAGCGATAGCAGCATAGTTGTAGCGTCTCAAGTAGGTGATGTAAGATCCAATGGTCTGAATGTCTTGTTTAGGAGGTAAAATGGGCATACGGGATTCCATCCACTGTCCTGAAGAATGACATAGCCTACTGAATAGGGTTAATTGTCCCTTTTCATCAGGTAACACGCGTTGAATGATGCACAGACCATTTTTGGCCAGGCAAGGTCTAGATGCTTTTACGATTCCCGCTAAATCACAGTAACGCGATTTAAAAAAGGGATTGACGCTATCTGTCTTAGCTACTTCCATCTCTAATTGTGCCTTGGCTAATGCACCAAAGAGCTCTCCAAGTTCTGATGATTCATCTTTGTTGCCCATTGTCTGAGTTTTTTCTTCATGTAAATGCATCTCTTGATTATCCATTTATTTCTCCTCCATCTAAATTATTCACGTTTACTGCTTACTTCCCGACTTCATAAGTTCCACACCTAAATCAAACAACTCGCATTTCTTTTTTTCAATCCTAGGTGTTCCTTTAGGAAACTTTACTTCCAGCAATGCTGCTAGCTCTTCTAACGCATTCTCCAAAAGACTTACATTTCCTATGTTGTAGACCTGATGCAATACCTCTTCCAGCCAGTCTGCAGCGCAACCCTTAAAATTCACAAACTCATTTACTGTCATCCATTCTTCTCTCTCTTCGTAGTATTCTGGATCGTCCCACATCATGCTAACCTCACGTTATTTTGTTGCTTTCTAATGATTCTCAGATTAACATTACGATATAATATTATCAAGAAAAATTAATCGGAGATGAACAAATGGAGAAAATTCGGGACTACATAAAGAGAAAAAAGATCCCTTTAAAATTTTTTGTAGAAGAAACAGGTTATTCTAAACCCCATATATGTAGCGTGCTCAATGGTAAAAAAAATCCCAGCCACGCTTTTCTTAAACTTTTTGCTATTGCTTTAAAAAAACATATATCATGTGATGAAAATACCCTCAAGGAATTAAAGGAGTCATTATGGAATACATCCTCCCACTAGTAGCTTTGGTTATGTTAGCTTTTTGGATTACCCACCTATGGCACAACGTAGATAAAAAACTTACCCAAATGGAAAAAGGTCAAAGCAAAATCAGCAAAGACTTAGAACAAATGGAAATTAAATGGTTCGCTTCTTTCAATGCTCTTAAAGAAATGAGGAAAAACGACGGCGACGATACAAAAATGGAAAAGCCTTGAAATCACAAACTACGGAGGGTGACATTACCCCCCGCAGCTTAAAAATAGATGATTGGAAATTCATCCCCACTATGGTAACCATAGAAGGGTATAGTCGCAATGGCAAGCTGCATAAAAAAAAATCCGAAATATTTTACAAAGGTCCCTGGAGAGGTTATCTTCTTTTTTCATTTACCAAATGCCCTTGTTGCAACGGGGATATCGGTCTTTTATGCCTTCTTGAAGGTAAGTTATTTTTCAAATGTATGGGATTATCATGCTTGATTAAAAATTTGAATAAGCATAAAAAAGTCCCTAGAAACTAATCTAGAGACTTTAAAAAATTTTGCCTTCCCGCACCTTGAGAATCCGTTGGGCAATGAGTTACTAGATTAGTCCATTTAACTACCTTAATCTAGTAACCAAGGATATTTGATGTCTAATTCTAGTCCAGCCGAGGATTTTTCCACAACTACAGAAAATAATTTAGATCTTCCATTCACCAGCGAATATGTAAATACTCTGAGAGTAGATCCTAAGTGGGTCACTGCTATTGGCGTGACCTTAGCTATGTTCTATGCTCTTTTAGATAGTTACGTTCCTGTACACGATGCCATATATGTTGCTAATAAGGATTTGGCCACTCGCTTTAAAAAAAGCCCCAAAACTATAGAAAGGTATCTCTCCGAATTGGAAAAATTAGGGTGGATAAAACGTAATACTTTTAACACACCCCTTGGGCGAGAAAGACAAATTATTTTGCTAAAAGGAGGTGACAATGAGTAATACCACTGATCAGCTTCCTCTCGATGCCTCTCCACTTAAAATGGAATCCGAAAGACCCCTAGGATACTACATCGAAAATGAATGGTTTACTACATGGGGAGCACAAATTGCTATTTTTTTCGGTCTATTAAAATCTCTTTCGAACAAGGAAGGGTATTGTTACGCATCAGATCAATACTTAGCAGATAAAATGATGTGTAGCACTCGATCTATTAAAGACTACTTAAATTCATTGGAAGAGAAGAAATGGATTTACCGCAATACTTACAACACTCCCGCCGGTCGTAAACGCCACATAGTAGTCAAAATGCTCTTTCGCGATTACTGGGATTCCTTTATCAATCGCCCATGTGTTCCTGACGATGTTAAAAGGAAATATATTGAGTTTACTTTTCCCGGCTCGTCTGCACATATCCCAAGGGCAGAATCTTGCACATCTAGACCCCAAGTGCAGAAAACTGCACTTGCATATGCAAAGGCAGAAAACTGCACTTCCTTATTACTTCGTAATAATATAGTAAATAAGAAGAGTACGACAACGGAGGAGAACGTCGCCGTCGAACTTCAAAAGTCAGGTATTGCTGGTGAACTATTAGAGATAGGGTTGCAATACTACCAGGCTAACAAAGACAGAATCGATAAGAAGAATAATCCTATGGGCTTTCTAATCTATGCAGTGAAGAAAGGTATAGCTGGTGATGAACTTGAGAAGGCTAAACTACACAAGGACGCCGTCGCCGTCGAACAAAACGCATGGGTAGAGAATCAGAATAACGCTAAAAAGCTTTATGAAGAACTCAAGGAGCAACAGAAAGGATTTTCCATGCACGTGGAAGAACATGCTATCTACTTCCAGTTCTCAGAGGGAGGATTACCTATAGGCTGGAGAGACCCACAATTTAACAAACTTATTCACGTAGCTAGGAGAAAAGCTTATGACCACATACACCATTCCAGGGAAACCAATAGCCTGGATGAGAGCAAGACGAAGGGGAAACAAATACTTCGATATTCAAATGAAGGAAAAAGAAAGGATGAGGGAGGAGATCAGAAACTCCAAAATTAAGCCTCTTTTGATCTCTGTGCCCATAAAAGTACGTGTAGAGTGTCATATGCCTATTCCACCCTCTTGGCCCCGTATAAAGCAAAAGAATGCCCTTCACAAGCCTCACGTCTCCAGACCCGATGCAGACAATATTATGAAGTTCATAGGCGATGCTTTAAACGGACTTCTGTGGACAGATGACTGCCTCATCTACGAATACTCAATCATCAAGTTTTATGGAGAGGAAGCAAAGACTGTGATCAGAATAGAGGCTCATGATGGGGTACCGATTTCTCCTAGTCTTTCCTAATTCAGATTTTTATGTAGAAGTAAAAGAGATGGAAGCGGCTTTAGATCTATTAGCTGGTTTAATGCGAAAGGGAATGGTAGAGTTTTCTATGTATGATTTTGGAGGTAATAATGAACGAACAACTCCTTAAGTTTCTCAACCAAGACCTTTCTCCCGCTAACCAGGTCATAGAAGTAATAGAAACGGACGACGGAGTGAAAGCGAAGATGCTGGGAACCACAAAATGGCTAAAGACCTTTGAGCTTCCTTACCCAATAATGCTTAGAATAAACACCTGGAAGAACATGGGAGGCAAAATAAATTGAAAACCTTAATCGTATACATCAAAGAATCTTATTACAAGTTCCCTCAGCTCTATGCTAAACACATCTATTCTTTAAAAGATCAAATGCTTCATGTCTTTGAAGTCTCTAAGATAGATGGAGAGGAGACTCTAATAGCTTCCTTTCGTAACTGGGACTATTTTGTTATTGAGGAAGATTAAAGAATAAAGTAAGGTAAAAAGAAAACCTTTATGTCTTATGAAAATGCGTACCTACAATGCCTCTCCCGAGTATTTAGAAGATCTATGTGATCAGATGCTGGAGTGGGTGAAAGATCCAAACGCTTTAACTATTCCTCAATTTCTCCAGAAGAAGGGTATCGGCTATCCCTTTTTCAAGTATTTCGTCTATGCCTCTGACAAGGTGTGCAACACCTACGAAATCATGAAGTCTATTCTATGCAATCGTTGGCTACATATGGCTATGACTAAAGACGAGCTTCCTCCACACCGCGCTAAAGTGTTAATGAGATACTTAAGGTTGTACGACTCACATGCTTTAGATATGGAACAGATGGCGAAAGAGCAACTAGAAGATGCGCGAGTCGCATCAGAGATGAAATACACTCTGGAAAAATATGACAGAAAAGAGCTTTCAGAGCCTTATAAATCAATCTACAACGACAACGTTAACAAACGTAGAGATTGAACGAAGGCTCAATGAATACACTCCGCGCCCTTACCAAAGGCCAATTCTCACAGCGTTGCAAGACGGTTTTAAGCGTGTCTTAGCCATTTTACCGCGCCGTGCCGGAAAAGACATTACCGCGCTAAACTATGTGATTCGCCAGATGTGGGAACACCCTGGTGTATACTATTACATCTTCCCTACATATTCCCAAGGCAAGAAGGTCATTTGGGATTCGATGACCAACGATGGCAAGCGAATCTTAGACTATTTCCCCGAAGAGTTAGTACTCCAGAAAAACTCTCAAGAAATGAAGATAAGGATGAGGGCTAAAGATGGACAAGAAAGCCTTTTTCAGTTGGTGGGCAGTGATAATTATGATTCTCTCATGGGTACTAATCCACGTGGTGTTGTCTTCTCGGAGTACGCCCTCCAGGATCCAAGAGCTTATCAATATATACGACCTATTCTAACTGCTAACCAGGGATGGGCGCTATTCATTTCTACGCCTAGGGGAAAGAACCACCTGTGGCAATTAGCAGAGCTTGCCAAGCAATCACCTGAATGGTTTTACATCAAGCTGTCGGTAGAAGACACCAATCACATTCCTATGTCGGAAATAGAACGAGAGCGTCGCGAAGGGCTGATGTCTGAGGATATGATCCAACAGGAATACTACACTTCATTTGAAATGGGGGTAGAGGGAGCTTACTACACTTCTTATTTGGATAAGATGAGAAGAGAAGCAAAGATAGGGATCGTTCCTTGGGAAAATGGATTTAAGGTCCACACTGCTTGGGATATCGGGGTACATGACTCTACTACCATCATCTTTTTCCAATGCATCGGTCAGACGATCCGGATCATAGATTGCTATGAAAATTCAAAACAGGGGTTAGAACACTATGCAGAAGTCATCGCTTCCAAGCCATATTTGTTTGGGACCCACATCGCTCCACATGATATCAAAGTAAAAGAGTGGGGTTCTGGCATTACACGCTTTGAGAAAGCAAGACAGCTTGGTATTAAGTTCACCATGGCCGATGATCATTCAGTCCCCGATGGTATCGAAGCATGTAGGTCCCTTTTTTCCAAATTATGGATAGATGAGAAAAAGTGTGAGAATCTCATTAAAGCTCTTGAGAATTATCGTCAAGAGTATGATAGTAAAAGAAAAGTTTATAAACCAAGGCCATTGCATGACTGGAGCTGTTTTACTGGAGACACACTTATCTTGACACGTAACGGAATGCGTCCAATAATGAATATTACATCTAAAGATTTAATTCTTACGCAGAAAGGATGGTATTCATGTGCGGGAGCCAAAAAAACGGGGATAAATGCCCCACTTGTGGAAGTGAAATTTCGCGACGGTACGAAGGTGAAATGTACGCCGGAACACAAATTCTTAACGGTGAAAGGGTGGATATCCGCCGAACACCTGATGCCCAATACAGAGATCCAATCAGCCTCGATGAACTTACCCAATATTTTGAGGGATATTTGTATAGATTGTGGCCTGGCGAATCTTATTTTAAAAAGGGAGGGCTATCCCTCCATAGGTCCGTGTGGAAACGAGCTTTTGGACCTATTCCTGACGGATGCCACATTCACCACAAAGACAGCGATGCAACTAATAACTCACTTTACAACCTTGAATGCATTCCAAAAGACATCCATCTTAAAATGCCTCGGCCCAATAATAGGGGATTTGGTAAAAAGGCTAGAGACGCTGCTGCAGAATGGCACAGATCGGAATCAGGAAGATTATGGCATAAAAGACATGCCGTGCGCTCTCGAAATTGGACCAAATGGAAACGAGAACCTAGGCTCTGCCTATATTGCTCCGCAGAATTTGAATGCCTTATTAGAAAGAATGGACATGAGCAAAAGTTTTGCCATCCGAACTGCAAATCTTCTTATCATAGAAAGCGTAAAATCAACCAATCATAATGAAGACGTGTATTGTATAAATGTGCCGACTATTCATCATTTTAGCCTGCAGAATGGTGCCATAGTCCATAATTCTCATTTTGCAGATGCCTTTCGTTATCTAGCAGTAAGCCTTCCCAAGACAAGGGATGGGCTGTCCAAAGAGGAGCTAGAAGACAGGTATCAAAAAGCTATGCATGGACCTCAAGGACAACTTCCATCGTTCTTTAGAGACGGTGGTATAAGAGGAGTAATGTAAATGACCTTATGGCCTAATTCTGGGGCAAATAATTTTTGGACGGAAAGAGACGACGACGAAAAGAGTCTCAAACTCCGTATGGAAGAGACGTATGCGCAAAGCATAACCATTAACCAAAGTTTTTGGTCTGAAGCAGACATTGATTCGCGGTTCAAAGCAGGAGATCAAACACTCTGGAATGACATATACGGCAACCTTCCCGCTTTTCGTCGCCGTGTTTTTAATTTTAATCGCATTCGGCGTGTCTGCAATATGATAACAGGCTATCAACGCAGAAATCGTAAGTCTACCGTAGTAACTCCTATAGAAAACTCAGATGAAGTAACAGCATCGCAATTTACCAAAGCCATGATGTGGGCGATGGATAAAGACCAAACATTAAACACAATCTCCGAAGCGTTTGATGGAGCGATAACTACGGGAATGAATCTTTTATCGGTTTGGATGGACTACAGAAACGACCCCATCAATGGTGACATCAAAGTAGACAATGTATCTTACAATGGTTACCTCATAGACCCTTTCTTTAAAAAGCATGATCTTTCAGATTGTAACTTTATCTGGACGAGAAAGTGGCTTACTAAAACTCAAATCAAATCTCTTTTACCTGATCAAGCAAACGAAATAGAATCATTTTCCTACGACGCGAACCGAGACGGTAAGTTTCAGTACATGCCTGAAGCCTATAACTACGGTATGAAAGATTTACTCACTTATGATGAGTATTGGTATAGAGATTATAGAAAACAAAAATTAATCGTAGACGTAAAGACTGGAGAAACTCTTGAATGGAAAGGAAATGAACAAGACTTGTCCCGTTTTCTTAAGACCTATCCAGAGCTTACCGCTATTGAAAATGAAATACAAACATGTAAATTAGGGATCGTGGTTCAAGGCCATGTAATGTACCATGGGTTAAATCCTATGGGAATAGATCAATACCCCTTTGTCCCTGTTTTAGGCTATTATGAGCCGCAAATCCCTTATTTTCCATGGAGAATCCAAGGTGTCGTTCGAGGGCTTCGCGATAGTCAGTACCTCTACAACCGTCGTAAAGTCATAGAACTTGACATCTTGGAATCTCAAATTAATTCCGGGTGGAAATACAAAGAAAATGCGTTAGTAAACCCGGAAGATGTTTTTCTCCAAGGACAAGGTCGTGGATTAGCTTTGAAAGAAGAAGCTAATATGAGCGATGTAGAACCTATACAGCCTCCTAGCGTACCTCAGTCTATGATAGAATTATCGAAGATATTAGGAGAGGAGATCCAGCAAATCTCCGGAGTAAATGAAGAACTTTTAGGATCTGCAGAGGACGATAAGGCTGGTATTCTCTCCATGTTACGTCAAGGTGCAGGTCTTACTACTTTGCAGGTCCTTTTTGATCAGCTAGACTTTTCACAAAAAATGTTGGGGAGAGTTTTTCTAGATCTTATTCAGGCCAACTTCTCTCCTGGAAAGATTGCTAGGATTACAGCTGAGCACCCCACCCCTCAGTTTTATAACAAAGCCTTTGGGCGCTATGATGCGGTGGTGGAAGAAGGATTGAACACTCCGTCCCAACGCGCTATGCAATTTAAACAATTACTTGGTCTCAAAGAGATCGGTATACCTGTACCAACCAATCTGCTGATTGAGGCATCAACGCTTCAAAACAAAAAAGAGCTCGTGGAAGCGATAGGCCAGCAAGAACAGCAGACTGCTCAAGTGCAACAGTTGCAAATGCAAGCAGCTTTGCAAGAGCAGAAAGCCAAAACAGAAGACCTCAAGTCACGGGCGGAGGCAAACGCGGGACTCGGATTAGAAAGAGCGTCGCGCGTTGTAGAAAATAGAGCTCTAGCTGTGGAACGTCTTGCTGAATCCGAGAAAGACAAAGAGCTGGGTACACTTCATAAGGTAAAAGCTATGAAGGAGCTTGAATCCATGGATATCGAGCATTTAGAAAAACTTTTTCAACTCAATGAAAAAATCAAAGAGATGGAGAGCTTTTCTGAAAAAGCTGATAAAAATAGAGTACAAACCCCAACCATAGAAGAATTGGCTGTAACAGCCAAAGGAGAATAAGATGGCTAAAAAATACCATCAAACACGAAAGGATCGTGAAGACGAATCTCGCGGAATGAAAAAGTACTGGAGAGAACATGAAGGGCGTAAAGAGGGAATGGATTCTCGCTTTATGGGCATGCTTTCTGAAGATCATTCAGCGCCTGCTAATCTTCCACAACATGTTGTTCATAAATACTATCCTAAATGTGATTACTTCGATGCATTTGACCTCGATGACACAATCAGAGGATTAGATGACACAAGAGATGATAACGTTAGAAAAATGGAACGTTATCCTTCTGACGTCAAGTATTAAGGTGTAATTATGGCTATGCCAAGACCTGGCGGGAAAGCATTTAAGATTGCAGAAAGAGTAGTTCCTGGTCTTACAAGAGCTAAGCGCTCGCGTACGTACAAGAAAAAACCTTCTGCTGAAGAATATTTCTCAAAGGTAGAAATTATGCAAACAAACAACATTGAAAATAAGGAAGGATTAGTATGAAAAGACGCAAGTATGATCAGGGCTTCAATGACAGATTAGATGAGTCTTTGGGCGAAAGACACAGAGGCCAACACTATAAGCAATCTCTAAAAGATAGAAGAGATGAGTCTAAAGGTGAAGAAAAACACCTAACAGGCCACGCTTACATGGGAGATAAATCTATGGATAAAGAGTATCGTCACCACATGGCTCACGCTCATCATAAGTTTATGGCTTCTCATCATCGTAAGAAGATGCATAAAAAATAAATATAATGGGCTTGTGTATGCCTTAATCCCTTTTGAGTGTACACAAGCTTTCTACCAATTTGGTAGATACTGGTAGGAAATTGGTATGAGTCATGGAAGATATGACAGAACGATGAAAATAATAGAGTGTGTATCGGATGCTAGCACTAAAGAGGCTTTGCGTCTCTTATTACGTGAATTACGAAACACACAAGAGTGGATTGATGATCAGGAGAAGATGATATGCCATTTAAATCAGAGGCTCAACGAGCGTGGATGTACAGCCATGATCCGGAAATGGCGAAAAAGTGGGAAGCTCACACTCCTAAAAACAAGAAGTTACCTAAAAAATTGGGCGTCAAAAAAAATACGGCCAAAAAAGGCGTAAGAAATGTGGCAAAAAGCAAAACACATACAATCTCCAAAGGAAGAAATCGTTTAGGAAATTGATTTTGCACTCTTAAAAAGTGAGCCTTTATGAGGTTAGATTTTAACAAAGGTTACTAATATGAAAAAGATGCCTTCTATGCAACGTTATAAGGGATTAACTGCGGCTCAAATGAAAGAGCACATGAAGGAAGAGAGAAAAGTCATGAAGAAAAAAGGAGGCAAGCCCGTCTCTGAGACTGCCATTAAGCATTTAAAAGAGGATGTGAAAGGCTACTCCAAACAACGAAAACATCTAAAAAAAGAGATGAAAGAAGACAAAGATCTCATAAGAGTCTTAAAAGGAGAAAAAAATGGCGGAAAGAAAAAGAAAGTCGTCAAGAAAAAAGGGTGCTGCAAAGGGTGTAAAAAGGGTAAAAATTGCGAAGGGTCTCAAGGTAAAACCGGAAAAAAAAGAGCAAATATAAAAAGCGAAAGGGCGGCAGCAACGTCGGCGAGTACAAAAAGGTAAGTAAAAAAGAATTTTGTGGCCCGAGCGGGGGAGCACCTAAAGGGAGCTATCCTGTTAACACTGCTAAAAGGTGTCGAGCGGCTCTTTCTTATGCTCACAATGCTCCTAATCCTCAAGGAATTAAAGAGTGTGTTAGGAAAAAGTGTAAAGGCATAGTAAAAACTAAGACCAAAAAGAAGTAAAAGGTAGACCTATGGTGGCAAAAAAGCATCAAAACCCTAAAGGGGGTCTTAACAAAAAAGGTCGTCAATATTTTAAGAAAAAAACGGGAGCTAACCTCAAGGCTCCTGTTTCTAAAGCAGAAGCTAAAAAAAGCCCTAAGAAAGCGAAAAGAAGAAAATCATTTTGTGCTCGGATGAAGGGCATGAAAAAGAAAAGAACCTCTGCTAAAACGGCTTCAGATCCTAATAGTCGTATTAATAAAGCGTTAAGAATCTGGGATTGTTAATGAGATACGAATGTCCTTCATGCAAGATGCAGTGGAAAGATGATGTAGAACCGCAAGAGAGGCTATCTCATCCCTTATGCGTCTTTTGCTCTTCCAAACATACCCAAAAAGAATTACTCAACTGGCAGATGGATCATTTAGAAACGATTGACCCGAAGCATTTTCCTCTTGTAATAAGACATTTTTATCGTTATGTTGAACATACAGTAAAAAGTTTAGATGACAAGCTCTATGACCAAGCCCAACAAAGTCGACAGTATAGCCAAGGAAAACATCGGGAAGATAGCCCTTCAGAAGCAGACAGAAGGGACAATGGACACGACGGCGACGGAACTCCAGCGAGAAATACATAAAGGGACCAATTCAAAACGATCTTATGAAGAGGAATTTTGGGAATGCTTTGAGCAGGGAATGCAAAAGTATCCCGAATCTAAAATCTTGGTAATTAATGTTTATCGCAAAAAAGAAAGAGCTCTACAAAACATCGTGAGACAGCTATTTCGAGCTAGTCGTTATGTGGGAACTCCTCAGTATGATCATACGCTTTATTTAGTGAGAGTGGCCGATAGAAAAGTAGTGCATGTTTGGTCTATTCCGGATAATGCGACCTGTATATGGCTTCCCCTAAGAGAAAATGATGTCCCTGAAGATCAGCTTGAGTTAATCCAAACTATTAAATCTTTTCAGTCGGGAGCATTAGATTGCGAAGCCGATAAACTTAATCAGAAAATAGTAGAGTTCAATAAAACAGGTATGATGGGCAAGAATCTGTTTGCGAAAAAATAAAAGATCTCAATCAGTAAAATTTGTTGTAAATAAAATATAGGTATATTAAAACCTTTATTAGGTACTTAAACGAATGCCTACGTCACAGGCAGTACCCGAAACCAGACGTATTAGCGTTAACGTCAGACGCACAGGAGATTAAATGGCAGAAGAACCTGCGAACGTAGCCGAAGAAATTCAGCAAGAGGAAGTCGTTCAACCTCAAGAGCACAATGCTCATGAAAGCCAATCTCCGGAGGTCGAAGCGAAGGAAGAGAAGCCTCATTACTCTAAAGATGAAAACTTCACCCGACTTCGTGAGACGAAAGAACAGCTTGAGAGAGAGAATCGAGAGCTTAAAGAGTGGATGACGAAGCAATATCAGCAGGCCAACTCTAGGCAGGCTTCCCAAGAGCCCGAAGATGACTTAGGGATTGACGATGATGATATTGTGGAAGGAAAGTATGTAAAGCAGATTAACAAAAAGCTTAACGCTAAGATTAACGCTTTAGAAAAGCGCTATGAGCAAGAGAAAGCTGCGAGCATTCCTGAGCGTCTGCAATCTAAGTTCGCTGACTTCGATCAAGTTGTTACCCAAGAAAACGTAGAGAAACTAAAACAGTCTGAGCCAGAGCTGTATGCTTCTATTACCTCAGGAAAAGATCTCTATGCAAAGGGTGTTGCGGCTTATAAAACGTTAAAAGCGTTGGGGATTGCCAAGGTGGATGAATTTAAGGAACAAAAAGCCCAGGTTCAGCAAAACCATTCCAAGCCTATGTCTGCGCAAGCAATCAAAGGTCAAGGAGCCCTCTCTGATGCGAACATCTTTGCTAAGGGCCTTACTCCCGAGTTAAAGAAGCAACTCCAACAAGAAATGTCGGAGGCAGCGAAAGCTCGGTAATAACGAGGCTATCGCATGACAACAACCACAAGCGTGTTACCGGCACCGGTGCAACAGTCGTTTAGTTATAAACTTCTGTCAGTACCAGTCCCTAACATGATTCACAACATTCCTGCGATGCTCAAGCAAATGCCACGTAATGGTGGTACTACCTTGAGAATGCGTAGGTACAATCCTCTAGCGACAGCAACTGTTCCTCTTGGCAATTCTGGTGTAACACCTCCACCTCAACAACTCACTGCGGTCAACATTGACGCAGAGATTGACTTTTATGGAACTTACATCATTTTGAACGAGCAGGTAACGTTGCAAAACCAAGACCCTGTGCTTAATGAAGCAGCACAACGACTTGGTGTATCTCTAAGGCAGACAGAAGATGAACTTACAAGAAACATGTTGGCATCAACTGCTTCTTTCATCAACTGTACTGGGGGTACAAACGGGGATAACCCAACAGAAATCACAAGAAGCGACGTTGACGAAGTCATTAGAACTCTTGCTGACAACAATGCTTACACCATTGCAGATAACATTGAAGGAGAAGATCGATTCGGTACAGCACCGGTTCGTGATGCGTACTTCGCACTGGGTTCTACTCAGCTTATCGGCGATTTGGAGAACGTGCAAGGCTTTATCGCTAAAGCTCAGTACCCTTCTCCAATGCATGCTTTACGTGAAGAGTGGGGTTCAGTATCTAACCTTAGATTCTTGATCTCCTCAATTGGATCTGTCTCTGCTGCAGCATCTAACCTAGGCGCTAATGTTTACAACATTTTCTGCGTAGGTATGGAAGCATATGCTGTTGTAGAGCAGGATGGATATAGTGCACAGTTTATCTATAGACCACCAATCTATGATGGACCATTAGCACTAAACGCATCTGTGGGATACAAATTCGCACAGGTACCAAGAATAACAAACGATGCTTGGGTTATCAACCTACGCGCAACTCTAGCTTAAGGAGGCTTAAATGGAAGGAACAATCATCCAACAAGGCCGCTTTACATCAACTGGGGAAGCGGTAGAACTTCAAATCAGATCCGACGTGGATTGGATGGAAGTATATAACCTTACACAATGGTCTACTCAACAGACACCAGGACGCGGGGTCAAGTTTTTTTGGCAACGTGGTCTATCTTCGGGTGAAGGTTTTGAGTATACAAAAGCAGACGGCGGCGATGCTCTACAAGCGGAATTTGCTTCATCGGGAGCATTTACTCTTTTAGATACAAGCGGAAGTCCACTGGACACACTAAACGCCACAGTAACAGCAATCTCAACAGCAAGTCCTCCTGTAGTATCAAACTCAGGCACAAATGGCTTGTCTGCAGGCGATGTAGTTAGAATCACTAACGTTTCTGGCGCACAGCAGCTTGGTGGAATTGACTTTACGGTCGGAAACAATACTCTAACTAGTGGTACATTTAGCTTAGACTACATGGCCCAGTTAGGGGGTGCTGGAACAACAGGTTCTTGGAGAAAGATTAAATGGCAACCTCAGTTCTATCCTCGTCATAGATACATTAGTGCAATTACACAAGCATCGTCTGCTGTAATCACACTAACTGTGACTCATGGATATACTGCGGGTCAAGCTGTAAGAATCAAGGTTCCAAGTGCATATGGTATGACAGAAATGAATGAGTTAGTAGGTAACATCACTGCGGTGAGCACTGCTAACAACACAATTACTGTAGATATCGATTCATCTGCATTCACTGCCTTTGCATTCCCAGCTACTGGAGCTGTCCCATTCACTCCAGCGCTAGTAGTGCCTATCGGTGAAACAGCAGACGGAACTTATGCAAACAACCTAGATGACGCAACAGACAACGTATCGTTTATCGGTATGGAGCTTGGTGCGGGTATCGACGGTCCTGCAGGTTCATCATCAGATGTAATCTACTGGAGAGCCGGTAAATCGTTTAGCGTAAGTAATTCATAAACACCCCCGGGGGGGAAATAAAAATTCCCCCCCTTTTATAAGGAGAGAAAAATGACAGCCCTTGCAAAACCCCTAAATACTCGCAAAATGACGCAAGATGAAATGCGTAAGAATCGGGAAAGAGATAACAAAATCGTAAAAGGCATCTTTCGTTGCTATGAGCCTCGTGGAGGATCTTTTACTTTTAGCTTTAAAAAACATAAAGGAGACCAGGTCCTAAAGTATACCCTTGTAGATGGTGAAACATATGAGATCCCTCTAATGGTAGCCCAACATCTAAACAAAAACTGCTGGTACCCTAAGCACTCTCACGTATTAGATGCTAATGGCCATCCTACAGTAGAAGTAGGACAGAAAGTGAAACGATGCAGCTTTGAGAGTTTAGAGTTTTACGCTGATGAGGAATAATGAGTACTTTAGCCAACATTCGCACGAAGGTGCGTCGACTTACAGGTCGTCCATCTCCTCAACAAATAACGGATGACCAAATTGATGAGTATGTAAATACTTTCTATCTTTATGACATGCCTGAAACTCTTCGTTTATTTTCCGAAGAGACAGTTTATGAATTCATGACTGAAGCGAATGTAGCGCAATATGATATGCGAGTGCAAACCTATTGGACGGGAGTGGAGAATATTCCGGCGGTTGATGCGTTTATAACAATTCAACCTCCCGTTTTTATAGCTGGATATCAAAGCTTTTGGTCTCAAGATAGAGAGCAGTTTTATAGAACTTATCCAGCCCTAGCGCAGATCGTTAACGAAGTAGAAGGCGATGGCACACCTGGACCGTATTCCATAACTTTTGCCAATACTCCTGTATTGCAATACAATGTAACTGTAGGAGCCATAGATGATACTGACGTGGCTATTAATTGCATTGACGTTCCTACTGACAGAACAGATGGAACTTGGGCACAAATCAATACCAACAATGCTGTTACTGGTAGTATTGATTACATTAGCGGCACGGCTTCAGTAACGTTTGCTAATAACATTCCTACTGGAAATAAAGTGACCTTTACAGCTGTGCCTTATCAACCCTCTCGTCCTCAAGCGCTTTTATATTATAACAATATTATTACACTAAGACCGGTACCTGACAAAAGTTATCTGGTACGTGTAAATGCCTATAAAAGACCCACTGCGTTGGTGGACTCGGCAGATCATCCTGAACTTAGGCAATGGTGGCAATACTTAGCATTCGGCGCTTCTTTAAAGATCTTTGAAGACTCAGGCGATCCTGAAGGCTACGCAACAATAATGGTAGGTTTTAAACAACAAGAAAGAATGGTCCTTCGCAGGACGATTAAAGAGAGAACAAACCAACGTACGGCGACGATTTTCACGGAAATGACAGCCTTCCCGTACGGAAACAACCAGAATAATTTTTAAAAAAGGAGTTCTTATCGCGTACCTACAAAACATACCACAATCAGGCGATGACCCTTCTCAAAGCCAAAGCCAGCTTTTAGGAAATTTTCAGGCCATCAACACCTTCTTTTCGGTAAACCATGTGGCTCCTAACGACGGCGATGAAGGTAAGCATAAATGGGTAAGTCTTCCAGAACAAGGAGCTGCTCCTTCTACTGCAGTAAATGAAATTGCTCTTTATTCAAAGGAAGTATCCTCTACAACACAGCTTTTTTATAGAAAGGAATCTGATGGTGCAGAGGTTCAGTTAACCGGAAATTCAACCGCTTCTACTACTGGACAAGTGTTTGTGGGGGGAATTACCATTAAATGGGGAACTTTATCCGGTGCAAGCTCTGTAGTTACTTTTTCTACTCCATTTACCTCTTCTATTTTTAATATTAGTGTAACAACGGTGGCTCCTGTAGCTTCTAATTTAAACACGTTTGGTGTGGTAAATGGAAGTGCTACAGTAAATGGTTTTACAATATTTGGATCGGGTACTCCTCCTTCTTCATTTTACTGGATGGCAATTGGTGTGTAATGGTTTTAAAAAGTTATCTTGTAGGTCCCTTAAATTCAGGTCTCGTCAATAATGTCGAGCCATGGCTTATTCCAGAAGATGCTTTTGAATTCTTAACTAATGCATATGTGTGGAGGGGAAGGTTACGAAAACGCTTTGGATCTTATGGAGTCGGCTTAGAATCTACAGCATCTAGATTGCGTATTAATGTTGGTACGACTGACGCTGTGACTGGGAACTTTTCGGTTACTATTCCTGGTTCAATATTTAAATTAGGGCAAATGTTTTCCATTGGGGACACCATATTTACTGTGAACGCTACTGGAACTCCAGCTGCTTTACTTTCTACAGGCGCAGCCACAGGAACATTTAACACTTCGACAGGCGCTTTAGTCATCACAGGGAACACTGAAAATCCATCTACCTCTGTCTTTTTTTATCCTGCGCAGCCTGTAATGGGATTACGATTAAGAGAAACTTCTAATGTAAACTATGAAGATACAATAGGATTTGACACCCAATTTGCATATTCCCGCTCTGCTGGAGCTTGGACAAGACTAGGGACGGCAACTTGGACAGGGAACAATGCTGACTTTTTTTGGTCTATTAACTATCGGGGCACAAATCCCTACGAAACTTTCTTTTATGTAGTCAATGGAGTAGCTGCGGACAATATAAAGTATTTACCTCAGGGTTCTTCAACATGGACTAATCTTAGACCCCAGCTGAACTCATCTGGTACTAATAGATTTCTAGAAACAGCTAAAATTATCGTAGGGTTCAAAGATAGAATCGTCGCCCTTAACACTATAGAAGATGAAAATGGAATTGACAGATTATATATTAACCGTGCTCGATGGTCTCAAAATGGTGACCCCACCGCTGCTTCTACATCATGGCTTGATGATACTGCTGGTAGAGGAGGTTATGTTGATCCTCCCACGCAGGAAGCAATTACCACATGCGAATTTATTAAAGACAGGCTCATTGTCTATTTTGAAAGATCTACTTGGGAACTAGTCTATACAGGTGATTCCACACTTCCTTTTAGATGGCAACAAATCAATAACGAATTAGGAGCAGAAAGCCGATTTTCTATCATTGGATTTGATAGAGGCGCAGTAGGAGTAGGTAATGTCGGGGTCCATACATGCAACGGTGTTAACGTATCGCGAATTGATCAAAAGATTCCTGATGAAGTGTTTAATATACATAACGGGAATGATGGTCCTCAGCGGGTATATGGTGTTAGGGATTATTATCGCGAGCTTGTTTATTGGACTTTTCCTGACGACACAGGTGATCCTACTTTTCCAACGAAGGTATTAGTATGGAATTATCAAAATGAATCCTGGGCGATGTTTAATGACAGCTTCACCTGTTTCGGATATTTTCAAAAAGATTCGGATCTTACGTGGGCTCAATTGGGCAAGCTTTATGGAACATGGGCACAGTGGAATGATCCGTGGGGAGGACCTCAAGGTCAATCCCAATTTCCCTTCATAGTAGCTGGGAACCAAGAAGGATTTGTATTTATAATCGACGCCGACAAATCTTCTAATTCCCAGTCACTTTATATTACGGACATGACACCGGGTACGACTACTCTCACCGTCATCAATCACAATTTGGTGGCTGGTGAGTATGTTTTGATTCAAGATGCTACGGGAATCACTTCTTTAAATGATGTAGTTGTTCAAGTAGATTTTGTGACTGATAATGATAATGTTGTGATTGATACAAGCTTTTCTGGTACCTATACTGGGGGTGGTTATCTTACACGTATTTCTAACTTCGATATTACCTCTAAGCAGTGGAATCCTGGGACTCCCATTGGACAACAGTTTCGAATGCCTTATATTGACTTTTTGTTGGACCGTACCGCTGCGGGTGAAGTCTCTCTGGATTATCTAATTGATACTACTTCGGGACAATCTATACAGGCGCAAACCTCAGCAGGTACCCTGTTAGGTTCTAATACTCTTTATACACAGGCCGAAGATAATGCCACTTATCAGCCGAATCAGGTAAGAATTTGGCATAGGTATTTTCTGCAGACCCAAGGATCCTTTATACAAATTAAAATCTACATGGATGATGAACAAATGAGAGACACTAATATTTCTCAGAGTGACTTTCAGTTAAATGCTCTTATTCTTTATGTAGAACCCCAAGGGAGAATTATCGGCTAATGAGTTCTAGTTTTACAGGAAATCCTAACAATTTACTACCTCAAACCTATATTATTCCTGAGGATCCATCTGAGAAAGATTTAAAAATAAGACAATATTTTAATGACTTAGCGACGGCGACTAATTCTAAAGATTCCGGAATATATGATGCGATAGAAACAGTTACAGGTCAGCAATTTTTACCTGTTTTTAGCACATCTACAGGTTCTAATGCTAATTACCGCAGCGTGTTGAGAAAGGTTATCGATTTTGGATCGTTGCCCGATACTTCAACTAAATCTGTTGCGCACGGTATTAGCTTTCAAAACTCTTTTTCTGTTACTAGAATTTATGGGGCAGCAACTAATCCTGGAAATACGTGGATTCCCTTACCTTATGTTTCTACAACTCTAGCAAATAACATAGAATTGTTTTTAAATGCTACGAATGTTGTAATAACAACTGGGGCAAATAGAAGCAATTTTACCCGCACATATGTAATAGTAGAATATATAAAAACCACATAGGAGTGAAACATGGCATTTATGGATTTTTTGCTAGGAAAAGGAGAAAAAACTGAGCAGTTTCAGCGCTTTACTCCTGAGCAACAAGCTCTACAAAATAGATTAATAGGGGGCGTAGGTCAGCAACTCCCTCAAGGGTTTGAGTTTTTAAATCAAATATTATCAAACGATCCACAAGCCATGGCTCAGTTTGAAGCTCCGGCTCGAAGAGCTTTTGAAGAGCAAACTCTTCCTAGCATCGCTGAACGATTCAGTGGAATGAATGCCCAAAAAAGCTCTGCCTTTGGTCAGCAACTTGGAAAAGCGGGAGCAGGATTAGAAGAAAACTTAGCTGCGCAAAGGGCTGCTTTAAAGCAAAATGCTCTTTCCCAGCTTCAAAGCTTATTAGGACAGTCTATGACTCCCTCATTTGAGAATGTTTTTCGCCCAGCTACCCAAGGATTTTTAGGAGGCTTAGGCCAAGGGGCTTCCCAAGGAATCGGGCAAGCGGCAGGAATCGCGGGTATATTAAAATTACTTCCTTTACTAGGATTGCTGTGAGGCCACATGGTACAGATACTTGAACAAGAAGATATAGGAGAAAGCCTAGGAAAGTCATTAGGCAGTGGACTTGGAAAAGGAGCTAACCAGCTTCTAACCTTAAAGCTTAACCAAATGCTCTCCCAGCAAAAGCAGGCTCAACAAGCTGCTCTAGCACAATCCAAGCCGTTTACTATTTTTGATGTTAAATCAAATCTAGGAAAATTAGGTCTAGATAAAAATCAATTAGATCTATTGGAACCTCAAGATTTTGAAGAAATTTCACTACGAGCTAATGAACTTATCCCAACACATGGTAGGGATAAAGCCTTTGTAATGGCCATAGAAGAAAAATTTAACCCTCACACTGCTGGCTCAGGGATGCCGAGCGGCGTTCAATCCTTACAAAACGAGGATATGAAGGAAGAAGAGGGACTTTGGGATGTATTAAAGAAAGGATCGGAATCCTCCATCGCCTCAAGACAGGCGTCTATTTTACGTGGAGAAGGAGAAGAAGCCTTTCAGAAGCGCACCCAACTTAAAAAGGGTGGAATGTTTCGCAATCTCTTGTATAGCTTGGCCAAGTTGGGCTGGGACTCACCCTATTATGCAGCTGGTGGGACCGCAGGGGCAGCGGCAGGAGGCGCACTAGGAGCAGCTGTAGGGGGCCCTTTTGGAGCCGCAGCCGGTGCAACTATTGGGGGTGGCGCGGGATCCCTAGCTTTACCTGCGATGGTAGAAACGGGCCTTCAAGAGTATCAAAAATATTTAGACAGAGGAGGAAAAGGGTCTTTTGGTGATTTTATTGACTCAGCAGCTAAGACGCTGGAATCCGGAATTTATGGAGCGGCCGAAGGGGCTCTATTGGGTACGCTGTCTAAACTCAAAGTTCTTTCCAAAGTTCCCAGGGTTAAAAAGCTCCTTAAACTTCGCGGAGGAAAAGCGGCGGAAAAGCTTTTAGACACGGGCATACAAGCGGGGATCTTTACCGGAGCCCAAGGACTTGCAGAGCAACGCATTCCATCCCTCGACGAGTATGGGCAAAATCTGGGAATGTTTTTAGGTTTGGACCTGTTCCATAAGGCCGGGAAGTATTCAAAGAATATCTATTCTCAACTTAAAAAAGCAGGGATTCCACCTAAAGAAGCCGCCGTCCGCATCCAAGAAAAAGTCCAAGAAAAAGGCTACGACCTCAATAATCGTAATGATGTAGTTAGGGTAATAAAGGACATTACGAAAGAAGGATCGCGTGCTGGTGAAGTGGCCAGAGAAACAATCGCTGAGACAGAAACGCCGAGTGAACCTCCGAAAGAAACAGCCAAAAAGTTAGCAGAAAGACCTATTGAAGAATACATCGAAAGAGAAAAAGAAGCTCAAAAGAAAAAAGAAAAGCCTCTAACCGAAAGAGAGAAAGCCAAACGAGAATCTGCGGCTTCCGAAATACCTGAAGTAGAGCGCCGCATCGAAAGAGTGCAAGACGATGTATCTTATTTACGTGAAAGAATGGATAAAAAGCTTTCTAAAGATCAGCGAGGACTAGCTGAAATTGCTTTACGCCAAAAAGAAGCCGAACTTAAGAACCTACGCAAACAGCGGGAAGATTTAAAAGGTATCTCTGAAAAAGGCGTCAAACCTTTTAGAGAAGAAGATCTTACGAAAGCTATCGATGAGCATATTAAAAAAATAGAAAAAGCAGCGACGGCGACGGAATCTCCGGAAGCTAAAGATCTTAAACGCATGTTTGATAGAGACCAAAAATATATCCATCGCTTCATGGAATTAGGTGAGAAAGGAAAGTTACCCCCTGCTCCCTATAAGGATAGGTTTATCAAGATCTTAGAATCCTATCAAAAGGCTTATGAAAGCACTCTTAAAAAACTTGAAAATCAAGCAAAAGAACTTCCTAAAGGAAAAGACTCAGCTGTCCAAAGAAACCTTGATCTGATGAAACGTAATTACGATATCAATAAGGCTAAGATTGAAAATCAAAAAGACAAACTTAACTCTTTATATCAACTTAAAAAGCCTGGGAGTGCCTTTGTAAAACAAAATCTTAAAGATCTAAGGAAGGATATCAAAGACCTACAAAAAGATTTTGTGAAACAATCGAAGCTCTTAAATGAAGCGGAATCTAAAGTTAAAGACATTTTCAAAAAAGAAATTCAACCCTATCTAACCGAGCTACGAAAGGCTTCTACATCGTCTCTAAAAAACTTAAGCGAAGCCAGTGGAATCCCCGTTTCTGAACTCAAATCTAATCGCAAAACAGCACAATCCTTAGCTAAAGATTTTGTAGAGAAGATAAAAAAAGGAGAACCCCTAGAAGGAATCCCAGACAAACTTTCGGGATTAATGAAAGGTAAAAACAAACTCGGACGTGCCATTGTAGGCGCTTTGGTGTTCGGACAAATCAAGAAATTTGTTAAAGATGAATTCGATATCAATATTCCTTACTCCTTGGTGGCCTTTCTTTTTCCTTTTACATCAGGAATTAGATATGGAGCTGCTCTCTTTGGAAGTTTAGGGGAACAAATAATGAAAAAGTATCCTATCCGACAATACAGAAAAAAATTTGAGAACGCTAAATCTTTTGGGGAAACACAAAAGATTTATAGAGAAATGAAAGAAAAAGGATATTCAGATAAACAGATAGGGGCAGCAATTAAGGGTTCAAAAAAGTCTCTAATACCTGCTCGATAACGTTAGATAAAAGAATAAGAGATGGGCCGATAAAAAGGATGTAAATAAAAGTCATATATTCCTCCAACTTTGGTATTTTAAAGCTCTTTCTATAGTTTTATGATCCACCCCGTATTTTCTCCCTAAAAAGTTCGTTCCTAAATGGCTTTCGTGTTGTCGCATATAACGGACTATCTCAACTTATCGAACGAATTTTGGAATTTCCAAGGCTCCTGTGGCTCGGTCGGCGGCAATTTTGTCATATAAAGCTCCTATTACATAATCAGAAATGGAGATATTTTTAAAAGCAGCGGCGATGCGTAACGCTTGTTGTTGTTGAGAAGTAATGCGTATCGCTATAAATTTAGTCTTTTTCATGCTATATTGTTATACATTATCGATTATTTTCTTGCAAGCCATTTTTTAATGTGATAAATATAGTTTTTATTTAACTTCAAGGAGAAGAAAATGGCTAGGAGTTCACGTTCCCCAGGACTAGAAGCACCTTTTAATACTGTATTTCCGGAACCTATTATATCTAATCGGGCTCCAACCGCCTCAGATAAAAATTTTCCGTTGGGACAAATTTGGGTAAACCGTTCAGGAACAGCAATTTATGGTCTATTGGATGTAAGCGCAGGTAGCGCTGTTTGGGGCGCGCTCTCGCCAGGAGCAAGTGAAGTAGACAGCCTTACACCTGATACTGGAACATCTCCAGTAGAGCCAACAGCTGGAACAATTACCCTCACAGGTGGAACAAACATTACCACTACTGGTGGTTTAGCTGAAATGACATTTGACTTAGATGATGCCATCTCTCTAGCAACATCTGTTACTTCTCCCTTATATACTGTAGATGGTGCTGATTTACAAATTACCGGTGTAGCGGGCAATGACGTGGTAGTCACCCTAGGCGACTCAGCAGGAGCTACTAATTTTATTGTAGAAGCAGATAACGGAACAGATTTGTGGACCGTAGCTTCTGACGGCACTATTACCTTTTCGTCTCTAACTGTTACAGGAGCGTTTGCCCAAACTGGGGGAACATTCAATGTAGGCCAGGATAATGCAGCTAACGCAGTAAATATCGGTGGAGGTAGTACTGCTAGAGCCATTGCAATTGGTAACGGTTCTGGAGCTCATACCGTAGCTATTGGACAGGCAGCTGCGGGCGCTATTACAGTGGATACAGCTGCTGGGGTTTCTATCGATGGTGCTACTGCTTCTAACTTTACTGTAACAGGCGCGTCGGCAGATTTAACGTTATCCTCTGTTGGCGGTTCAGTCAATGTTAATGGATCCGAAGCGGCAGCGGATGCTATCTCTATTCAAGCATCAGATGCAGCAGGCGGAATCGATTGTGATTCAGGTACTGGAGGAACAGCGATTGATTCTACAGGTGCTGTTTCCATTGACGCAGCAGCAGCCTCTAACTTTACGGTTACAGGAGCTGGAATCGATTTAACATTAGATTCAGCGGCAGGACGGGTCATTGTTAATGGTGAAGAAGCAGCGGCTAACGCTATTACTCTTCTTTCAGCAGCTGGTGGTATCGATGCCGATGCGGCATTACAAATAAATGTGGCTTCCTCTCAAGCGGCAGCGGACGCCATTGTCATTAATGCGTCTGCAGGTGGAGTAGATATTACTGCTGCTACCAATGACTTAGATCTTGTGGCTACCGCAGCATCAGCAAACTTAGAAGGTGGAGAAGCTGACGCAGCTGCGGTAAGCATCCAAGCTTCTAACGCAGCCGGTGGTATCGATATGGATTCTGGAACAGCGGGTACAGCTATTGATTCTACTGGGGCTATTTCTCTTGACGCTGCTGCAGCATCTAATTTTACAGTCACAGGCGCTGGTGTTGATCTTACGTTAGAATCAACAGCGGGTACTGTAATAGTAAATGCAGGAGAAGATACAGCTGATGCCATTTATCTCCATGCTGATGCAGGAACATCAGAAACTATACGCTTACATGCCGATCAGGGAACTGATCCAGCATCTATTGAATTAGAATCTGATGCAGGTGGAGTCACACTAACAGCAGGATTAGCCAGCGCTGATGCAATTAATTTAGCAGCTGCAAGCGGGGGAGTAGACATTGATGGGGCCCTAGAAATTAACATTGCCTCATCCCAAGCTGCTGCTACTGCCGTTAACATTGTAGCCTCAGATGCATCAGGGGGTATTACTCTTGATTCTAATGCTGGCGTGACAGTGGGAGGTAATTTAATTCTTTCTGATGTTGCCACTCAGCTACAAATGAATGGAGGAGCAGCTACAGACTTTATTGGTCAAGCTACCCTAACTAACGGACAGGTAACTGTATCCAATACTAACATCGCTGCGACTGATAGAATTTTTCTTACTAGAAGTGCTATTAACGCATCGACTGCGTTAGGAATGCCTTTGACTACTATTAGCGCAGGTGCTAGTTTTACTATTGAAGCAAAAGATCTTTCTACTCCAGCAAATGATGAGACAGGAGATCAATCAACTTTTGATTACTTTATCGTAAGGCAGTCTTAATGGAATTAAAACAAGCAAATAAAGTGGTAATTAGTGCTCAAGGAGAGAAGGGAGAATATCAATTGTCCCTTCCTCTAGGATCGGCACTAGAAGAAGCAGTAAGTGTAGCAAAAATGTTTACGGCCTCCTTAGCTAAAGCTCTTGAGGAGTACAAGAAAAAAACTGAAGAGCAGAAAGAGGAGAAAAAAGAAGATGAGTTATCAGAATAGGATAAAAATCCAAGAGCTTTCTTCTTTTAATGCGGCAAGTTTAACTGCTAACTATCAGGAAATAAATTCTACAGGATTTACTGAGCCTTTTCTTATTTTAAGCATAGTCAATGCATCAGATGCAAATATTACGTTAAGCTTTGATGGAAGCACCGATCAGGAATTTATCCCAGGAACTACTGCAGCTATTCCCAGAGGCGTGCTTCAATTAGACTTTACGTCTACTCCATCCACTACAGGATACCCGTACCTGGCCAAAGGTTCAAAAGTCTATGTAAAGGGAACCGCAGGTACCGGAACAATATATATGAGTGCATATTCTCAAGGAGAAAATTAATGGGTTATGGAACACGCTTATCGGTTGATGCAGTTCGAGAAATTGATTTTGGCGATGTTTCTGGTTCCTATGCCTCTGTGGGAACACCCATGGGGGATCATGTAAGAATTTTATCCTTTAATAATAGAATGGATCAAGAACTTTACATTAGCCTTGATGGTACTACAAATCATTACCGGATAGCCTCTAACTCCTTTAAGTTATTTGATTTTAGCGCTAACAAGATACGAGACGACGGTCTGTTTCTTCCTATTGGCACTCAGATATACGTAAAGGAAGTAAGTGCGTCCGTAACATCTGGTTCCTTCTGGGTTGAGGTAATGTATGGCGAAGGAGGAAAGTAGATGTCACAGCAGGGAATACTTTCCGATCCCACCTCCAATTTTGAAACTTTAACAGGCAATACGGGAGGACCGGTAGGACCTGATGGCTTTGGGAATATTAATATTCTCGGGGATGGATTTTTATCCGTTTCGGGAAATCCTGGCTCTTTTACACTAACAATCAGCGACGACGGAACAGTTGCAACCACGTTTACGGAAGATTCCGGAACAGCTACTCCATCATCCAATAACATTAATATCTTGGGTGGCACAGGGGTTGTCACTTCTGGGGCCGGTGATACCATTACTATTGACGCGGCAGATGCCGTTCCTCTTTTATTTACCGAAGACTCGGGAACCGCTACTCCATCTTCAAATAATCTAAATATTAGCGGCGGCAATGGCATTGGGACTACAGGAGCCGGGGACACCGTGACCGTGGCTATGGAGTCTCCCTTTACAGGAAGTTTTAATTTTACGGCCGCAGTAACGGCAAATAGCTTTGTAACAAGCAACGCCTCTACAGGACTTACAATTTCCGCAAATGAAATAGAAGCGGATGGAAGTGATGCTAATATTGATATTGATCTCATTCCTAAAGGAAATGGGGGAACATATACTGATCGCTTAAAAGTTAACTATGGGGGAGCCACCAATGCATTTACCATCAACGGTGTTAGCGTTGATGCTGATGTAATTGCTTGTGATTGTGGAGGAGGGACTGTCATTGAGTATCTGGCAAACTCTATTACCAATACCGCTGCTACGGGACCCCGAATTTTAGGAGCTCGGTCTAGAGATGCTGGTGGACTTACTCCCTCTATAGTACAAAATAATGATTCTCTATTAGATATTTTTGCTACTGGATTCGATGGAACTGACTATTCCACTTCCGCCCAAATAGGAATGGATGTAGACGGAACTCCCGGCAACAATGATATGCCAGGAAGAATAGTATTTTATACCTCTCAAAATGGGACCCAAAATCTTACGGAAGGGATGAGAATAGATTCATCCCAAAATATCTATTTTACTCAGTATACCCAAAACTCTCTTAATTACACTGGCGCTTCTGGAGTGCAGACCGAACTTGGTCCTTTAACAGATGGGCAACTTATTATTGGAGCTACAGGAGGAGCCCCTGCTGCGGCTACATTAGCCTCTGCGGATGGAAGTGTTACAATTGCTAATGGAACCAACTCTATTGATTTATCGGTAACAGAAACGAGCTTAAGTTGGAATGTCGAAACAGGAACGACTGAAAACCTAGCAGCTGATAATGGGTATATAGGAAATAACGCAGCTGGAGTGACTTTCACTCTGCCTGCTACAGCTTCAGTAGGGGACACATTTATTGTAACAGGTCTTCAAGCTTCGTGGACTATAGCTCAGAATGCAGGCCAGACAATTTATTTTGGAAACCAAGCGACGACGACGGGAGCAGGAGGCTCATTAGCTTCTACTAACGCTAGAGATGTAGTAGAATTTATTTGTGTGGTAGCAGATACCGACTTCCAAGTCTTATCGTCGATCGGAAATATCACCGTGACATAAGGAGAGATATGAGTCAAAGTTCTTTAGGTTTACAGAATCCTCTCTCTTACATGGGTGTGGCTTCACGCAACCCACCAGCTATAGCTATAAAATCTGACGCTCCCGCTACAAATGATATTGATAACTTTCAGATAGGCAGTATTTGGATAGATAAAACTACCGACAACGTCTACATGCTTGTTAACAAAGCCGAAGGAAACGCAACCTGGACATTTATTGGGGGCGCTCTTTCTGCGGTAGAAACCATAACAACTCCAGATACCACTGTGGTCACCCCGGTCAATGAGAATATCAATTTTCTTAACGGAACGGGAATGGCTATCACGGGATCGGGGGATGACATCACCTTTTCTGTTACTTCTACTCCATTTAAAATACAATGGAACGTGGTGACAAACTCTTCCGCCAACTTAGTTATCGATGAAGGGGTCTTTGCCAATAATGCGGGAGGAGTAACATTAACTTTACCCGCAACTGCAGCTGTCGGAGATGTAATAATCGTATCCAGCATTAATGCTGGAGGTTGGACTCTTGCTCAAAACGCAGGACAAACTATCCATATAGGTAATCAAGATTCTACTACGGGGACAGGAGGGTCTTTAGCATCTACCGCTATAGGGGATACTGTCACGTTAGTTTGTTCTGTTGCTAATACAGACTTTGTAGTAATTTCATCCATGGGTAATATAACAGTAACTTGAGGTTTATATGACACAAAATAGTATCAATAATAATGCTACAGATTTTACTACTACCAACGTTACTGTGGACCCAGGGACATCAGGAGATAGTTTCTGTCAATTTAGTATCAATACTACAGGTGAGTTTAGAATTGGAGTAGACGATGATGCAAGTGATGCTTTTAAAATCTCTCAAGGATCAGCTTTAGGATCAAACGACACATTTATTATGACAGCTGCTGGCGAACGGACGATGCCTTTGCAACCTGCTTTTTTAGCATATTTAGGATCGAGTGTATCTAATACTACTGGAGCGGGAGCAACATGGCAATTAGGGACAACCACCGCCCTCACAGAAGTATATGATCAAAATGGAGACTTTAATACGAACGGTACCTTTACCGCTCCAGTAACGGGCAGGTATTTTCTTACTACTACTATTCGCACAGGATGGTCTTCCTTGACTCCTGCCATGAATAATGGATATCTCTCGATTACCACCTCAAATCGGCAGTATAGTTATTACATGGAACCATATGTAAATGCGGCCAACGGTTCGGGAGGCTCTTTTACTTTAAATGTTATTGCAGATATGGATGCGGCGGATACTGCCATTGCTACCCTTACTGTTAACAATGGTGCAGGGAATACGTTACAAATTACCGGAGGTAGTACTCTTTTAACTTTTTTTACTGGTGCCTTAATTTGTTAGGAGAATTATGAAAATTAAATTAAATGACAGAGAAATCTTTTCTCTTTCAGAAGTTCAGCAACAAGTCATTAAAAATGATATTAAAGAGGAAGAGTTTCAGGAAGAAATGGAGCGAAGAGCTGTTTATGTATTACAACATAAATACAAACAATGTTTTAAGAGACTAAAAGAAGAATGGGAGCCTAAGCTTAAGGAGTCTGGAGTGAAATCTCTTCCTTTAGATGAGGAAGAGTTTGCGCAGCTGGTTTTCTCTCAGCCTTCTTATATGTCCAGAAGCCAACGTGATGCCAATGAGCGTGAGTAAAAAAGTAAAAATGTGGACCGCAATAAGTGGATCCCTTCTAGGTGCTATAGTAGCAGGATGCTCTTACTTAAGTAAATATCCACAAGACAATATGTTGG
>Ga0180434_10001600_pt1 | contig 31893 bp, 22 predicted proteins | sample SS_ome_7_FD_132453 | JGI IMG/M metagenome (GOLD analysis project Ga0180434, IMG submission 132453) | Hypersaline lake sediment archaeal communities from the Salton Sea, California, USA - SS_1_D_2 metaG | ecosystem: Environmental > Aquatic > Non-marine Saline and Alkaline > Hypersaline >... | reverse complement strand
GTTCTATTCGGAAGTAGCTAAGACGTTGAGCTATCCGCGCGACTGGACCGAGCAGGGAGTCGGCATATTGACGCTTTGGTTCAGAGGCAAGACGGATAACGGCGCCGAGCCGTTATATGTCGCGATAGCCAATAGCGGCGGCGAGCCTGCCGTAGTGGTCTACGATGACCCGGCGGCGGCGCAGATTGGCGTCTGGACGAAATGGGAAATTCCGCTTCAAGATTTTGCCGATCAGGGCATTGTTTTGACCGAGGTTGATAAAATCGCGCTCGGCCTGGGCACCCAGGGCAATCTAACAACGCCCGGCGGAGCAGGTAAGATGTACTTCGATGACATTCGGCTCGATCGGCCAATAGAGGCTGCTCAAGAATAAGTTCACATTGTGTCGAAGTCTTCAAACGTGTCGAGGGCAAGATGCCCGCGACACTATAACGTCTTCGACACGCGGGCTGGAAGCCCGCGATAGTTTGATGAATTCGGGGCTTGTACCATTCATTTTGGTATAAGCTCCTTTTTTGTTGGTTCAATATCACTCTTTTTCTGCGCTTGCCTTTTTTATGATTGTCGCTACAATAATTAGGGTAGGTGGGGCATTGCCCACCAACTTCGAAAATGGTGTGCTGTGCACACCTTACGGCGTCTTAACGATTAACTGTTTATTTGGAGTTAAAAATGATAAAGATTCTGATTACAGACAAACTTGCACAGGAAGGTATTGATTTGTTGAATTCGCAAGACGGCGTCGAAGCCGTCGTTAAGACCGGCATAAGTGAAGATGAGCTGGCTAAAATTATTGGTGAACATGACGGCCTGATTATCCGAAGCGGCACGAAAGTTACCGCCAAGGTGCTGTCCAATCCCGGCAGACTCAAAGGTATCGCCCGGGCGGGTGTCGGCGTCGATAATATCAACATCCCGGAAGCTACGCGCAAGGGAATTTTGGTAATGAATACTCCCGGCGGCAATACGCTAAGCGCCGCCGAGCACACGATGGCTCTGGTTCTTGCAATGAGCCGGAATGTCGTACCCGCCTGCGACAGCCTCAAAGGCGGCACCTGGGATAGAAAAAAATATATGGGCAACCAGTTGAACAACAAGGTTCTCGGTCTGATCGGTCTGGGCAGGATAGGGATGGCCGTGGCCCGAATGGCTACAGGCTTCAATATGAAAATCTTAGGCTACGACCCGCTTGCCGCTCCGCCGGACGCGGAAAAAATGGGCATCCGGATATGCAAGGATTTGAATGAAATATTCAAACAGTCCGACTATATCAGCGTGCATGTACCGAGGAACGAACAGACGTTGAATATGATCGGCGCCGAGCAAATAGAGATGATGAAGCCATCTGTGCGACTCATCAATTGTGCCCGGGGCGGCATAATAAACGAGGATGCGCTCTACGACGCCCTTGCCGCTAAACGCATTGCCGGCGGCGCTCTGGATGTTTACCCGAAAGAACCGCCGGAGAATACGCGTTTTAAGCAGTTCGAGAATTGTATTGTCACCCCGCACCTTGGCGCAAGCACCGAGGAGGCTCAGATCGAGGTGGCCGTCGAGGCGGCACAAATCCTTGTCGATGCGATCAAGGGCGGGCCGGTTCGCAACGCCCTGAACGCTCCATCGACGGCGGGCTCCGTTCCGACGATTGTCACTCAATATGCCGAGCTTGCAAGGCGAATCGGCGCCATGCTCAGCTCTATCGCGCCGGGCCAGATCAAAGAGGTTCAGGTCCAGTATCGCGGATCGATTGCCAAGCAGCCCGTCGAATCGGTGACACTCGGTTTTTCGATGGGCCTGCTTCAAAAGCATTTCGATATGCCGCTGAATATAGTCAATACGCCGGTTCTTGCAAAGGAGCGCGGAATCAGTGTCGACGAGACAAAAAACACCGAATTCAAGGATATCACTTCGAGTTTTAGCGCCAAAGTCGTAACCGACAAGGTGACTCACATCGTGACCGGATCGGTCTTCGGCGGGACTCTGCTGCGGATCATCGAAATCGACGGCTACGATATCGAAGTGACGCCGCAGGGCAGCGTGCTGGTCATTTTCAACGACGACAAGCCCGGGGTGATCGGGTCGGTAGGAACCGTCTGCGGCAGGCATAACATCAATATCTGCACGATGGGCGTTGGACAGAAACCGGACGAGGAGAAAGCGATGCTGGCCGTCAGTCTTGATAAGGAGCCCGACGAAGAAGCGGTTGAAGAGCTCGGTAAACTCGATTTTGTAAACGAGATCTACGTTTGCAAGCTTGACTGATGCTCGATATGTAACGCTCGATACTCGAATGGGGTTTTACAATGGCTGAGCAGCTAATTATAAGTGTCAGCGGGATGCGCGGTATCGTCGGAGAAAACCTCACTGCTCCGATTGCCGTCCACTACGGTTCCGCGTTCGGCACGTATTTGAAAAACAATCATCAACTCGATACGAAGCATGCGGCAGAGAATGCGATGTCGGTTTGTATAGGTATGGACTCCCGGCCCAGCGGGGAGATGCTCAAGTCTGCCGTGACCGCCGGTTTATGCGCCGCTGGAATTGACGTGGTTGATCTGGGTATTGTCACCACTCCCTGTGTCGGTGTGATGGTCAGAGAGCTTGGCTGTGCCGGCGGCGTCGTTATTACCGCTTCGCATAATCCGATTGCCTATAACGGCATAAAACTGCTGCTCGACAACGGCGTCGCGCCGCCTGCCCCGGAAGCGGAAAAAATAAAGCGATGTTTTCTCGAAAAGCATCTTTCCCTTGCGGATTCGGTTCATTGCGGCCGGGTGGAGCGCAGCGATCGAACCGATGCGACGCACATCGCCAAAGTTCTGGCGATAGTTGACAAAGATGCGATTGCCGCCAAGGAATTCAAGGTCGTTCTGGATAGTGTCAACGGCGCCGGGGGGCGCGTCACAAAGAAGCTGCTGGCCGAGTTCGGCTGTGAGGTTACGGCTATTAACGACGAGCCAACCGGATTGTTTGCTCACGGTCCCGAGCCTGTCGCCGTGAATCTGACGGGCCTTTGTGGCGCGGTAAAAGCCCAAGTCGCCGACGTTGGTTTTGCACAGGATCCCGACGCCGACAGATTGGCGATTGTCGATGAGAACGGCACTTATATCGGTGAGGAGTATACTCTTGCCCTGGCTGCAAAATACATATTCAGCAGGAGGACCGGCAAAGCGGCGACAAATCTCTCGACTTCGCGAATGATCGACGACGTGGCCGGCAAGGCGGGCGGCGAGGTTATCCGCACGGCTGTCGGCGAGGCGAACGTTGCCGCGGCGATGTTCGAGCACGATTGCATCATCGGCGGAGAAGGCAACGGCGGCGTTATCGACTTGCGAATCGGGCCCGTCCGCGACAGCCTCGTAGGGATCGCTCTTGTCCTGCAGCTTATGGCTGAGACGGGAAAAACGATAAGCCAATTGACCGGCGAAATCGGCGGCTATTATATGAGCAAGGATAAGTTTGCCGCCGACCAGGAACAGGCACGGCAAATCCTCGAATCGGCAAAAGAGGTCTTCGCCGAGGCGAAGCTGGATACCACCGACGGATGCCGGTTCGATTTCGACGATGGCTGGCTGCACTTAAGAGCCAGTAACACCGAGCCTGTCATCCGGATTATCGTTGAGGCGAAAGACCGGCCGACCGCTCAAAAATATATCGATCAGATCACGGCAATACGGACCAGGGTATTGGTGCTCTGATGGGTGATCACAAACAAGACATTACCGGCAGGCAGATAAAAACGATTACATATATCGGCATGACTGTGAATATCGCCCTGTCGGTCATCAAAGTTATCATTGGTTTGTCAGCCGCTTCGCTCGCACTGGTGGCCGACGGGATCCATTCGCTTTCCGATGTTGCCACCGACATGGCTGTGCTTCTGGGTCTGCGTCTGGGTTCGAAGGAACCCGACCAGAGCCATCCCTACGGCCATGGGCGAGCAGAAACTTTCTCGGCCGGCTTGATTGCTCTGATCTTGATTGTTGTCGGCGGGGCGATGATTTACTATGCAACAATGGCCATTGCCAGAGACGAAATTGCCACCCCCCGGCTCTGCGTGCTCATAGCTGCCATAATTTCAGTTGCCGCTAAAGAGTGGTTCTACAGAGCCACGCGAAAAGTTGCGATTCAGTCTCACAGCCCGGCACTTTACGCCAACGCCTGGCATCATCGAAGTGACGCTCTCAGCTCGGTCGCTGTTGTAATAGGATTTATTTTGTTGAAAATCGGTTTCGGCCATGGCGACCAGGTCGCCGCGATAGCCGTCGGCCTGATGATTATCTGGGTGGGAATCAAGGTTATTGGCGATGCGTTTCGTGAGCTGACGGAAGCGGCCGTAGATCCGGACACAATCGAGCATATAAAAAAAATCATCAATTCCGATTCTTCTATCCGCCAGTACCATAAGTTGCGAACCCGAATGGTCGGCAGGGAAGTTTTTCTCGATTTGCACATCCTCGTCGATCCGGATTTGAATGTCACCGCTGCCCATGAAATAGCCGAAAGCCTGGAAAAGACTCTGGATGAGCAGATAACACGCCCGATTAACATTACCGTTCACATCGAGCCCGATATTCCGGAACTGAGAAAGTAACGCCGGATTTTAAACCGTACCCGGCATAAAATGTATAAGAGTTTATATTAGACACCGCCAAATTTCGACTTATGATGGACCTGCAGGAATATTTTGAAATTTAGATGAGGATTTGGTATTATACGGCTTGAATTGTGCATGATTGCTTAAAAAACAGTGTCAAAGCGTGTAAGGACACTGTTTATGAGCTTAAATGTGAAATGCAGAACTCATCTGATCCAAAGGAAAGGAATTACGATGAACTCACTACCAGGCTCCCCGAACCTGAATTTTTCACGCCGAACATTCCTGCAGGCGGCGGGCGGTACGGCCGCCGGCCTGTCGCTCAGCTCGCATTACTGGCTCAGCTCTCTGGCTGCAGCGCAACCGGCCGGCCGGTCTAAGCGGCCCGCTGTTGTTCGAGTCGCTTTCATCTATCCGCCGACTGCGTCCTTGCGCAAGGTCGGCTATTATAGCTGGCCCGGCTCCACATTCGATGCCGAAGGCCGCCAGAGACAATATACTCTCGGTTTGCAGACCATCGAGCGGAAGCTTGGTATGCGCATCTCCGTTGAGCCGCAGGCGCTGGATGAGAACATGAGCGTCACGCGTTTTATCAACGAGATCAAGACCAATCCCCCCGACGGTTTGTTGCTGGTGCCCTTTAAGAAAGGGCACTTCCCGCACGTCACGCGTATTGTGAAGGAGACCAAAGTCCCAACGGTTGTGCTCGCCACCTTGGGTATTCTTTTAGTCGGGCACGTCCGCGAGCTTCACCGCAAACCGGGTGTGTATTTGATAAATTCGCTGGACAACCTTGACGCTGTCGAGCAGGGCATGAATATGATACGAACGGCATCGTGGATGAAACAGAGCTGCATCCTGAATATCGCAAGAGCGGCCGCCGCGGACCGAGCGGTTCCGCATCTGGGGACGAAGGTTCGTACCGTGGCAAATACGGGTTTCATCGAAGAATTCCAGCGTACACAGGCTACGGCCGAAGTCAAACGGCTTGCCGCCGCGTACCGCGACAACGCAACAAAGGTGATTCAGCCCAATGAAGAGGATATCCTCGACGCGGCCCGGGCGTGTGTAGCGCTGAAACGCGTTGTTGATGCCGAGAAGGCCGACGCCGTAATGATGGATTGTCTTCCCGGGCTCAAACACCCGCATCAGCACGTTCCACCCTGTATGGGTTTCATGAGCCTGCGTGACGAGGGCATTCCGGCCGGTTGCGAATCTGACCTCGACGCCACACTGACGATGATGCTCTATCAATATCTTTTCGACAGGCCGGGCTTCCAGCACAATCCGACTGTCGAGACGGAGAAAAACCATTACTTTTGCGCTCATTGCACGAGCGCATCGCGAATGAACGGTCCCGGCACTAAACCGGAACCCTACGTGCTGATGAATCATGCCGAAGCCGGCTGGGGCTGCGTACCAAGGGTACTATTCACGCCCAAGAAGCAGGTAACTATCGCGAAATATCTTTCCGTGCGGTCCGATTCCGAAACACCGCAGATGCTGGTATACTCGGGCGAGTTGGTGGGCTGTCCCGGCATTCCGCCGACGGGCGGCTGTCGTACTAACGCCGAGACGACGATTAACGAGCTGGACGATGTCGCCGAGCTCAAAGGCCACCATCTTGTGATGGCATACGGCGAGCATGCAAAATCGTTACGCAGGTTTTGCCAGCTCTCCGGCGTCGAAGCGGTTGTTTAAGCCGTTACTGAGGGAGCTAAGGTGATATCGTATATTTTCTTTATCATAGAAATATGCTATTGACATACTTGTCAGGGCGGAATAATTTCATTATATAGCAGGGAAGATATTGAGTTTCAAGGGAAGACTATCTGTTATCAAATTCGTATTTTGACATTGCGGAAGGTAAAAAGAACGTGCAGATACTAAAGTTGATAGCTGTTTTTTCAGTCCTGACGTCGGTTTTTTACGGTTGTGCAAATACGCCCAGTGCCCCGGCCGGGCGGTCCCAAGGTGAGAGAACGCCCGAGTTCAGCGTCAGTCAGGTGCTTGGGAATGATGTTATTCAAGGGCCCAACTATCGGCTTGCGGAACGAGTTTCGGTGCGGGAATATCAATATGTGTTTTTGATTAGGTCGGACTTCGGCGAAATCACGGCACAGGGTCGAGATATGCTCGGCCTGCGTCTGCGTGAGTTCAAATCGATTGAAGCCGCCCAAAAGTTAAGCAAAGATCCGCTTATTGCCGAAGGTATTCTTGCTCCGCTGAAGGACACGGAGAAAGGATTGCAACTCATTATGACTGAGCCGTTCGAATCACTCGAGCGAACCCCGGAAGGACTGGAGCATATAGTCGATCAGTATGTCGATCCGGCGGACCAGAGGGCGGGTTCTCCCGATCGCCGGAAACTGGCCACCAAGCTGGGTTGTGATCCTGAGACGAGCAATCCCGTGCTGAAGAAGCTGCTCGACGAAATGACGCTCGAACTGTTTGCCGGAAGCTTTGTTACGCAAGCCGCTATGTCTTTCGTTCCCGGCCTGAGCTTGCCTGCCACGACAGCAAAGATGAAGGAACTTATCGTCAATAAACCGCCGAGTGCGATCAATAAAGAAATTGAAGGGGAGCTTGAAGCGGCAGGCGTCGAAAAATCAATCCGCTCAGGATTCCGCTACTCTGCGGTGTTCACAACTATTCAGCGTCTGCAGCTCATGGAACAATTCAGGGCCCTGGAGGACGTCCAGAATCGTGCGGCTCTGATCGAGGTTGCGGCGAAGGCGCACGCCGAGGCCGAGGCACTAAGCTCCATTCGTAAGGGCATAATGCTGACTGACATTCACAAACGACAGCCAATCCGGCTTTTGAAATTTGTCGGTTTGTTCCCGCTGGCGGTACTCGAGAATGGTACACATGTCCTTATATGTCCGTACGATTACGTCATGATTACACAGGAAGTGGACGAATATTTCGACTCTTACCGAGTTTCGAATCCCAATGTCACTACAGTGCTTGTAACCGCCGGCCGTGTATCATCGGCCATGCTTACAATGGCGAAGTCAGTTCACATCAGGATTGTCGAAGAAGGGTTAAAGGGAGACAGATAATGAGATGTTTGAATCTGTTTGGTATCGGATTGATGTCGGTGCTGGTTTGTTTATCGGCCGGCTGCGGCAATCCGCAGCAAAAAAAGCAAGAACCGGAGGGGATAACCGTTCACACATATCAGATCGACGGGCTGACGGTTCGAACGGGGGATCTAATCTGCACTAACACCACCGAACAAGAGTCCATATTCGGTGGTCTTTTCTGGCGTTTTTTCGGGACGATGATACCCGGCGAGGTGGACCATATCGCAGTGTACGTCGGGCCGGGCGGCCGTTGTGTCGAGGCCGGGGCCAAGTATCGCGTGATTACATTTGATATCAAAGACAACACATGGGACTCCTCGAAGATGGCAGAAGAACGCGGCCCTATTCTGGATAATCTTTACGGAGTAGCCTATCCACTGGCGGGCCTTTCGTTATCCGGTGAAGAGGAAACCGAGATTCGAAAAAGAGTGGCGATGTACTGTATCAGGCAGGCCGAAGCTAATAAACTTTACAACGCAATGTTCTTGGATTCAATGACCGAAGATGCCTTTTATTGCAGCCAACTGGCTTATAAAGCTTATCTTAAGGAAGGGATAGATTTGAATACGGGCAAAGGCGTGGAGAATTTTCCTGGTATGGAAAGCATCGTTTTTCCTCAGGAAGTATGGAGTGGATGCGAGCATCAGAGGTTTTCAGCCCGGGCTTTAAAATAATGAGCATTTTTTATTTAAGTAAACTGCGCTCGAAGTCGCAGTTCTCTTGACAAGTATAAATCTTAGTTCAGGCGAATGGAGCGTTAAATGGAAAGAAGAACATTTCTGCAAATTTTGGCTTGTTCGACACTTACAGGCTGTGTTACTCAAAAACAAAAGCAATACGTACGTTTCCCGATAAAAATCGGTATGCTTGCCGACACCCAGCTTACCTCTCATAACGGCTTTTATAATTATAGTCAAAGAAGCAAATTTGCCGACCGAATGGTTGACGTCGCTATTCGCCCTCCTGCCTTGGAATGTTTTCTGGCTGAAGAAATGTTAAATGTGGCCCTGGAGCAATTGACGCAAGATACCGGAGGCGAGAAAGACGGCGTTGACGTAATTATATATCTTGGGGACGGTGCGAACAGCGGCGGTACGGATGAAATCGAGCTGTTCTTTTCTGTCCTCGATAAACACAGAGACGTAACGGGAATTCCGATATTCGTGCTCATAGGAAATCATGATTATTTAGGCTGTGGAAATATCGTAACTCCGGGGACGAGGTTTGCACTTTTAAATCGCGAAGGCCGGCCAAGTAATCCTGCGCTCACAAAATACCAGGTCCTTAAGAAGATAAGCGAGTTTAATCATACCAGCAACAATTTGCCCACGAATAAAAAATTCAAGTACGTTGACAATTATGAGGCGGTCGAAAGAAACAAGGAATTGGATCATAATTCGGGTTTATATTTAAGCGGACTCCTTTCCTATTCTGAGGAGGGCAAAAATAGTGTGGAAGTATTATTGCTGGATACTTCGGACTACAAGAATGCTCCGGACTGGTCGAGCCTGGCCAAATGGGGTTTTTATGGGGTGATCGGGTCATTTTCATTCAAAGATGAACCTGGTGTGTTATCACAGGCCGGCTACTTTAAAAAAGTCGCGGGCACATCGGCGCCGGATTTCAGGTTTTTGGCTTCTCATTATCCCAAAGATCATCTTGACAGAATCACTTTTGCCAAGCCGGGTGATGTTCCCCTGGACATAACGAATATGGCCTGGGAAGTTACCGAAGGTGCTTTCAGCTATCCCACATTCTCGGAGTCACTTAACCAAAATCTTGAGGATCTGCTTTCACATAAAAAAAGAAATTACTGGTTGTCCGGCCATACTCACACACCTGCTACACCCAAACCTTCCAAAATAGTTGTCGGAGGGTTATTGGGGGACAAATATTACAGAGGAATTAACACGGGCTCAACCACTGATTACAGGGCGCATGTAGTTATCGTCGAAAGCTATCAGAAGCAAAAGAATAATCGTGTAGATGACTTTATTGGATATCGTGAAATTCCTCTATTTGATTACCGAGAAGACTTCCTAACAGAGATGCTTAAAGCGATTGGAGAATACGGACGCGATCACGATAGCGATCCGAATTTTCAGCATCTTATCATGCCGATTAATGAGTGGCTCAAGGAGGAACAGTCCGTAGATTTAATAGATGCGAGTTTATCGACTTTCAGTCAAAAGCCGGGAAACTTGTTAGACAGGGGATTTTCGACTCTCGGCCTAGGGCCAAAAGATGCTATGAGTACGGATGAAAGATACCGGATTTATATGGGGGCTACGATACTCGGACTAAATAAGAAATACCGTGAAAGTAGCTGGAAAGAGAAGCAAACGGAGGCTTCCGCCAGACACTTGAGGAATTTCGTAAAGCTCTTTGTTGGCCGTACCGGCAATAATCGTGACGATGTTATTTCATGCCTGGGTTTTTTGGCGGGAGCTTATGAATGCGGAAAGTTTCCCAGGGGTTGTGATTTTAATCCGAGTTACATGAAAAAACTATGTAACGAACCAACGTAACAGACGGGAACAGCAGAATACGAACACCTTTTATTGTTGTTGATGCTATACATTGTGCAAGTCCGCGGTCAATAACTATTTTTCAGATTTCACACCGACAAAAGTAGTGGTCGAAGCAGAAGAATCGGTCTCAGCAGCAACCGGTTAGCCAGATTAAGAGTATTTTTATCGCCGTTTCCCGGATATGTTTTTTGCTCCGATAATATAATTCTGTTGGAGATGCGCAAAACGTCTAAAACCGGGCAGGATTCTGTCCGATATACGTATCATGATGCAGTCGCGAAGCAAAATTTTGGCCGTCGATGACGATCACGTTGATATCATAACAATCGAGAACTTGCTGGGTGAAAACTACGATCTCAAAACGGCGACGACTGGCGAGGAAGCCCTGCAAATAGCCGGGGATTTTCAACCTGATATTATTTTGCTGGACAATATGATGCCGGGTCTCGATGGCGGTCAGGTCTGCCGCCAGATACGGGCGGATTCGGGGCTTCGGCATACGAAGATCATCATGGTATCCGGCAAGTCAAGGGTGTCGGAACGCATCGAAGCGTATCAGGCCGGAGCTGACGACTATATCACCAAGCCCTTTAACGAAGATGAGCTGCTGGCAAAGATACGGGTCTATTTGCGTCTGAAATCGGTCGAGGAAGTAGATCAGTTCAAGACGGACGTTTTGACGCTGCTCAGCCATGAAGCGCGTACTCCGCTCAACAGTCTAATCGCTCCCGCTGAGATGTTGCTGTCCGAGCAGCAGGTTGATGCCGAAGACAAAAAGCTGCTCATCGAGCTGGTACATTCGGCGGCCAATCGCCTGCACCGATTTTTTGAAAATGCTATGCTGCTTAGTTCTCTTAAATCCGGGAAGTGGCAATTCAAACCGGCGCCAACCGATCTATGCGAGGTCGTTCGTGATGCTGTTTGCGAGGTGGCGACTAAAGCAGCGGAGCGGAGAGTAAAAATCGAGGAGAAGTACGATTCCGGCACAACTTTTTGTCTCGACCGGAAGGAAATCAAAAGGGCGGTTGCGGCGGTACTGGATAATGCCGTTCGTTTCAGCCCCTCGGGAGGGAATGTAAATGTTAGTGTCCGGCGCAACGACACCGACGTATGTGTGAGCGTGACCGACCACGGCGACGGTATCGATCCGGATTATCTGCCGTATGTATTCGATGAGCTTTCCGATTCCGACATTGACCACCATTCGAGAGGCCAGGGTCTGAGCCTGGCTATAGCTCGTTATATAGTACAACAGCATAACGGCATGATCAGAGCTGAAAGCACAAAAGATTCAGGCTCGACCTTTACTGTGAGATTACCCTTAAAAGTACCGTCTGACGATGTACTTTGTGGAAGTACGCCCGGTTAGAAAGCCCTCCCGTGAGATAATCATCCTGGCGAATCACCACTAAGTGCTACATCGTGATGAAAAGGCTTGCAAACGCACTCCGTACAGGATAGAATACCCTTTTTATCGTGGGAAATTTCTTTGTTTAGAAAGGATTACCATTCGTTATGAGTCTTGAAAGTTTTTTCAATCCTAAATCGATTGCCGTGGTTGGCGCCTCCCGCCAAAAGGGCAAAGTCGGTTACGAAATCCTGGTAAATATAATTGCAGCCGGATACGAGGGTAAAATATTTCCGGTCAATCCTAAAGCCGATACTATTGAAGGATTAAAGTGCTACCCGGACCTTAAATCGATCGGGCAAGCCCCGGATCTGGTTGTTATAATCGTTCCTGCCAAGTTTGTCCCGGCAGTGATGCAGCAGTGTGTTAAGGTTAAGGCAAAATCCGTCATAATTATTACTGCGGGCTTCAAAGAAGTTGGTCAGGAAGGGCGAGAGCTCGAAAAGCAGGTCGTTCACATTGCAAAACAGGCCGGCATCAAAGTCATCGGCCCCAACTGTCTCGGTGTGATCGCCCCGGCAAACAAGCTCAACGCCAGTTTCGGCGGCGACCTGCCGGCAGAAGGTGTCATCGGTTATCTATCCCAGTCGGGGGCGCTGCTCGCGGCCATTCTCGATATGGCTAACGCCAACAGCATCGGATTCAGCAAGCTCGTCAGCATCGGTAACAAGGCGGACGTTGATGAGCTGGATGTGATCAAAGCATTGGGCGAAGACAAGGATACGAAAGTAATTGCCGGCTATCTCGAAAGTATTACCGACGGCAATGCTTTTGTGAACCAGGCGGAGCGGATTTCTCATTATAAGCCGATCCTGCTGATGAAGTCCGGCGGCACACAGGCTGGTGCACAGGCTGCCTCCTCGCATACCGGAAGTCTGGCAGGCAGCGAGACGGCGTATGAGTGTGTGTTCGAGCGAGCCGGGATAATCCGCTGCGATTCAATTAAAGAACAATTTGATTTTGCTCAGGTATTTGCCGACCAGCCGCTACCCGCAGGACCGAGAGTCGCCGTTATCACCAATGCCGGAGGGCCGGGAATTATGGCCGCCGACGCCATCGAAAGGGTAGGGCTTTCCTTTGCAAAACTCGCTGATGAAACGATTGAGACCCTGGCTTCCAGGCTGCCGCCGGCGGCGAACTTTAATAATCCCGTTGACGTGCTGGGAGATGCCCTTGCGGACCGGTATGAATTTGCGCTGGATGTGGTTCTCAGTGATGAAAATGTCGATATCGTCCTGGTGCTTCTAACCCCTCAGGCGATGACCGAGCCGGTGGCTACTGCTGAGACACTGGTCAAGCTCAGTGACGGTAAACACAACAAACCGATTCTTGCCTGTTTCCTCGGTGCCGGTAAGGTCAGTGATGGAGTGGAGATTTTACGGCGAGGGAAAATACCGCAGTATGATTCCCCTGAAAGTGCTGTTTCGACGATCAAGGCAATGGCGGACTATGTCAGGTGGCGCACAAGACCCAAGCGGGTCGTCAAACTCTTTCCGGTAAACCGTCGCAAGGTGGAAAACATCATCGAAAGACACCTGCGCCATGAAATTCGCGAGATCGGCGAGACCGAATCCAAGGAGATTCTCGAAGCCTATGGTTTCGTGACTCCGAAAGGATCCGTGGCCGCCACGGCCGAGCAGGCGGCCAATATTGCCCAGCAGTTGGGATTTCCCGTCGTGCTGAAGATCTGGTCGCCGGATATACTGCATAAGTCCGACGTCGGTGGAGTTCAGATTGGCCTGAACAGTGAAAAGGAAGTAAAGGATGCCTTCGACCTTATGATGTATCGAGTACCGAAGAAGCTGCCCGAGGCCGACATTCTCGGCGTGCTCGTGCAGGAAATGTGCAGCAGCGGAAAAGAAGTGATTCTCGGCATGAATCGCGACCCGCACTTTGGTCCGCTGATGATGTTCGGGATGGGAGGCATCATGGTGGAAGTCCTGAAGGACGTATCGTTTTACCTGGCGCCGCTGACGGCCGAAGAAGCAAAGCAAATGCTCGTGAACACAAAGACATATCAGATGCTGAGCGGGGTCCGCGGGCAGGAGGGAGTCGATATCGAGACGATTGCCGAGGGTTTGCAGAGGCTTTCGCAATTAGTGACGGAATTTCCCCAGATTCAGGAAATGGACATCAATCCGTATATTGTCGGACCGGCGGGTACTACCCCGATTGCCGTTGATGCAAGAATGAGTGTCAAACAGGTTTAGAAAGAATCCATTTTGTGCTCAGGGCCGGGAGAAGAAATTCTTCGTATCGAGCGAAGACGAGGCATCGCAAAATAGGAACTCAGGAAAGAGACGTAAGTATGAAAGAATTTGACTGGAGACAGAAGTACAAGGACAAAACAGGCACTGCGCCGGCTGCTATGAAGCTAATTAAGTCCGGCAACAGTATATTCATAGGGACCGGCTGTGGCCAGCCGCAGCATCTCGTGAACGCTTTGGTCGAGCATTCGAGCAAAATCTATGACGCTCACATCGTTCATCTTTTGACGATGGGTTCGGCTCCCTATGCGGATGAGAGATTCCGCGAGAAATTCAAGATGAACAGCTTTTTTATCGCCGACAACGTCCGGCATGCTTTGACAGAAGGGATCGGAGACTATACCCCGATCTTCCTGTCGGAGATACCCGATGAGTTTGAGTCCGGGCGGATTCCCGTCGATGTCGCTCTGATCAGCGTGACTCCGCCTGATGTGAACGGCCTGTGCAGTCTTGGCGTCTCGGTGGATATTGTTAAAGCCGCCGCTGGCAACGCCAGGTACGTCATTGCGCAGGTCAACAGCCGGATGCCTCGAACGTTCGGGGACAGTTTCATTCACGTAAATGCCATCGATATGCTGGTGCCGTACGACGAAGACATTATCGAGGCTGCGGAACAAAATCCGACTTCAACGTTGCGCCGCATCGGCCAGAACATAAGCAGGCTCGTGGAAGACGGCAGCACAATTGAGTGCGGGATAGGTCGGATTCCCCAGGCGCTGGCCGAATTCCTCAAAGGAAAAAAAGACCTCGGCATCCACACCGAAATGTTCAGCGACTGGATTATCGATCTGATTGAGTGCGGGGCTATCACCTGTGCCAAAAAGTCTCTCAACCGGGGCAAAGTTGTCGCCAGTTTCTGTATGGGCTCGAAGCGGCTCTACGATTTCGTCAACAACAATCCCTTCTTCGAATTCTACCCGACCGAGTATGTCAACGATCCTTACATTATCAGCCAGCATGAGAAAATGGTGGGAATTAACGTCGGGCTCGAGATTGATTTGACGGGCCAGGTATGTGCTGATTCGCTGGGCTATCAATTCTATAGCGGTATCGGCGGACAGGTCGATTTTATCCGCGGCTCGGCGCGCAGCAGGGGGGGCAAAGCGATTATTGCTATGCCTTCGACAGCAAAACAGGGAGAGGTTTCCAGGATTGTGGCGCATTTGACCGAAGGTGCCGGAGTGGTTACCACGCGGGGGGATGTCCATTATGTCGTGACCGAGTACGGTATCGCCTACCTGCACGGCAAGAGTATCAGAGAAAGGGTTATGGACCTGATCCATATAGCGCATCCGAAATTCAGAAAAGGACTCATCCAGGCGGCGAAAGCTCAGAATTATCTTTACGAAGACCAGATAGAGTTATCCTGGGAGCAGGTTGCGTATCCGGAAGAGCTGGAAAAATACGATACGTTGCGGGACGGCACGCAAATATTCTTCAGGCCGATTAAGCCCACCGATGAGCCGTCCCTGTCCGAGATGATGTACTCGCTGAGCGAGAAATCAGTCCAGACCCGCTATATGGCCCGTACGATGGCATTCCCTCATCGGGATATGCAGCGAGTAACCAATATCGACTATCGGCAGGATATTGCCATCGTGGCCGTGGTGCCCGGAGTTTCGGGAGAGGAAATCGTCGCCATCGCCCAGTATTTTCTCGATCCGAAGACCAGTGGCGCAGAAGTGGCTTTTCTGGTGCAGGATGAATGGCAGCGAAAGGGTATCGGCACCATCTTGCTGGACTACATTACTCAAATTGCCAAACAGCGAGGCGTAAAGCGGTTTTGGGCAAAGGTATTGCCGACGAACGATGCGATGCTTGCCATTTTTCATAACTCCGGCTACAAAATCAACCAGAAATTCGACGGCTATTCTTACGACATCACTTACGATTTGACAGAACAAAAATAATCAGGAGCAACCTTGACAACTAAGAACGCTGTTTTCATATACTCGTCTGAGTTTGAGAAGTATAGTTACCCGCCGGAACACCCCTTTAATACCGTCCGGGCCAAAAGAGTCCGAGAGATTGTACGCTCAATGGGATTGCTTTCAGGCCGCGGCAGGAGTGAGCTCGCACCGAAGCCCGCCGAGAGAATCGTGCTGAAGAAGTTTCACACGGCACGCTATCTGCACGCACTGAAGACCGCCGCCGCGGGACATTTGGATGCCGAGGCGCTTCAAATGGGTATCGGCAGCCAGGATTGCCCTGTTTTTAAGGGATTGTATGAGTATGCGGCCTTAGCTGTGGGAGGCACGCTGACCGCCGTGCAGATGATTCTATCGGGCCAGGCTGATATTGCATTCAATCCATCCGGGGGATATCATCATGCGGGACCCGAACTTGCGGCTGGCTTTTGCTATATCAACGACATGGCGCTAGCCTGTATCGTGCTGGCCGAGCAGAAAAAGCGGGTCCTGTATCTCGACGTGGATGTTCATCACGGCGACGGCGTTGCCAACGCGTTTTATGACCGTTCGGACGTGCTTACCATATCGCTTCACCAGAATCCCAAGACGCTCTTTCCCGGGACCGGATTCGAAGAAGAAATCGGAACGGGCGAGGGTAAAGGCTACTGCGTGAACGTTCCCCTTCCCGTGGGCACTTATGACCGGGCGTATATGAAGGCGTTTAAGGATATCGTTCTGCCGTTGGCGAAAACTTATAATCCGGATGTAATTGTGTTCGAATTAGGTGCCGATGCCCTGGCGGGCGATCCGCTGGCGAATTTGCGCCTGACGAATAACGCTTACGCCGATATAATCAATTACCTGATGAAATTCAATAAGCCTATTATCGCCACCGGCGGCGGGGGATACAACGTAGAGAACACAGTACGAGCCTGGGCCTTGGCCTGGAGTATCTTCTGCGGCGCCGATCACGGCGAGGATATGAGTCACGCCATGGGCGGTGTCTTTCTCGAAAGCACCGAATGGCAGGCCGGACTGCGAGACAGGGCGCTGGCAGTAACCGAGTCACAGCGTGAAACAGTTATGCCGGCATTAGAAGCCACAATAGAAAAAATCAAGAAAACTATTTTCCCAATCCACAATCTTTAGCACACAAAACAGAGAACTCAGAACGAAAAAATGCTGCTTTTTTATTGCTTTGCCTGAAAGATTAGCTTAAAATCAGTCTAACCATTGGTTTACGGGAAAAGTATGACGTCAAGAAAACATTAGAGAGTTTTACTGTTACGGTCAACAAGAATGAGTCAGAAAATCATCGACAATTGGCTTTCGTTAGCTGAATATGATTTAGCAACGGCACAAGATATGTCGAAGGCAAAGAGGTACCTGTATGTTGCTTTTATGTGTCAACAGGCTATCGAGAAGATATTAAAGGCCTGCTATGTTAAACAGCATAACTCAACGCCGCCATACACTCACAATCTTCTTAGACTCATCAAGGAGCTAAACTTCAAGGACGAAATGGATGATAAGATGATGGCGGCGATTGAAGAGTTAAATTCGTACTATATCGAGTCTCGGTACACAGAGGACATCGAGGAATTATCAAAGCTTCTAACAGAAGCCAAAGCCCTTTCCGTATTGAATTCAGCGAAGGAACTTTTCGAATGGATCAAGAACAATCTATAGTCCGTGAGAAGGTTCTGAGATTCTATCAGTCCGCTAAGCGGCTATTTCCGATAAAAAAGATGCTGTTATACGGTTCTCATGCCAAAGGCCTGGCTACCGAAAATAGTGACATTGATGTAGCTGTTGTTGTAGACCAGACGGATCATTCGAAACGTATTGAAATTACGGCCAAGCTCTTTCACGCTGCTTTTGATATTGACGCCGCAATTGAGCCGAAGTGCATCTTCTGGGACGAGTATATAAATCCTGAGAAAGCAAGCATCCTTTCTGAGATCATCAGCAAGTCTATTGAAATCGCATAAATCCGATTCGTGCTGCGTGCTGCGTGCTACGTGCTGAGTTCTCCATTAGGTGTTCCAGGGGCTGTGTCTTATTTTTTTACGCAGCACGCTGAACGCCGAACTCTGAACGAAAAAATGCCGCTTTTTTCTTGCTTTGCCTGACAGATTTGCTTAAAAAATTATTAGCGTTGTTTGCGGAAGAATTTGACGTCGAGAAGTTGTTGGCGAGTTTAACTGTTAATATCAATATTGGAGTCTTATCGAGAAAAGCATATAATAAATAATCAACGGAGTGTAACAATATGGCAGACGAACAGAATGCATCCAAAACAAGTGCAATGCAAGTAGTCACCAATATTCGCATTTACCAAGGAAAGCTTAAAGCCGAATATGCAGAAGTTACCTTCACAGGCGAACTATAAATCAAAAAGCTAAATGATGAGTATTTTAGCATGCAACAAGATGGCCGTGGACTGCGTTTTCGTTAGAATTAAATCCATTGCAAAAACAGCGGGCTAACAAACCGCTGCTCCGAACCGCTGGCACACCCGCGGCCCGAGAGTTCTGCAATAGCTTTGCAATGCCGGATGGCGGAACTGGCAGACGCGGGAGCTTGCCAGAATTCTCTTTATAGAGAGACTTCTACAAGCTCCTTCTCGAAAGAGATTGCGGGTTCAAATCCCACTCCGGCTACAATTTTATTTGTAGCAGAAATATATCTTGCTTCATCTTTCCAAGATAAAGCAAAAAGAGGCAGGTTGTAAATCGTAAATTAACACAATTAACACAAGGGAGCAGGCTTATCTTTTTGCGTTTAGGAGTGTGCGTCATAACTTTCGGCTCCCTTTTCCATCAGGCAATAAAAAAGGCACCCGGAATTATTGGGTGCCTTTGATACTTTTTTGTATTTAATACGGCTTTCTTACGCGGATTTAGGGGGTTTGACGCACGCGGTTACCGCGGCGGCGACTAAGCATAGGACGCCGCAAATGAGGAAGGCCTTTGGGAAATCGCCCATGTCTCCGAGCCGACCGCCGAGGATCGGGCCGCCAATGCCGCCCACGCCGTAGGCTAAGAAGACGAACGGATAGAGCTGGGCAATGTTTTTGGCCCCGAAGGTGTCTGCCGTGATGGTTGGGAACAGGGCAAAGTTGCCACCGAAGTTAAAACCGATGAGCGTCGCACCAAGATACAGCAGACCCGGCGTTCCGGCCATCTTGGTGAAAGCAATCACGAAGATTCCCTGCGTGGCACACATGATGATGACCGACAGCTTCCGCCCCAGTTTGTCGGACATAGTGCCCCAGGCAATCCGCCCGAAACCGTTGGCCAGGGAGAAGAACACGGCCATGGCCGTACCTGCGATGGCGCTGGCTTGTTCCGGCGTTTGGCCGGCAGCCTGCAGTGCCTCCTTGGGAAAGAGCTTCATCAGACCGATGGTCATTAAACCGGCACCGGCGCTGAACACAAATGTCAGGAAGATCATGAAAAACTGCGGCGTCTTCAGCATCTGGCCGGCAAAGAAGTTCGTACCTTCGGCGACCTGCCCCGCCTTGGGCGGCGGTGCGGTCCAACCCGCCGGCTTCCACCCTTCGGGAGGATACACCATCCAGATGCCGCCGACGGAAACCAGGATGCCGAAGAGGATACCATAGATGGTGAAGGTCTGACTCAGGCCATAGTTTGCGATGAACCCGCCCCAGGCGCCGCCGAGCTTGACCCAGAGCATGGCCCCGAATCCAAAGCCAGCCACGGCAAGGCCCGTGATGAGTCCCTTTTTATCCGGGAACCATCGCATTCCCACGGCAATCGGCACCACATAACCCAGGCCGATACCACCACCGCCAATCAGGCCGATGAAGATGACCAGCTTAGTGACATCCGTGCCGCCAGCTAATCCGCCCAGCAGATAGCCAAGTCCGAGGACAACGCCGCCGAGGATGGCGAGCTTGCGAGGGCCAAGTTTGGGCATCAAGAAAGCGCCCGCCAATACCATGACGACGGCAAAGGACACCAGTCCTGCTGAAAAAACATATTGCGTTTGCTGGCTGGTCCATCCGCTCTCCTTCAGCGAGGGTGTAAAGACGGACCATGCGTAAATCGCCCCAAGGCATAATTGGATCAGGATTCCACCAATCACCACCAGCCACCGATTCATTACCTTTTGTCCGGCCATAATCTTCCTTTCAATAAAATGGGCCGGATGCGCAAGATTGTGCGCACCCGGCTCTCAGTTCTTTTAGAAGAGGCTTTTACTCGCCTCGGCCTTTAATCAGGGCCTCGACCACGTGCGGGTCTGCGAGCGTGGTAATATCACCGAGATTGTCCGTATTCTTCTCGGCGATTTTACGCAGGATTCGTCGCATAATCTTGCCGGAGCGGGTCTTCGGAAGTGCCGGTGCGAACTGAATCGCTTCCGGCGCTGCGATAGGACCAATCTCCTTTCGCACGTGCAGAATGAGTTCTTTCTTCAACTCATCACTTTCCTCGATATTGCCGACAAGCGTAACGAAGGCATACAGGCCCTGTCCCTTAATTTCATGGGGGATGGGTGTAACCGCCGCTTCGGCGACTTTCTCGTGGCTGACGAGGGCGCTTTCAACCTCAGCAGTGCCAATTCGGTGGCCGGATACATTAACAACGTCGTCGATTCTGCCCATTAACCAGAAATCACCGTCCTGATCAACCCGGCAGCCGTCGCCGGCGAAGTAGATGTTGTCATACATAGTGAAATATGTATCGATAAACCTGTCGTGGTCGCCCCACATTGTGCGCATCATCCCGGGCCACGGTTTACGGATACACAGCTTGCCGCCTTCGTTTGCATCGCATTCGCTGCCGTCGTCGCGTAAAACGACCGGGTCGACGCCAAAGAAAGGCCGGCTTGCACTTCCCGGTTTAAGGGTATGGGCGCCCGGCATGGGGGTAATCATGAATCCGCCGGTCTCTGTCTGCCACCATGTATCGACGATGGGGCATTTATTTCGGCCGATTTTTTCGTAATACCACATCCATGCTTCCGGATTGATGGGCTCGCCTACCGTTCCGAGAATTCTCATCGTGTCCAGCTTATATTTGGCGGGCCATTCGTCGCCGAGACGCATCAGTGCGCGAATTGCTGTGGGTGCCGTGTAGAAAACGGCCACGCCGAATTTATCGCAAATGTGCCAGAAGCGACCGGCGTCCGGGTAAGTGGGAACTCCTTCGAACATCAGAGATGTGTTGCCGTTCGCCAGCGGGCCATAGACAATATAGCTGTGTCCCGTAACCCAGCCGATATCGGCGGTGCACCAGTAGATATCGTCTTCATGAATGTTGAAGACGATTTTGTGAGTCAGCGTGATGTGCATCAAATATCCAGCCGTTGTGTGGACGACGCCCTTGGGTTTGCCTGTCGAGCCGGAGGTGTAAAGGATGAATAGCGGGTCCTCGGCATTCATCGGTACGGCCTGGCATTCTTCGGATGCGCCGGCCATCTCGTCATGATACCATAAGTCCCTGCCGTCTTTCATATGACATGGCTCATTATTCACTTTTACGACGATCACGTTTTCGATTGTCGGTGTTTTCTCCAATGCAACGTCGGAAATATCCTTTAGTTTGATGTGTTTTCCGGCTCGCAGCGAAACATTGGATGTAATAAGCATCTTGCAGTCGGAGTCGTTTACGCGGCCCTCGATGGCGTCCGAGCTGAATCCGCCGAAGATGATCGAATGAATCGCGCCGATGCGGGCACATGCCAGCATAACAATCGGAAGTTCCGGGACCATTGGCATATAAATCGCCACACGGTCTCCTTTTGTTATACCCTTTGACTTCAGGACGTTGGCAAACTTACAGACTTCCTTGTGAAGCTGTTCGTAGGTGTATTTCTTAACAGCGTCTTCGGCCTCACCCTGCCACAACAGTGCGGTTTTCTTTGCGGTCGGCGTTCCGAGATGGCGATCCAAGCAATTGTATGAGACGTTCAGTTGACCGTCTTCAAACCATGTGTGCTCAATTTTACGGCCCTTCGTATCCCACGTGTACTCCAGAGCCTTTGTTGGTTCCTTGTCCCAGTGGAGGCTCTTTGCCTGCTCAAGCCAAAAGTTGTCGGAGTCGTTGATCGACCTTTCCCACATCTGTTGGAATTGCTCCATGCTGTTGACATAAGCATTGGCTTTAATCTGCTCCGGTGGCGGAAATGTCCGTCCCTCGCTCATCAGAGAGTCAATTGCTTTTTTTTGTCCCATGGATTCTCCTTTAAGTAATTTAACATTATTGTGTGTTAATTGCTTTTTTGTGCTCTTTAGCGCATTATTTATACAGTATTTTCTATGTTATATGCTTGATTTTGATAGATATCCTCACTATTCTCTTGGTATAGACAGGATTTACGGTAGGAATCTACCTGAATTCTCTTAACATGTCAACTTGAAAAAAGCTCCTTTTCAGAATTTGTAAATCAGGGCCGCTTGTAACCGCAGGCTATCGGCATCCCCGGGTCCGCGGTACTCGGTTTGCCAGTTCGAAAGCTCTACGGCCCATTCAGTGTTCTTATTGAGCGTATAGTACATATTGCCGAATACGGACCGGTTCATCGTCCGGTCGCCATTATTGACATTTCTGCGTTGTACGTAGTCGAATCCCCCGCCGACGTTAAACCGCATTTTATCCCAGGGTCCGAGGCTCGCTGCGATCCAGCCGCCTTTGCTGCCGATCTCTTCGTAATGGTTCAATTCACCTATATCGGTAATTACGCCCTGGCCGATTCCGCCGAGGTAGGCGTCCAGGTTTTCTCCCGTGAATAGTTCGCCTTTGATAGACAGCCAGTTTCTAACCGGCTGGGTTACATCCAGGTTGATCGACCACGTCTGAAAGTCTCTTTCACCGGGGTCGGTGTCGTACTCTTCCTCTCCCAGGTGCCCCGACAGGCCCACTACAGTCGGTCCGGGCCCGTACAAGGGCATTGTCATGCTCGCCCTTGCCTGAATAGTAGGTAGGCCGGAGTCCTCGCCCGAATCGGTTTCGGTAACCGAGGGTCTGCCGATAGTCCTGGTGAGCGCGCCCTCGATCTTCAAATCGGTCTGTTCGTCCATCTCGTATTCTTTTGTCAGACGAATCTGCGGGCGCCGATAGCCGATGTTACCCGTCCACCAGCCGACGCTGTAGTTTAGTGTGGACGGAAACAGCGGGCTGATAACATCCGATGTCTGGCCGGCGATAATATTGAACCGGCAATCGGGCCAGTCCAGCTTCATATAAGCGTGCCGCATCATCAGATACGCTTTGTTCTCGCTGCCGCCGCCGTAGAAGTCCACTTCGGCCCGACCGCTTGTTTTCATTGTGCCGTTGTCAGGCCCGTTGATTTTCACGCCGAACCGGCTCTCGTTGGCCGTCATATTGAACTGGCCGTCATTGTCATGTTCGTCTTCCCGTTCGACCCATTGGGCATAATTGCCGTTATTGATCCGTGATGAGTCGTATGCGGCGTCGATTTTCAGGTACCCGTAAATTTGGATGTCCAGGCTCGACCACACCATCTTCGGCATTTGTGTGTCGGTTGAGTTGTCCTGTGGAATAATGGCTCTCTTGAGTTCTTCCAGATCATTGTCAAGTTTCTGGACTTTCTGCCGTAGTTCGATATTCTCCTTTGCCAAATCCTCACTTTCTGCGGCAAAGCAGGTCGTCCCGAGAGCCGTCAACAAGATCAGGCTCAACAAAACTTTTACTTTTCTCATGGTACATTCCTTTCACTTCTGACTTCCCTGAAAATTGTTTTGCCAATACTGTAAACAGTTGCGATGTTCTGCAAACCGGCAGCAATGACTGGCACATTTTTATTTATAGTCTTTATTCTTATGAATTCTGAGTTAGTTTATAAAGTATTTTTTCCAACAGAGGCCAATATTATACGAAAGGTGTAAACAAGGTCAATAATAATCCCGCAGGATTCCGGCGGGCATCTTAGAAACTGCGGTGCGATAATATCAGGCCCGATCAGGTGCCGGCGTCGATTCCTGCGGCCAGCCTGGCGGATTCGACGGTGTTGTAGAGCAGCATTGTTATTGTCATAGGGCCTACGCCGCCGGGTACGGGGCTGATCAGCGAGGCCTTTTCCTTAACCGCTTCGAAATCCACGTCGCCGACGAGACGGTAACCTCTTTTTTTGGTAGGATCATCGATTCGGTTGACTCCGACGTCGATGACCACTGCGCCTTCCTTGACCATCTCTGCGGTAATGGTATTGGGCCGGCCGGCGGCCGCGATAACAATATCCGCTCGTTTTGTATGAGAGCTAAGGTCTTTTGTGCGGGTGTGGCAAACAGTCACAGTGGCGTTTGCGTTGGGCTTTTTCTGGATGAGCATGTTTGCCAGCGGCTTTCCGACCAGGTTGCTTCGTCCGACGATGACGACTTCGGCGCCCTCAATAGTTACGCCGCTGCGAACCAATAGTTGAATGATGCCATGTGGCGTGCAGGGCAGAAGCGCCTTTTCGCCCACGACCATCTTGCCGACGTTGGTCGGGTGAAATCCATCAACGTCTTTAGCCGGATCGATTGCCAGCAGGACCTGCGACTCATCAAGACCTTCGGGCAGTGGCAGTTGCACAAGGATGCCGTTGATTTTCGGATCCTTGTTCATTTTATCGACGAAAGCCATCAGTTCATCTTGGGAAGTTTCAGCCCCAAAATGGTTGTCGTCGGAGTAAATCCCCATATCCGCACAGGCTCGCTCTTTGGCAAGGACGTATGACTGTGAAGCGGGATCTCTACCCACCAGGATAACGCCGAGTCCCGGGACAATATTCTGCTGTTTCAATCCGGCGACCTCGGCTTTGAGTTCTGATCGCATGTCCGCGGCGATTTGTTTTCCATTGATAATTTGTGCCGTCATAGGTTACTCCCTAAAAACCGAACAGGAATTTAGTCTCGGTTGTACCAAAAAACCGAATCTTTATATTTTAGAACAGGCCCTGCACTTTTCCCGTATTGACGTCGACGTCGATACGGCGGAAAGCCGGGTTGGATGCGGTGCCCGGCATCAGCTTAATTGCCCCGGCTACCGGTACGATAAAACCTGCACCTTTATATACGAGAACGTCGCTGATTGGAAGCTCCCAGCCGGTCGGCCGGCCCTTGAGGTCCGGATCGTGCGACAAGCTGAGGTGCGTCTTGACCATGCAGGTTCCCAAAGTTTCGGCGGCAGGGTCCGCCTCCAGGGCACGGACTTTTCCAAGGGCCTTGTCTGTATATGTTACGCCGCTTGCCCCGTACACTTCCCTGGCGATTAGCTCGATTCGCTTTTCAAGCGGAGTATCTAAATCGTATAGAAACTTGAAACTATTTTCCCGGTTGCAGGCCTGAATAACCATTTCGGCTAACTCAATAGCCCCCTCGCCGCCCAAGAGCCAGTGCTTCGAGACTGCCGCCAAAGCGCCGTTTTGTTCGGCGGTTTTTCGTACAAGCTCCGTTTCAGCATCGGTGTCGGTTTGAAAGTGGTTTATGCAGACGACGGGCTGAACTCCGCTTTTCTTAACCGTTTCGATATGGGCTATAAGATTCTCGCATCCTTTTTCGAGAAGCTCGAGGTTTTCAGTGGTATATTCCTGGCTCAAGGGTATTCCGGGCTTGACTACGGGCCCGCCGCCGTGCATTTTCAGGGCGCGGATGGTTGCGACGATTACTACGGCGTCGGGTTTAAGACCCGATATGCGGCACTTCAAATTCCAGAATTTCTCAAAACCTATATCGGCGCCGAAGCCGCTCTCGGTTACGTGGTATTCGCCTAATTTCGTTCCGATCATATCGGCAATGACCGAGCTTTGGCCGATTGCGATATTCGCAAACGGACCCGCGTGGACGAATACCGGCTGGCCTTCGATAGTTTGCAGCAATGTCGGGTGAATCGCTTCGGCCACCCAGGCAGTCATCGCACCGTCAACCTCGAGGTCGGCTGTTGTGACTTGGTTACCCTTCTTGTCGTAGGCCAGGACGATTTTAGCTATACGCTGACGCATATCTTTGAGATCCTTGGCGACTGAAAGTATGGCCATGACCTCGCTTGAGGCGGCAATCTGGAAGCCTGAGTCCATTTCGAAGCCGTCCATTTTCCCGCCCCGGCCGATCCTCATATTGCGAAGACTCTGAGCGCAGAAGTCCATCGCCCATTTGAAGTAAATCCGTTCCGGATCGATATCTATCCGCGTCAGGTTACTTTTTGCCAGCCTGGCGTCATCGTAGTTTCTCTCGTGCTGCATACGCGAGGTCAGGGCGACCATAGCGAGGTTATGAGCGTTCGTGATATGGTCGATATCGCCTGTAAGGCGAATTGACAGGGGGGTCAGAGGAATACATTGTGCCAGACCACCCCCGGCGGCGGAGCCTTTGATATTGAAAGTGGGACCGCTGCTCGGCTGGCGAATCGCCCCGATCGCACGCTTATCCAGCTTGCCAAGACCCTCAAGCAGGCCCATGGTAGTGGTGGTCTTTCCTTCGCCCAGCGGTGTCGGCGTTATGGCGGTTACATCGATGTATTTTGCCCTCGGGCAGTCCGCCAGCCGGGCAAGGGCCTTCTGATAGTCAACTTTGACCAGTGAGCGATCCCTCGGGATCAGTTCATCTTTCTGAAGGCCCATCTCCTCGGCAAGCCAACGAATGGGTTTCATAGTCTGTTCGGCGGCTTCTGCAATCTGCCAGTGTGTCATTCTTGTCGGATCGAGTTTCATCTATAAAACCTGTTTTTCATGTCCTAAAAACAAGGCGAGCCGGGACTCGGAAAGGCGTGTCGTCCATGCTCACCATTCGGCACCTTCAATGGTGCTCATAATGGGCTGTTATTCTACAAAAAACACTTAACTATGCAAGAATAGAACTTTTTTTATTTCTAATCGGCAGACGATTAACTGCAAATACGATATATACGGCCGCCGCAGTGAAAAGAAGGTAGATGAACACAGCACTCGGTACCCCTTGACGGCGGCCATGTGATCGCCGGATACGACGGCAATCACCAGGATGGCTAAGGCTATAACAGCCTGCTTCGCAAATACATTTACCGTCAGAACAGAATTGGATGTGTTCCTATTATCCAGACCTTTTGTTATGTGACCTTGTTATTCTCAACAGGAAGTATAAACTTTTTGCAGGCCCGAATGTGTAGTATGGCTGTTTTGTGTGTCGTTGTATTTCATTCTTTTTAATTTATATTTTCGATTTAATGACTTTTCTATACAACGAGATCATCACATTACTTGCTACATAGGTTGATACTGTCAAAATAAGATACTTTAACAACGAGGGCATGGCAGAGTTGAGCAGGGTCAATGCGATTGTCCCTATCACGATCACATGGATGATGTAAACGTAGTAAGAGTTCCGGTTCAGTTCATTCCAGATTCTTCCGGGCTTATCCAAATACCGCCGGAAGGTTTCAAGCATCACGTACACAAGGCAGAGCAATGAAAGCTGGTAGCTGAACCACAGGATCAGTCTGTCGATGATCTGTGAAACGATATGGTTACCTGGCTTGAACCAGGGATAGAGCAGGAAAAAGATGTAAACAGTGATTGGGATCCAGGCAACCGAGTTGGCGATATGGAAAAGTATCTTGCTTTCAGGCTTTGCGTCAAATGCCTTCAGCTTATAGCATAGAGCCCCCAACAGGAAAACCATAAAGTATATCAATAACCTTTCATTTTGAAAATCGAGCAATCCGATTTTTGTCCAACCCCGAAGGCCGAAAATATCCATGCCAAAGCTGTAAAAAAAACCAATTAGAAAGGTACTAAAAACAGCGCCCTTTAGTGAAATGTTCGGAAATATGAACTGAACTTTCGAAAAAAGCAGATAGAGGATGTCGAACAAAAACAGCACCGGTAGAAACCACAGCCAATTTTGGCTCCATATTCCGTTGCTCCAGTGAAAGTAGGTAGTCCAGTTTTCCTGAGGTAAATTTCGAGAGTATAAAAATATAATTTTGTAGAGTGGGATTAATGTCAAAACGGCGATAATCCAGGGAACTATAAGTCTTTTAAATTTAGATTTTAGAAATGTCCACCCTTGCTTGTTTTTCAGAGACAAAGGCACAAAAAATCCTGAAACAAAAAATATGATCGGCATCATAAAAATATCTAAAATTATAAATAGGAGACCGGACAAATTGTTGGTCGAAGGATCGTCAACAATCCAGAAAGAAGCCCAGGTGCCGCTGCTTTCATAAACGCCGCCGGCATGACATAAAACCACTAAAAAATCATAAACGTTCTTAGATTGTCTAAAAAGTAAATCCTGTTTCCTTTGACGACAACTTGTGCTTTTTCATTTGTAAACATAATCAATCTCCAAATTGGGTATCATTCACTACTTCCTGAAAGAAACACGCCCGGAGGTTACAGAAAAATTTATACGTTTCGATGATTTGTACAAAAAGGCTTGTGTGAGGTTTAGGGCGTCGAGTAGCTGAATACCTACGGTTTCGATGAACGGCAATTTATTGTCGCACTACCCAGGTGCTCGCCAGCCGGTCGTGCAGGCCGCGGTTGGGGACAATTACGGCATAGACTGCTGTGCCGATCCAGAGAGCAAGCACTACAAGGGCCAGGATGAAAGCTGCGGTATGTTCGCCCCCGTTGATCAACAGAGCCGGCAGCAGCATTGGAACCAACAGTGGAAGCCAGACGATCGCCCATCGCCGCAGCAGTGTTACCCTGTTGGCGCGCTGACCTTTGGCGTCGATCACAGCCAATCTAAAAATGGAGTGACTTGCTGTAATATGGAACAACGGAAGTTCCAGCAGTTGAATCAGAGCTATGGTCCCTAATACCACCAGAGGAGAAATGATGACGATCTCGCCCAGATAGTCATTCCACTGCTTATCATGATAGCGTCCGACAAAGACTGCGATCCAAACATAGGCGGGCAGCATGAAGATCGAGCCGGCTCGAATCCCCTTGCTAACCTCGGCGGATTTGTCCAGGAGTCCGCGCAGGATACCGGTTAGGAAACTGAGTTTTTCGAATTTCCCATCGGCAAGATTCTTCAGCACTGCCCTGGCATGAAGGGGCAGGCTGGTCGATTCGGCGCAAGCGGCGACGGCGTTCAGGAAACGCTGCTGGCCGGCGAGGTCTCCAACTTCAATGGATTCGGCGCGGGTTTTGACGCCGGGCCAGGGTTCGTCGAGCAGGACGGCATGACCTTGTGCGGCGATCCAGACATGATCGAGACTCAGCTCGGCGGGCAGGGTTTTATCTCCTGTCGCATCCCAAAGTTCCGACGCCAGGTCGGCGAGCCAGTGGCGCAGAGTTGACCAGGGCACACGTTTGGCGCCTTCGAGAAGACTGCAAAACGGCATCCCTTCAGTCGCCTCAAAGGCATCCCAGGTGGCTCCGTCTGTCTGCACCTTTTGCAGCCAGCGTAAACGGCCGTGCCGGGCAAGATTTCGTCGAGCAGGGGAAAGTTCCGATGAATCTCGCCGCAGCAACCAGACCCGGCGGCGCAGTATGGGATCGGTGGCGACGATCCATTTTCCCCGAATTATCTCTTTAATGATCCGGTAAGGCCCAACCGAATTGGCGCCCTCGACGGGAATCTCCGGAGTAGTTTCAGGTTCGACAGAAGGTCGCACGGTGCCCTTAGGCTTGACCACCACCCTTGTTCCGCTGGCGAGGTCCCAAACGGTGGCAAAACCATTTTCGCGGCGGGCTCTCAATATCAACAAAACCGGAATCCAACCGCAGATGTTGGCGGCGAGTACAAACCACACGATCTGTAGCCCGGTCCAGTCGGTATCGGTGATCGATGCCATCATGAGGGGCATTCGGACGCCTTCAACACAGCAGATGGGAATGAGGATTCGGATCAGCGCCCGCACGATTCCGGGTGGTCGGCCGTTCGTGCGGACTACGCGCAACCCCTTGATCTGCTTGCCCAACCCGGCGCCCCAGAAGCCCTCAACGATACTGAAGTAGAGGAAACCGAAGCAGAACAGCGCAATGTAGTATCTCGCCGAATACAGGGTGCGTTCGGCAAGAGGCCGTACAATCAATTTATCGGCGCCGATAAAGAACATGATAGCCACATAAGGAATCAAAAAGGCGATCAAATAATCGATCCAGCCGACTGACACACGGACTTTTATCGACGCAGGCTCCGGTTCTCTGGAACTGAAAGGCAGTAGTGCATTACGCAGCGCGGTGTAGTCGGCGTAGCGCCCGTTTGGTTCTTTGGCCAGGCAGCGGGCTACCACCCGCTCAAGGCCAGGCGGTACGTCTTGGCGCAGATCTGTCAGCGGTTTCGGTTTTTTGTTCACGGCGTTGGCGACGACCTGCACCGCGTTGTCTCCCTCGAAGGGCGCCCGGTCGGTGAGCAGGGTGAAAAGCGTTGCCCCGACCGAGTAAATATCGGCTCGCACATCCAGTGTATCGCCGCGCAACTGTTCCGGGGACGCATAGGCCGGGGTGCCCATAATCTTACCGTGGGCCGTGACGAAGGTATCGTTATTGGCGAGGGTGGAGACCGAAAGACCGAAGTCGCCCACCTTCACCGAACCGTCGGGTGAGACGAAGCAGTTGGAAGGCTTGATGTCGCGGTGCAGCACCCCGGCTGCGAAGGCGGCTTCGAGGCCGGAGATGACGTCGAGGACTGCATCGACCGCCTCGGTCACGGCAAGGGGGCCGCATTGCTTGAGTTTGTCCTTGAGAGTACCGGCCCCGGCGATCTCCATCGTGATCACGGGCAGACCCTCGATCTCCTCACTGCCAAAAATGTAGAGGTTGTTCGGATGGTTGACGCCCGCGGCCAGGCGCCCTTCGCGGAGAAAGCGCTGCCGCATATCAGGCGAATCGAGTTGCTGGCCCAGCATTTTCAGAGCGACGCGGCGCCCGGAGGCGAGTTGTTCGGCTTCGTAAACCGTGCCCATACCGCCGCGCCCGAGCAATCCAAACAGCCGGTAGCCGCCGAATTCACAGGGCAGTTCCGATGGCCCGAAAAGCGACATTGATTCACACGCTGCAATCGAGACGGTCTCAGCTACGCCGCCGGCAGGCTCTATTGCGCCCGACATGAGGCAGGCGGGGCAGAGCTTTTCCGTTGATTCGCGCCGAATCACCGCTCCACAGCGTTTGCATTTATCCTTTTCGGAAGAGTCCATGGATCAATCTCCAAATTAGCCTTTGTTTCATTCACATCTTCCTGAAAGAAACACGACGGGAGGTTACAGAAAAAATTTACCGCCTCCGCAGAACCTCAACCAGATAGCGCATTTCATAGTTGAGGTCCGCTTCATTGCTGACCGTCTCGGCGATGGCAGCCCGCAGTAGAATGCGGTAACGCTGCCGCAACCGGTACACGGCAACCTTGACCGCGCCGGCGCTCATGTTTAGGCGTTCCGCGATTTGGTCCCGTGGCAACTCGTCTTCCCCGGTCAGGCTGCCCTTTAGCGCATCAAACTGTTCGCTCTTGCCGGCTTTTGCCATTTCGTTGCGCAGGGCTTGTAGTGCCCCGGCAATGGTCTGAAGCGCCCATTCGCGATCGAAGATGTGTTCGGGATTATCCGTCTGCTCCGATGCTCGGGCGTATCGGGCCTCCGGATCGAGCGCATCGAATTCGATGAATCGCACCTTGCCGCCGCGCTTCTGTGTTTGGGCCCGATGCCATTCATTGGCGAGAAAATGTTTCATCGCGCCCAGCAGGTAAGAGCGAAACCGACCCCGCTCGCGATCCGCCGAGGCAAATCCGTCCGTTTCGATGAACCGTGCAAAAAAGGCTTGCGTAAGGTCCTGGGCGTCGGCCGCAGAATAGCCCCGGCTGCGCACGAAGGCGTATAGGGGATACCAATAAGCCCGGCAAAGTTCCTCGAGCGCCTCTCGGGCGCGGGTCTGACTTGCCTCGTTGGGCCTGGCCGCGCCCACCAGGCTCCAGTGCGTGGTGGCAAATTCACGGGGACCGGGCGGATCTTTCATAAGCTTACTCTAACCTGACAATTCCCTATGACTGATAAACTTATAGGCATTTTGATTTTAACTACTCAAACTGACCGATTTTATGCCGCGAGGAGTTTTTCCAGGCGGCGGATAACAGGTTTTTCATGACTATGCTTGATAACATCTTGAACGTTCTCCTGCCAGACTATCCGACGCATTCTGTC
>Ga0180434_10001599_pt1 | contig 31907 bp, 23 predicted proteins | sample SS_ome_7_FD_132453 | JGI IMG/M metagenome (GOLD analysis project Ga0180434, IMG submission 132453) | Hypersaline lake sediment archaeal communities from the Salton Sea, California, USA - SS_1_D_2 metaG | ecosystem: Environmental > Aquatic > Non-marine Saline and Alkaline > Hypersaline >... | reverse complement strand
TGGGGGAGTGACAACCCATGAGAAACCCGACCAAGCTCGTAACGGCCTGTGTTTCTGTTTCCCTGATGATCGTCGGCTGGGCCGTTGCGCAGGACGATCCCACGGTCGAGATCATCCGGAGCAAGGTCGAGCAACTCGAGGCCACCGGGGAGTTGATGGTCCGGGGGCAGAAGGTAGCATCCCGCACGGTCCTGCCGGACATCTATGAGGGGAACGGCTTCCGGCCGGCCTGGACCGATCCGCAGAACGTAGAGGATCTGCTGCATGCCGTCACCGGGATCAAGGAGGATGGACTCGACCCTGCGGACTACCACCTGGGAGCACTTCGAGAGCTGCTTGCGGAGGAGAGGGCAGGGGAGAGCCCTGATCCCGTCTTGTCGGCCGATCTGGACCTGTTGCTCACCGACAGCCTCGTCCGGCTGGGATACCACCTCAATTTCGGCAAGGTCGACCCCGAGGGCCTGGATCCCCACTGGAATCTCGCCCGGGAGATCAACGACCGGGATCCCGCGGTCGTGATCCAGGGGCTGCTCGATTCCGGCTCCCTTGCAGGCAGGCTCGAAGAGCTTCGGAACCCGCACGCGGTCTTTGAGGGGTTGAAATCCGCACTCGCAAGGTACAGGGCCATCGAGGCGGCCGGGGGATGGAAGCCCCTGCCTCCCGGGCCGAACCTCGAGAGAGGCATGAGGGATGCGCGTGTGCCTCTGTTGCGTGAGCGCTTGTCCATGACCGGAGACCTGGAGGGGGGTGCGTCGGATTCGACCCGATTCGACCGGGAACTGGAAGAAGCGGTCGCCCGCTTCCAGGAGCGACACCGATTGACCGCCGATGGGGTCGTGGGCCCCGGCACACTGGAGGCTGCGAATGTGACGGTGGAAGCCCGAATCGATCAGATCCGGGTGAATCTCGAGCGCGCCCGGTGGGTCTTCCATGCCGTGCAAGGGAAGTTCGTGCTCGTCGACATCGCGGGCTTCGAGGTGGGGTTTCGCGAGGAGGGCGGGTTGCTCTGGACCTGCCGGGCACAGGTCGGAAAGCCGTATCGCAAGACCCCGGTCTTCCGATCCGACATCAAGTACCTGGTCTTCTGCCCCACCTGGACCATCCCTCCGGGGATCCTGGAGAAAGACACCCTGCCTGCCGTCAAGAAGGATCCGGATTATCTGACGGAGCGAAACATCAACGCCATCGATCGTAATGGCAATGTAGTGGATCAGGCAACCATCGACTGGTCAAAGTACTCCGCCCGAAACCTCCCTTACACGCTTCGGCAAGAGCCGGGGCCTGACAACGCCCTGGGCCAGATCAAGTTCATCTTTCCCAACCCGCACCTTGTCTACCTGCACGACACGCCGAGCAAGTCGCTCTTCGACCGCGCCGATCGCGCCTTCAGCTCGGGCTGCATTCGGGTCGAGAAGCCCTTCGAACTGGCAGAGTTGTTGTTGAAGGACCCGGAGACGTGGAACCGGGAAGAGATCGAGAAGGCGATCGAATCCGGAAAGACACGCACGGTCTTCCTGCCCAAGCCGGTGCCGGTACTTCTCTTCTACTGGACGGTCGAGATAGGCCCCGACGGCGAAGTGCACTTCAAGAAGGATCTCTACGGGCGCGATGAGGCCGTTCTGGAGGGACTGAACGGGGAGTTCAAGTTCAGGACGCGTCCGGCCGCGGGCCGGCCCACACTCTGACGAATGCGGAAATCGGAATGGGGAGTGCGGAATAATCGGCTGACCCCGCAACCGCCCCCCAGCGTTGCCGACCTGTTTGCCGGGGAGCGGGTGTGGGGACGTAGGGTGACCCCTATCTTACCAGGGGTATGCTGGCGGACAGCTCGGAGTCGATGATCAGATCGAGCTTGTTCTCGATCTGGAAGTATCGAAGCACCTTCTTCTCAGGGAGCACCTTCCTGAATTTCTTGGCATACTTGTCTTGAAGCTTGATCGTGGCCTTCTTGATCGACATCCACTCCTGGTGCAGTTCTTTTGCCTTCTGGTTTGTCATACTCTCGTAGACGTAGTGCTTGGCGAAATCGCTGATCAGGGCCACGTCGCGGTCACCCAGCTTCTTCATTTCCCCCCAGTATTCGTCATACACCGGCCAGAACGCCTTGCCCTCATAATCGGTCAACCCCATGTTCAGGGCGACAATGGCCTTCCTCTTTATCTGGATGACCTCCCGTGTCAGGTTGAGCTCTTCCGTGACCTTCCGGGCGACTTGCTCGGAATGGGCCTGCGCGGAAACCGCTGACGGGGCGCTCACGAGGAGGCCAAGGACGAAGGCAACGGCCAAAGCAGTCGAAATTCCCTTCTTGCTCTTCATCATCTTTGTGTTCTCCTTTCTGTTCGGGTTGTCTTCACGCTTCTCTACGCAACACCGCAGTCTCGTTTCTGGGTCTGATGCCGAAAACCCTCGATTTGGTTCATTCCGCAACGGCGGGGAACGGCAGGGTCAAACCTGCACGGGCTGTTGCCCAAACAGGATCCTGTCGAAACCGGGGGACAGAAACCGGGGGACAGGCACCGATCTCTGCTATCTCGGGTGGTTGTCTGAAGGAGATTGGTGCCTGTCCCCGAACAACAGCCTGCGTAGGTTTGACCCCGAGGGGCTGGGAGGCGAGGCACTGCTAGAAGAACTGCTGGAACATGATACGGATCCGATGATCCTGCTGATTCTGCACGCTCGGGCCGCCCGGGTCGGCCGCCTCGAGGCCGCGGGCCAGGAGGCTGTAATCGGCCGCGATCTTCTGGTTGTTGCCGTGGAAGTAGAAATTCGCGCCCACCGTGTATTGCTGAAGGTTCTTCTCCACGGCCGCGCCGTTACAGGTCTCGACGAGCCCGAGACCTGTCCGCAGGGAGGCGTCCGTGTCGTTGGCGTGGAGTCTTTCGATGTAGGCCCATTTGAAGGTCACCTCGAACTTCTCGGGGAGGACGAAGTATCCCAGATTGATCCGGCCGCCCAGCCGGTCGTAGTCGTTGCTGCTGTCCGGCGTGTCTCCCTGCTGGTCGAAGTTCTCGGTGGCGAATTCCAGGTCCGCGGAGAACCCCCGGTAGCGGAAAAGGGCTGCCAGGTTGAATCCGTAGTCCTGTATGTCGTACTTGTCCTCCACGTATGCCTCTGTTCCGGTGTCGTACCGCAGGTCCGCCTGGTCCTTGTAATAATTTGTAGAAAAGAGAAGAGCGGCCTTGAGCCTCTGGCTCGTGGTCAGGTCCCCCTGCACGGTCAGGCTCGTCTTCCCGAACGGGGAATAGGCCAGCCGCAGCGAGTAGAGCATGTCGTCCGTATCGTTGGTGAAGCCCTGGGTGTCCCGCCCGTTGAAGACGCCGGCCCAGTACTGGAACAGGGGCACACCGCGGAAACCGGGCACGGGCACGTCTCCCTCCACGTAAACCCCCTGGGATCGGTACAGGGTCATCCCCCCGATCGGGTAGAGGGTTCCTTCGAGGACATGGCCGGAAACCGGGAATATGGCGTTCCCTCCGGGCCAGAACCGATCGATGGTGTCGCCAAAGATGTCCTTTGCCTTGCCGTCCGAATCGGTCTCGCCCGTGAAGATCGTCCTCTCCACGCCGTTTTGCCCGAAGCCGGACTGCCAGAACTCCAGCCCGTAGGGAATCTTGCCCCGGCCGAACCAGACGCGGAAGACGTCGAACTTCTGCCACCGGACGTAGGCGTCGTGCAGGCTCACCTTGGCCGAGGGCTCCAGCTGGACGTGAAAAAGGTAGAACCAGTTCCTGTTCGGGGCATTCCCGTCGGCGAAGAGGCGGGCCCTGCGCAGGAAGAAGTTGCTCCAGTCGTGGTCTGCATTGCTCAGAATACAGTCGTCGAATTTGCCGTAGGTGTAACGGAACTGAAAGGCCAGCCGGAGTCGGAGGTAGTAGAGGTCTTCGTCCTGCTGGTCGACGATGCGAAACCCGTTGTCCCACCGGACGGTTACGCCGCTCTCTGCGGCGACGGGGCCGGCCGTGAGGACCAGAAACCCCAACGCACATGCGAAACCCGTGACGATCCTCTTCCAGACCCAGCCTCGAATCATTCCAGCACCTGTATCAGGGTGAACTCGTAGACCGCTTGGGGAAATTGGAGACAACGAATGTAAAGGGGATGGGAAGGTTTGTCAAGGAAGACGGGGCCTTACGGAGCCTCCTCGCTCCTGAGGAACAACGGATCCTACGGAGACCCCTCCTCCTCGTCCTGTTTGGGGAGGACCGGTTCCACGAGTTCTACGGGGAGGAGTAGCGTGTTCTTCATGATCCCGAGGAGCCGGGTCCCAACCGCCGTGGCGGAAAGCATGGTGACGTCCGGGTCTTTCCAGTCCCCGGCGATCCTGACCGGGACCGTGACAAGCTTGCCCCCCATGATGTTCTTTACGATGGGGGTCTTCTCGACGATGAAATCTACCGTTCTCAGGGGGGCCACGATGAGCTTGATATCCACCTTCTTGTCGATCAGATGGACGGTTCCGTCCCCGACGATCCCCACGGTGGGCCCGCTCAGGATCGTCTCGTTCAGGATGAGGTTGCCATCCCGAAGCTCTGCCTGGATCGTGAGCGAATCATAGGGCAAATGGTCACTCCCCACGTCAGGCATCCTGCCGCGAAGCGCCTCGGTCACGTTCAGCACGCTGAAAACCTTGGCCAGCACCGGATCCTGGAGGATGTTTCCGTTGCGGGCGTTCAATTCCATGGTTCCGTGCAGGGATTGAACCACCATATCTCCCCTGGCCTTTCCCTTGATGTCACCGGTCAAGTCGAATTGTCCGGTCACCTGGCGTTCCGTATCCGAAAGGCAGGGAAAGGTGGGGGCGAGATCCCCCTCCTTCGCAATCAGCCTGAAATCGAGCGATAGCTCCTCCCCGTCCATGTTGACGGCTCCCAGGGTCGAAATGCCGCATATGTCCGCTTCAGTGACCACTACGCACACGTCCTCCGGAGAGAAGGTGACACTCGCGTGGAGAGGCTTCCAGGTAAACACTCCGTACGTGAAGGACTCCGTCCTGCAGCGAACCGTTCCCTCGATGCTCGGCCACGAGGAAGGGGCTTCTTCGTCAGCAGGTTCATCGGCCTTTGCCCTGTCGATGACTCTCTCTATCGCATCCCACACGATTCCCTCGGAGGCAAGATCCATGTCGACCCGGATGCCGTCAGGGTCGAAGCGCAGATCTCCCTGCATGGAGATGTGCGAATCCTCCAGGATCAGGTGGGAAGGATCGACCTGGATTCCCTCTTCCGAGGCGCCCAGGCTGAGCGACTCTACTCTCATGCCGGCCAGCCAGCTGTGCCGGACGGTGAAATTTGTCGCTTCGAGGTGGCCCTGTGCCTTGGAAAATGCCGGCTTGTCCAGCCGGATGTTCAGCATGAAGTCGCCTTTTACGCTCAGGTCCGGGGCAACATTGTTGACGAAGATCCTGTCCATGGTCGAGTTGGTCAGGCCTCCCGTGAACTTGAGACCCAATGCCCGGCCGGACCGGCTGACGGAAAAGGTCGCGCGGGAGCTCTCGTCCTGGACGGAAAGCCTGTTGAGCACGAAGCTCTCAGGCCCCTGGACGAGGTCGATCGAGGCCTTCGTCCCCATGGGGAACATGAACTTTCCCTTGAAGGATGTTTCGCCGTCCCTGTTCCACACCAGCTTTGCGTCCGCCAGCGGGAAGGGCGTTCGGAGATCGAACGTGGGCGGCAGGTCCAGGATGTCGTCGGAGACCCATTTGAAGGATTCCGATCCGATGGTCCCGTTCAGGTCCACGTCGGCCTTGCTGAGGCCCCCAAGGTACTCGGAAAGAACGCCCGACGCGACGACCGGGGCGTCCAGGAAGCGGGCCTTCACGTCCTTGAAGGAAAGCTCTTCTTCGGTGGCAGTAAGCCTGCCAGCGGAGATGGGGACCGGTTTCGGGCAGAGGGGCGTGTCAACGATCAGGTCCTTCGCCGTCACGTCCGTCTCGAAGTCCCAATCCGCGGTTCTGAGAAGCGGTCCGCGGAGACGCATTTTCGTGAGGTCCATTTGCCCCTTCACATCCCTGAACAGCTCCAGGTCGTCACGGAGTGATTCGTACGACATGAGCCACGGGTAGATCTCGTCCATGAGAAGCCTGAGTCGCCCGGACTCGATCTCGAGGTGGGGGGAGTCACCGAACCTGACGCGATAGGTGAGCCCGGAAAAAGAGGATTTCCCCAAGGTGCCGCTCATGTCCCTGCCGGCGATCGAATCCGTCTCGTACAAGACTTGGCCGGACTCGATCCGTATCGAGTAGGGGATCCGCTGGTAACGGGCGGACATGGCGCACTCAGAAACGTCCACCTTTGCCTCCACGGACCGAAGGTCTTCCCCAAGGATCAATCTCCCCTGGGTCCGGCCTTCGATATTCTCCATCAGGGCCAGCTCGCTGACGAAGGTCCCGTGCTTGATCACTCGCATGAGGAGGGGCTGAACCTCGGCCATGTCTGCATCGACCGCGATGTCCAGATGAAAGGGGGCATCGTCTCCATGGAGCCCGACACGCAGCTTTCCATCGTGTGCCCGGGAGTTCCCAAGCCGTGCAACCAGGTTTGCACCCTCCAGGAAGCCCTGCGAGATAACGACGTCGCCTGCTACCTCCTCCGGGTCCAGGTTGACCCCCCGGATGTGGATCTTTCCATCCTCGATCCGCCCGTCGATGCGAAACGCCTCATCCGCCCCCAGCCCATCGAGCCCGCTCGCCTGGCTCCGGAAGTTGATCACGGGGACTCGCCCTCCCCGGACATAGTCAAAGATGTCCCTCACGAGCCGAATGTCCCCGCCCAGGCACAGGGCCGCCTGCCGGGCCGCATCCACATCCATGTCCCTTGCCTCGAGATGCAGACGGGCACCGGGTGCGGTCTTGTCCATTGAGAACTTCCCGGACATGCTCAGGCGGGGAGAGTCCAGCTTCAACTGATCGAGAGTCAGGCCGGTCTCGTCTTCATCCATCGTGAAGGTGACCCCCAGGTTCTCGACCTTGAGGACCGTCTCTTCGTTGTTCCGGCTCAGGGCCATCCGGGGAGCGGAGGCCTTGGCCTCGCCGTGGAATTCTTGCAGGCCGTCCGTGCGGACATTGATGCGCAGGTACAGGGTCGACTCAGAGCACGCGATGCCCGCGTCCGGAAAGAAACGATCCAGGAGCAGGTGAGGCAGAAATCGCGAGAGTTCGATTTGCGCGCCGCCCTTGAGGTCCCTCGCGTTCAGACGCCCGTCTATCGTCAGGTCCTGCCAGAGATTCGATCTGCAGGTGATGCGAGCCTCCGGCCCAGCCGGCGGAAGGAGCACATTTGCATCGAGATCCCGGAGTTGCAGGACCGTTTGTCCCTCGTCAACAAGATCGAGCGTTCCTGCCTCCAGCTCCACCTCCAGGTTCGGTAGCTTTGACGCCAGCTCGTCGAACAGGGTGGCCGCCTTTTCCGAGAGGGATCGAGATGGATCCTGCTCGGTCTTCTTCCTTCCCGGGCCCGGCATCTTGGCGAGATCGACCTGTAGCGCAGGCTCACTGACCCGAACCTTGCCGATGTGAACCTTTCCCCTGAAGAGAGGAAGAAGCCGCGGATAGAGATTCAGGGATTCGAGCGTACCTCGGCCCATGTCCGGGATCGTTACGCTCGCCCCGTGGACGGCCACGCCCGGCATCGGAAACAGGGAGATCCTCAGCCGATCGAAATCCAGGGTGCCGCCGACCGCCTTGGCAAACTCGTCCCTGATGAGTGCCTTTGTCGATTCGTCACTGATCACCCTGGGCGCCACGACGGTGAGAAAGAACAACAGGGCCAGAAGAACGACCCCCAGTCCACCGGCGACCCAGAGCAGGAGTCTCTTGTATTTTTTCACGAGTTCCTGCCGCCACGTGTACGGTTGAGGCTCTTGGCGGAGCCGTTTCGATGTGGGTTCGCAGAAGTCTATGACTCGCAGAAGTCTATCAGGAATCCGTGCCGCGCGTAAATGACCGCTAAGGACAGGGGTCAGGGATCAGGGGTCAGGCCTCGCCGCCCACGCCTTCCTGTTCAACGATTGCAGTCCTATGATATAAGGTCGAGGACCATCATCCTTGCCCACGACGGCAAGCGCCGTATCTTCGTCCCTTACGGGCCGCCTCGGGCGGCCCTCGGAGGTTTCTATGAAAGACCGCCCCCGCCCGAATTCCCTCAAAAGGGCATCTGTGGTCCGTTTGCTGATCCTGCTTTCGGGCCTTCTTTCTTTCCTGCCGGACGATGCCCCGGCGCAGCAGAAAAGGAAGCTTCCTGTTGTGCGAATCGGCTTCGTCATGGACGGCCCCTGGGACCGCCTGAAGGAGACGCATGCCGACTTCGAGAAGGAAATCTCGGACCTGCTCCAAGGCGAGTTCGACGTCCGCTTCCCGAAAGAGAAGCAGATCATGGGCAACTGGACGGACAAGGCGGTGAGTGACGGAATCGACCGTCTTCTGGCCGATCCCCGGGTGGACCTGGTGATCGCTCTCGGGGTGCTCGCTTCGAATGATGCGGCCATTCGGGGGGATTTGCCGAAACCGGTGCTGGCGCCCGTGGTTCTGGACGTGGATCTGCAGGGACTGCCACGGAAGGATGGGGCCAGCGGCGTGAAGAATCTGAGCTACACGGCCTTCCCCACTCCCATGACCCGGGACCTGAAGATGTTCCTGAGGATCGTGCCCTTCAAGAAGTTCGCACTTCTGTCTACGGCCTACTACCGGACCGCCCTGCAGGCCTTTGGTGATCGATTGCCCGGGGTTGCGAAGAAGATGGGCCTGGAGATTCAGGAGATCCACGTGGGGGATTCCGCACAGGAAGCCCTGGCGAAACTCGAGCCGGATGTGGAGGCGGCCTACGTGGCGCCCCTGCTGCACCTATCACCCGAGGAGCATGATCGTCTCATCCGGGGGCTGATCCGGTGCAGGCTGCCGAGCTTTTCCATGCGAGGGAGGCGGGATGTGGAAAGGGGCGTCTTCGCCGGACTCGCCACGGAGGAGACGTTTCCCAGGCTGGCCCGGAGGACCGCGCTCAACATCCAACGGATCCTCCTCGGGGAGGACGCCGGGACCCTCCCGTACGCCTTTCCGGCCAGGGAACGTCTGACCATCAACATGGCCACGGCCCGGGCCATCGGGGTGTATCCACCCTTCAGCGTGCTCGGGGAGGCGGAGCTGCTGGATGAGGACGCGGTCGAGATCAAGACGAAGCGCACCCTTGCGAGTACCGTTCAGGAGGCGATTGGAGCCAACCTGGACCTTGCGGCCCAGGACCGCACCGTGGCTGCCGGGAAGCAGGAGGTGAAAGGGGCACGATCCGACCTCCTGCCCCAGGTCGAGGTGTCGGCACTGGGCCGCATCATCGACGAAGATCGGGCAGAGGCGAGCTTCGGGTCCCAGGCGGAACAGGCCGTGACAGGCACGGCTTCGCTGTCGCAGGTGATCTATGCCGACCCGGCCTGGGCGAACCTTTCGATACAGAAGAATCTCCAGGCCGCGCGGGAGCAGGAGCGCGAGGCTGTTCGGCTGGATATCACCCTGGAGGCAGCGACCAGCTACCTCAACGTTCTGCGGGCAAAGGCAGTGGAGGGTATCGAGAAGCAGAACTTGAACCTCACCCGATCCAACCTGGAGCTGGCAAAGGTGCGCCAGAGTATCGGGATCTCGGGCCCTGCGGAAGTCTACCGGTGGGAAGCCGCGATCGCGAACAGCCGTCAGGTGGTCCTGCAGGCCATCTCCCAAAGACAGCAGGCAGAGAGGGCCCTCAACCGGGTACTGTACAGGCCTCTGGACGAGGTCTTCACCACGAAAGACGTGGATCTCCAGGACCCGATCCTGATCACCAGCGACGAACGGTTCCGGAAATCCGTGAACAACCCGTGGGCCCTGTCCGTGTTCCGCTCCTTCATGGTCAAGGAAGGCCTGGCCAAATCGGTCGAGTTGCGGGGCCTTGACGCGGCAATCGCAGCGCAGGAGAGGCTCCTGGCCGCCGCGAAACGGTCCTTCTGGGCCCCTACGGCTGCGCTGTCCGGGGAGGTGACGCAGTTCCTGGCCGAGGAGGGTGCGGGCAGCGAACCGGTCACGATCCCCGGATTTCCACCGGGGGTATCGCTACCCAGGGCGGACGACACCGACTGGGGCGTGGGCGTAAGCGTCTCCCTGCCGCTGTTCGAAGGAGGGCTTCGCTTCGCAGACAAGAAGCGCGCCATCGAAGAACTCGCCCGTCTACGGATCGAGCGGGAGGGCACACGTGAGCGGATCGCTTTGGCGATCGAGACCGCCGTTCTCAAGATGCAGGCCTCGGGCCCGAGTATCCTCTTCTCCCGGGAAGCCAGGGATGCTTCGCTCAAGAACCTCGAACTCGTGCAGGACTCCTATTCGTTGGGTGTGGTTTCGGTTATCGACCTGATCGACGCCCAGACCTCGGCCCTGGTCTCGTCCCAGGTAGCAGAGAACGCGGTTTACGATTTCCTGATCGACCTGATGGAGTTGCAGCGGGCGGCGAACGATTTCGACTTCTTCAAGACGCCCGAGGACCGGGACGCCTGGTTCGAAAGGCTTGTGGCCTGCTTCGAGGAGAACGAGGCGATGCGAACCGCGCCCTACTGCACCCCGGAAGAGTATCTGGAGAGGAGGGGAGGGAGAAAGCAAGAATGACCTTCCTGCTCGGGCGGGGAGTGATTTCCGGACCTCTTGAGATTGGAGAGTACACAGCCTTCGTCCCCACCTTGGTGCCACAAAGCAAAGGAGCAAAACAAAATGCTTCCATTTCGCCGCATGAAGATTCTCTTGGCCGCCCTCTTGTGGGCAATCGCACTGCCTGCCTGTGAGAGCGAGGAACCGGTCCGGGAACCGATCATCCGGCCGGTGCGTACCCAGCAGGTATTCTCGACCGGCGGCACCCGGGTTCGGACCTTTTCCGGCACGGCTCAGGCAGGCCTCGAATCCCGTCTGAGTTTCAAGGTGGCCGGAACGGTTCAGGTGTTGAACGTGAAAGTTGGGGATCAGGTAGAGGCAGGCGCCTTGATCGCCGAACTGGACCCCATGGACTACCGGCTTCAGGTCGAAGAGACGGAAGCCTCCCTCGAGCGGGCCCGGGCGGATCTGCGGAATGCCGAGGCGAAGTACGCGCGCGTACGAGCCCTTTACGAGAACCGGAACGCCTCGCGGGACGACCTGGACGCGGCCCGGGCAGGCGCCGAATCGGCAAGGGCGCAGGTTCATTCGATTCAGAAGCGGCTCGAGCTGGCCGGCTCACAACTGCGCTACACCCGTCTGAAGGCAGCGACGGACGGGGCCATCGCCGAGGTCGGCGTCGAGGTGAACGAGAACGTCCAGGCAGGCCAGACCGTGGTTCTTCTCACCTCCGGTGCCAGGCCGGAGGTCAAAGTGGGCGTGCCCGGGATTCTGATTTCCCAGGTGCAGGAGGGGGGCGAGGTGGAGGTCACCTTTGATTCGATCCCCGGGACGGTCTTCCGTGCGGCGGTGACAGAGGTCGGGGTGGTGACCGGAATGAGTACCGTCTATCCGGTCACGGTCAGGCTCGAAGAGGCGGATTCCGACGTGCGCCCCGGCATGGCGGCGGAGGTGGCCTTCCGGTTCGGGGCTTTGGACGACCGGGAACGTTTCCTCGTTCCGCCCATCGCCGTGGGAGAGGATCGAAACGGTCGCTACGTCTTCGTCGTGAAGGAAGGCGCCGAAGGCTTCGGGGTGGCACATCGCATGCCCGTGACCATCGGGGAGCTCAGGGAGGAGGGAATCGAGATCCTCGAAGGCGTTTCGGATGGGGATCTCGTGGTGATCGCCGGCATCAGCAAGATCGTCGACGGGCTCCAGGTGAAACTCCTTGCGGAGAGGAGCAAGGGCCGATGAGCATAACCAAGGCGGCACTCGACAACAATCGAGTCACAGCGGTTGCCCTTCTGGTCATCCTGTTTGCAGGGCTGGCCGCCTACCGGGACATGCCGCAGAACGAGGACCCGGGCTTCATCATCCGGGTCGCCCTGGTGATCACCTATTTCCCGGGCGCAAGCCCGGAACGGGTGGAGCAGCTCGTCACCGACAGGCTCGAGAAAGCCATCCAGGAGATCCCCGAGCTGGAGTTCATCTCCAGCGAGTCCAAGACCGGCGTGTCCCTCATCTATGTGAACATCCTCGAGAGCTACACGGAGATGCGCCCGATCTACGACGACCTGAGGCGCAAGGTCGACCGGGTCAGGCCCGAGCTTCCCGATGGGGTGATCGGCCCGATCGTGAACGACGAATTCGGCGATGTCTTCGGGATCATCGTCGCCCTGACCGGGGAGGGGTACACGTACGCGGAACTGAAACAGGTGGCGGATGACGTCCGAAATGAGCTTCTCCTGCTGAGCGAAACCGCAAAGGTGGAGATTCAGGGCGCCCAGGAGGAGCGGGTGTTCGTGGAGTACAACAACGCCCGGCTCGCCGAATTCGGTCTGTCCCCGCTGCAGCTTGCGCAGATTCTCGATACCCACAACATCATCATCCCCGGGGGAGACGTGACGACGGCGGCGGAGCGCATCGTTCTCGAGCCCACGGGCAACTTCGAATCCGTGGAGGATCTCCGGCGTTCCGTCATCAAGCTCCCGGGCCGCCAGGACCTGCTCTACCTGGAAGACCTGGCAAACGTCTACCGGGGCTACATCGATCCCCCGGAATCGATGATGAGATACAATGGCAGGCCCTGTCTTGGACTGGCCGTGAGCCTGCGCGAGGGCGGGAATATCCTCACCCTGGGCAAACAGGTCAAGGCCGCGATCGACAGACTGCAGGAAGTCTATCCGATCGGGATCGAATTCGACATGGTGGCCTTCCAGCCCGAGCACGTATCCAGGAAGGTGAACGCCTTCGTGAGCAACCTCCTGCAGGCCGTAGCCATCGTTTTGGGGGTGATGCTCGTCAGCCTCGGGCTGCGCACCGGCCTCGTGGTGGCCCCGTTGATCCCGATGAGCATGATCATGAGCCTGCTCGTCATGTCGTTTCTGGACATCGGGATCGACCAGATGTCTCTGGCCGCCCTGATCATCGCCCTGGGCATGCTCGTGGACAACGCGATCGTCATGTCCGAATCGATCATGGTGCAGATCGCAGAGGGTCGAACCCCTGTGCAGGCCGCGATCGACTCCGGCGCGGAGTTGAGGATCCCCCTCCTCACGTCGTCTCTGACGACGGCGGCGGCCTTCCTGCCGATCTATCTCGCCGAATCGAACACGGGGGAGTACACGGCGCCGCTCTTCAAGGTGGTCACGATTGCGCTCCTCAGCTCCTGGGTCCTCTCTCTGACCATGACCCCCCTGATGTGCGCCACCTTCCTGAGGGCAAAGGCGAGCCCGACGGGAGGGCGCTACGATTCCAGGTTCTATCGGTCCTACCGCACACTTCTGTTGCTGGGCCTTCGGCACCGGTTCGTCGCCCTTGGCCTGGCCCTCGCCATCTTTCTGGTCGCCATGCAGGGATTTCGCCTGATTCCGAGCATCTTCTTTCCCGCGAACGACAAGGCGATTCTCAAGGCCGAGTTCGAGTTGCCCATGGGCACGCCGATCGAGAACACGGAGGCGGTCGTGAAGCAGGTCGAGGCCTTCATGCAGGAAGAGCTGGCGGCGACCCCGTACCGCCCCGAGGGAATCGTGGACTGGGCCTCTTTCATCGGCCAGGGCGCTCCCCGGTTCGTGCTCAATTTCAACCCGGAGCAGGCAAAGCCGGAATACGCCGTGATGATCGTGAACGCAACGTCGGTTCCCGCGATCCAGGAGACGATCATCCCGCGGATGGAGGCCTTTTGCTTCGAGAACTTCCCGGACCTCTCGTCCGCGATTGAGTTGCTGCCCACCGGGCCGCCCCCCTCTGCGCCCGTGGAGGCGCGGATCTCCGGCAAGGATCCGGATACGCTCTTCCAGATCGCCGAGGCGGTCAAGGCGAAGCTCGCGACCATCCCCGGTACCCGGAACATCAAGGACGATTGGGGCCCGCGGACCAAGAAGCTCCGGGTGAACGTCAATCAACCCAGGGCGAGGCGCGCGGGACTGACCAACGCGGACGTGGCCCTCTCGCTGCAGACGGTGTTGAGCGGTTATGAATCCACCCAGTACCGGGAAGACGACGAGGTGATTCCGATCATCCTGCGGTCCGTGGAGGCGGATCGAAAGGACATCGGGAAGCTCGAAAGCCTGAACATCTACGCCCAGTCGACCGGACAGTCCGTGCCCCTCAAGCAGGTGGCCGACGTGGAGGTGGTCTGGCAGCCTTCGAAGGTCTTTCGCCGGGACAGGCTCAAGACCGTCACCGTGGAGTGCTACATCGAGCCGTACACCACGCCCATTGCCGTGAGCAATGCCCTGGACACGTGGCTCCAAGGCGAGAGCGCGGACTGGGGGGCGGGCTACAAGTACGAGCTTGGGGGGGAGTTGGAGAAATCGGTCAAGGCAAACCAATCGATCGCAGAAAAGGTGCCCGTGGCAGGCTTCATCATCCTGTTCCTGCTCGTGGCCCAGTTCAACTCCCTCCGAAGGCCGCTGATCATCCTGCTCAGCATCCCGCTCGGGCTGATCGGTGTGGTGGTCGGGCTGATCGTGGCGAAATCCTACTTCGGGTTCATGACCCTCCTGGGCATCATCTCCCTGTCAGGAATTGTTATCAACAACGCGATCGTTCTCCTGGACCGGATCCGGATCGAGATCGACGAGAATGGGCTCGAGCCTCAACGGGCGATTCTCGAGTCGGCCCAGCGGCGCCTGCGGCCCATCCTGCTCACGACGCTGACCACGATCGGGGGGCTTCTTCCGCTGTGGTTGGGGGGCGGGCCCATGTGGGAGCCCATGGCCATCTCGATCATCTTCGGGCTGCTGTTCGCAACGGCGCTGACCCTGGGCCTGGTGCCGGTGCTTTACTCCCTCTTCTTCCGCGTCCGCTTCAAGGACTTCCAGTACTAGCTGGGGGCCGTACAGATACCGTTATGTTTCAGCGGAGTCGCGTCGTTCGGCACTGCCCTGGCTTCCGTCTCCGACTTGCTTGGGCTCCGTCTCGCCCTCCCCCGAAGTCGCCCGGCACAAATCTCCGACGGAACCCAGGACAGCACCGAAGAACTCCGACCCTAATCGGGAAACACAGCTATGCTTGCCCGTACCCTTCTCATATTCCCTGCAATCCCGACGTGAGGGTACGGGCCGCGAAAGGGCGAAGAGCCAAGGCCCCACCCCGCCCCAGAAGGAATCCTCTTTGCACAGGCTGTCGAGAAATGGTCAGATGCAAGGCGCGCGAAGGCTTGAGGAATAAGGCAGGACTTTTGTCCGCCGCGATGACGGAACCTGCCCCGCCGAAGGCGGGGGGGGGCGAGCGCAACGCCGCAGGTGACCGTTTCTCGGCAGCCTGCTAGCCGCCGGTGATTGCGGCGAGGACGTCCCCGTAGCTCTTGTGGCACTTTGTGTAGAAATCCCGGCCCATCAGGTCTTGGCGCCATCGCGTGATATTCAGGTAGCCGGCCAGGTCCACCTGGGCCACCTCGGCCGGGTCCAGGGCGGAGAGCAGGGTGAAGTCGGCGAGAGTAAGCTCCCCCCCTGCCAGGTATCTTTGCTCCTTCAACGGGGCGTCGACGACGGGCAGGAACCGCTCCAGGAACGAGAGCCCATCGGAGAGGGAGCGTTCGTCCACCTCCTGGTTCAGGAAGGGTGCGAAGACCCGGTTGACCAAGACGCGGTTCAACCCCGTTGCGACATGATGGGCGACGAAGTCCGCCCACTGATCCACGAGCGCTCTCTGTTTGGCGCCGGTTGGGTAAAGGGATGATTCGGATCTTGTGGCCAGGTATCGGACGATCGCATTGCTCTCGAACAGGACGAACCCGTCATCGTCGATGACAGGCACCTTGCCCCCTGGGTGGAGCTTGAGATGCCCCTCCGACTGGTTCTCCCCCGAGACGAGATTCACGCTCTTGAATTCATACTCCAGACCCAATTCGTTGGCCACGAACCTCACCTTGTTGGAAGGTGGGGAAAGTTCTGCACCGTAGATCTTCAGCATTTCTTGAGTCCTCCCTCGGGTTTCCAGCTTCAGGCCGTTGGAGCGGGGACCTCGCCCCGGGCATCCTTCATAAGCATTGGATGCAGCCCCGGCGAGCAGGGATCAAAATACTTCGGCCCTTTTCTATTGAATTCAACTGTGAAAACCGGGGGTTAAAACGGGGACAGGCACCGAATAGCACCGGGAAGAAAAAGAGTGCTATTCGGTGCCTGTCCCCGTTTTCTAAGGGGTTGATTTGATGGAAAATTCTCCTGGGTTAATTTTTTCATCCCTTGTGCCGATCTATGAGACAGCGAAGTTCCAGTAAATCCGAGAAGTTGAAAGAAACGGCAATCTCGTGCCCACGGTTGACGAAAATCGTCACAGGGATTTTCCGGTGCCGTGACGTTACGCCGGGAGTGGACTGGAAAACGAATGAGGCTGTTCAAGAAGCACTCTACGCCGATTACCTTGATCGGCCATGACGAAATCTACTTCGTCCTGCAAGGGGGCTCGGGTGAGGGCCAGATCCTGGACCCTCTGAGCTTCGACCGCCTGCTCTCCGATGAAGCAGACTTGAGCGCAATCCCGAAAACGTTCCAACATCAAGCCCATTCTGTCATGGTCGTGCCGGACTACTGGCTTGGAAACGACCGGTTTCCTTTCCAATCAAGGAAGCGGTCCCTGGCAGAGGCGTTCGTCGAGAGGAAGCTTCGAGCCGATTTTCCAGACATTCCCGATGTAAAGGACTTCTATGAGTATGTCTTTCACCAGACCAGCGAGGGTGAGACGGCGGTGTTCGCCTATTTTCTGCGAGAGCCGACGTTCTTCCAACTCTACGATCAACTCGTCCGCTGGAATCTACACCCTCGACGCATCACGACACCCGCCTTCCTTTGGGCGTCCCAACTGAAGGAAAGGATTCCCGACTTTGTCAAAGGGGGGAATGCCTTTGTTCACGTGCTTGCGAAAGAGTGTTTCCTGTATTTCTTTTTTGAAGGGCACTTTCTGTTCTCGAGGCAGATAACCCTTCCGGAGTTCGAGGGAGACACCACCGACCAGATTGAAACACTGACCTATGAGACCAACCAGTCCCTGTACCTCTTCTCTCAAAAGGCCAAGGCGGAGGTCGACCGGATATTCATGGCTTCCTTCGGGCACGTGGAGACCGGCGATCTGGCCGAAAAGCTTGGAAGGGAAGTCCAGGAAGTCCCGGGCCTGGAGGAGGAACTCACAAAGGCCTCTACCACGATCGGCCAACCGGGTCTGCTGAGCGGGCTCTATCTGCCCGACCTTTCCCAATCGCACAAGTTCACGAGCATCTCCTACAAGCCGATGGAGAGGGAACAGGAGTGGAAGCCGGTTCAAAAGATGGGGATCGCCGTCGGGTTCGTCCTTCTCCTTCTGCTGGCAGGGGAAGGCGTGCTCCTCTGGCAGTGGTCCAGGCCGGTTGGGACGGAAACCACATCGGGGGGGCGCGCGCGAGCGAGGGAAGCGGTGGAGGCCCTGCGGCAGTACAACGAGGCCCTCGATCTGTTCCTCAAGGAGACACAAAGGCCTTCGGCCGGCAAGACGATCATCCATCTGGCCCGGTCACTGCCCGAAGATGTCTGGATAAAGGAGCTGGTCGTCGAGACGGAGCCGACCCCGGGCGTTTCGCTTGCCGGGACCGTCAGGGCGGAGCAGCCCACCCAGTTCCGTGAGACCCTGTCCGAATTCCTGGACGGCCTGAAAGACCATTTCCAGGGGACCCGATCTCTCGGCCTGCAGGATATCGATGTGGACGCGGACAACTGCAAGGCCCTGGACGGGGGTCGGTCCTGTGTAATTGCTCTGGAGTTTGGACTGCCATGATGGATCGCATGAACAAGAGATGGATCGTGGTCGTGGCCATCTGGGCCGCCGCCCTTGCGATCAACTACTGGAACATCAGCAAGATGTATCAGATCAGGGAGGCCAGAGAAGAAAAGGTCTTCCTGACCATGGACGAGCAGTTCCTGCGGGCCCATTCCGAGGAGATTGCGGAGAGCCTGAAGAAACGGGAGGCATTCTTTCACTCCGCAGAGGCCCTGAACCTGGGATTGCTGACGGTCGAGAACGAGCTGGGGGTCTTGGCAACCCGGTACGATCTCGCCGAGGTCGACGTGACGAGCATGTTGGACCAGGACACGGGCAGCAGCATCCCGGTGGTGCTGTCTTGTGAAGGGTCGCTGAAGAAGATCGTGGAATGCCTGGAGGCCCTGCACAGTGACTACGCCTACGCGCCGGTCACCAAAGTTTCGGTCGAGATCGAGGGACGCGGCGCACCTGCGAGGTGCGAGGTCCGGTTGAACTATCGGTACAGGATCGTCCGTCCGGAGACCCAGACATGAAGATAACCGTCGGAGACAAGCAACGTTCCTTCATAGGCGCCTGGGTGCTGGCGGCCCTGGTCGTTCTGGGCGTGAACGGGTTGAACATGACCAACCTGCTCGATCAGCCCCTTCTCGGGAACTCGAGAGAGGTCAAGGGAATCCGGCGGCAGTGGAAGTTGCTCGAGCAATTGAGCTCTCTGGCGATCAAGGAGGCAAAGGCGGTTGCCGAAGTCGACCTGGATCGCGTGTTCTCCAAGTTCGAGCCCATGTCGGTGCTGAATGTCTGGGACCCGGACACGGAAGGGGCGGAAGCGCAGATAGAAGAGTCCGGGCCGATTCTGCCGATCCTGACGGGACTCTTGAGCGTTTCGGACCTGGAAGGGAATGTTCGATCCACTGCCGTGTTTCACGGCAAGAGGTATAAGGAAAAGGACCTGGTGCAGGGCTTCAGGATCGAGAAGATCGCCGAAGAGGGCGTTTACCTGACCAAGTGGGGGACGAACTGGTTCGTCCCGGCGCCTGAGGGCGAGTTCACTTCTATTCGGAAGGACCTCGACTAGATACAGGTAGGAGCGACCATGAACTTTCTGGCACGAAATCGGCTGTCCCTGCTGGTGATCTGTGTACTCCTCTGGCTCGCGGCCGGATGCTCGGTCCCGGCCACCGGGCCGAGACCGGTGGTACAGGACGATCTGGAGACGCATGAGAAGACGGATCCAAACGTCTCTCTCAAGGAGGAAATGAACAGGCTGCTGGCCGCGGCCCCCGGCCCTCCTCCCTTTACGGAGAAGCTGGAGCCCGTAAGGGACGAGATCCTTGAGGAGACAAAGCTCTTCTCCCTGACCTTTGACCAGGCCCCCCTGGGGGAGGTGTTGAGCGCTCTTGTTCACGATACGGACCTGAACCTTTCGGTCGAATCGGGCGTGGACCTGGACCGTCCCGTCACGGTCCACCTGAAGACGGTCACCTTTGTCGAGGCCCTGAACATGGTGGTCGTCAAGGGTGCGGACTATGCCTGGATGAAGGAGGATGGCTGCCTGCACATCAATCGGTTCGAAGAAAGGATCTACCAGCTAGACTACCTGGACCTCGTCGGGGACACCAAGATCGAGGTGGGCGGGGACATGCTCTCGAGCAGCATGGAGGATGCGGGCGTGACGGCCAAGTTCCAGGTCAAGGGCTCGAGATCGTCCGAAAACAGCGACGTGTGGACGGCCGTGCTGAAGGCGCTCGAGGGCCTGAAGTCAGAAGGCGGGTTGATCCGGATGAACCGGAGCGCGGGGCTGATCTATCTCGTGGACACCCCGCGAAGGGTCGCCGCCATGACCCGGTTCCTGGACGACGTGTCCGAGTCGCTTCAGAGACAGGTCTTCATCGAGGCGAAGATCTTCGAAGTGAAGCTCAACGACGAACACGAGTACGGCATCGACTGGGAGACCCTGGAGGTCGGTTTCGAATCCGGGTCGAGCGACCTGCCCGATATCATGAACATCTTCGTGAACGGGGGCGGCAAGGTCTTTCGCACAGAGACATCCGAGCTCAACATGGCCGTGGATTTCCTCCGGACGCAGGGGGAGATCTCGGTCCTGTCCAGCCCCCACCTGTCGGTCATGAACGGGCAGTCCGCGGTCATGACCGTGGGCTTCCAGTTCCCCTTTGGGGACGTGGACGGGGTGGATCGTGACGCCGAGACCGGCCTGGTCACCTACGGGAGCTCGATCAAGCGCGTCATCCTCGGCCTTCAGCTCGGCATCACGCCGCAGATATCCCAGGATGGGATGATCACGCTCCACATCGTGCCCAGCATCACCAAGATTCAGGGGGAGGAAACGGTGACGATTCCGCTCACCGTGACCGAGACCCAGGATATCAAGAACCCGATCATCGCCCTCCAGGAGTTCTCGACCACGGTCAGGGTAAGGTCAGGGGAGTCGGTCGTGCTGGCCGGCCTGATCACCCAGACCAAAGAGGAGGAGCACATCGGCCTGCCCGTGTTCGGAAGCATCCCCGGGCTTGGGAACCTGTTCAAGCATGTGGAGGAGAAGCTCGAGAACAAGGAGCTGGTGATCTTCATCTCCCCCGTGGTCCGGGAGGCCGGCTAGCCGGGGGGCCACCGGGAAGGGTTCCGGGCCGGTGTAAAGTTTTTCATAGAGGTGCCGATAATCTAAATATGTGAATGGAACCGGGAGAAATGGGACAGACCCCATCAACCTGAAAAAGAAAGAGAGAGGCTATGTTTGGAAGGGTACTGAGGAACAGAGCAGGTTTCACGCTGGTCGAGATTGCCATCGTCATGGTGATCATCGGGCTCCTGATCGGTGGGGTTCTCAAGGGACAGGCCATGGTCCAGAACGCCAAGGTCAAGCGCGTCGTCAAGCAGGCGGATGAGATCCGGGCTGCAGTGATGGCCTTCTACGACAAGTACGGCGTGTACCCCGGGGACGAAGACCTGGCCCCTATTCCTCCCGGAGCGGACGGGGAAGGGAACGGGAACGGACAGATAGCAGGGGGTGAAGCCGAAGAGATGTTCAGAGACCTCCAGCTCGCAGGACTCATCAGCGGCGACTACGACGGGACGTCCGATTTGCCCAATCACGCCTTTGGCGATGACATGGAGCTTGTCTGGATGGACCCGGGGCCGGGTGAAGCCAAGCATTACTTCGTTTTCGACAACCTGCCTGCCGAGGTCTGCCTCGAGATCGACATGAAGAACGACGACGGGGACCGCAACAGCGGGTCTATCCTGGCCAACGAGAACTACACCGTCGGGGGCACGGTGGGAGAGTTCTACATGCTCTTCTAAGCAGAGGTTGATGAACATGAAACCATGCAAAGGGCACACGGTGTTGTGCCCTTTGCTGCTTCTGCCCCGGCGATTTTCTGAAAGCGGAAAGAGAGGCCAGCCATGAAGAGCCCCGTCTCCGGATTCACCCTGATCGAGATGGCCATCGTGATGGTCGTCATCGGCCTCCTGGCCGGAGGGGGGACGTTCGTCATGGGGATGCTGACCGAACGAAAGGCCAGGAACGAGTCGATCGACTACCTGTATCAGGCCAAGGAGGCCCTGCTGAGCTACGCCAGCACCCAAGGGACGCTTCCTCAGGCGTCCGCGAACACGGATGGGACCGTCACCGACGGAGACGGTCAGGCCGACGGGTTCTTCCCGTATCTGGACCTGAAGCTCAAGCCGACCGACTTCTACAAGCGGGTTCTCAAGTATGAGATCGACCCGAACCTGGATACGGATCTCGCTACGACCTGCAACGCCCTGAAGGCGGGGCTCGTGGGAGACCCGGACGTGGTGGACGCCGACGGGTCTGTCAGCGCCTTCCCAGTGGCGGCCGTTCTGGTCAGCTCCGGCCCCATGGATGCGGACGGAGACGGAAATATCTTTGACGTCGTAACCTCGGCCGTCGGCCTGCACGAGGGAGACAACACCGACGGCGACCCGAACTACCTGAGGTATCCTCCGAACGACGACTTCGACGACCTGGTCGTCTACATCGGCGAGTACGAACTCTACAGCGTGTTGTGCGATTACGTGACCCTGGCAGTGAATAACAGTTGTGGAGCAGGAACGGATGCCTACGCCTTTGACGTTACGCGGGGAACCCTCCTGGGACAGGTGGCACCGTCCAACACGGACAGTTGGGAGATTCTGTCCGGTACGAAGGTCGAGATCAGGGACGGGCCCGGTGGAGGCGCGTCGGTGCTCGCCTCAAAGCCGCCTACACCTCTCATCGTTGCGGGCAAGGACAAAGACGTAGAAACCTGTGCTCCATAGGCCGCACCAAGAGTTATCCTGTTACCTACCCCCACAAGAGATCCACCATCCCCGACACACCCATCTTCGTGCCCCACAGGCTTTCTGGGCAGATTGATCGGGCACGGGCGCGAAAGGGCGAGTCAGAAGTGGGAAGCAGGGGGAATAGCACTCAGTACGCCTGGCCGAGCCCGCCGAGTACGTCATACAGCGGCAGCATGATCGACAGGATGATGACCCCGAAGACGCCGCCCAGGAGGAGCATGATGGCCGGCTCGAAGGCGTTGATCAGCACGTCCACCGACCTCTTTACCTCGCCGTCGTAATACGTGCCCATGCGGTTGAACGACTCCTCCAGGCTTCCAGTGACCTCCCCGTGACGGATGCCGCCTACCAGGAGGGGGGGGAACCCGCCGGCGCTCTCGAAGCTTTCCGCGAGCGACTGACCCATCTCGAGTTCGTGGTAGGTCAGAGCCACCTGTGCCTCCAGGTGACGGTTGCCCAGGACGTTGTCCGACAGGACGCTGAAGATCTTCGGGATCGTCATGCCGGCCCGGTGCATGGTGGCGAAGTTGCGGCTCAACCGGGCGTAGGAGATGTTGGCCACCAGTTCGCCGATGATGGGTACCCGAAGCAGATACTTGTGGAAGGCGAGCTTTCCTCGCTTCGTCCTCTGCAAGAGGTAGAATGAGCCGACGAGCCCTAGGATCCCGAAAATCAACCCTTTCCAGTTTGCCTGGAGGAACACGCTGGTGGCCATGATGGCCTTGGTTATGCCGGGGATCTCCACACCCATATCCACGAGCAGGGAGCCGACCTGCGGGAGCACGTACCCCACCCAGACCCCGATCACGCCGGTGATGGCCAGCAGGACGAAGCAGGGGTAGATCGTTGCCCTCTTGATCGTCCCCCGGAGGTCTTCCCTCCATTCCAGGAAGTCTGCCAGGTCGTTCAGGCACTGCGGCAGGACGCCCGACTGCTCGCCCATTCGGATGATGCCCAGGTCGAGGTTCTCGAAGACCTTCGGGAACTGGCCCATGGCATCGAACAGGCTGCTTCCGTCTTCCAGGGCCGCCTTGATGTCTTCGATTACCCTCTTGAGGGGCTTGGAAGGAATCACCTTGGCGTTTTCTTCCAGGCCGGTCAAAATCGGAAGCCCCATCTCCACCGTCTGGGCAAACCTGCGGTAGAATTCGACGAGCAACCGCGGCTTGATCTTGCCGCCCGAAAGCTTGCCGATCTGGCTGTCTTCCTTGACCGGTTTGCTCTTGATGAGGATGAGGCCCCGGTCGCGGAGACGGTCTTCGAGGTCGCTCTCGTGGAAGGCAACGACCGTTCCCCGGCGAACCTTTCCACCCTGATCGATTGCCTGATAGCGGAGCCTACCCATGAGCCACCACCCGGAGGGCCTCTTCAACGGAGGTGATCTGCTGCATCACCTTCTGCAGGGACTGATGCTTGAGCAGTACCGTTCCGCCACTGGCAGCGACATCTTCTATCTCGCTGGTGAGGGCGCCCCTGTAGATCATCTGTTCGATTTCCCGGTCCACGCGAAGGACCTCATAGATGCCCACACGCCCCCTGAACCCGGTGTTGTGGCAGTATTCACAGCCCTTCGGCTCCGGGACCTCCGAGGGCGGCTCGAGTTTGTTGCGGACGAACACTTCCCTTTCGTCGGGTGTGATCGGTCTCGACGTGGCGCACCGGATGCATATCTTGCGAAGGAGTCGCTGGGCCACGATGATGTTCAGGGAGGAGGCGAGAATGCTCGCGCTTACGCCCAGATCGAGCAATCGGTTGATGGCGGAGGCGGCGTCGTTCGTGTGCAGGGTGGAGAGGACCAGGTGCCCGGTGTTCGTAGCCCGCAGGGCGAGCTCTGCGGTTTCCTGGTCCCTTATCTCTCCCACGAGGATGATATCCGGGTCCTGCCGCAGGGTGGCCCGCAGGGCGTTGGCAAAGGTGAGGCCCGCCTTCGGGTTCACCGCAGTCTGGCGGATCGTGGGGATCATGTACTCGATCGGGTCCTCGATGGTCATGACGCTTACGCTCGGGTTGTTCACCGTCATCAGGGAGCAGTACAGGGTGGTCGTCTTGCCCGAGCCCGTGGGGCCGGTGACGAGGATCAGTCCGTAGGGCTGGTTCAGGCTATCCTTAAGCCTGGCAAGATCCTGATTCTCGAACCCGAGGCGCTGAAGATCGCCTACCACCCCGCTGAAGGTGAGCAGCCGCATGACCGTTGTCTCACCCAGGTGCGTGGGGAAGGTGGAAACCCGGATGTCGATCTCTCCGGACTTGCCCCGATACTTGATGCGGCCGTCGTGGGGGATGTTCGGGTTGGAGATGTCGATGTCCCCCATGATCTTGTAGCGGCTGGTCAGGCCCTGATGAAACTTGATCGGGAAGAGGTTCCTCTGCTGGAGCACGCCGTCGATCCGGTAATAGATCCGAACCAGCTTTGCATCCGGCACGATGTGGATGTCGCTCGCCCCGAGGAGTCGCCCCTTTTCGATCAGGAGGCTTGCAAGGTTGACGATCTGGTTTTCTTCGAAGTTCCCTTCTCCCGCCGCGTGAGCGATGTTTTCGATATCGCCGTCGATGGTCAGGGCGGTCTTGTAGTAGAGCTCGATGGCGTTTGCGACCCACTCCTTGGGGGCCACGTAGGAGGCGATCCGGCAGCCCGTCATCCGGGCCAGCTGGTCCCTGGCGAGAACGTCGAAGGGATTGGCGGTGGCCACCTTGATGGTGCCGTTGTCCCGAGCGAACGGAAAGACACCGTGACTGTTGATGAAGCTCTCCGGGATTTCCCGGATCAGCTCTTCATCGATCTCGAGCTCCGCCCGGGCGGTGTCGAGCCGCTGGGCCCCGCTCTGGACCGCAAGGGCCATGTTGAGCTGCTCCTGCGTTACCCAGTCCAGCCTCAGCAGCACGTCCCCCAGCAGAGCCTTGGTCTTCTTCGATTCCACAGCGGCTGTTTCGAGCTGGTCCCTGCCGATGTAGCCCATTTCGACCAGGATGTCTCCGATACGGCCTTTCATCTCTCCTGCTCCGTGTATCGATGGGCGCCTTCCGCCGAGGGCGTCTTCGGTGCCTCAACGAGATAGGCCATGAGAACGCCGATCCGTGTCTCTACATCCCTGCGTTCCTTGGGAGAAGAAGACTCGCCGGCATTCAAGAACCGTGCGTAACAGTCCAGTGCCTCTTTGTATCGTTGCAGCTTGTCCAACGTGACGGCCATGTTGAACAGCAAGTGTGTATGTCCCGGATCGAGATTCTCCGCCTTTCGGTACCAGGTGACGGCCTCCTCCAGCCTGTGGAGCTTGCTCCGGGCCACCCCCTGGTGGAAATAGATCTTGAATTGCGGAGGGTCCTCGAGCGTCAGTGCTTCGTCCAGGTAAGCGATGGCCTGCCGGGGTCGCCCCAGGGCGATCTCCGAGACCGCAAGGTTCGCCAGGCCCTGCGGATCGCCCGGGTAGAGGCGCAACAGTTCCATGATCAGAGGGTACGCTTCGGCGTATGCGGACTGCTCCATGTAGATGGAGGAAAGATGGAAGAGGGCATCACGATGTCCGGGCTTCTCATGCAACACCCTCTGGTACATCTTGACGGCCATCTCGAAGTTCTTGTCCTTGTGATAGCATTGCGCCTTCCGGAAGAAGACTTTCTCGTTTGCCTGGACGGGGAGGGATCTGCCGACCTTCTCCGGAGGGCCTTCGCTCTCTGTCGTCGGGCGGGCCGCGATGATCTCTTCTTCCAGGTCCGGGGTGACCTGATTCTGGGGTGCAGGTGCGGCCGGCTTCTCCTGGTCGGGGTCGTTTCGGGGCACGCGAATTTCGGAAGAGTTGTCTGCAACGCTTGCCCTGGCCTGGTCGATCTCCACAAGTTGGCTCAAGAGCTGGGGATTCGCCAGGGCCGGGTCCGGCCCGGGCTGCCTCTTCCACTCCCCCACAAGGGCAACGCACGCGACCAGGATGAAGAAGGCCAGGATGGGCAGCCCCTGCTTCATGACGCGGGGCGGCGGCGCTTCTTCCCGCAGGAGGTTGAACCTCCTCTTTACCGAGGGCCCCCTGTTCATGTTTCTCTGGACATGTCTGGTCAAATCGACGCTCCTCTCCGCTCCCTCTATTTATCGGAAAAACAGCCGGTTTTGTTTGGGAAAAAACCTCTCTTTTTGTGAGATTTTGCCCGGACTGGGGAAATTCCCGGCAGGCTTAAGGCATTTGAGGGGTCAGGGGTCGGTATAGCAGGGAGGGGGATGCCCCTGTTTGCCTGGAATTCTCGTTAGAGAATTTGTATAAGGGGGCAAGCGCACCGGCAGGCGCCGCAGAACAGGAGGGATAAGGAAATGAATCGTATTCTTCTCAGTGCTTCGGTCTACAACATCACGGGCGGGTTACTGATCATCTTCCTCCTGGACAGGATCGGGCCCTTTGTGGATTTCACGGACCCGGGGAGCATGCTGTTCCGGCTCTTCGTCGGTGGGACAGCCGTCACCTTCGGCATCGGGTACCTGAACCTGGGGCGTGGGCGGGAAGGGGGAAGCGGCTTTCTCTATTACGGCGCAGGCTTGAAGTACTGGGCCTTCGTCATCAGCACGTACTGCTTCCTTTCTTCGGGCTTGTCGCTCCAGATGCTTCTCGTCTTTGGTGTCCCGAACCTGGTATTCGCGGTCCTTTTCACGCGAATCCTGGTAACGGCCGGAACAGGTCGGCCGGGAGCCTGAGAAGCTACTTGCTACGGGCCTTCAGGCCTTCCTCGATTTCGTCCAGCACCTTTCGGGCCGCTTCCCCAGGATCGGGCGCCTGGGCGATCGGCCTGCCGACCACGATCAGGTCCGAGCCCTTTCGAATCGCATCCGCCGGGGTCAGGACGCGGGCCTGATCGTCCCCGGCGACCACGGACCAGGCGGGCCGCACGCCGGGCGTCAGCAGGATGAAGTCGGGCCCGAAACGGCTCCGGACCGCCTTGACCTCCCTCCCCGAGCAGACGACACCTGCACAGCCAGCCTTTTCCGCAATCTCCGCCCGCTTCAGGACCAGGTCCATGGCCGATAGCCCTTCAGCGTATCCGAGTCGAGGGAGATCTTCCTCCGGAAGGCTCGTGAGTACGGTAATACCCAGCAGGCAAGGCCCGGCTTCCCGGTCCGGCGGTTGCTGCGGCCCCGGGCCTGCCCAAAGCGCCTCGCAGTGGACCGAGAGGAAGTCAACCGGCAGCCGGCCGGCCGACCTGCAGGCGCGCTCGACAGTTCGCGGGATGTCGTGCAGTTTGAGGTCCAGGAAGATCTTCTCCGCTCCCCATTCCTTGATTGAGGCGAGCAGGCCGGGCCCTTCCTTGACGAACAGCTCCAGCCCCACCTTGAAGACCCCCACGCACGGGGCGAGCCTTTCCACGAGCCGCCTGGCCTCTTCCGTGCCCGGTACGTCGAGGGCAAAGCACAGGCATTCTTTCGGATCCTTCATAAAAGCTCCGTCTCCCTGATCGCCTTCCGCAGTCCGGTGTTTGTTCAAGTCGTAGACTTTCTTGGGGACTTGGGTTGTCGCCTGACCCCCGATCCCTGCCCCCTGATCCCTGTTCTAACCATTTTCTCCGCACTTAAGCAAGTACGGCGGCGGGTACCACGGCGCTTGACCCTTCGGATTCCTTGACCTAATATCCCCTCAAACCATATGTTCTTGCACCCAAAACGTCTGCCGCTGAATCCAACTCTGTAATCAATAATATTGAAGAAGGAGGAGAAGAAAAATGAAAAACAGAGGAAACCGAGTCGGATTTTCTGCCCTGGCGAGCGTTCTCGTCTTCCTGTTCCTTGTCGTTGCAGCGGGGCCCGTAACCGGGCAGGAGTACTCGAAGCAGCAGCAGATGGTCGACAAGGCGAAGATGACCTTTGAGAAGTTCATTGCAGACCCGAACGTGGGCTGGGGGCCGAAACAGGCGGCAAGAGTGAAAGGCGTCATGATCGTTCCGCAACTGCTCCGGGGCGCGTTCATCTTTGGCGGGGCCGGCGGTAGCGGCGTCTTCCTCATGCGCGACGCCAAAACCGGCAAGTGGAGCGAGCCCGCCTTCTACACCATGGGGTCTGCAAGCTTTGGGTTCCAGATCGGCGCCGATTCCTCGGAAATCGTGCTTCTTGTCATGACGACCCAGGGTGCGGAAACCTTCCTTAGCACCTCGTTCAAGCTCGGCGGTGATGTCAGCGTTGCGGCCGGACCGGTCGGCGCGGGTGCAAAGGGGCAGACCACCTTTCAGAGTGCCGACATTCTCTCCTACTCCCTCGCGAAAGGGGTCTTCGCAGGCGTTTCCCTCGAAGGCGCCGGCGTGGCGGTCTCCAAGGGCTCGAACCAGGCCTACTACGGGAAGGGCACGAGGCCCACGGACATCCTCGTGACGTACGAGGCCAAGAATCCCAAGTCCGCGGATCTCGTAGCGACCGTGGCCAAGGCCATGCAATAGAAGGTCAGGGCCGGAGACCCTCATGAAGAAGGTGGTGGCGATCTACGGAAGCCCCCGCCGCAAGGGAAACACCGCTCTGCTTCTACAGGAGGCTGTTCGCGGGGCCCGGGCGGCGGGGGCAGAGGTCGAAGAAGTCGTTCTTCGAGACCTGAAGATGTCGCCCTGCCTGGAGATCTACGAATGCAAGAACAGCGGCCGATGCGCGATCCAGGATGATTTTCAGAAGGTGTACGACAGCATTCTCACCAGCCAGGCGGTGATGCTGGCTTCCCCGATCTTTTTCTACTCGGTGAGCGCGCACACGAAGATCCTGATGGATCGATGCCAGTCTCTCTGGGTGAAGAAGCACTGGCTCAAAGGGCCCCCCTCCGGGCAGGGTCACTCGGGACGGAAGGGCTTGTTCATCTCGGTGGGTGCTACCCGCGGGAAGAAGCTCTTCGACGGGACCTTGCTTACGGTGCGGTACTATTTCGAGGCTATCGATTGCGAGCTGTGGAAGTCCCTCCTGTATCGCGAGCTGGATTTCGAGGGGGACGTGCTCGAGCACCCGGAATACTTCGAAGAGGCGCACCAGGCCGGTGTCGAGCTTATCCGCGCCCTGTAACTACAGGAGTCAGGGGTCAGGGATCGGGGGTTAGGCCCCGCGCCCGGAGGCCAAAGAGCCGTCATGCCTGCGGAAGCAGGAATCCCTCAGATCCTTGAGCTGGGAGATTGCTTCGGTCGCTGTCGCTCCCTCGCAATATCCGCAATGATGCCGATCACCGCTTTACCTCGCGGGCCCGTTGCACTATGATACCGGGAACTCGTCATCCGAAGTCTGCTTGAACACCAGAGAACGCCTGCATGGAAAAAGGCAAGGTAATACCGTTTCCCGCCGATAAGAGGGCCTCCGTTCCACGGCCCAACGTGTACATCCTTCGTGTTTACCTCGTCAGCGGGCCTTACGGTGAAGAGTCCGTAGGTCACGAGATATTCAGAACCCTGAAGGTTCGCGGCGACCAGACCCTCGAAGATCTCCACCACGCTATCTTCTGCTCTTACGAACGTGAACAGGACCGGTACTACGAGTTCTGCCTGGGAATGGATCCGAACGATCCTGAAAGCGTCCGCTACACGTGTGGGGAGGCCGTGTCGAAGTACGGCCCGGACGGCCCGGTGAAGTCCGGAGAGAAGGTCGGCCTTGCGCCCCTGGCGACCCTCGAGTCCCTGGGCCTGACCGACGACCAGTTCTTCGGCTACTGGTTCGACCTGATTGAGGAATGGATCCACTTGATCCATGTGATTTTGATCGAGCCTGCGGACGGTTCCGTGGAGTACCCGTTGCTGATCGAGAAGGAGGGCGGGTTGCCGGTTCCCGTTTCCATGGACCTCGACGGCCGGGAAGACGGGCAGGGGCCGGACACGCTCCGGGAGGAGGATGTCCTCATCCTGCTGATGGGCGAGATGCAGATGCGGTGGCGTAAGCAGATCGAGAACGCCCCGCTCAAGCCGAACACCCGGCTGAAGACGGCCCTCACAAAATTACCCTCCCATTGGCTCGAGGCGATTGGCAGACAGGGGGGCCTGGGAGAGGTTCGAAACCGGAAGGATCGCATCCATGCGCTGGCGGAATGGCTGCCTCGGGAAGAGATCCTCCGGAAGATCTGGAGTTCCCTTCCTCTTCCTTCGAGAGAGGTCGTCAGATGGATCCTCCTGGAGAGGAACGGATCGGTCAAGATTCAGAACCTCTCGAGAAGATACGGGGCCGACACGGACATTACCTGGTGGTGGAACGAAGGGCAGGTGCCGGAGACGCCGCTGGGTCTCCTGCGGAGCAGGGGCCTGGTGTATGTCGGCAAGATCCGCGAAGGCAAGCGGCGGTTTCGGATCGCCGTGGTGCCCATGGAACTCCGCAAGGCACTGACCCGGATCGCTCAGGAGCCCCGGAGCATGGAGGGGGGCCCTTCCTCGGGAGACTTCTTGCGGCGAGAGCCTTCCGAGATGTCTTTCACCCAGGAAGACCTTCTGGAAGCCCCGGTTTCGGAGAGGACGGACACAGACCCCTGGAAGGGCCTGGACTCCTTCAATCTGAGGTCTTTTCTCTCGGTCTGCCCCTTGCGGGAAGACACGGAGGGCATGTACGCCCAAACGCTCGGGCGAATACGGCGAAATCCGCAGGACTTTCCACGGCGACAAATCCGCTCGTTCCTCACCCGCATGATCCGGGGAAGCTCGGTGTGGAGCCGGCTGGAGGCATACAAGCTCGGTTTCGTGCTGCTGGAAGAACGCTTTGTGGAGCCCGCCCTTTCGGACAGCTCCCGCCTGATCCAGCAGTGGGCCGAGAGCGTTCTCGCCCCCCCCCAGGAAAGGCTCTTCTGAAAGGCCGCCGCCATTCCCAAGAAGCCGTCATTCCCGCGGAGGCGGGAATCCCTTAGCACCCTTCATATTGACAATTTCCGCATATTTCATAATAATCTGGGGGCTGTCTTCCGATACAGAGTCATCTAGAGATCCCCAGTAGCTCAGCTGGCAGAGCAAGTGGCTGTTAACCACTGGGTCGGCGGTTCGAGTCCGTCCTGGGGAGCCAAACTATCCCGCCCACCAACTTCGGTGGGCTTGCAGGTTAACCGAAGCCCCGAGGCGACCCCTCGGGGCTTCGTGCGTTTTTGCGTGTATTCGCGGGTGTTTGCGTGTTCGACGTCCGCACCGTCGCTCTCCGCGACCATCGCCAGAGATCACGAACATCGCGGCCGTCGACTGTCCTTCGGCCAAGAGCGCTCTCTGGAGGGCGTTTTGGGGAGAGATCACCAGAGAGTGGTTAACGACCAGAGAGCATGGTTAACAGGCGAGGCCAGTTTCCTGTTAACCCGGCGTGTGGGTCCGGGTTGGGACCCCAGGTTCCCCGCTGCAGGTGGGCAGGTTGACAGGCGGAGGGCAACGCCCTTCCTCGTCACGACTTTGCGGGGCATTGTTTCAAATGGAGATCGTATCAGTGTTGAAGGAGCATCAAGGTGATGATGGATGGCAGAAATATGAAAACGCCTCCATATTCAGATGGGAGCAAGAAGTATGAAATCGAAGAGAGCGCCTCAGAGGAAAAGATCGGAATGCGGTATATGGATCTTCCGCAAGGTCATGTTGGGAAACGAGATCTGAAAAGGAAATGCGAAGAACACGATCATTTCACCGACAGGAAGGCATCGACTCTCTGTTTTCCACTATTTCAAGTGAGACCTTGATTGTTTTGATGCTTCCTCTCTTCCGTAGGTGTGCGTACTATACGAACCAACGCCTGATTTATCCAATGAGGTTGGATGGTTAGGTGGGGTTTCTCCTTTCGAAAATCTGGGATGTTTGATACCTCAACTTATACAACGACACTACTGTAGAG
>Ga0180434_10001598_pt1 | contig 31907 bp, 24 predicted proteins | sample SS_ome_7_FD_132453 | JGI IMG/M metagenome (GOLD analysis project Ga0180434, IMG submission 132453) | Hypersaline lake sediment archaeal communities from the Salton Sea, California, USA - SS_1_D_2 metaG | ecosystem: Environmental > Aquatic > Non-marine Saline and Alkaline > Hypersaline >... | reverse complement strand
GTTCATCGCGGCCTCCGGGCCCGTGGTCCTCCACGGTCTGGCCGAGACCGCCCGCTCGCTGCTCACGTGGCAGACGGCGGCGATCGTGCTGGTGGCCCTGGCATGCGAATACGTGGATTCGACACTGGGGATGGGCTATGGCACGACGCTGACGCCGGTCCTGCTTCTGGCGGGTTTCCAGCCGCTGGCCATCGTGCCAGCGGTGCTCCTCTCGGAACTCGTGACGGGCGTGACGAGCGGCATCATGCACCACGGGGCGGGGAACGTGAACTTCCGTCGCGGCTCCCGGCACCGTCACGTGGCGTTGGTGCTGGCCGGTTGCAGCGTCCTCGGGACCCTGGCCGCCGTGACCGTCTCGCTCCAGGTTCCGCCGTGGGCGCTCGAGGGGTACATCGGCGTGCTGGTGCTGGGCGTCGGCGTCACGATTCTCTTGACGAGACAAAAGACGTTCGGCTTCTCGTGGAGGAAAATCGCGGGCCTGGGCCTTCTGGCCGCGTTCAACAAGGGGATGAGCGGCGGGGGATACGGGCCGGTCGTCTCGGGCGGGCAGGTGCTCTCCGGAATGGACGCCCGGCAGGCCGTCGGCATCACCTCCATGGCCGAGGGCCTCACCTGCATCGTCGGCGCCGCGCTGTACCTGGGGACGACGGGGATCGACGGTCGGCTGGCCCTGCCGCTGGTCGTCGGGGCGATGCTCTCGGTCCCGCTGTCGGTGCACTCGGTCCGTGCGGTGAAGGACCGGTGGCTTCGGCTGGCGATCGGCGTCCTGACGCTGGCCCTCGGCACCGTGACGTTGGTGCGGCTGGCGTGGTGACCCGCTCCGCCGACAGGGCCTCCCCAACCCCCCCGGACCGGCGATGCCTTGGAGCGGCCGGCTCGGACAGTGCCGCACGGTTTGAGCCGCTTGTTCGAGCCGCGATTGTGAGATCACGGGTACGTGTGATTGTCGGCGAGCGTCTGGCGCAGGAAGATCGCCCTGTGCCGTCGAGTACCCGCGAACTTACGTTCGCGGTTGGGGTCTTCGCCCGCCCAAGCCAGGCGGCGCTTGAATCGTCCCGTTCGCCCGTTTACGATACCCCCTGGCCGGGGACAAGGAGGAGGCAGGTGGGTCTGTCGCGTCCCATTGCGCACATGGGTGCCCGCACGGCCGAGGCGGTCGGCGAACTGGGGCGGTTTGCGCTCTTTGCGCTGCGGATGGTCCGGTGGATCGTGACGGACGGCACGCGTTGGCGGCTGCTGCGGCCGCAGTTGTACGAGTGCGGGGTGCGGAGCGTGCCGGTCATCGTCATCACGGGGGCGTTCGTGGGGATGGTGCTGGCGGTGCAGTCGTACCGCCAGTTCGAGTCCATCGGGCGTGGCGGCTGGTCCGGGGCGGTTATCAACCTGTCGGTGGTCAAGGAACTTGGGCCGGTGCTGGCGGGCATCATGATTGCCGGCCGCGTGGGCGGGGCGCTGGCGGCGGGCCTGGGCACGATGAAGGTGACCGAGCAGATCGATGCCCTTCGGGCCATGGGGGCCGACCCCATCCGGTACCTGGTGGTCCCGCGGTTCCTGGCGTGTTTCCTCCTGATTCCGTTCCTGACCATCTACTGCGACTTCGTGGGCATCGCCGGCGGGTACTTTGTGGTCTGGGGCTACGGGGCCGACCCGCACGAGTACTGGGTGCACTCGGCCGAGGCCATCGAGAACTGGGACGTCCTGATGGGGGTGGTGAAGAGCGGATTTTTCGGAGCGGCCATCGCGTTGATCTCGTGTTTCAAGGGATTCCGGAGCCGCCAGGGGGCCGAGGGCGTCGGCCGGGCCGCCACCGAGGCGTTCGTGATCTCGTTCATGGCCATCCTGGTCCTGGACCTGTTTTTGATTTTGCTGATGCGGGGCATTTACGACGCCATCTGGGGCCACGTCAGCATCTTCCTATGAGCATAGCCGACCGTCAATCCGGGACCCGGGAGCCGGCGCCCGAGGCGCGGTCCGCGCCGACCGAAGGCGAGCCGCTCATCCGCCTGGAGGGTGTGACGAAGCGTTTCGGCCCCCACACCGTCTTCCAGGACCTGACGCTGAGGTTCCGCCGGGGCGAGACGACCGTCGTCCTGGGCGCAAGCGGCGTGGGCAAGAGCGTCATGCTGAAACTGATCCTCGGGCTCCTGCCCCCCGACGCCGGCCGCATCGTCATCGACCACACCGATATCACCGGTCTGGACGAGCGGGCGCTGATTCCCATCCGCCAGCGGTTCGGCATGGTGTTCCAGGGGTCGGCGCTGTTCGACTTCCTGACGGTGTACGAGAACGTGGCGTTCGCCATCCGCGAGCACAAGGACTGGCCGGAAGAGAAAATCCGCGAGACGGTCCGGGCCAAACTTGCCACCGTCGGCCTGGAAGGCACCGAGCACCTGCTGCCGGAGGAACTTTCCGGCGGCATGAAGAAGCGGGTCGGCCTGGCCCGCGCCATCGCCATCGACCCGGAGGTCATCCTCTACGACGAGCCGACCACCGGGCTCGACCCCGTGACCGCCGACGCCATCAACTCGCTCATCGTCCGGTGCGAGCGGCAACTGCGGACCACCTCCATCGTGGTCACGCACGACATCGCCAGCGCCTACAAGGTGGGTCACCGGCTGGTCATGCTCCACGAGGGCCAGGTCATCGCCGACGGTTCGCCGGAAGCCATCCGTCAGCATTCGGACCACCGCGTTCAGCGGTTCATCCACGGCGACGCCAGCCTGACCGCGCCGCCGGGCGAAGGAGACCAGCCGTGAACGACCGCAAACATATCGTCGTGGGGCTGTTCGTGCTGGGCGGCCTGATCCTGCTCGGCACCCTCATCGTCTGGTTCGAGGGCGTCAGCCACCTCATCCGAGGCGGGTACGAGGTCCGGGGCCATCTGCCGACCGCCAAGGGCATCCGCATCGGCAAACGGGTGCACCTGGACGGCATCGAGATCGGCGACGTCTCGGACGTCACGAGCAGCCAACCCGACCAGGCGGGCGTGTGGGTCCACATGCGGATTAACCCGGAGGTCCGCATCCCCCGCCGCGCCGAGTTCGTTGCCCAGCAGACGATGGCCGGCGACGTCTACCTCGACTTCCATTCTCCCGACGAGACGACGGCGTACCGTCCGACCGACGGCACGGCGAGGGCGGCCGGTCGCATCAAGCCGCCCAGCCTCCTGCCGGAGAAAGTGATGAAGCAGTTCTTCAAGGCAATGGAGAAGTTTGAACGGCTCGACGTCCTCCTCGACAACGTCCAGCAACTGACCCGGCCCCCGGAGGGCGTCGCCCCCGCCGAACGCAAGAACCTCTGGACCCTCATCGCCCAGGTCCAGGAGACCGCCGGCACCCTCGACCGGCAGTTGAAGGGAAAGGAGACCGACAAAGGCCTCGGCCGGCTCCTCGCCCGGGCCGGCGACGCCGCAGAGGAACTCCAGAAGACCCTCAAGAAAGCACAGACCACCCTCAAGGGCGCCGACAAGGCCCTGAAAACCGTCGGCGAGGCCGGCAAGACCGTGACCGGTCTCGGCAAAAAGGGCGAGGCCCTCCTCGCCAAGGGCGATGCCCTCATCGCCAAACTCGACAAGACCGCCGACGCTGCCGACAAACTCCTCGCGGGCCTCGACGCCGCCGTCACCGACGCCCGCAAGGGCAAGGGCACCGTGGGCAAACTCATGACCGACGACGAACTGCACCGGGCCCTGGTGGCCCTGGTCCGAAACCTCCGCCAGATGACCGACAACGCCAACCGATTGCTGACGATGTGGCGAAAGGAAGGCATTCTCTCCAAAGAGGGGAAGTGACCATGCCCGACAAACACCTGGCCTTCCTCGGCGCGGGAACCATGGCCGAGGCCCTTGCGCGCGGCCTGCTCTCGGCCGGCATCCTGGAGGCCCGCCAGATGGTGGCCTACGACGTGGACGAGACCCGCCGGGAACACTTCCGCCGGGAACTCGGCATCGAGGCGCCCGCAGAAGCCGCCGAGGCCGTCGACCACGCCGCCACGGTCCTGGTGGCCGTCAAACCGCAGCAGTTCGACGAGGCCTTGGCGCCGGTGGCCTCGCGGTTCGGCCCGGAGAAACTCGTCCTGACGATCTGCGCCGGGGTGACGACAAACCACGCAGAGTCGATCCTCGTCCCTGGAACCCGGGTGGTCCGGGCTATGCCGAACATACCGATGCTCGTCGACCGGGGAATGGTTGCCATCTGCAAGGGCTCGGCCGCCACCGACGTCGACCTCGCCGAGGCCGAACGCCTCCTCGGCGCCGCGGCCGAGGTCATCCGCGTGCCGGAGGATCGGATGGATGCCGTCACGGCGGTCTCGGGCTCCGGCCCCGCCTTCTTCTACTACCTGACGGAATGCCTGGCCGAGGCCGGCGTGGCCGTGGGCTTCGCGGAGGCGGACGCCCGCCACCTCGCCCGCGTCACCTTCGAGGGCGCCGCGCGCCTGATGGCCGAGACCGGCCAGTCGCCCGCCGACCTCCGCGAGAAGGTCACGACCCCCGGTGGCACAGCGGAGGCCGCCTTGAAGGTCTTCGAAGCGAGGAACCTGCAGCGCATCCTCACTGAAGCCGTCCGCGCCGCCCGCGACCGCGGGCAGGAACTGGGACGGTAAGACGATTTCGGATGTGAGGTTTCGGATTTCAGATTGGGCGTTGTTCGAGCCGGCTGAGGCGCCGTGCCGTTCGCCCCGGGTGTTCGAGCCCTGACCGTAAATATGGGGTACGTGTGATTGACTGTGAGCGCCTGGCGCGCGAAGATCCTTCTGCGCCGCCGAGTACGCGCGATCTCACGATCACGGCTCGGGCGCGACGGCCTCTCACGTGGGCGGCTCGGGTGCCGCGCGCAGCGCCTCGGCCACGTCGAACGGGTCGGCCGAGACGACGCTGGAGGCATAGAGTTCCATCCCGCCCCAGTCGGTCGTCCCCGCGGACGCCTTGCCCCGGTCCACCAGGTACACCAGCGTGGGGAAGCCGGCCCAGTCCGGGTCGGGTTCGCCGAGCGGCGGCGTGTGGAGGGCCAGGTTGAACGACTCCACGCCGAGCCGAGCGTAGGCCTTGAGGGCCCGCCAGATGGCCCGCGGCAAATCGGGATCGTCGTAGCCGGGGGCCACGAGCACCACTTCCCGGTTCTTCGCCGGCGCGAGGTGCGCCAGGGTCGACACCCGCCCGCACCGGTCTGCCAGGCCGAGCGCCTCGTGCACGGCCACGAGGTCGGCGAAGTAGTCGGCGTCGCACGCGGCCCGATAGCGGCGGGCGTCGCGCCGCAGCCGGTCCACCTTCCCGTAGTGGAACGCCCGGCCGAGCACCATCTGCGCATGGCCGTGGATGATGCTCGCCCCGGCCTTCCACAGGCAGTTCCACAGGAGGAGGAAGAAGCGGGCCTGGGGGTCGGCCTCGTGGGCCCGGTCGGCCCAGGCGCGGGCGGTGGCCAACAGGTCCGCCACCTCCGACGGTTGGAACGCGTCGGAGCGGAACCGCAGCGGGTCGTGGTCCTCGAAGATCACCAGCCCGTGCCAGCCGTCGTACGCCGCAACGTTGGCGGCGGTCTTCTCGCCGATGCGGCCGAAGGCATTGGCGGGGGTCAGTGCCATCGGCCGGCAGAACGGCCCGCCGCGGCTGGCCTCGATGGCCTCTGCCACGTTCGAGGCGCCCGCGGCATCAAGCGGCCGGGCGGCCCGCACCGCGTTGAAAAGCGTCCCCTGCCCCGTCACGCGGTTCACCATGTGCGTGATGGGCTGGGACCGGACGGCCTCCAGCACCGCCCGGCGCGTCGGGCCGAGGTAGCGGAACGTTTCGGCGATCCAGTCCTCCATCGGCCCGGGCGGGTCGATGTGGGCGGTGGATTGGTTCCAGGCGTACAGCCGGTCGAAGCGGGCCCGCTCCCGGGGCTCCAGGCCGGCCACGATCTCGTCAAGATGGGTGATGCGCGGTGGCATTATGAATCCTCACTTTGTCGATACGTTTATGCACCTCGCGCGCCGTTCGCGCCCGCTGCGCCACATTTAGCCGCCGAGTTTACTCGGCGCGTCTCTGTCGAACGGCACGCGCCGGGCAAGTTTACCCGCCGTCGTTGGCGGGCCCGACGGCTAAATGTCGCGGCCCGAAAAGCGGCGCGCCCCTCACGCCAGGTCCTCGAGCACGGGCAGGAGGTACTCGCGGACGACGACCTCCCAGGACATCCGCCGGGCCAGATCGTATCCCTCGGCGATGAGGCGCCGGTGGTCCGCCTCGGTGCGGGGCAGGCGGTCGAGCACCTCGGCCGCCACCCGCTGGGCCTCGCATTCCTCGGCCCGGTCGCGCTCGTTGGGCCCGATGGAGAGGGCGTTGTCGAGCGTGGCCTCGCCCCCGGGCAGGCGGGTGTAATCGGCCACCAGGATGCCCGGCACCTCTCGGCCGCCGGTCACCCGCTCCACGAACCCCGCGCACCCGCATACGTTGGTGATGACACACAGGCCGCCGAAGGAGAGCGGCTCAAGTTGGGCGATGCCGAACGGCTCGTAGATCGACTGGCCGAACTCCAGGTCCGTGCCCTTGCGGATGTCAAGGAAGTTCATGTCCGCCGGCATCTTCTCCCCGCACGCCGAAGGGGACCACCCGAACTGGTTCACCAGGACGACCTTGATCTGCCGGGCACAGGCGTTGAACTTCTGCATGTGGACGTAGAAGTCCGCCTCCCCGCCCGAGAGGTCCGGGTACCCCTCGCGATGGGCCACCGGCCAGGCGTACCGGTCCTCCATCTCGAGGATTTCGTGGCCCTTCCGCGGGGCGCCGATTTCGCTGGAAAGGAGGAAGTAGACGCCCGTCTCGCCGGTCTCGCGGAACCGGCCCTCCAGGTGCCACAGGACCTTCAGGTCGCGCCACAGGCCCTTCGACAGGACCATCCGCGACACGTGGGAGAAGAGGTAGTCCGGCCGGTACTCCAGCAGGGCCTCGGCATACGTCTGGAGCCGGCCCTTGGACTGGGCCACGTCCTCGGCGGTCACCTCGTAGGCCGGCACGCCGTTGTAGACCAGGGCCAGGCGCTTCTGGCCGAAGTCGCTCGCCAGGAACTGCATCTCCTCGAGCACGTGGTCGCCCACGCAGAGGATGGCGTCGCAGAACCGTGAGGCCGAGACCAGCGCGTGCTTGAAGAACGGGCCCTGGAGGCCGAACACGTCCTCGACGAACTTGCCCTTGGCCATCGCCCGCTCCAGCACGTTGTAGAACATGGTGTCGTGGCCGGCATGGCCTTCCACGATCCGCCGCATCGTCGCCACCTCGTGGGCGTAGAAGACGGTGCGGTACCGCGCCTCGTCTTCCTCTGCCTGCGAGGCGATGGCCAGCAGCGCCAGCGGCATGCCCATGAACTCGTGGGCAAGGATGACCGCCGGCGGCGCCGCCGCCGCGCCCACCGCCTCCATCGCCGCCAGCCCCGGACCCGCCAGACGCACGTACTGCTCGTACTCCCACGTCCGGTACAGGTCGCTGCGGATGCCGAACCGCTCGTACAGCAGGACCTTGACCCCGCCGAGACGGTCCAGGTTGGCCTGGCCCACGTCGATCAGGAGGACCTCCGGCCGGCTCTCCACGCCGCTTGTCCGGTCGCGGAAGAGACGCCGACCGTAGGCGATGCCCACGCCCCATTCTTCCTGGATCGGCCGGAACGCCTCCGTCCACTCGCCCGTGTCCGTGCCGTCGAAACTGGAGTAGTATACCTCGCCGTTCTCGGCCAGCCTGTGGGCGGCGCGGGCGTCGCCCGTGGCCACCAGGATCGACCGGTCGATGGACGCATTGTACGCCTCGGCCGTGAAGAACCCCTGAAGCACCGCCCCGATGCCGCCCACCTTCTGGACGGCCTCGTGCGTGACGTGAATCAGCGTAGTCATGGTGTGTCCTTTTCTGTGCTTCGCGTCCTCGTTTACGCTCAAGGCCCGCTCGCTTGCGTTGGCGGCTGGCACCAACGCAGGCGCATCGCGCGCCATGGGTGGCCGCGAACGATAGTCAGCGGCGCCGTTCGAATCCTCTACGTTCCCCGCCCGACCAGGTCGCCCGCCCCGTCGGCGAGCATCGTCTCGGCGAGGCGCCAACCGAGGTCGGCCGCCCGGGCCGCCTCGCCCTTGGCCGACCGCCGCAGCCGGCGCCGCCCGTCCGACGAGAGCAGATACGCCTCCAGGTGCAGCCGGCCGTCCGCGTCCGCGCGGCCGAGCACGCCGATGGGCGTCCGGCACCCGGCGCCGATCCGTGCCAGGACCGCCCGCTCTGCCGTCACCGCCTCCCGCGTCGCCGGGTGGTCGAGGGCCGCGATCCGGGCCCGGACCGTCTCGTCGTCGGCCCGGTGCTCCAGGCCCAGCGCGCCCTGTCCTGCCGCCGGAACGACCGCCGACGTCGGCAGCGGCACGGCCCGGACGTCGTCCATCCCCAGCCGCGCAAGGCCGGCCATCGCCAGGACCGTGGCGTCGCAGAGGCTGTCGGCGAGTTTCCCCAGCCGCGTCTCCACGTTGCCGCGGAGGTCGGCCATCACGAGGTCCGGTCGCTCGGCCAGGAGCATGGCCCGGCGGCGCGGGCTGCCCGTGCCGACGGTCGCGCCGGCCGGCAGGGCCGCCAGCGCCGCGCCCTCGCGCGTGAGCAGACCGTCGCGCGGGTCCTCGCGCGGGGGGACGGCCGAGGCCACCGCCAGCCCGTCCGCCACGCGGGTGGGCACGTCCTTGAGGGAGTGGACGGCCAGGTCGATCCGCCCGTCCGCCAGCGCCCGCTCCAGTTCCTTGACGAAGAAGCCGACGCCCGGCAGGCGGGCCAGCGACGTCGCCCGGTCGCGGTCGCCCCTCGTCCGGTACGTCTCGATGCGGACCGCCAGGTCGGGATGGGCGGCGCGGAGGGCCTCGGCTACCTGGGCGGTCTGCCGACGGGCCAGGCGGCTGCCCCGCGTCCCGATGCGCAGCACGTTCGCCATAGAGCCGCTAGGATAGGTCACAGGCACCCGACCTTCAAGGGCCTGTGCAAGTTTCGGTTGACCGGCGGCCGGCGGCGCGCGAGACTCGTTACGCGGGGAGCACGTCCATGGCCGAGACCGACCATCCCATTCTGGTCACCGGCGCCTCGGGATTCGTGGGTCGGCATGTGGTGGCGCATCTGCGCGAGGCTGGCCGGCGGGTCCGCGCGCTGGTCCGTCCGACCTCTTCCCGCCGCATGGAGGACACTGCGGACCTGGAGATCGCCGACGGCGACATCCGCACCGCCGCGTCCGTCGCCGCCGCCGCCCGCGGCTGCGGCGCCTGCGTCCACCTGGTCGGCATCCTCCGCCAACGCGGCGAGGCGACCTTCCGGACCGTCCACGTCGAGGGCACCGAGCACGTGGTGTCGGCGTGCCGGGAGGCCGGCGTCCGCCGGCTGGTCCACATGAGCGCGCTGGGCGTCGGCCGAGGCGTCGACACGCCGTACTTCCGGACCAAGGAGGAGGCGGAGGCGCGGGTCCGCGAGTCCGGTCTCCACTGGACGATCCTCCGCCCCAGCGTCATCCACGGCCCGCGAGGCGACTTCATGATCCAGATGGCCCGCATGGTCGCCCGCCCGGGCCCCGTGCCGCTCGTTGGCCACGGCCTCCAGGTTATCCAACCGGTATGGGTGGAGGATGTGGCACGCATCGCGGCGGGAGCGCTGGAGCGCGATGGGACCGTCGGCCGGGCGTACGCCGTCGGCGGGCCCGACCTGTTGACGCTCCGGGCCTTCTACCGCACCGTCTCCCGGGTGCTGCTGGGCCGGGAGAAATGGCTCTTCCCCGTGCCGCGCCTCGCCGTGCGCTCCGGGGCGTGGGTGGCGTCCCGCGTGCTGGCCAACCCGCCCGTGACGCCGGACGAGTTGCGGATGCTGGAGGCCGCCCGGCCGTGCGATACGGCGCCCATCGAGCGGGATTTCGACATGCAACCCGCCCCCTTTGAGGATACACTACGAGGGTACGCCGAGGCACTCAGGGCAGCGGCCGGCATCGACTGAACGCCGGCCGCCCATCGAACGAGCACCAACTCAGGAGGGACTATGACCGACGAGCAGATTGCCGAACTGACGGCCGACATCGATACTCTGGGCAAGATGGTCACCGGCCTGTACGCCCTCGTGGTGGTGGTGGGGCTGTACCTGGCGTGGAGCCTGCGGAAGATCGCCCGGAACCAGGTGGACTCGGCCCGGTTGCTCCAGCAGGCCACCGCCCGCCTCGAACAGGACCTCGCCGACCAGGGCGACTGAGGCGCCGTGCCATGCTCGACCTCTCCCTTCTCCGCGCCCAGCCTGCGCGCGTCCGCGCGGCGCTGGAGCGCCGCGGCGTGGGGGCCGAGCGCGTGGACGCGGCAGTCGACCTCGACCGCCGGTGGTCCGCCCGCCGGGAGATGCGCGAGGCGCTGCGGACCCGCCGCCGGGAAATCAGCGACGAGGTCGCCCGCCGCAAGTCCTCCGCCGGCGCCGAGGACGCCGCCGAGGACGCGGCGCCGGACCTCGTGCGCGCCGGCCGACGCGCCGGCCGCGACCTGAAGGCCGTCGAGGGCGCCATGGGCGACCTGTCGGCCCGGCGGGAGGCGGCGCTGCTGGCCCTGCCGAACCTCCCCGCCCCCGACGTGCCGGAGACGCCGCCGGCGCCGGACCCGTCCGGTCCCCCCTGGCCGCACGCCTTCCCGCCGCTCGCGCACTGGGACCTGGTGACGATGCTGCACCTGGTCGAGACGGCGGAGGCCTCGGCCGGCAGCGGGTTTCTGCTGTGGCGGGGGGCGGGGGCGCGGCTGGTGCGCGGCCTGGTGCGGTTCATGCTCCAGGTGCACACGGGGGAGGGCGGCCGGGAGGAGGTCCTCGCGCCGCCGGTGGCCACGCGGCGGGCGCTCGCGGGCTCGGCTCACCTGCCGACGCTCGAAGAGATGCTGTACGCCGTCGTTGAACCGGGCGGCGCGCGTGAGCATGGAGAGAAGCGCGGCGGGTCTCCGCACCCGCCGCGCGATGCCCAAGATGAGCGCGGTCGGTGCGGAGACCGACCGCGCAAGAGCGTTGGCGGTGCCAGTGACGCCGACCTCTTCCTGGCCCCGCGGGCCGAGCCGCACCTGGCCACGCTCTACGCGGGCGAGGTGCTGGAGGCACGCCGCCTGCCGGTCCGTCTTGCTGCGGCGGCGACGGCGCTGCGCCATACGCCGCACGGCGGCGGGGCGGCCGGACGCGGCCTGCTCCGCCTCCGCGCTTTTCCGACGGTCGAGGTGTACACGCTCTGCCGGCCGGCCGAGAGCGACGCCGAACTCGAGCGGGCCCTCGCCGGCGCCGAGACGATTCTCGGGCGGCTGGAGGTGGCCCACCGCCGGCGGGTGCGCGGCGCGACGGAACTCTCCCACGCCGCCGCCCGCTCCGTCAGCCTGGACGTGTGGTGTCCGGGGTTGCCGGCAGAAGAAGACGACCATGAGCGCGGCGGGTCTCCGCACCCGCCGCGCGGTGCCCACGGCGAGCGCGGTCGGTATGGAGACCCGCCGCGCAACAGCGGTGACACCGGCTCGCGCGCGGCGGGTCCGGAGACCTGCCGAGCGGAAAGCGCCCCCGGGGCGCGGGGCCGGTGGGTGGAGGTGACCGTCCTCTCCTCCTTCACCGACTACCAGGCCCGGCGGACGGGAACGCAGTACCGCGACGCCGACGGCCGGTCGCGGCTCGTGCACACGGTGGGCGGGGCGGCCGTGGCCGTGCCGAGACTCGTCGCGGCCATTCTGGAGACGGGCCAGGGGGCGGACGGGGCGGTCCGGCTTCCCGCGGCGCTCGAGCCTTACGTGGGCACGGCCGTGCTCGGCGCGCCCGACGGCGCCGCTCGCTAGCGCTCGCGGCTAGTCAAACGTCGCGCGCTGGGGTGATCATTCACCAATCTCATGAAAGGCTGCCACCAACCGTGTAGTCGCGAGCGAGAGCGAGCGGTCGCGCGTCGGAAAGTCGTTGAAACCTTCCCCCGGCGGCGATACCATTTTCCGTTCCACGTTGCCCGAGGACCTCTTTGGACTCGGGACCTGGGACGTCGGACCCAGATTTCATCATGGCCAATCCATACAAGAAGACGCTCAACCTGCCGAAGACCGACTTCCCCATGCGCGCCCGCCTCGTCGAGCGCGAGCCCGCCATCCGCGCCCGCTGGGACGAGATGGACCTCTACGGCCGAATCCGGGCCGACGACCATCCCAAGGGCCGGTACGTCCTGCACGACGGCCCGCCGTACGCCAACGGCGACATCCACATCGGGACCGCGGTCAACAAGGTCCTGAAGGACCTCGTCGTCAAGTACAAGACGATGCGGGGGTACGACGCGCCGTACATCCCCGGCTACGACTGCCACGGGCACCCCATCGAGCACGCGGTGCGCAAGGCGCTCGGGAAGAAGGCGGCGGGGATGCCGGTCACGGACATCCGGAAGCGGTGCGAGGCGTACGCCCGCGAGTTCGTCGAGAAACAGAGCGAGCAGTTCAGGATGCTGGGCGTCCTCGGGCGGTGGGAGAAGCCGTACCTCACCCTCGACCCCGAGTACGAGCGGCGCGAGATGGAGGCGCTGGCGAGCCTCGCCGACGCCGGCGTCATTCACCGCGAACTGCGGGCCATCCACTGGTGCGCCACGTGTGAGACGGCCCTCGCCGAGGCGGAACTGGAGTACGAGGACGAGACCGGGCCGAGTCTGTACGTGCTGTTCGCCCTGACGGACGAGGCCGCCGGCCGCCTGCCCGACCCGCTCGCCGGCCGGCCCGTCCACCTGATGATCTGGACCACCACGCCGTGGACGCTGCCGGCCAACCTCGCCGTGGCGGTCCATCCGGACTATCGGTATGCCGCCATTCGTTACACGAAGTACGACAGGGAAACGGTGGCCATCGTGGCGGAGGACCTCGTCCAGACGGTGGCGGAGGACGCCGGCCTCGGTGAAGTCGAGACCGTCATGACGTTCACCGGCCAGGATCTGGCCGTCCTGACGTATGAGCATCCGTTTATGCCTTCCCCGCCGCATGCCGAGGCCCGCCAGGTGTGGGCCGACCCCACGATGGTCACGCTGGACGAGGGCACGGGCCTGGTGCACGTGGCCCCCGGCCACGGGCGCGAGGACAACCTGATGGGCCTGCGGGTCGGCCTCCCCGCCTACAGCCCCGTCGACGAAAAGGGACGCATGGACGAGACCGTCCCGGACTGGATCCAGGGTAAGACCGTCTGGGAGGCCAACCCTGTCATCGTCAAGCACCTCGAAGAGTCCGGCCACCTGGTCCATCACACCGGCGGCCACGCGCACCGGTACCCGCACTGCTGGCGGTGCCACGAGCCGGTCCTCTTCCGGGCGACCGAGCAGTGGTTCGTCGGCCTCGACAACGCGGACCTGGATAAGAGCCTGCGCCACAAGGCGCTGGAGGCCGTGGGCGGCGTCCAGTGGGTGCCGGCGTGGACGGAATCGCGCATCCGGGCAATGATTGAGACCCGGCCCGACTGGTGCATCTCGCGGCAGAAGGTGTGGGACGTGCCGATCCCCGCCCTTCATTGCAAGCAGTGCGGCCGGGCGCTCCTGACGGGCGACATGATGCGCGCCGCCGCCGCCTACTACGGCGAGCACGGCTCCGGCGCATGGTACGAGGCGGACCCGGCTGAGGTCTTCGGCGAGGTGCCTGCCTGCCCCGAGTGCGGCGCGACGGACTGGCGCAAGGAGACGGACGTCTTCGACGTCTGGCTCGACTCCGGCGTCTCCTGGGCCGGCGCCTGCGAGGCCGAGGGCTTCGACGTGCCGGTCGATTTGTACCTGGAGGGGTCGGACCAGCACCGGGGCTGGTTCCAGTCGAGCCTGATCATGGGGGTGGTGGCCCGCGGCCAGCCGCCGTACCGCACGTGCATCACGCACGGGTTCGTGGTGGACGAGGAAGGGCGGAAGATGTCGAAGAGCCTCGGCAACGCGGTCAGCGTGCTGGACGAGGTCAACCGACTGGGGGCGGACGTGTTCCGCCTCTGGGTCGCCAGCGTGGATTACGCCTATGACATCCGGGCCTCCGATACGCTCATCGCCAACCTCCAGGACGCCTACCGCAAGGTCCGCAACACCCTCCGGTTCCTGATGGGGAACCTGGCGGACTTCGACGCCACGCGCCATGCCGTCAGGCCCGGCGACCTGGAGCCCATCGACCGGTGGCTGCTGGCGCGGACCGAGCGGCTGGTGGCGGAGGTCACCGCCCAGATGGAGGCGTTCCAGTTCCACCGGGCCTGCCAGTTGGTGCACCTGTTCTGCGCGAACGAGTTGAGTTCGTTCTACCTGGACGTGCAGAAGGACCGCCTGTACTGCGACGGGGCGGACTGGCCCAGGCGGCGCAGCGCCCAGACGGCCATGGCGCGGGCGGCCGAGGTCCTCGTGCGCCTGGTGGCGCCGGTCCTGTGCCACACGGCCGAGGAGGCGTGGTCGTTTCTGCCCGCGCCGGCCGGCGGCGAGCGCGCCGAGAGCGTCCATCTGGCCCGATGGCCCCAGGTCGATCCCCAGGTCCTGGACGAGGACCTGCTGGCCGAGTGGGAATGGCTCCAGGACGTCCGCCGCGACGCCTACGCCCTGCTCGAACGGTTCCGCGCCGATGGCCGCTTCGACAAGCACACCGAGGCGCGGGTGGCCCTGGCCGTCAGCGACGAGAAGGAACTCGCGCGCTTGAAGGAAATGGGCGAGGCGGCCCTGGCCGATTTGCTGCTTCTCTCGGAACTGACGCTCCTTGCCCCCGGGGAGGCCGAGGCGCTGGACGGCGAGGCCGTGGCCGACGACGGCGAGGCGCCGCGGTTCACCGACGCCGTTCTCCTGCCGCAGGAATACGCCCGCTGCGAACGGTGCTGGAACCATCGGCCGACCGTCGGCGAGGGCGACCCGGCCGACCTCTGCGAGCGGTGCCGGCGGGTGGTCGAAGAACGTAAATGAAAGGCGGCCCGCGACCGGAGATCGCGGCTCACGGCACGCTGCTCGCGAGCCGCAGGCTTCGCCTGAGGCAAGTTCAGTCGTGAGCCGCAGGCTTTGCCTGAGGTAAGTTCAGTCGTGAGCCGCAGGCTTTGCCTGAGGTAAGTTCAGTCGTGAGCCGCAGGCTTTGCCTGCGGCAACCCACAGCCGCAAAGGAGCATCCCATGCCCAACACCTACCACCCCGCCCCCACCCAGGAGACCATCGACCGGTTCGAGCGGTACGTCATCGGCAACTATCCGCGGCTGCCGAAGGTGGCTGTCCGCGGCGAAGGGCCGTACCTCTGGGACGCCGACGGCAAGCGTTACCTGGACTTGTTCAGCGGCTGGGCCGTCACGGGCGTGGGCCACTGCCATCCGCGCCTGGTCCAGGCCATCCGCGAGCAGGCCGGCCGGCTCCTTTACATGCCGAACACGTGGTACACCGAGCCGCAGGGCCGACTGGCCGAGTGGATCGCCACCACCGGGTTCGGCGGCAAGACGTTCTTCTGCAACTCCGGGGCGGAGGCGAACGAGGCCGCCCTGAAACTGGCGCGCCTGGCGACGGCGGCCGGCAAGTACAAGGTCATCACGTTCGAGGAGAGTTTCCACGGCCGGACCTTCGCCACCGTCACCGCCACCGCCCAGCCGAAGTACCAGCAGGGGTTCCAGCCGCTGGTGCCCGGTTTCCTCTACGCCCCGCTGAACGACCTGGAGGCCGTCCACCGTCTCGCCGACGAGGAAACCTGCGCCGTCCTGCTCGAGGTGGTCCAGGGCGAGGGCGGCATCAACCTCGCCGGCGCCGAGTTCCTTCGCGGCCTCCGCGACCTGTGCGACCAGCGCGGCATGCTGCTCATCATCGACGAGGTCCAGACCGGCGTCGGCCGGTGCGGCACGTGGTGGGGATACCAGGCCGTCGCCAACGCGGAAGGCGAAACGCCGAATGCGGACGCAGCAAATGCGGAACCGGCGGAGCCGCAAGGCGACGCCGATCTGAAATCTGAAATCTCAGATGTCAAATCGAACGCCTCACCCGCCGGCGACGCTGATTCGGCCGGCGACGCACCGCAAGCCAATCCGACATCCGACATCCGAAATCCGAATTCCGTCGTCCCCGACATCATGACCATGGCCAAGCAGTTGGGCGGCGGCGTTGCCATCGGCGCCATGTGCGCCCGGCCCGAGGTGGCCGAGCACCTCGTGCCCGGCACGCACGCCTCGACGTTCGGCGGGAATCCGCTCGCCGCCGCCGCCGGCTGTGCCGTCTTCGAGATCATCCGCGACGAGGACCTCCTTCAGAACACGCAGCACATGGGCCGGTACCTCCGCCGACGCCTCCTCGAACTGAAGCAGGAGACGCCCCTCATCGCCGAGGTCCGCGGCACCGGGCTCATGGTCGGGGCCGACCTGGCGCAGAACGGAAAGGACCTGGTGGCAGCGTGCCTGGAGAAGGGCCTCCACGTCAACTGTACCCACGAGACGGTCCTGCGCATCATGCCGCCGCTGGGCATCACACGCGAGCAACTCGACGAGGGCCTTGACATCCTCGCCGAGGCGATGCGAGAGTGGCAGCCCGCGGACCGCAAACCGTCGTGAGCCATCAAGCGGGAGCCGCCACCAGCCGTGAGCCGCAGGCTTTGCCTGCGGCTACCCGACGGTGCAACAAACGCTACCCCGCGCCGAACATCCCCGCGGCCGAAGGTCGCGGCTCGAAAAGGGTCAACGCCCATGCCATCTCGCCGACGTGCTGCCGACTGCCTCCGCTCCGTCCGCATCACACCTGACTTCATCACCAACGCGGACGGCTCGTGCCTGATGGCCCTCGGCCGGACCCGCGTCGTCTGCACCGCGACCCTCCAGGGCCGGGTGCCCCGCTGGCTCCGCGGCGAGGGCCGCGGCTGGGTGACGGCCGAGTACGGCATGCTGCCCGCCTCGGGCGGCGAGCGGATTCGCCGGCCCGGCCCGGGCGGCACGAGCAGCCGGGGCACCGAGATTCGCCGGCTCATCGGCCGGGCGCTGCGGGCCGGCACACGCCTCCAGGCCCTCGGCGAAAACCAGGTCATCGTCGACTGCGACGTCCTGGAGGCGGACGGCGGCACGCGCTGCGCCGCCATCACCGGCGGATGGGTGGCCCTGGCACGGGCCGTCGCCCGCGCCCGGACCGACGGCCGGCTCCCCGCCGAGGCGCCCGACCCCATGGCCGACCAGGTGACGGCGGTCAGTTGCGGCATCGTGGACGGCCGGGCCCTGCTGGACCTCGACTACGCCGACGACAGCCGGGCCTCCGTCGACGCCAACGTCGTGATGACCGCCAAAGGCCGGCTCGTCGAGGTGCAGGCCAGCGGCGAGGAGAGCACCTTCTCCGGGGCGGACCTCTCGCGGCTGCTTCGCCTGGCCCGGACCGGCTGCCAAACCCTGGCCAACCACCAGGCCCGCGCGGTACAAATGGAGTAAGGGTCATCGAGATGTTCCGAGCGAAGGAGTACGGCATGGCCGGTCCTCGGCCACGCGGCCTCGCGGCGGCCGCGGCCGTCGCCCTCGTCCTGGCGGCGCTGCCCGGCTGCGGGACCACCGACTCCCGCGGCGAGGCGCCGACTCTCACCGTCCTGCTGCTCGAATACGAGGGCCCCCAGGCCGGCGAGTCCGCCGACCGCCTGGCCGACGAACTCAAGGCCCAGGGCCTCCAGGACGTCTTCACCGTCAAGGGCCACCACCACGCCTCCGTCTGCGTCGGCCGGTTCGGCTCCTGGAAAGACCCCGAGGCCGACCGCACGCTGCGGCGCGTCCGCCGCATCCGCGACGCCCAGGGCCAGTACCCGTTCGCCCACGTCATGCTCATGCCCGTTCCGGAACCGGCGCCGAAGAATCCCTGGCCCCTGGAGGAGGCCGACGGCCAGTACACGCTCATCGTCGCCAGTTGGGCGAAGCCCGGGCGCAAGAGACGCGCCCAGGCCTACGCCCGCCGGCTCCGCGACCAGGGGCACGAGGCCTACGTCTATCACGGGCCGACCAAGAGCACCGTCTCGGTGGGCGCCTTCGGGCCGGAGATCTTCGACGACCCGAGCAAGGTGGGCCGGCCCGACGCCCGACCCAACGTGGTGGACCCCAAGGTCGAGCAACTTCGGCAGGCGTTCCCGACGCTGGTCCTGGAGGGCGAACCGGCCCCCGCCGAGGCCAAACTCACACCGTACCTCGGGATCATCCCCGGCCGGCGGACGGTCACCGCCCCCGGGCCCGACCTGCCCGACGCCCTCTACCGCGTGACGATTTCCCTCCTCGATACGCGGACCGGCCTGACCGAGGGCCGACACCGCGCCGCCGGCGTCGCCCAGGGCCGCAGCCAACTGCCCTGGCTCGTCGGCGTGCTGGTCCGACAACTGATGGCGGCGATGGAACCGGACCGGCCGGTTCGGCTGGGCGTGGCGGGTGTCGCGACCGACGCCGACAGCACCGCCGTCGAGGACGTCATCCGCCGGGCCCTCCCCGCCGCCCTCCGGACCGCCGGGGCAGGAAAAATCAGGCTCTACAGCCAACAGGGCACCGTCCGGATGCTCCGGGCACACGACCTGACCGTCGACCAGGTGCTCCAGGACCCCCAAAGCGTCAAGGGGCTCCAGGCCCTTGATTACGTCGCCGTCGTCAGGGTCAAGCGGAAGATGTGAGGCCCGTGGGTTGCCGTAAGCCCCGGGTTGCCGTGAGTCACGGGCTCTGCCCGCGGGTATTCGCCGCCGCGGTAAGCGCTGCCCCGCGCCGAACATATCCTCGACCGGAGGTGGCGGCTCACGGAAGGAACGTCCCATGCCACGCACGCTGGTCATCGGCACGCGGAATCGCGGCAAGGTGCGGGAGATTGCCGCCATCCTCGCCCCGCTCGCCGTGGACCCCGTGCCGCTCGACGCCCTCGGCGACGTGCCCCCCGTACTCGAGACGGGCGAGACCCTCGAGGCCAACGCCCGGGCCAAGGCGCTCGGATACGCCCGGGCCACGGGCCGGTGGGCCCTGGCCGACGACTCCGGCCTCGAGGTCGACGCCCTCGGCGGCGCACCCGGCGTCCGTTCGGCCCGCTTCGGCGGCGAGGAAGGCAGCGACGCCCGGAACAACGCCGCCCTGCTGCGCGCCCTGGCCGACCATCCGCCCGAGACCTGGACCGCCCGGTTCCGCTGCGTCATGGCCCTGGCCACGCCCGACCGCGTCCTGGCCGTCACCCAGGGCACGTGCGAGGGCGTCATTACGGACCGGCCAGCCGGGACGAACGGCTTCGGGTACGACCCGCACTTCTACCTGCCGGCCCTCGGCCGGACGATGGCCCAATTGCCGGCCGAGGAGAAGAACCGCATCAGCCACCGGGCCCGGGCCCTCTCGGCCATGAAGGACCGCCTCGTCCCCCTGCTGTAGCGCCGAGGCGGCCCGAGCTCGCCGTAGCCCGAGCCGCGAACTCACGTTCGCGGGTCGAAGGCGAGCGCGGCGAACCCGACCGCGACTTCCTGCCCGGAGGTGGGTTTAACTCTTCGCCGACGAACCGAAACCACAGACGATGCCCGCCCGCCTCCGACGAAACCCGGTCCCCTTCCTGGCCGCCGCCATCCTGCTTGCGGCGGGGTCGCCGTGCGCGGCGCGCGGCACGGGCGGGTTCCTGTGCGACTGGACCGTCTGCGGCCCCCTGCCGGGCGAGCGGCTGGATGCGCCCGCCCTCGCCGACGACTTCGCTGCCTGGCCCGGCCGCTTCGCCGCCGGCGGCGTCTGGCTCCCCGTCCGGGCGGAACCCCGCGGCCGCATCGACCTGTGCGTCCCGTTCCCGGAGCGCGACACCGGCACCGCGCTGCTCTTCACCTTCTTCAAGGCGCCGGAGGAGGGGCGGTATCACCTGCGCATCGGCAGCGACGACGCCGTCCGCGTCGACCTCGACGGCCGGACCGTCCACACCCGCGAGGTTCACCGCGCCTGGCGGGCCGACCAGGACACCGTGGCGGTGCAGCTCGAGGCCGGCTGGCACCGGCTGCTCCTGCGGGTGGTCAACCACGGCGGCGCGTGGGCGGCGTCGGTCCGGACGGCCGACGCCCGCGACCGGCCCATCGACGTACCGAACCAGGCTGCGTGCCCCCCGCCGCTGGAGTCCGTGTGCCGGCTCGACTCGCCCGCCACCGTGGGCGAACGGGCCGAGGTCGCCGACCACCTGGCCGAGGCCGCGGCTCACCTGCGGGCGGACCTGGAGGCGGCCGTGCCTCCCCTGACCGAAACGCCGGACGGCTACGTCGCCTTCGCCGAGTACCGCAGCGCCCGCGCCCTGGCCCGGCGGTGCTTCGAGGCGCTGGCGGCCCTGTGGGACGAGGGCGTCCGGGAGTTTCCGAACGCCGAACGCGTCCGGGCCGAGCAGCACCGGGCCGAGAAGGCGGCCCGCGGCTTTTCGGAGGTCCTCGCCCGCGAGGCCGACGACCTGGCGGCCGACCTTCTCCTCCATCACGACGTGTGGAAGCGCCTGGGCGAGGCAGGGCTCTTGCGCCGGGACCTGGCCCGGGCCACCCTCCGGATTGCCCGGCTCATCGCCCGGACCCGTCGGCTGGCCGAGCGCATCGAGTCCGAGCGCCTCCTCGCCGCACGATTCGAGAACGACATCCGCAACTTTCGCCAGCGGGACCTGGTGGTCCGGGTACGCGACGCCGACGGCCGGCCCGTGCCCGGGGCCGTCGTCGAGATCGTCCAGACGGGCCACGACTTCCCGTTCGGGTGCAACCTGTTCGCGTTCGGACGGTGGGGCCGGAAGAACCGCCTGTACGAGCAGCGGTTCGCCCACCTGTTCAACCTGGCGGTCGTGCCCGTCTACTGGTCGGTCATCGAGCGGCATCGCGGCCGGCCGGACTACGCCCGGCTCGACGCCGCCGTCCGCTGGTGTCGGGAGCGCGGCATCGGGGTCCGCGGCCATCCGCTCGTCTGGGCCGAGGCCGTCCCACACTGGGCCGATCGCCTGGATGCCGAGGCCCTCCGCCACGCGCTGCGGACCCACCTGGCACGGACCGTCCGCCGGTTCCGCGCGAAGATCGGCGCCTGGGACGTGGTCCACAACCCGGACGGCGCGGCCCGTCTCGGCCCGGCCAAGGTCGCCCCCGGCGAGGCGGTGGCGTGGGCGGCCGAGGCGGACCCCGCCGCCGGGCTGCTCGTCACCGGCGACGACCCGGCCGCCCTCGCCGACGCCGCCCTCGCCGACGCCGCCGACGCCGCCGACGGCCGCCGGCCCGACGCCGTCGGCATCACCGCCCACCAGCACGACGGGGCGTGGTCGCTGGGGCGGATTCGCCGGACCATCGACGCCGCCGCCCGCGCCGGGATGCCGGTGCACCTTTCGGCCGTCACGATTCTCGGCGATGCCGAGACCGAGGCCGAGCAGGCCGAGGCCGTCCGGCACTTCTACACGGCGGCGTTCGCCGACCGCCGGGTGGCCGGCATCACCTGGTGGGACCTGTCGGACCGGTTTGCCTGGCGGAACGCCGACGCCGGGCTGCTGCGGGCCGACCTCTCGCCGAAACCGGCGTACCACGCGCTGGAGGACCTCCTGCACCGGCGGTGGCGGACCGACGCCGCCGGCCGGACCGACTCGGACGGCCGCCTCCGGGCCCGGGTGTTCCTGGGCACGTACCGGCTGACGGCGCGGGCCGACGGGCGGGAGGCCACCCGCACCATGCACCTGGGGCGAGAGGGACCGGCGATGGTCGAAATCACCCTCCCCCCGGGACGGTGACGGGTGGCGCCTTTCGAGCCGCGAACGCCTGCCCGGCGTAGCCCAAAGGGCGACGCCGGGTAAGTTCGCGGGTGCCCGGCGGCGCGGTGACGTTTTGGCGCGGTGGATTCGCGCCGCCTTCGAGAGTGCCCCCGATCTTACGATCGGGGCTCGGCAGCGGCGCCCATCCTACAAATCTTCCTCCGGCGCGGTGAGGTCGGCGTACGTGCCGCCGCGGCGGATGAGCCGGGCCTCCCCGCCGTCGACGAGGACCTCGGCCGGCCGGGGAAACGCGTTGTACTCCGACGCCATCGCCATGCCGTAGGCCCCCGCGCTGAAGACGGCCAGCACGTCGCCGCGGGCGACGGGCGGCAGGTGGCGGTCCTTGCCGAAGAAGTCGCCCGACTCGCAGACGGGGCCGACCACATCGCAGGCCACCGTGCCGGGAAAGGCCTCGTCGCGCGTCCGCTGCGGGGGGACGAAATCCTCGCCCGGCTCGACGGGCCAGATGTGATGGTACGAGCCGTACAGCGCCGGCCGGATGAGGTGGTTCATACCGCTGTCGCAGAGCAGGAAGGTGCGGTCGCCGCCGGGCTTGACGTACTGGACCCGTGTCAGCAGGATGCCGGCGTTGCCGGCGATGAACCGGCCGGGCTCCATCAGGATCTCCAGTCCGCGGCCGCGGAGCAGGGGGACCAGGGCCTCGGCGAAGGCGGTGGCCGGCAGCGCCTCGCCGCCCTCGTATTCGGCGCCGAAACCGCCGCCGAAGTCCAAGGTGCGGACGGCGATGCCCGCCTCGGCCAGGCGGTCCATCAGGTTGAGGATCCGCTCCATCGCCTCGACGTACGGCCGGACGGTGGTGATCTGGCTGCCGATGTGCGCCTGGACGCCCGCCAGTCGGACCCACTCGGCGCCGGGGGAGGCGGCGAAGTCGCGCCAGGCGCGCTCGGCCCGTTCCAGGTCCACGCCGAACTTCGTCTCCTTCTTGCCGGTCGTGATGAAGCGGTGCGTCCGGGGGTCCACGTCCGGGTTGACGCGGAGGGCGGCCGTGGCGGGAGAGCTGGCCTCGCGGGCCAGGCGCGCCAGGACCGCCAGTTCCTCCTCGCTCTCGACGTTGAACATCTTGATGCGCGACCGGAGGGCGAAACGGATCTCGTCCTCGGTCTTGGCCACGCCGGCGTAGCAGCACCGGGCGGGGTCGCCGCCGGCGGCCAGCACCCGGTGCAGTTCGCCGCCGGAGACGATGTCGAACCCGCTGCCCTGCGCCACCAGAAGCCGAAGGATATGGATATTCGAGCAGACCTTGACCGAGTAGCAGATGAGCGGGTCCAGGGGGGCGAACGCCTCCGCCAGCCTGGCGTAGTGCATCCGCAGCGTGCCGGCGCTGTAGACGTAGAGCGGCGTGCCGAACCGCTCGGCCAGGTCGGTCGCCGGCACGTCCTCGGCGAAGAGTCGGCCGTCACGATAGGCGAACAGGTCCATGCCCGGTCCCCGACCCCTCGTTCCCCTCGGCCGCGGCGGTAGTCTAGAGCCGGGCCGAAGGCGTGTCAAGCAAGCGGCGTTTCTACGGGGGCGGGGATTCGTCCAACTGTCCCGTCCGGGGCGGAGGAGGTGGATGGCCGTCGGCACGCTTCGCGCGCAAAAAAAGCCCCGGGGCCGAATCCCTCCCGGACGGCCCCGGTGGCTGTCAGTCTCCCCCGGGTTGTCACCGCGCCGCCACTCCCGAAGCGGCGCTGCCCCAGGCTGCCCCCCAACCCCGTATTCACTGCGGCTCGTGGGTCCACCTGGATACGACGATTGTCACGATTGGACCGAAGCCACAGAGGTGACCCGGGCCAGTCGCTCCCACACGATATAACATACACCAAGAATCCGGTTTTGTCAAGTCACCGGGGGTGTTTTTTTCTCAAAATCTTCGGGGGCCGGCCTGGACGCCGCTCCCGGACCGCGATGTCCGGCGCGGCGGGCTGACCCCACAGTGGCCTCCACGGGCCCGCTGACCTCGCCGACACCCGGCCGGAGGAAAAAAACCGGCCCCGGACCGTGCGGGCCGGGGCCGCTCAGCGCTGCTGGGGGTCGCTGAGGAGGGGGAGGGAGAGTCTTTCGGAGGCTGCTCCTTTCGGGCCAGGGTCCGGTTCCGTTCCGTCCGGTCGGTCGCGTCGGTGCGGGCGAGGGCCGCCCCGTGCCGTCGGCACGCCCGGCGAGCCCTCGCGCCCGCCGGCGAGGGGGGGCGCCGGAAGCCGCCCCGGGCCGATGCCCGCCCGGCGGCTTGCGAGTACCCGCCCTCGCCACCGCCGACGGAAACCCTACCCGAAAACGCCCTCGTGTCAAATCGCCGGCGGAGCGGCGGGCGGAGGCACACGGGACGAACCGCGCAACTTCCTATCAGGAAAGGACTTACATACGGCGGCGCAGGCGGGTCCCCGGTCCGAATCTTGAGGCCGACGTGCGCGACACCCGCGAAAACGGAGCGAAAAAGGTTGCACTCGTCCCGCGCCGGCGAGAAAAAGGGAACCCGGACCACCCCGGATGCGTCGAATGGGACGTGACGCCTCCCGGCGCCCCGTGAACCTGGTAAGGTAAGGAGACGAGTCATGCGCAGGCGCAAATCCCTCGTACCGGCTGCTGCGGCGGTGGCGGCGGCCGTGATGGTGACGGCCCTGTCGGCCCCGCCGGCCGCCGGCCGGATCAAACTGGCCACGCTGCCGGCCCGGCAGCGGGTCGAGATCCAGTTGGAGAATCCCCAGGCCACCCTCGTCGAGGAGGAGCGGATCGTCACGCTCCTGGCGGGCGAGAACCACATCGACTTCTCCTGGACGAACACGCAGATTGACAAGCGGACGATCCTGTTCCGCCCGCTGGTGGAGGACGACTCGGTCCGGGTGATCCACCAGTCGTACCCGCCGGGCGAGAAGGCCCTGGTCTGGGAGGTCTTTGCCGAGCGGGCCGGCCCCGTCCGCGTCCGCATCTCGTACCTGCTGGGCAAATTGAGGCGGACGTTCAGTTACCGGGCGACGGCGACGCACGACGAGTCGGCCCTGACGATGCGGCAGTACATGCGGGTGTGGAACTTCTCCGGCGAGGCGTACGGCACCGCGCAGGTGTACGCGGGGTTCGGCGACCGCTTCCGGCGCGAGATGGGGCTGAACGAGTCGAAGAAACTCCTCGCAGGCAAGTTCAACAAGGTGCCCGTCGACAAGAAGTTCATCTTCAACTGGCGGACGGGCCGGCCCGTCCCGGACGAGCCCAACCAGCGGTACGTCACCATGCACTACGTGCTGACGAACGACGAGAAGCACGGGCTGGGCCGGTGGCCCCTGCCGAGGGGCAAGGCCCGGATCTTCCAGATGGACGGCGGGGACCCGCCCGCCCAGGCGTTCCTCGGCGAGGACTGGGGCGAGTTCACCCCCATCGACGACGAAATGAAACTCTACCTCGGCCTGGCACGCGACGTCGTGGTCGAGCGGACCGTGGAGCGGAACAAGCGGCACCCGGTGCACGCCAACCGCTACCACCAGGAGGTGATCGTCAAGTACGCCGTCCAGAACTTCAAGGACGAGGCTTGTACGCTGGACATCGAGGAGGATCTGAACGCGCTGCGCGATGAGTTCTGCGGCAAGAAGGACCACGACGCCCAGTGGGAACTGGCCAAGGAAACCACCGACCTCAAACAGGTGGAACGCAAGGGCGCGGAGCACCTGGAAATCCACCTGCCGCTGCCCGCCCGTCCCGAAAAGGCGGATGAGAAGCCGGAGAAAATTTCCTTCCGCCTGCACCTCTGGTTCCGCAACGAGTGGTAAGAAAGGAGGCTGCCGTGACTCGCGCACTCCTGATGGCAACCGCGGTCCTCGCCACAGCGACGGCCGCCGTACCCGCACGGGACATCGACCTGGTGACCCTGCCGCCGCGGGACGAGGTCCAACTGACGATCTACAACTCCGAGGACCTCACGCTGGTCAAGGAGATCCGCTCCATCACCTTCAAGCGGGGCCTGAACCGGCTCCAGTTCTCCTGGGCCAATACGCTCATCGACCCGACGAGCGTCCACTTCCGCCCGCTCGAGCACGCCGGCGAGATCGAGGTGCTCGACACGACCTTCCCCGGCGAGCGGCCGCAGGTCCTCTACTGGAACATCCAGAGCGGCTTCGAGGGCCAGGCCCGCGTGGAGGTCTCGTACTTCACCAGCGGCATCTCCTGGCGGGCCGACTACGTGATGATCACCAACCCCGCCGAGACCCAGGCCACCTTCGACGGCTACGTGACGGTGGACAACCGGTCGGGCGAGGATTACCCCGACGCCCGGGTGCGGCTCGTGGTGGGCGTGGTGAACCTGGTGGAGAAGATCCGGGAACTGGCCCGGCGGGGGCTGGTGCGGCTGGACAAGTCGGAGGAGCGCGACCAGGCCCGGCGGAGGGCGGCCCGCGAGATGTTCGCCAAGGCAGCCCAGAGGCCTGCTGCGGGCGCCGCACCGGCGGATAAAGCCCCGCCCAAGGTCGTCAAGGAGGGCCTCTCGGAGTACTTCATCTTCACGGTCGAGGGCACGCAGACCATCAAGAACGGCTGGTCGCGGCGGATGGTCTCCTTCCGCGCCGCTGAGGTGCCGTTCGAGATCCTCTACCGCTATCGCCGACACCAGTACGGCCCCAAGCCCGTCCGCTTCTTCATCCTGGTCAACGACGAAGAACACGAGATGGGCTCATCGCCCCTGCCGGACGGCGTCATCCGCGTCTTCCGCCGGCGCGAGGGCGGCGGCCTGAATTACTACACCACCCAGTCCACCAAATACATCCCCATCAAGGAGAAGGTGGAACTGAACGTCGGCCGCGACGACCAGGTCGTCTACGAGCGGACGGTCTTCGATGTGGCCCGCGACGAGTTCGTCTACGACCACAAGCCGCCGCGCGTGGTCGGCTGGGACGAGACCCGCGCCTGGCGAGAGGAGATCCGCAACTACCGCGCCCGGCCCATCCGGATGGAGATTCGCCACCGCCTCGTGGGGCACGTCGAGTTCAGCGCCGGCGAGGGGGCCGAGGGACTCAACCTCTATGATTACCGGACGCCGGAGTACACCGTGACGGTCCCGGCGCGGAACAAGCGCATCCTGCCGAGCACGGGCACGTTCCACCTGGGCCGGAACCAGAAACAGGACCGCGTCCGGCTGAAGCCGTAGCGCGGTCGAACCTCCCACGACCGCGCGGCGGGTACGGAGACCCGCCGCGCTTTCCTGGGGCATCACTGGCTGATCCCGTCGTGCCGGGATGGCCATGCCCCCCGGCAAAATGCTGGCACGGGCGGCGGGTTTGTGCTTGAATACCCCCGCCCATGGCTACCGAGTCGCCTCCCGTCACCGTGCTGGTCCGGGACAAGCCGCGGGCGGTCCGATGGGCCGTCCCGCTGGCGATCGTGTCTGCCATCTTCCTGGTGGCGACGGCGGTGCGCTTCCTGTTCACCCCCGAGCAGCCGACGGACTTCAAGGAGTCCTCGCCGATCGAGATCGCCCAGGCCGTCCTGCACGGCCTGGCGTGCCTGTTGTGCCTCGTGGCGATGGTCCGCAGCGGCCGGCGGCAGGCGGATTTCTACTGGTGGGTGGCCCCGGCGTTCATCACCTTCTTCATGTTCTGGCGGGAGGCCGAGATCGACAGCGACTGGCTCGGCCTCGGCGAGAACGCCTTCACCTGGAAGTACCTCTTCGAAGGGCACATGCCGATCTGGAAGCGGCTCGTGCTCGGTGTGCCGAGCACGGCCCTGGCGATTACGACGCTGGTAGTCTGCCTGCGGCACCTGCGGCTGCTGGTGGAGACGGTCCGCCGGCCGCACGTCCGCGTCACCGTGGGGCTGTTCCTGCTGGGCATCGGCCTGTACGCCCTGGCCCAGTTCTACGACAAGGCCGCGTACCTGCTGGAGGAGTACGAGTGGGACCTGTGGGGCGTCCGGGCCCATCGCGACGATTTCTGGGAGGAGACGATGGAACTGGCCGGGGCCGCCGCCATCCTCCTGGGGGTCCTCGACGCGTTCCTTCACCGGCCGATCATCCCCGGGCCGCTGGCCAAGGCCGAGGCCGAACCGCTCGTGGAGGAGTGATCGATGGACGTCCCGCGCGGTGGGTCTCCGTACCCACCGCGCCCGAATCGGCAATTCAGCGTTTGCGCGGCGGGTGCGGAGATTTACCCGCCGGAGGCGGGCCCGCCGCGCACGGGTCTTCCGCGCCCCGCGTCACGCCGCACGGAAACCCCTTCCATTCTCTTCGCCAATCGCTATACTGTCTCGGCTCGCCGGGGCGAGGCCCGACGGCTCCTTCCCCGGCGAAGAGAACCGGTCCCCCTGAACACGAAGGAGAGACGCATGCCGCTTTGCCCGATGCGACAGATCGTGGACGAGGCCCGTGCCGGAGGGTACGGCGTCGGCGCCTACAACGTCAACAACATGGAACAGATTCAGGCGATCATGCAGGCGGCCCGCGAGACCGCCTCGCCTCTCATCATCCAGGCCTCCCGCGGCGCCCTCCAGTACACCAACTTCACCTATCTGAAACACCTGATGATGGCCGCCGTCGAGGACAACCCCGACCTTCCCATCGCCCTGCACCTGGACCACGGGCCGAACCTGGACCTCTGCAAGCGGGCCGTCGAACTCGGCTTCACGAGCGTCATGATTGACGGCTCCATCGACTACGAGCAGACGACCGAGAGCGGCAAGCATCCCGCCCGCTCCTTCGAGGAGAACGTCCGCGTGACCAGGGAAGTGGTCGACTACGCCCACGAGCGCGGCGTGAGCGTGGAGGGCGAACTCGGCACCCTCGGCGGCATCGAGGAAGAGACCCAGACCGACAAGGTCCTCCTGACCGACCCCGACGAGGTCGAGGCGTTCTGCGCCCAGACCGGCGTGGACGCCCTCGCCCTGGCCATCGGCACCAGCCACGGGGCCTACAAGTTCAAGACCAAGCCCGTGCTGGCCCTCGACCTCATCTCCGAGTGCCGGGCACGCGTCCCCGACGTGGCCCTGGTGATGCACGGCTCCTCCAGCGTGCCGAAGGAACTCGTCGACGAGGTGAACGCCTACGGCGGCCGGATGCCCGGCGCCATGGGCGTGCCGATTGAATCCATCCAGGAGGCGATCCAGCGCGGCATCCAGAAGATCAACGTGGATACCGACGGCCGGCTGGTTGTCACCGGCGCGGTCCGCCGCGTCTTCGCCGAAAAGCCGGAGGTCTTCGACCCCAGGAAATACCTCGGCCCGGCGCGGGAGGCGCTGGCGACACTCATCGCCTCGAAGATGGAGGCGTTCGGCACGGCCGGCCACGCCGGCGACTACGAGCCGAAGAGCCTGGAAGAGATGAAGGATTTCTACGTGGCACAGTAGGACGGGAACACGACGAGGATATGTTGCGCGGCGGGTCTCCCGGCCCGCCGCGCTTCGCGTGTGCCGCGGCCGGCCCGTGGTTTGCGGCTCGCGGCGGTTACGCCTTGTTCGCCCCGCCGTCGGCCACACGGTTGGCGGCGGCGAGGTAGGCGTCGATGGACTCGCCGGCGTCGGCCCACCAGCCCTCGACGACCTCGTAGGTCATGCTGCCCGCCCGGACGTAATGGTTGTTGACGTCGGTGATCTCCAGTTCCCCCCGCGCGCTCGGCTCCAGGCGGTCGATGACCTCGAACACGTCCGGCGGATACATGTAGATGCCGATGACCGCCAGATTCGTCGGCGGCCGCTCGGGCTTCTCGATGATGCGGACGATGCGGTCGCCGTCCGTCTCGGCAATGCCGTACGCCTGCGGGTTCTCGACCTCCTTGAGGAAGATGCGGGCGCCTTCGGGCTGGGCCTCGAAGGCATCGGCGGCCGGCCGGATGGACCGCTCCAGGATGTTGTCGCCGAGGACGACGCAGACCTTCTCGCCGCCGATGAACTCGCGGGCCAGGCCCAGGGCCTCGGCGATGCCGCCCTCCCCCTTCTGGTAGGCGTAGTGGAGGCGCGACAGGCCGAACGCCTCGCCGTTCTCCAGCAGTCGGATGAAGTCGCCGGCCGCGTTGCCGCCCGTCACGACCATGATGTCGGTGATGCCCGCCGTCACGAGGCACTCCAGGGGATAATAGATCATCGGCTTGGCGTAGACGGGCAGCAGGTGCTTGTTGGTGATCTTCGTGAGCGGATGGAGGCGGGTGCCGAGCCCGCCCGCCAGGACGACGCCTTTCATGCCTTGCCCTCCTCCTCGGCGGGCGGCGGCACGTCGGGGGCGTCCACCTGTTGGGTGTCGCGTCGGAGTGTCCGGCGCATGGCATAGCCGAACAGGGCGAGGATGACGGCCCAACTGGCAATCATGAAGATCCAGCCGCCCGGTTCCATGAGTCAGTCTCCCTTGCTTCCCGATTCCGCGCGGTGGGTCTCGCGACCCACCGCGCTGATAACGCCCATTTTGTCCCTGCGCGGCGGGTGCGGAGACCCGCCGCGCACAAGGCCGCGTCGCGCTAACCAGGCCCCTCGGCCGCGGCCCGTCGCCGCCACAGGATCTTGACCATGACGGCCAGGGCGACGAACAGCCCCACCAGCATGGCCCGCGTGCCGAGCACCACCCAGTAGTTTTCCTCGGCCACGCCGCGCATCAGGATGGTGTCGATGCCTTCCTGCCAAAACCACGTGCCGAGGATGACCAGTAGGAACAGCGGCGTCACGTACTTGATGATATAGCGATAGAAGCGGGGGATGGTGATGTCGGCCCCCACGTGGAGTTGGGTCCACGCCTCGTCCATGCCGAAGACCCACGCGAACAGGATGGCCTCCACCGTGCCAAAGAGGACCAGGCAGAAGTTGCCGCCCCAGAAGTCGAACTCGTCGACGACGCCCTCGGCTAGGCCGAAGATGCACGCGTGCGTCATCAGGAACGTCACGCCTCCGAAGAGGAGGATGGCCCGGCGTCGCGACAGGCCGAACTCATCCTCCAGGAACGCCACCGCCGGCTGGATGAGCGAAATGGAACTGGTCACCCCCGCCACGAACAGCAGCGCGAACCACAGCGTGCCGAACACCTGCCCCCCCGCCACCTTCTGGAGGACCATCGGCATGGTGACGAACGCCAGGTCGAAGGTGCTCTCGGCTACCTCCATGGTGCCTTCGGGCCCAAAGAACGCGAACGCGGCGGGGATGATCAGGCTCCCGCCCAGAATGACCTCGATGACCTCGTTCGTCGACGCCGCCGAGAGGCCCGACAGGGCCACGTCGTCCCGATGCGTCAGGTAACTGGCATACGTCAATATCACACCGATGCCGCAACTCAGCGTGAAGAAGATCTGCCCCGCCGCCGCCAGCCACACGTCGCCCCGCGCCAGGGCCGACCAGTCCGGGTTCCACAGGAACCCCATCCCCTCGTGCACGTTCCAGTCTGGGTGCGCGGGGTCGGGCGTCCCCAGCGTAAACACCCGCACCACCAGGACGATGGCCAGCATGAACAGCACCGGCAGGCTGACCTTGCAGACCTTCTCGATGCCCCGCCGGATGCCGAACGTTACGATGAACAGGTTCGCCGCAAACGTGACCAGGAAGAACCCGTACGCCCAGCCGATGCCGGAGAAGTGCTCGTTCGCCTCCACGCCGCGGTAGCCGTTCAGGAAGGCCGTCATGGCCTCCGGTTCGGTGCACGATTCGTACGCGCCGGTGGCGGCAAACCAGGCGTACCCCAGCAGCCACGATTCGATATACGAATAATACACGAAGATGACGATGGGACCGAAGATGCCGATGCCGCCGAAGTACTTGATGAACCGGTTCTTGTTCCACAGGGTGTGGAACATGCCGGGGGCCGTCGAATGCCCGAAGCCCCCGCCGAACCGGCCGATGGTCCATTCGATCCACATCAGCGGCAGGCCGAGCAGGAAGAAGGCGATGAAGTACGGGATCATGAACGCCCCGCCGCCGTTCTGCGCCGCCATGCCGGGGAACCGCAGCAGGTTCCCCAGGCCGACGGCGGAGCCAGCCACCGCCAGGATGACGCCGAGTCGGCTGCCCCAGGTCTCGCGTGCCATCGCGCCCCTTGCGTCTCGGTGCGTATCGCTACGGGAAACAGGATAGCGGATTGGCGGGGGCAGTCAAACCTTTCCGCCGAGGTGCCATCCCGCCGCGCCGGGACTTGCCAATCCGTGCGTGCCGTGGCACCCGCGTTTGGAGCGCGCCCGGCGCCACCGTTAGTACTACAACGCGACGTCAGCCTTTTGCGCGGTGGGTCTGGAGCACCCACCGCGCTCGAGAGGGCGTTTTCGGGGCTGCGCGGCGGGTGCGGAGATTTACCCGCCGGAGGCGGGCCCGCCGCGC
>Ga0180434_10001596_pt1 | contig 31917 bp, 30 predicted proteins | sample SS_ome_7_FD_132453 | JGI IMG/M metagenome (GOLD analysis project Ga0180434, IMG submission 132453) | Hypersaline lake sediment archaeal communities from the Salton Sea, California, USA - SS_1_D_2 metaG | ecosystem: Environmental > Aquatic > Non-marine Saline and Alkaline > Hypersaline >... | reverse complement strand
GCCATGCTCGAGGGGGTTCAGGGTCTCTACGGCAACCCGGCGGCCATTGCGCTTTCCGGGGGCCCGGAAGCGCTCTTCTCCTATACCGACTGGATCGCCGATACGAAACTCATGACCGCCGGTGCAACCATGGGTATCGGAACCTTCGGTACCATCGGTATAGGGGTCGTTTCCCTGAGCATGGACGCCATGGATGTGACCACTGAATTCCAGCCCAACGGGACGGGTGAAACCTTTGATGCCGGCGATCTCGCCGCCGGACTGAGCTTTGGCAGCCAGGTAACCGACCGGTTTACCTGGGGAGTGACTGCTCGATTCGTTCATGAATATATATGGGACAATACGTCTTCCACCATGGCCTTCGATGTGGGATCCACATACCGTGCTGATTTCATGAACCTCAGAATCGGTATGATCATTGGGAACTTCGGCGGCAACCTCGAGATGTCCGGCGATCAGATCGACGATCGGCTTGATGAAGAAGCAAACGAGGATGTTGAGAACAATCCCCAGGAGGAACGGCTGAATCAGGATTATACCCTGCCGCAGTACTTCAATGTGGGTATAGCGTTTGATCCGTGGGTCGTGGAGAACCACCGGCTAACGCTGGCAGCCATGGCGAATGATCCCAATGACAACGAAACACGACTCAGTTTCGGCGCAGAGTATACGTTTCAGGATATGCTGTTTCTCCGTGCCGGATACAAGGCTCAGTATGAGGAGCAGGGAATCTCAGCCGGCGCGGGATTCAGCCTCGAACTGTCGGGGATCACTTCAATGCTGGATTACGCGTTCACTGATTTCGGAATTCTCGGCTCAATCCATCACATAACATTGAGACTCAATCTGTAGTCAAACCTCCGGGAGGGCGGATGGTACATCCGTCCTCCCTGCAGCTCGGGATTACCGTTGAGTCGCTACTATTGGTCGTATAGGGTGTTTTTCGACTTTTAAAGTTAAAATACGACATATGGAGCGATTATATGCATTCATTGTACATGGGGTGCTTTGCGGCGGTTATTATTCTCGGTTCCGCAGACGGGTGCAGGGCACAGGGATCAATCATGCTCGTGGGCGGTGGCGCCGAGAGCTATGGCGGGTGGTCGGATGAACCGTATCAGTGGTTTGTGGACGAGTCGGATTCCGGAATTATCATAAACATAGACGTGGATGCCGCCAGTTCATGGTATCCGGGATATTTCAGATCACTGGGAGCAGCAGAGGGAAGTCACGCTCTTCAGATTGCGAATGCCACCGCGGCGAATGACATGGCAACATACACTGATCTCATTTCCGCATCAGGAATATTCATAGAGGGCGGAGATCAGTGGGACTATGTGAACATCTGGAAAGGAACCCTCGTTGAAGATGCCATTCACCGTGTCTTCGCTGCGGGAGGGGCTATCGGGGGCACCAGCGCCGGACTCGCGATTCTCGGTGAGGTTGTGTTCGATGCCAGATACGGGAATATCTATCCCGAGGAGGCGGCCTACGATCCCTATGATTACCATCTCACATTTACCGACGATTTCCTCACGATTCTCCCGGATGTCATCGCGGATTCCCATTTCAACACCCGCGGGCGGATCGGCAGGCTGGTACCATTCATTGCGAGGCGGATTCAGGATTTTGGAGATTCAACAATAATCGGAATCGGCGTTGAGGAGAAGACCGCGTTCTGTATCGGATCTGATCGAACGGCCACGGTATACGGCGAATGCGTTACCGTGATCCGGGCGGGAGAGTATTCGACTGTTAAATGCTCTTCCGGAGTTCCTCTTTCATGCACGGATGTCAAATTTGACCAGATGCTCCACGGTGCGGTTTACGACCTGTATGAAGGCAATGTGCTTTCTCCCGGCAGTTTTCTGGAAACCCTGGAAGGTCCCTGTCCGCCTCCACCCCAGTATCCCACGACTGTATTAGGCGGGTCCATGGAGACAACCGCGGACTCCGGAGAGGTCCGCGTTACCGGCGTAACGGAAGATCCCGACAACTGGTGGTACGGTGATCTCGGGCTGGTCCCCGGTTCCGCCGCGGTCCCCCGGACGGTGATCATGCCTCGGATGTGGACGGATCCTGACTATTTCGCGAACAGGTGGATAGGCATGCTCTACGGTGTTGTCGAGAACCCGTTCTTTCTGGGATTCATTATCGATGCCGGAGGAACAATGAGTGTTTCGGCGGACGGGTATGTGAGTGTGGACAATATCGGGTATGTACTGGATACATGTCCGGCCGAATTCCTCGGCTCGAATGTATACAATATTCCCGGCCTGATCAGCGCCCGGCTCGATATTCTCGCACCTGATGATACGTTGGACCTCAATCCCCCCGAGAAGATCACTGATCTCGACGTTGGGCTTTCATCCGGAAGGTATGATATCATGCTCACCTGGTCTGAACCCCGGGACCTGTCGGGGATTCATCACTATAACGTGTATCGAGTTGATCAACCGCATGGATCACTGATCGGACTGGTACCCCGAGATTCAGTGGTGGATACTCTGTATATCGATACCGGAGCAGCGGGTAGTCCCGACCAGCAGTACTATTACGCCATCACTTCCGTCGATAGCCTGGGTCGGGAGTCGATCCCTTCGAACCGAGTCGGTGTATTAAGCTATGGTGTGAATGTGTCCGGATTGAAATGAGGGAGAATTGCAGATGAACAATATCCGTATGGCTGTTTCAATGGTTATAATCGCACATATTGTACATGCACAGGGATCCGTGATGCTCGTGGGTGGCGGCGCTGAAAACTTCAACCGGTGGTCGGACGAACCGTACGGCTGGTTCGTGGCGGAGGCGGACTCGGGAATCGTCATCAATATCGATGTGGGAGATGCCAGCGACTGGTATCCCGACTACTTCGTATGGCTCGGAGCGGAGAGCGCCAGTCATGGAATGAGAATCGCCACGCGGGCCCAGGCGAACGATCAATCGGTATACGAGGAACTGGTGGAGGCGGATGCCATTTTCATAGAAGGCGGAGATCAGTGGGATTACGTGTATACGTGGAAGGGAACACTGGTGGAAGATGCCATCCATGAGGTTTTTGCCCGTGGTGGCGCCATCGGCGGGACCAGCGCGGGGCTCGCGATCTTGGGTGAAGTGGTTTTTGACGCGAGGCATGGAACGGCATATCCCGACGAAGTCGCCTATGATCCGTACGATTACTACGCAACTCTGACCGACGATTTTCTCTCCATACTCCCGAATGTGATTACGGATTCCCACTTTCACGGGAGAGGACGTCTGGGCAGGCTCGTCCCCTTTATTGCAAGAAGGATCCAGGATCACGGACAGGCGAATATCATGGGTATCGGAGTTGAGGAAAAGACCGCGTTCTGTATTGATCCCGATGAAACAGGAACGGTATACGGGGAGTATGTGACAATCGTTTCAGGGACTGAGCAATCGGAGATTCTCTGCGTCGAGGATATACCGATAACCTTTACGCATGTTCTGTGTGATCAACTTCTCCATGAAGCGGTATACGATCTCAGAGAACGTCGGCTTATGGATCCGGGACGATATCTCGAACCGCTTCAGCCGGAGCTTCCGCCGTTACCGCAGTTCCAGGCCGTGGTTCTCGATGGGTCTGACGAGGCCGCAGCCGAGTTGGGTACCATTGAGATAACGGAACTTGATTCCGATCCGGACAACTGGTGGTACGGTGATCTCGGAGAACAGGCCGGAGAGGACATTGTACCGCGGTCGGCGATAATACCCAGGCTCTGGAATGACTCTGATTATTTCGCTAATCGATGGATCGGCGGAATGCTCGGAGTCGCAATGCATGAGCGGCACATGACCATATATCTGGATGATGGATGTACTGCCACCATTTCTTCCGAGGGCATCTTTGAAACCGATGAATTGGCATATCTTCTCAACGGCATCGGGGCGAATCATATTGGTATTTCCGCCTATGATATGCCCGGGTTTGTCGGTTGCCGACTCCATTTCCTGGGTCCGGGCGACTCGGCGGATCTGACGTCGTTCTATGCGCTGGATGCCGACGAACCGACGGTCCGTTCCGAGGATTTTTCCATTTCTTCTGTGTACCCGAATCCCGCATGCTCCGAGATCATAGTGAGGTTCAATATTAACCGGAATACAGACATTGATATGACGGTGTACAATGTAAAGGGGAGACTCGTACGAAGACTTCTTACGGACTTTCCGACACAACAGGGAAAACATGTAACGCAATGGAATTTTGCGGATATTCCGAGCGGCGTCTATCAGATACAGATACGCGTCGGCGATCAATACACTGATCATCCCGTTGTTGTTATTCGTTGAATCTGCTATATGAACTGAAATGAACGTGATACGGCAATGTCACGTTCTCCGTTCGGTGCCTCTGTGGTAATAGTTACAAGAAGGCCACGCGTGACGCATACGAAGCGATATATTCCCCGTGTGCTGACCGGAGCTCATCCTGAAAGGTCGTTTCGACTTAGAACGGCCGGCATCGGTTAAAACTCGAAACCGCGCGAAGGATTAGCAGTATTTTCCTGCGGGCTTTCCGCTGAAACCACAGATTCACCTGCTGTTTCGTTATACATGCGATTCGCGTATCCTTTGCGCGATTCAACAGCCGGATCCGTGACCATGGATTCCGTGTGAACACAATCGGCACAGCGATATTCAGAAAAATTAATCTCAAATTTACTATTGACAAAATGCATATAGTTGTGTACCCTTCCGCCGGAGGTTTAACCATGCAGAGAAGACACGGCAGAAGACAGCGTGGATGGAATCGACAACAGAATCGAATGCTTGAACCCGCACTACTGCTCCTTTTGCATCACGGACCGGCGCACGGCTATACGTTTCTCGATAGTCTGAGTGAGTATGGCATAGAGGATCTCAATCCCAGTGTGGTATATCGTACGCTCAGGGATATGGAAACACGAGGTCTGATTGAATCATCGTGGGATGATACAACATCACACGGTCCTCCGCGGCGGGTCTATCGTATCACACCGGAGGGTGATAGAATGCTCGCTTTTCATTCGGATCAGCTGACGCATGCGCGGCACATGATTGATCATCTCCTTACCGCATACCGGAACCATATGAGGGAGCATCATGATCAACATTCATGAACGGATCATTGAACAGATCGAATCCGCTCCGATACGTGATATAGCGGTTGGCGCGTTCTGGACCGCAGTTCTCGCCGAAGATCCCCTGCGATGTGGCCTTGCTTCCATGATCCGTCCGGAATATTTGCATAATGAAATGGTTACAGAGAGGGGTTATCCACTTCAGAGCCAGAATGTTGAGGCTCTCGTGCGTCTTTTTCTATCGGATGATCCGGTGGAAGCGGGTATCGGGTTGGCGACGGTGAATGCACTTATTCCGGTTCCCGACACGTCTCTCCAGAATATCAATGTCGCTGATATGTTGCAGGAATCCGTCGTTAAAAAAACGGTGGTGGTTGTAGGGCATTTTCCATTCGTGAACGATCTGCGGGATGTCGCATCGGAATGTCATGTTCTCGAACTCAGACCACGGGAGGGTGATCTTCCCGCTGACAGGGCGCAGGATGTTGTCCCGTCAGCTGAAATAGCCGTTATCTCGAGTACGACGCTTATGAACGGATCGTTCAAGGAGCTGTATTCGCTGTGCCCGGATGGATGCGCCGTCTTTCTGGTGGGCGGAAGTACTCCACTTACGCCGGTTTTATTTGATTATGGTATAGATTATCTCGCAGGTACCGTGGTAAAAGATCCCATGGCAGCTTTCCGGGCAGTGCGGCAGGGAGCCCGATTTCCGCAGATTCCGGGTCGAATGCCGGTTATCATGTCACGGAACGCTATATGGAATAATACGGAGGAAATATGACAACGAAAAAGGCAATCTTCGAAGCTCTTCATGGCGTAATGCATCCCGAGTTGAAACGTTCGCTTGTCGAGCTCGATATGATTCGACAGGTTGAAGTCGTCGAAGGAAGTACTGCAATGATTACCGTCGCACTTCCGTTTCTGGAAATCCCCATCAAGGAAACACTGATGCAATCAGTGAAAGATACCGTAATGAAAACGGCACCGAACCTGACCGTGAAGGTAAAAACGGTGGAGATGGGTCAAAAGGAGCGAGCGCGATTTATGAACATGACCGATGCGTCATCGACAACAACCGATGTGGAAAGCGATATCAAGCATGTCATTGCCGTTCTGAGCGGAAAAGGAGGGGTCGGAAAATCGTCGGTGACGTCGCTCCTTGCAGTCGCTCTGAACAGATCGGGAAAACGCGTCGGCGTCCTGGATGCCGATATCACCGGTCCGAGTATCCCCAAGATGTTCGGGCTGAAGGATCCACCCATCATGGGAGAGTTCGGGATAATCCCCGTTGAGACCCCCGATGGTGCCAAGATCATGTCTATCAATCTACTCCTTCCAAATGAGGACGAGGCGGTGATATGGCGTGGACCGCGGATCAGCGGCGCCATAAAACAGTTCTGGAATGAAGTGTACTGGGGGGAGCTGGACTATCTCATCGTCGATCTGCCGCCGGGTACGTCTGACGCATCTCTCACGGTTATGCAATCCATACCCCTTTCCGGTATAGTACTGGTAACGTCTCCACAGGGCCTGGCAGGTATGGTTGTTCGTAAGGCGGCCAGGATGGCCGGGCAGCTTGGTGCGCCGCTTCTTGGTATCATAGAGAATATGAGTTACCTGTCCTGTCCTTCATGTGGAGAGAATATCGAGATCTTCGGAGAGAGTACCACTGAGGAGACAGCTGCCAAACTCGGAATACCACTTTTCGGACGGTTACCGTTGGATCCACACATAGCCCGTTTTTGCGACAGTGGATCAATCGAATCATATAAGGCTGAAGAATTTAAAGCCATAGCTGAACAGATTGTTGAAGCTGCAGGCCGACAGGAGAATGAATCGGCCTCATAAATTGTGATAGTAATCACTTCAATACCTGAGAGGAGGTGAAATAATGCCAGGTGGAGATCGTACCGGACCGCTCGGAGCAGGTCCGAGAACGGGTCGCGCGGCAGGTTTCTGCGGAGGGTATGAGATGCCCGGGTATGCCAATCCCGTTACAGGCTTCGGTCGGGGCATGGGTTTCGGTCGTGGTAGAGGATGGCGATTCCGTGGATGGGCGGGATCAGGCGTATCGCCATGGGGCGCTCAGCCGATGTATGCCGGCTCGGGACCCGTATCGCCCGAGCAGGAAAAGGAGATCCTTACGCAGGAAGCCGAAGCACTTCAGCGAGAGCTGAATACCATCAACAAACGGCTTTCAGATCTCGAAACCACCGACTGACGCGCCCGAGACGTGTAATCGCGGGTGTGGGGCCCTGTTCTCCACACCCTTGATTTTCTTATAAAAAGCAGAGGCCGAAAAGAGAATGCAACAGTATCAATGGTCAAACAGTGATGGTTATAGACAAGGAGACGGTGAGTGCGAGCAGTTGTTGTATACGATAATTACGAATATGTCAGTGGTTTAAAGACTGCCTGGGGGTTTTCTGCCGTCATAACAACGGGCTCGGAAACCATACTTTTTGATACCGGTGGAGATGGGGATATTCTCCTTCAGAATATGAATTCGCTGAATATAGATCCAACGGGTATCAAGGCGGTTATACTTTCTCATAATCATTGGGACCATGTGGGGGGATTGAAGACGTTTCTCGGTGTATCAGGTTCCGTGGACGTGTATATTCCCCCGGAGTTCAATGGCGGATTCAGAAAAGATATTGGTGATCGATGCAACCTGATAGATGTTTCCAAACCGCATGAATTATATCCTGGCGTTTATGTCACCGGGACCGTTGGATCGGGAATTCCGGAACAGGCCGTTCTTTTTCAGACCGAAGGCTCGGCCACGATGTTTACCGGTTGTGCTCATCCGGGTATCGTGGAGATGGTCGAGGCGGGAAAAAGAATCCTCTCCATGCCTGTTTCAACCGTTATCGGAGGATTTCATCTCAAGGACATGGACACGAGCGGAATCGAATTGGTGATAGATGGTCTGACACGCTTGGGAGTCAACAGGATTGGCCCCTGTCACTGCAGCGGCGGATACGCCCGGCATGCGTTTCAGCAGAGACTGGGTGATAGCTTTATTGAGGTGGGTGTCGGAACACACCTGGAATTCTGATCATTAGTTTCGAACCTGTTACAGGAAAGTGAAACAGAGGCAGGCATATGCCGATCTATGAGTATCGATGTTCCATTTGCCGGAAAAACGTCGAGGTATTGATTTATTCACCGGAGGCCACTGCTCGATGTCCTGAGTGCGACAGAGTTCTGACGGAACGTCTCTTTTCCGCTCCCAATATCGGAAGTACTGTAATCCGGCGTGCTCCCGGTCATACGTGTTGTGGTCGTGAAGAACGATGCGAAGCGCCGCCTTGCGACACAGGAGCGCCGTGTCACAGGGAATAGCCGGTGTGTTTTTTCTCTATTCATCTATATTCCGTGGATTCATACGAAAAAGATAGGTATTCACCGGTTTTGCCGTAAAATCGGTGAAATGCCGGAAAGTGCGCCTATATATAACGCGCGGAATTCGAAAATTCGTCGTTTGCACGAATAAAATCTGCTATCTTATTTGTACTACCGCGCTTATTGGAGGTCGAATGACGGATACTAGTATTTCCAGGCAGGGAATCAGAACGATGACCACGGTTATCATTGCGCTCATAGCCGGGTTTTTGGTTCACGGCATTCCTTTTGCGGGCATGAGCGAGGCGGCATCGCGGACATTGGGCATATTTACCGTGGCAACTATTCTCTGGATACTTGAGCCGTTCCCCCTCTATGTTACCTCGTTTATCATTGTTTTCCTCGAGGTGGTGTTCCTCGGCATGAAAGGCGGACCGCTGGGATTCACGGGTAAAGAGTATACGGCGTTTCTTCATCCCTTCTTCGATACGGTGGTTGTTCTATTTCTCGGAGGTTTCGTCATGGCACGTGCCGTTAAACGGTATGGTCTGGACGAATATATTGCACGAACCATACTTATCCGTATCGGATCGAACCCTCCCATAGTTCTTCTTGGAATGATGGTGACAACAGCGGTACTGTCCATGTGGATTTCCAATACGGCAACCACGGCGCTGATGATCACAGTGGCGGTTCCCATTGTACGATCATTTCCCAAGGATGAACCCTTCCGGAAGGCTATTATCCTCGGTATTCCCTTCGCTTCCAATATCGGTGGCATCGGAACCCCTATCGGTACACCACCCAACGCCATCGCAATGGGGATTCTGGGAAACCTCGGTCACGGGATTTCATTCCTTCAGTGGATGCTCATGGGGTTACCCGTGGTAATTGTTCTTCTTGCGATCTGTTGGCGTATTCTCTGTATGCTGTTTCCCGCACGCATCTCCCGGATAGAGATAGCGTTCGCGCCAGGAGACAGTATTGATAAACGCGCTACAATTATTCTCTGTGTCTTCGGCCTGGTCGTTGTGCTGTGGCTGACAACTTCGGTTCACGGGATACCCTCTGCAATTATATCCCTCATTCCGTTTATATTCTTTTTCGGATTCGGATTCCTGGATGATGATGATCTTTCGGATCTCGGGTGGGGAATTTTATTTATCATCGGGGGCGGAATGAGTCTCGGTGTTGCCATGAACACCAGCGGTCTCAGCGAATGGATCGTGAATCAGATTCCTTTTTCCTCCATGGGACGAGTCGGTATTCTATTCGCTTTTGCCGGAGCGGGCGTCATCATGACCACGTTTATTTCCAACAGCGCGACTGCGAACCTTTTGATACCCATAGTCGTCGGCATATCCGCGATATCCCCGATCGTCGGGGCGGTCGTGGTTGCATTCACATCGTCTGCAGCCATGATACTCCCTATCAGCACTCCGCCCAATGCAATAGCATACGGATCGAAACTCATCGATGTTCGCGACATGGTCCGTGCCGGAGCCGTCGTGACGGTCATCGCGGCACTCTTGATACCAATCTTCCTTTCTGTGATTCTTTAGCGAGCGAGGATTTACATGTCAGAAAAATCGGAGCAACGGGAAACGGCGCGGCTGGACCATTGCATGAACTGCGGGTCGACTTCAGTACGAAATTATGTATACTTTCAGCAGGGAGGTCGGGTACGGGTGTATCTTGAATGTACGGAATGCGGTTCCTATGTGGCACGCTATACGTTGTTCGGTTATACCTCTGACGAGCCGTACGATGAGCTGCTCCAGATCATGAGATCGGCCGGATTCACCAGCGGGAGGAGAGCGCAGAAGATGGTCGAAGCATTCGACGAGGATGTTCAACAGGAGTTCGAACATGTACGGGATCTTGTTCGCAGGGAAGAAGATCAGCGACGGATGGAGAAGATAATTGAGGAAGATTACCCTGAAAGCCTCGGCTGAAACGGATTCCCGGATCATCATCCTGCCAACCGGCAGTCTATCCACGTTCGCGTAACAAGAGAGCGCTGATTTGGAGCCGCGGTCCATCATTCGACGAGGTTCTGCCATTGAGGTTCGGGGACGTTTCACGCATACGGTGTCAACCGAACTCAGTTCGATTATTTCCTCTTTTCATGACGCTGGTGTCAAAACGGCACGATTGGATTTTTCCTTCTGTTCCGGGATGGAGGCCGTGGCTGCCGCCGCACTGTATGAGCTTGTTCGTGAGAGTGCAGACAAAGGATTGACGCTCACGTTAGCGGGTGTATCCGACCGTGATGCTGAACTTCTTGATTCCTTCGAATGGTACGATTCACTTCGCGAACGATCCATTCAAGGGTGGAATCTCCGATCCCATTTTGAAGGTGTGGGGGAGGACGTGATCTTTGCATGGGAAACGCTTGCAGGGTTGTGGACATTCACGAGGAATACCTTTTCGGCAGTAAAGGGTATTGTACTCTCTCCCGGCCGTTTCAGATGGCAACTCATGTTCTACTATATGGAACACGCAGGCGTACGGGCGGTACCCATAGTCGGCGTCCTCTGCTGGCTTATAGGAACGGTGCTCGGTTTCCAGGCGGGATACCAGTTGAAAACGTTTGCCGCCGAGATGTTCATGCCGGATTTACTCGCCTACAGCATTACGTGGGAAATCGGTCCGCTCTTAGCGGCGATTCTCGTCGCCGGACGGTCATCTTCAGCGTTCGCCGCGGAGATCGGCACCATGAAGGTGAGACAGGAAGTGGATGCGCTTACCGTCATGGGATTCAATATCTATGAGTATCTGGTTGCGCCGAAGTTGATCGCTCTTTTTGTCGTATTGCCGCTACTGGTAATCATGGCTAATTTTTTCGGGCTTCTCGGCGGATTACTCATCGGCGGGTGGTATCTGGACCTCCCGGCTACGTATTACATATCCCGTCTCAATTTCGTTATGCTCCCCATGGATATTTGGTGGGGAATGCTGAAAGGAGTTGTGTTCGCCGGTATCATTGCCAATGTGGGTTGCTATATGGGTATGCGTGTGCGCGGTGGCGCTATGGCGGTGGGACAAGCGACAACCGCGGCAGTTGTTGCCGCTATTTTTCTGGTGATCATTGCTGATGCATTTATATCGGTACTGTTTATTCAGATCAGGCCGGCGGTGAAGGTGTAGAGCCTGAATGAATGAGAATACGGCACTGATGAAGATACGTGATCTCCGCGGGGGATACGGTGAGCAACCGGTACTGGAACAGGTGAGTTTTGATGTGCGGAGACATGAAATTCTGGTAATCGTCGGGCGCAGTGGATGCGGAAAAAGCACACTACTTAAATATATGCTGGGGCTCATGACACCATGGAATGGTTCAATTTCCTACAATGACACCCCGCTCTTTTCGGATGATAACGAATCGCTCCGATCCATACGAAGGCATTGGGGTGTTCTTTTTCAATCAGGCGCTCTTCTCGCGAGTATGACGCTTCTGGAAAATGTGATTCTTCCCATACAGGAATTCATCGATACTTCAGCGGAACAGATGGAGCTTGCAGCCCTGAGGAAGTTGGATCTTGTAGGTCTGGCGGAGTTTGCATCATCGTATCCATTGGAGGTTTCCGGCGGCATGCAGAAACGGGCGGGATTGGCGAGAGCCATGGTTTTGGATCCTGAGATTCTGTTTTTTGACGAGCCGTCCGCCGGTTTGGATCCCGTTACCTCGCGGGAACTTGACCTGTTGATACGAAACATCAATCGACGGATGAAAACGACGATGGTGATTGTTACGCATGAACTTCAAAGCATATTTACCATATCCGACCGTGTGATCATGCTTGACGAAGATGAACGCGGTATCATAGCAATGGGGGATGCTCGGGAGCTTCAGCGAAATTCAACGGATTCCCGTGTCCGGGCGTTCTTCAGACGAGAGTTGGAGCAGGAAGAAGGAGTGGAAACGCATGTCACTGGAAGCGAATAAATTCAGACTCGGTGTGTTCTTCTTTCTCTCCTCGATACTGTTCATTGCGGCCATGGTCTGGCTCACCGGGTGGTTCCGGAGTGAGAAAACCCATACGTATGTCTGCTATTTTGATGAATCGGTTCAAGGGCTCGAGGATGGGAGTACGGTACGATATAACGGTGTGCCCGTGGGAACGGTGGATCACATAGGTGTCGCCCCCGAAGGTAGACTCGTTGAAGTGGTAGTATCACTGGAAGCGAGTTTCCCCGTGGGTGATGATATAGCGGCCCGATTAGACTTCGTAGGCATCACCGGTCTTCGAGTCGTCAATCTCCGTAGACCTGATGCCGATGATATAACCGTTCAGGATCTCTCTTTTAATCCCAAATATCCCGTCATACCGGTTCAACGATCTCAACTGGAACAGCTCGACATTGGTTTGCAGCGATTCCTCCAGGTCATGGCCGAGATCGATTTTGCCGCCATCGGATCGAAATCCGTTCGATTTCTTGATAATCTCAATACGTTCATGGAAGGTGAAGAGTTGGCCATGCTCATGGATACGGCGGGGCATACGACGAACCATCTCGATTCCCTCATAACCGTATATTTGGATCTTGGACGGAAACTTGACGGACTGGCCGGAGAATTCGCATCCGGCGTCCCGGGTATACGGGAGGATATCGAAGAGATCGTGCTGTCGGTATCCGAACTTTCCGAAGGAATGCGATCGATGTCGTTCGATTTCAACACCCTCGTCTCCGATCTCGAAGAATTGATTGGAGAGATCAGCACCTTGATTGCCCGTATCGGTGAAGACCCGGGTTCGTTTCTATTCGGAAGACCTCAAGAGGAGGATAATTGGCCATGAGAACAGTATGCTGTATCTTGATAATAATTCCTCTAACAGTCTCATGCGTATCCGTCAAACTCCGTTCGGATTCAACGCCGGTGACGTCGTATACCCTGGACACCGGATTACCGGATCCGGGCGGAAGCGTTGTGGGAGGGATCATCCGATTGCGTCCCTTTGATGTAGCTCCGGAGTTTGACCGGAAGGAGATAATCAGGATCTCGGAAGAGGGGATTATCAGATGGGATTCGAGTCAGCAATGGGCGGTACGTCCATCTGAGGCGTTGGGAGAACTCCTGTATCGGGATCTGGTGGCGGAACAATCCTTTGACGCGGTCTTCAGCGGTCCTTCGGCGCTCAACGAGGATATCATGGTCATGGGATATCTCAGGGAGTTCGGCATTCGCAAAACGGATCGCTGGAACGCTGTCATAGATTTCGATATGACCGTCGTGAAAGTCGCCGGAAGAGAGATTGTGCAGAAATCGCTTCGATTGGAGAAACCGGTGGATGCGGAAGGGTATCTTCCGACGATTACCGCCCTCCGTTCACTGAGTGAGGAGTGGTCCGTCGTTATGAGGGGAATGATTCGGGAGACGGCGGGTGAGTCAGCGAAGTGATGCCGCACATCTCCCGATAACGATACCGGAGCGAATGCCTTGAAAGATGCCCGGTGTCCCGGCGTCTTCGAGTACCGTTCTGTCAGAAACATATTGCTGTTGATCGACCGTTGTCCAGTCGACGATCCCTCCTCCGATATCGAGAGCGATGGCGTTTTCGAACCGTGATTCCTGAAGAAGAATAACGGGGTGCGTCTGAAGACCGCCCGGTAATCGCTCCGTCCGTATTACACACCCGTGAATTCCCGATGACTGAAGTCCGAGGGTTCCGGTACCCAGCAGCTCCGTTGTATCGATGATGCAGGTGATATCAGTGCCACGCGAAACCCGTGATATGAAAGTGAGTTCATCGTTCTTCAGCGAATAACCAAATCCTGCCAGAATGATGCTGTTTTCAGGCGCGTGTTCCACGGCGGAACGGAATGCGGGGAAATCATCGAAGTGGGCTAGGTCAGCGAAGACCGAACCCGGCTGAAAATCCGGCGTATCTCCAAGGATATATACATTTTTACGTTTTCGGCTGTCGAGAATACGTGAAAACCGGTATTTCGCTTCCATTCGGGCAGGAAGTTCGATACCCAGGTAGAAGAGCAGTACACGAAGAGGATCGTATCCGGCTCGTATGAAGCGAAGCGCGTACCTGTCATCGACTCCTGTTGCTGTTCGAATGATCCTTTGAGCCCAATGGTACCACAGTGTGCACGTGGTGCCGGTATGATTGATCTCCGTATGTGTGTTTGCGGCAAATGGCAGGATCTGTTTTTCCATGAATTCTTCGATGGCGGGGCTGTATAATGCATCCTCCGGATCCATGAGTTCTTGCCACTCGGTGATGCCGACGTGGATGTGCTCCGATGAGATGTGGGAAAACTCTCCGGTGCTCATATCCTGAGAATACTTTCCGCAATACTCGTTCCAATGAGCCGATACATCTTTCACGGCCTTCACCACGGTTTCAAATTCTTCACTGCTGTTCAACTCATTGAACGTTATCCGTACCCACCCGGGTTTCTGATCAAGAAGGCGGCGATCAATCCTGTCCCTATGGTACCGGGATTCGTCGTCTCCAATTTGGAGCAGCCAGTGGCCATATGGCCCCGCGCATGAACATCCCGGGCGAACCTGAATGCCGTACCGGTCATTTAAGAGCGTGGCAATGAGGTTATGATGTACATAGAACACCTGGTTAGAACCGGATGGTGGATGAGCGAGAAGATACGGTTTCAACTCGTCGGGCGGCGGATTGTTTGAAGAGAAAGGACTGCGTACCACAAACGATATGATCGCGAACCGTTCGAGATCCATTCGGCCGATTATTTCGATATTGTCCAGGGTGGAAAGCCTGTCCAACGCTTCATGCGCATAGTACGTAACGACTGATCGAATGCGTTCTATATCCATGGATTTTTTAAGATCCATCACTTCGGCAACGCGGATGAGTTCGATCATGGTTGAAGGACCCGGTATCACCGGATTGTATTGAGAGCCGAGAAGATCCCGGTCTATGCATAAAAGTCCGCATGTCTGCGGGCCACCCGGAAATTTATGGGGAGAGAGTCCATATGCATCGGCTCCGCATCCCTGGAGATCGAGGGACGAATATGGTCCCGCGGCGGCGAAATCAAGGGCGATGAGGGCATCGAAACGATGTGCGATCTCCACTGCCCGGCAGAGATCGGGTTTGATTCCCGTAACATTGGAACCCGCGGTACATGTGATCAGAATGGGGTTTTCGAATTTCGTCCTGATGGATTCAAGGACATTCTCGAGAGCATCGAAATCAGGCAATCCTCGGTCATCGAATCCGATATGGAAGAGTTCCTTGTATACACATTCCCTGAGTACCAGATCAGATGAATGATGTTCCATCATGGTGGTGATCAGAAAGGGTTTTTCGTTCTCGTGAATGGTTTGTTCAATGACGCTTCTGTCCCAATAATCAGGAGATCGGTACCCGAGAATATCACGAGTAAGGATATTCATTGCCGCCGTGCAGCCCGTTCCTGCGGGAAGTATCTCATAGCGATCGCCCGCGTTCACATATCGTTTTACACGTTCCAACGATTCATGGTATCGTTCATGAATATTCGAAAGACCTGCCGTCTCGACCAGAGATCTGATACGGCCTTCAATTGATTTCATGGGGAGGCCCATGGCGGTGGAGTCGGTGTATATGATCGGAACCTCCATACCCCAGGGGCTTTCAAATCGGGCCGAGGTATAGTAGAGTTCCTCTCGAAAGCGACTGAAGAAACGAAGCGACTCAACGGGTTTGGGTATACTATGCGGCATGCTGATCTCCGTTCATCGACTCCGGTTTATCCGCCTTTGCAGAAAACCATGGGTTTACCCGTGGATGAATGCGTTTTAGTAGAGCTGCGGCGCGATGTCTTCCGGTAAAATTGGCGGATACCACGGCGAAACCAAAGGCAAAGACGGGTACAAATAGGGACCACGGGTTTACCTGTGGGATTCCATAAACACGACAATCACACAAATTAGTCGAATTCAGGAAAAAGAGAAATGCATGTGTTGGTTTATGATTCGCAGACTTCACCGTGGATACCTCCTATGAATGAATCCCTGCACCCGGTAGGCGGGGTGCGCGATCAAGCCCAGAAGTTTGATTGTGGAATGTCTTACTTCATTCGGTATCATGGCGTAATATCCCGAACAGGCTGAGATTCCCCTCTTTTCCGCCGGCTCGAAATGTTCGATCAATACCGAGATTGCACGATGAGGCGAGAGAACGAAGTTCACTATCGTCGATGTGTCGACAGTACCGGAAACCCAAACTCTCCCGTCTCCAGGATAAAATATAGTCTCCGGGATCGAGGGCTCGGGGATCTATATCGACACACTCCGGATCCACGATTTTCCGTCTCATACGTTCGTTTTCCGCGAACTGCCATGTGGAAAGTATGAGTATACCGTCGGGCTTTAAAAACCGGGATACATCTTTTAGTGTACGCAGACGGAGCTCATGTGACGGAATATGATGAATCACCGCGAGCATGGATACAACCGAGAACCGGATCCGCGCGCCGAGATGGTCTCGGAGCACATCTCTCCAGCCTGGGGACGTTATATCCGCTCGAATGAACGTAGCATGGAGTTCAATTGAAGAAAATCGTTTCTTTAATGATCGTTTTGCCTCCTCAATGAGCTCATTCGAAAAATCGATTCCCACGTATATACCCCGGGGTATGAGTTCGTGATACCGTCGCTGGAGACGACCGTTTCCACATCCGATATCCAGGAGGCTGGAACGGGTGCGAATGAGTGGAATGGCGGGATCCAACTCGCGGGTCGAATCAGCACGTGTTTCCCCGAAAGATTGCGCGCAGGCCGTGTAGAACCGTTGATTGAGGCGTATCAATGCTGAAACGGTTTTTTGATTCACCGGGTACATCCCGCGTTGAGATTTGAAGCTTGCAGCGGTTCTGTCTCGCGCGGCGCCGCAATAACGTGGTGGCAGAATAATGGGCGAACGACAAGATGACAAGGCGGAACGGTGGATAGAAGCTCATCCCGAGAGGATCGATGTGGCTGCGGTCCGAAGGGAGTTGGAGGAGATTATTGCCCGTCTCGACCGTATGAAAAACGGGACGCCCCAGGAGGTAAACAGGATCATTCGAACGGAGGGTAAGGGTAGACTCTCCAAATCCCAGGTGCTCAAGGGATACCGGCAACTGGTAGCACTGGGTGAGATTCCCCCGAATAACAGCGTCGAGGGCTTGCTCAAGATGAAACCCACCAGAACACTATCAGGCGTTGCACCCGTCGCCGTGCTCACCAAGCCTCATCCGTGTACCGGAACATGCATTTTCTGCCCCGATCTACCCGGTGTAATGCCGACCTCGTATCTCCCAAACGAACCGGGAGCTCGGCGGGCGGCGCAGCTGGATTTCGATCCCTACAGACAGACGGAACGGCGGATACATGCGCTCGAAAACATTGGTCACACAACGGCTAAGATCGAACTGATTATTCTGGGAGGAACCTGGTCCCGGTATCCTGAAGAGTATCAGGCGTGGTTCATCAAACGATGCCTTGACGGTATGAACAGGTACACATCCTCTACGCTCGAGGAAGCGCAACGGTTGAACGAGGATGCCGCGTCACGGAATGTGGGTATGGTGATCGAGACCCGGCCCGACTGCATAACTCCCCGAGAAGTAGTTCGACTTCGACGGTATGGCGTGACCAAGGTTCAGATGGGCATACAAAGCCTTGATGATGCGATCCTCGAACGGAATAAACGTGGTCACGATGTTGAAGAAATCAGGTCGGCGTTTCGTCTTTTGCGCGCGGCGGGATTCAAGATTCATGTTCACTGGATGCCGAATCTTCTTGGAGCCACACCGGAATCGGATCTTGAGGATTTTGCGAAGATATGGGACGATCACTCCTTTCGTCCCGATGAATTGAAGCTCTATCCCTGTATGGTTGTTGCAGGATCTGAGCTATACGATCTGTGGAAGAAGGGCGAGTATACACCGTATTCCACCGAAACGCTTATCGACCTTCTTGCGCAGTGCAAAAAACGTGTACCGCCGTATTGCCGGATTACTCGGGTAATGAGGGATATTCCATCTTCCGATATCATAGCAGGCTGCAGTTATTCCAATCTCAGGCAGATGGTCAGGGACCATATGCACACGAGTGGAAACGCATGCGGATGCATCCGTTGCCGGGAGGTTCGCAGGGAATCCGTCGATCAGGATTCCCTGGTCTTTCGGACGACCCGGTTTGAGACTGATGGCACGGAGGAGTATTTCATCGCAGCGGAAGAGCGCGATGTTCGACCCGGTCGACCACACCCTCTGCTCGCGGGATTCCTCAGGCTTTCCCTCCCCACCGGGAATGAAGAAGCGCTTCTTTCGATTATTCCTGAACTCCGTAACGTGGCGATGGTACGCGAGGTTCACGTCTATGGTCCGTCGCTCGCTCTGGGTTCACATGAGGGCGGTCGCGCGCAGCACATCGGTCTGGGAACGGAACTCCTGAATCGCGCGGAAGAAACCGCGAAAGCGGGGGGGTTCAATCGTATAGCAGTGATCTCCGCCATTGGAACCAGGGGGTACTACCGGAAACGCGGCTACGTTGATGGTGAATTCTACCTCCACAAAGACATATAATCCGCATAACTCACCGGGATTCTGCTGGATGCACGGAGATACATGTACCCTCTTTGTCTTACTCGTTCGGCCTTCTCTTCATATTTCAAGAAAGCTTTCAGCCCCCGACTCAGCTCGGGGACTGTGTCGCTCAGCTTTCAGTAATCTTCTTTGAATAGCGGAGAACGTCATGTTTTCGTCGTTTGATATCGGCACATACACCGATGATTCCACCACAGACGCCGAGAAATGCGCCTCCTCCACCTCCGATGATCGCAGCTGTCATCACATCCATGGATCCCCGGTATGATTCAAGCAGTACGATGGCGACCAGAACGAAAAACGCGGGGAGAACCGAATGCATGAGGAAAACAGACCGTACGCGGAATGCCCGGAGTTCGAACCATGAATGCAAAATCTCCTCATCATCTTCGGGCTCGAGTATCTGAGGCGCGGCAACCTCTTTTCTCAGCCATACAGCATAGAGCACGAGCTCGCCGAATCCGAGTATAATAAAGCCCAGGGATCCGATTCGTTGTGGTGATGTCAATCCCGTTGATAAAAATCGCCAGAGGAATATGAGAAACATTATTCCGATGATGATCCATGGAAGTGGAATCAACCGGTCCGGAATAAAATCCCGGATGTAACGAGGTTTGAGACTCGCCATTCGTACGGTAGGTATTGACTTGCCTGCCCTCTCGTCACCCATCTGTGATTGCAGCGCTTCATCCTGACTCTGGAGAATTCGACGACCCGGGATAAACCAGAGATACTGACCGCCTAAAATCGTGAAAATCAAAGCCAGCGTGTTCGCCGGAATAATGCCGGGAACCAGGTATTTTCGAAATAGAATATATACCAGAAGAAGAATGATGGCCTGGAGCAGGAATCCTGTCATACGATCGTACAGTGAAGGTATGCATATGCCCCGGTTCCGGGCTGTTCGTTCACCGGTTCGAATCATCGCCCAGATGACCAGTGGTGGCGAAAGCAGCCCCAACAGCGGGAGTACTATTTCGACGATGGATATCATGACTCACCTCTTTTCAGCCATTTCGAGAGCTCTGAGTCGAATAGATTCCTGAGATCGTCCGGTTGTAATCCCGCCAGGGTACCTTCGGTAAGGATGTGCGTGATCTTTTCTCGAATGGATTCGCGTATTCCAGCACGTCGATGGGGCCAGTCCGATTTCGGACGAACCGTTGCGCCTCTGCCGCGCACCACCGTCAAATAGCCATCCGTTGCAAGCTCGCGATAGGCCCGTGCCACGGTATTCCAGTGTATCCCCAGATCCCCGGCGAGCTGACGAACGGGGGGTAACGAGGCCCCCGGGGGGATCTCGCCCCGCGCAATGGCGTGTTTCAATTCATTGGTGATCTGGTCAATTACCGGCGTCGAACTATGAAGATCTATTCGTATCATGGTATAATTGTACCATACAATGATACAATTGTCAAGTGGATTCGTTCCTATGCAATCGGAATTGTATGACGGTACCGAGGAACAGAGGTTCTTTCCGGGTATACTCAGGAAGAGGTATCGACGTTTTCAAGATACGGCACGAGTTCAGTGACCCGAGGTCGATCCAGTGGATCTCGACTGATGTGCGCATAGCGTATGATACGTACGCGATCGATGATAAAGTCGCCGCCCAGTTGGGCGGTATTGGTCCGGGCACGTCGAATACACTCCCCGCGCAATACACGGTTCAGGTAGAAGAAAATCATGCGCGGGCTGTATGAGCGCCGGTATGACTCCATGAGACCGTACCCGCGGTACATGGTTCGGTTTTCATCGATGAGAACCGGGAATGGAATCCTGAGTTCGGTCATTACTTCCCGTGTCAACGAGGTGTGCTGGAATGACATCAGTACAATGCGCGTCTTATTCGATTCAAATATTCTTCGATGTCGGTACAACTGTACCAGATGGTCCCTGCAGGGTATTCACCAGAGATGGCGAAGGAATACGAGAACAAGGAATGAATTGTCGCCGATCAGATCACAAAGGGTGGTCGTTTTTCCATTCAGTGAAGGAAGGCGGAAATCAGGAGCTTCGTCGCCAGGCCTGACTGGCGAGCGATTCACCGTCCGACCATCCGGCTATCTGTTACTTCGCATTCAGTTGACATTGTTCAAACGGAGCGAAATGAATGTGCATGTGGCTCGGCCAGGTGATGCATCATGGAAGCCGGTTATTCAGTATGGTAAGGCCTCTGATGGGATCTGTTCCCACATCGATACAGAGGACTCGCCTTCCAGCATCAATGAGGGCCTGGTAGTCACCCTGTGCCTGTGCCTTCTTCAGAACTCCGAAGCTCATGGATGCATGATCGCCACCCGGCTCATCCGGGATAAGTATATCGTTTAAATTATCCGAAAGGAGCTGAATGAAAAATCCGTTGCCTGCATCTCCTTTGTGGAGTTGTCCGGTTGAATGGAGGAACCGCGGACCATACCCTACGGTAGTAGCCATTCCGGTCATGTTTCGAATGCCCCGCTGGAGTTCTGAAAGCAATACATCAATATGAGGATTCGGCGCGAAATAAGCATGAAGCGCTACATAGGGACGAGGCGTTTCGGTGTTTTCACGGCATCCGGCTCCGCAGAGAAAATCAAGAACGAAATCGTCATCAGCGGGGAGTACCTGAATCTCGGGGAGAGATCCGCCGGAACGGTATGCAGCCATTAACTCCTTTGCTCGTTTTTTCGCACTTTCGACATTGGGCTGGTCAAAGGGATGGATTCCGAGTATCGATCCGGCAACTGCCGTGGCAAACTCCCAGAGAAACATCTGGCCGCCGATATCCATACGATCGTCGATTTCGATACGAACTGCGGGAAAACCAGCTGAGATCAGTGCGGAAAAGGCACCGTCGTCACGAATGTCGTTTTTCGCTTTGAGATAGATGAAGACACGGTCGGAACCATACACTTCCGCGGGTCCGATCATCTCACCGACCACAGGGAGAATCCCGGTTTTACTCTTACCGGTACTCTCGGCGACCAGTTGTTCGATCCAGTCACCAAAGTTTGCACATGTATCTGATGTTATAAATGTTGCCTTATCGCACCCATTTCCGGCGAGACTTCCCAAAAAACCTCCAAGAATCGCACCCGGATTGACCATTACCGACCGGTCGGAAGAACAGAGTGCAGCCATGCTGCTCCCGTTTTGAAGAAGGGCGGCGATATCGATGCCGAGAAGAGCTGCGGGAACCATGCCAAAGTACGAAAGTGCGGAGAAACGCCCGCCGATAGTCGCATCGTTTAGAAACACTTTCGAGAAGCCGTGATTCGATGCGAGGGTATCAAGAGCGCTGCCGGGATCAGTGATAGCCGCGAAATGCTCTCCCGCTGACGAACCTCGTTCACGGAGGTAGCGATTATAAAAATACTTGAAAAACGATAGTGTTTCTACCGTTCCTCCCGATTTTGTCGATACAATGAAAAGCGTTTCAGGGAGCGATAAATCATTGCTGTGCGTATGTACGGCATCAGGATCCGTGCTGTCTAAAACCGCAAGATCGGGATATGTTGTTTTTGAACCGAATACGCGACTCAATACATCGGGTGCAAGGCTGGATCCTCCCATGCCGAGTAGTTCCACATGGGTTATTCCACGGGTGCGGATATTTTCCACGAATTCAACGATCTCAGGGATAGCCGATTTCATGGTTTCAGCGATACTCAACCACCCGAGCCGATTGGAAATCTCGGTCGGATTCTCGTGCCAGATAGTGTGATCGTGGTTCCATATTCGTTCAACGAGATTGTTCGCGCTGATTTCATTCCATGTGGAACTGATAGACGATCCATACTCCCCAGGCCAGAGATGCAACCATGGCAGTCCTTTAAATGTCACCGGGGTGTCTTTCGACATTCTGCGACTCCCTTTCGTTCTCTTGTGGAAATATTTCTTCCATCACGTGATGACGTTATGAGAACATCACCGATCAACAATTACCGGATGTCAACCCGTAATGTGGGTACGAATACACAATCATATAAGGCGAGTTAACCAGGATGTGCAATCAGATAGGTTTGCGTAACGCGTATTGCCCCGCTCCCAACAGAGGTGCATCGGGATGGGTGATCACAGCCACAGGTACATGTCCGAGGAAGCCTGAAAAGCGACCTTTGTCAAGAAACGATTCCATGAAACGACCACCCGTAAGGTATGGTAGAATTCGCGGTGGAAGTCCTCCTCCCAGATAAAGACCGCCCGTAGCAAGGACCTTGAGCGCGAGGTTGCCCGCCTCGGCTCCAAGTACGGAAACGAAGAGATTCACCACCTCGTGACACAGCGGGCACGGCTCCGGTGATTCCATGGCCTGCGCGATGATGAGTGGCGTCGGATCATCCGTCGTCTCAATCCGCTCCACGATACTCCCGGGGCATTCTGCATGGCCTCTGTTATGTAAAAACGCGAAGAGATCAGGCATCCCCATCCCCGAGCAGACCCGCTCATAGCTGACATGACCATACTTCTCGTGCAGAAAATCGAAGAGATCTCTCTGGATGTCGTTCACGGGTGCGAAGTCCGTATGCCCGCCTTCGGACGGAAATGGAATATACTCCGAGCCGTTCCATACAAGGAAGGCCTCCCCCAATCCCGTTCCGGGAGCAGCCACGGCCATTGCACCGCCGGGCACCGGTTCGCCGCGATTGATGAAGACAAGATCGTCGTCATCCAAAGAAGGTACGGCTGCGGCGATGGCAACCAGATCATTAACCAGGTGAACCGTGGAGATGGAATAGAGTGTTTGAATTTGGGTTATGGAGATCTCCCAATCGAGATTCGTAATTCGGGCGCGACTGCCGATCACCGGACCTGCGACTCCGAAGGCCGCGGCGGAAATTCTGTATTCTTCCGGAAATGACTGAAAGAACAGTTTGAGTACGGAATAGAAATCTTCATGGTCTTCACTGCGAAAGCGTGACCGAATAATGGGATTCCGAATATCGTGTGAAGCTTTGAAGAGAACGAGATCAACCTTCGTTCCACCGATGTCTCCGGCCAGCAGAGTACTGTCGGGGCTATGTCTTGACGGGGATTTGTGGAAAGTCACCGAATTCAACGGATGTCATTCCCGGGATGCATCAATACAACGCGGGCGGGTGCTCCCTCACCACCCTGCAGCTTGAGCGGCAAGCAGATAAGATGGTAATTTCCCGGATCGATTGAAGAGAGATCGATACCTTCGATGACGATTACACCGGTTTTCAAAAATGTCTTATGAGTTGATACCGTATCGTAGAATGGAGCAATGGAGAGATAATCGATCCCCACAACGGTACAGCCGTTCTCGATGAGCCAGACCGCGCCATCATCGCTTATTGCCACATAGTCAGTAAAGAAGGCGCTTTCTTTCCGTTCCCAATGACGCGAATTGTCTGTCTTGAACAGTATTCTTTTTGTACCGGGCGGTATTCCGAGATTCCCGAGTACCGATGCCGATATCTCGGAGTTGCCCGTGGCGTCGATGACCACCGCCTCACCGATAAGGTCCTCGAGAAGAAGTGTATCAACAGCGCCGCCGTCTTTAATGAAATGGAGCGGAGCATCCACGTGTGTTCCGGTATGTGCTCCCATACTTATCCGTGTAATCGTCGCCGTATCGCCACGTTCAATATTACTCGGCTGGGATATCTGAACCGGAGGATCTCCCGGCCAGAGAACGAGGGAATCGGATATGGGGAGGGTAATATCATAATATTTCATACCATAGCTCCTCTCCGGTCGAGTTCTATGAATGATGTGATGAAGCCGCTGTATGGTTTCATCACGCCGTAAACCGGCAAACACTTCCGCGGGATGAACCAGAGCTCTGTTATCGGATCGCTCCCGGTTTGCCGAGTATCCTGCGGAGAAGTCCGATCTGTCCCGCATGATACGATTCGTGGAAGGCGAGTGTAACAAGAATTTCACCGGGTGAACTCCCATCCGGTGTGCTTGAGGTCGCGAGTCTCTCTTCATCTATTGACTCCAGGGCTTCCTGAAGTTGCTGTTGGGATCGTGTAAAATCCTTGATTAGCTTGGATAGAGAATGAGCAGCGGAGCCGTCGTTAAAAGGCTGAGAACCCCGCTGATAGAATAACGCCTCGTCATCAGTCCAGATAGGGTTACCACCCACGGTATGGAGAATCGGATTCCTGTTCGCGATAACATGTCCCAGAATCCAGTTAATACAGTGCCCGTCCTTCCTGGGACGTATCAGGCTGTCTTCATGAGTGATGCCCTCGAGATTTACACTCATGACATGGGCGTTGAGGCCGAACAGTGTCTGTAATGCTCGTGCGATCATCATGAACTCCTTCCGGCTAAGATCAACTGGTTGCTGTCTTACATGGAACTATGGACCGTTCGCGAAATAATTTCATTCTGAAGATCCGACCCAAGGTCACAAAAATAATCACTGTATCCCGCAACTCGTACAATCAGATCGCGATGATCTTCGGGATGAGCCTGCGCTCTTTTCAGCGTTTCAGCATGTACTACGTTAAACTGGAGATGGTGGCCACCGAGAAGAAAGTAACTCCGTATGAGACTTGCGAGATGATGGATGCCTTCTTCACCCGCGAGGATATCTGGGGTGAATTTCATATTGAGTAATGTCCCTCCGGTGAGTACGTGGTCCATTTTTGATGCCGATCGAATTACGGCGGTCGGACCGGCCTGGTCCATCCCCTGTACGGGTGAAATGCCTTCGGACAGAGGAGTGCCTGCATGTCTGCCATCAGGTGTGGCACCCGTCACTGCTCCGAAATATATATGGCATGTAGTGGGTAACATATCTATGTGATAGCATCCTCCGCGTCCATTGGATTGTCCTTCGACGATGTCGAACAGTATTTCAAATATCCGGTGCATGAGGGTATCGGCCCGGTCATCATCGTTTCCCCATTTCGGTGTTTTGTGCAACAATCTCTGTCGAAGCGGTTCATTTCCGCGGAAATCCATGTCGAGGGTAACCACGAGATCACGTAACGACACATGGGAATGGTCATAAACGGTATGCTTGATCCCGGCAAACGCATCGGTGAGGCTTCCGATACCCACTGCTTGAATATAACTCGTATTGTACCGGGCGCCTCCCTGATTATAATCCAATCCTTTTTCGATACAGTCATCGGTGAGAAGTGAAAGAAATGGAGCAGGCATAGTCTCTGCATATATCCCTTCAATGACGTGATTGCCCGCTATCTTGAGATCAATGAAATGGCGGGCCTGTCGCTCCCAGGCCACGAATAGATCATCGAAACACTCAAATGTGTCCGGGGATCCGGTCTCAGGACCGAGTTGTTTTTTCATCCGGAAATCCATGCCGTTATGGAGTGTTAACTCCAGGATTTTTGGCAAATTCAGATACCCGGTGAGAATATATGCCTCTTTGCCGAAGGCGCCCGCTTCAACACATCCGCTGGTACCTCCCTCACGAGCGTCATGAATGCTCTTCCCCTGTCGCAGGAGTTCGGCGATCACCATATCGGCGTTGAAGACCGAAGGAAACCCGTATCCCTTGCGTATTACCGCGCATGCATCACGGAGGAATTGATTCGAGCTCACAGTAGAGAGCTGAATATTCGTGTTTGGTTGGACGAGGTGAAGCTCGTCGACTATCTCGAGAAGCATATAGGTTGTTTGTGATACACCGTCGAATCCGGTCGGCGTAATTCCGCCGAGATTTATGCTGGCGAAATCCGTATATGTGCCGCTTTCCGCTGCCGTAACGCCAACTTTGGGCGGGGCGGGATGATTATTGAATTGTATAAATAGACACTGAAGAAGCTCCGTGGCCTCATGGCGGGTAAGTGATCCATCTGCGAGCCCTCTCTTGAGAAATGGGTCGAGATGTTGATCCAGATGGCCCGGTGTATAGGCATCCCAACCGTTGAGCTCAAGAATAACACCGATGTGACAGAACCAGTACATCTGTATGGCCTCATGGAAATTTCGTGGCGCATGGGCGGGAACCCGTTCGCATACCGCCGCGATACGCTCAAGTTCCCCCCTCCTGGCAGGATCGGATTCCTCTCTCATCAGAGCCCGTGCGTGTGCCGCATATCGGTGTGCCAATATAATAATTGATTCCGCCGCGATTTTCATGGCGAGCAGCTGTTCGCGTTTCTTCCAGGCATGAGGATCGTGAATCAGATCCAAAGCATTCACGGTGCGGGTGATCCGCTCTACCAAATCGACCATCCCGTAGCGGTATATCTTCCCATCGGCAGCTGTGTGCCCGGGTGCCCGTTGTTCCATGAATTCGGTAAAAATTCCCGCAGAATAGGCATTCAGCCATTCATCAGACATTCTTGCGAGAACACGTTCTCGAATACTTCTCCCCCGCCAGTACGGTTCCACATGGTTGATATGTGTGGCGAGATTTTCCTCATCAACCCGATATGGGGTTTTTTCCCGTGAATCGAGGATTTCAAGGTCCTCTTGAGTATGGCATGATATTTCGGGGTACGTGGGTACCGCTTTTGGTCGTGGACCTCGCTGTCCAACGATGAGTTCTTGAGAACCGATGTATACGGCCTTTTGCTCACAGAGATCGCGGAACGCAGTTGCCCTCATCACGGGATTCGAATACATCCCCGCATATCGGCGATACGATTCGGTGACGATTCGGGCGCGTTCCATGGATATCTCCGGCTTGGTCTGCCTGGTTTTTTGCAGTAAACGTCGTATCCGTTCGGTCACGGTATTGTATCTCCAAGAACCACAAGATCATATTGACGAAGGATATCGGCTGCGTGAGCAGTCTCGGATCTTCCCGGAGGTACAAATGTCCGGCATGGAGTAAGCTCCAGGCGTTGAGCTTTGTTTTCTCCGAGTCGGTGATAGGGAAGAAGTTCCACGGGCGGTCTCGACTGAAGTGATGAAATGAATCCACCGATACTATGGAGATTTGAATCCGTCATGGTGATGCCGGGAACGAGCGGTATTCTGATTCGTATGGAGACTGCGCAGGTGGTGAGGTATGTAAGATTTTCAATAATGGGAATAACGGAAACACCGGTCCATCGTTTGTGTTGTGAATCATCTAAAAGCTTGAGGTCATAGAGAAACAGATCCACACAGGGTACGATTTCCTCGAATGACTCTTTCGGACAGAATCCCGATGTGTCTACTGCGGTATGAATGCCCGACATTGTGCATTGTTCAAGACAGGCGCGCAGAAAAGTCACACTCTCCATGGGTTCTCCACCGGAAAAAGTGACTCCGCCACCAGATTGTTCATAAAATACAACATCCTTTCGGAGTATCTCCATAAGGTCGTCAGGAGTGCTTTCCATTCCTGACATGATCCTGGCACCGGTTGGGCAGGCGCGGACACAGTCTCCGCATACGCGGCATGTTTTCGGAGGAAACATGGTGCAATCCCCGTGGAATTCAGGGCAGATAGACATACACGCGCCGCATGCGATACATCGGTTTCGAATAGTGCGGGGAACAGGTTTTCCGGAACGTGTTTCGGGATTGTGACACCACGCGCAGGAGAGGGAGCATCCCATGAGAAAAACGGTTGTTCGAATTCCGGGTCCGTCATGTATTGAAAACCGTTGAATACGGGAAACAAGACCACACGGGGGCGCGGAAATTCGCATATCAGGTGGCATGGTTGTCTATTTCAGAAGCATAATATTGCCGTATGAAGGGCTCCTGGACGGCGTACGACCAATGCACGTCACGGATGAACCTCGATGCCCCCGGAGAATCTCCGGCAAGGAGAAGATCGATGTACTTCTGATGTTCATCGAGAGAACGAAGTTCCCACTCCTTGATGAACGTTGTCTTTCGTGGAAAATCATATAGCCGTTGCCGGCTGACAGAAATGATCCGGTTGAGCTCACGATTATCGGATAGCGACAACAGACAATCATGAAGTGCAATGTTATGTGAATAGTACGCCTGGAAGTCGTCATGGTTGAGGGCATCGCGCATGGCATGATTGTGTTCCTGCATGGCGGCCAGATGCTCCAGATTGAGCAGGGGAAACACCACCGGTATAGTGGATGATTCCAGCGCGCCGATTATCTCGTACAGATACCGGATTGTATCGAGGGTCAGACCGCGCACTACGATGCCTCGGCGGGGATAAATAGTGACGAATCCCTCCCATTCAAGTTGAAGAACCGCCTCCCGCAACGGAGTACGGCTGATTCCGAGTTTCTCGCAGAGCGCATCCATGCGAATCGTATCGCCCGGTGCCAAGGCACGCGCACTTAACGCCTCCCGTAGATACTCGTACACCTGTTCCCTCAGAGATTTGGTCTGAAATGAGGCTTCAGGAAGTGACGTCATGAGTCCTCCAATACGCAATCAAGATACATTTCATCTGATATATTAGATATTACATCTTGTGTCAAGGCTATCACCGATCGCGCTCCTCGTTTCTATTTACAATACGCCTACATGGGTTAGCCCGCTCAGGCCTTATGCGTGAACCCTCATGATCACCATGAAGAACAGAAGAAAATGCACCTTAGCGAGTTTTTCCTTGGCCTGGTTCGCCATGTGGGGCATTTTGCACGACTGGACGGGGCTCTCGTCCCTGATTTCTGTGAATACCCGGTGGCGTGAATGCCGATAGATATTACGTGCCGGGAAAAATTTCATCTCATCGCCCGAGGAGTACTCAATGACACGCCCGTATCGACTATCGCGGATTGCGCGTCCACGAATATGGCCAGATTATACGTCATTTTTCCTGATTTCGATGCTCCCCTTGATCTTTCTGGCCTGGTCTTCTTTCGTTCATGCACAGCAGTCTTCCGACGATGTGCTTACCGTTGCCGGACAGGGAGCAACCCTGTATAACGATTCCTGGGAGTTTATCTCGCTCATAGCAAAAGGTACAAAGGTTACAGTAACGGAATTTGAGGGGACCAGTGCCATTGTGCGATTACCGGATGGGCGCACCGGACGCATCCTCCTTTCCCAAACCGTTGAATATGCCGATCGACGCGAAGAGATCCCTCCCGTACGGGACGAGCCCGAACAGGTACCCGGGGAACCCGAATCGATTCAGCCGGAAACACCAGCGGATGGTTTCACCGGTACGCCATCGTCATCGATCACCGTAGTTCCCGCTGCCCGGACCACGCGAAAAGAGATCATTCAGGATGTCTTTGTTGACAGGGAATCGCGTTCCATCGATTCGCGGTTGGAGATTGATCTCAAAGCGTCGGGAGAAGATAAGGATGAACTGCGAAGGACATTCAGTGCCACGACATCTTTAGGTTTGGAACTCGAGGTGGAACGAGGGAGCAGCGGATATTATCTATCCGGCGCCGTTGAATATGATGTTGATTATTCGAAAACCGAAAGCGATGACAATGGAACCCGGGAGGAGACTCGATCGGATGCCGCCGGAATACGGATAAAGGGATTCAGTGAGTTCGGATGGGACGAGTATCTCACGTATGGTCGGAAGTGGTATCTTACTCCCCAGAGTCCCTATTTCGTCTATACCGAAGGTCAGCTCTCATGGGCAAAGAGAAATGACGGTTCAACGGATGATCTTGAAACCCCCGCTACAAACGCCGCTGCAGGTATCGGATACGGTCGTGTTGTGAACATCGCGGCATTTGAACGGATAGTGATCGTGCAGAATGAGTTATTGGCCGCGGGAGTACTCACGAGACGACTCTCTCGGGATGTTATCAGACAGTTGTTGCCGTTCTATATCAGAGCCATGGATCATTATGACCGAATGGTGAAGACGCAGGATATTTTGGTAGCAAATGGATTGGTAACCACGAACGATATCACGCTGGATATCTCCTATGAGATTTACGATGCCATATCCTCATCTTTTGACAAGCGAAAATATGGTCTGGAACTCAAAGCATCGTATTTCCAGGAGGTGAGTAAACCGAATAACGACTTGGACAAGTATGCGTTCATCGCCTTTTTCCTCCGGTGGGAGTACCCGATTACGCTTCAACATCAGATATCGGTAGAAGGCGATGCCTCCAGCGCGATTACGGACGGCTACGACTATACCGATATGAGTGTTCTCGCTGAGTTGAGCAGTGTCTTCGGTCGGTATCTGGAGAGCAGCATCGGAGCACGGACGGAACAGATCAAAGCTACGGAGGAGACCACGACGTCAACGGCGTTTGTTACCATAGACTATAACATAACCGATGTGGTAACCTGGAACAATGAGCTGGAGTACAACTGGTACGAAGACGAGAGTACCGGATTCTCCGCAAGTTCAAAGATCGTGTACCATCTCTATTAGAGACGAATCATGCGGAAAACGATTATTCTGTTTCTCATTATTTCAGGAGTGGCTTACAGCTCAAGGGGTGAGTCGAATGTGGTTCTGGCCGTGGTTCCCTTCAGAAATGTCATGGGAAAGCGGGAACTTGATTGGATGTGCGAAGGATTCGCCGAGACCATGACCACGAAACTGAATCATGTGCCGGGATGTCGATTAGTTGAACGTGTCCAGATAGGTGAGGTACTGAAAGAACTTCAACTCGGTCTCACCGATTTGACGGAGGACCGTGCCGGTTCGGTAGGGAAGCTTCTCAACGCGGATTATCTCGTTGTGGGGAGTTTTCAGAAGCTCGATATGCCTGGTGCAACGACCTTGAAAATAAACACGCGTATGGTTCATGTGGAGTCAGGGGAACTGGATCCCGGAAAGGCGACGGGTGCATCCGGACCATACGAGGACGTGTTTCGGATTCAGGATGAAATCGCCACGGGACTTGCACACAAACTGGGGCTTCCTCTGGATGAGGAGTCGACCCGAGAGCTGCGCCGGGATGAAACATCGTCAGTTGCAGCGTACGAGCTGTATAACCTGGCGAGACACGAGACAGACGGCGCACGGAAAATCGACATACTGAGACGGGCTTTAGAACTCGATCCGGATTATGCAAAGGCTCATGTACTTCTGGGGAGTGTACTCGCTCCCATGGCATTTACCGATCCG
>Ga0180434_10001595_pt1 | contig 31931 bp, 12 predicted proteins | sample SS_ome_7_FD_132453 | JGI IMG/M metagenome (GOLD analysis project Ga0180434, IMG submission 132453) | Hypersaline lake sediment archaeal communities from the Salton Sea, California, USA - SS_1_D_2 metaG | ecosystem: Environmental > Aquatic > Non-marine Saline and Alkaline > Hypersaline >... | reverse complement strand
GCACTCGTGGGTGAGGTTTAAGGAGCCGGCAGTGCATGAGTCGGCGTCTTCGTCGCAGATTGATGTGAAGCCTACGAAGTAGTCCCAGGTCAGTGGGTTCGCATCTGGGTCGTTGTCGCATGTGGCGACCTCAGCGAGGTCGTTGGCGGAGCAGTTTATCGGCGTACCAGAGGTACAGCCTGATACACCACCACATACTTCAGCGCCGTTGCAGAATAGCCCATCATCGCAGACCGCATCCATGCCTTCATCGATGCCGTCGATACAATTGTCATCCACGCCATTGCAGGTCTCATTTGCACCCGGATGTATCGAGGCATTGGTATCGTCACAATCATTGCCGGCAGGACAGTTCTGGCCGTAGGTATCCCCATCATTATCTATACAAACCCCTTGCAGGAATTTGTCCTTAAGAGTCTGATATGCCGGCCTCGCAGTCAAGATATCTGGTCCGGTCCCATTATCGGCTATCTCAAACAAGCCCCACCATTCCTCATTGGAGAAGTCATCTGGCTGGAACCACTGCTCATCATATCCGCCGATATCATGAACTGTAAGGCCTCCGGTCTCATCCTTCCACCATTCATCGCAATATTCGAAGACGGAACGGCCTAATGCCACATCGGAGGCGACTATCTCGTCCCAAAGGGAGCCCAAATATTGTGCTTGTATGTCTGGATAAGTGCCGCCAGTATCCATGTCATAGACATCAACGCCAAACTCCGATATCACGACCGGCTTGGAAGTAAGGCTTTTATATTCATTGAAGAAAGTATTGAACGAATCTCCCCTGAAGACGTTGCAGCCCCATGCATCCAGCCAGAGCATGGAGGCGTCATCGGTGTTCATAGCAAGCTCACCTATAGACTGCTTATCGCCATTTACTATGATCACTGGGTGGTAGTTCGCACCCTCTATCTCATATGCCTTCGCTGCTATCTCGCTCGCCAGAGAGAAATAATCGGCCTCGTCCCCGAGGCCCCTATAATTCTCTTCATTCCCGATAGCCCACATCAAAACCGCGGGGTGGTCTTTGAATTGTGTGACATAATTCTCCCACCTGTTGAGCACCATGCTCCTGACTCCGGGGTCAGAATAATCGACGCTCGGATCGATATGCATACCCATGATGACATAGATGGGTTGTACCCCGCCATTGTAGGCGGCGTCGAGGAAGGCGGTATTCGTTACGTTGTACCAAGTCCTTATCGTATTGGCACCCATCTCACGCAAGATCGGGAAGTCACGCTCGTATGTCGAGGCGTCGCTGAACACGTCATACGCATAACCAGGCTCCTGGCCTACAGGGATAGGCTCATAACCCACCCCTTTTATGAAGAACGGCTGGCCGTTGACATATAACTGGTTTCCGTCGAGGGAGACCGGGCCAGTGCTGATGCCCTTCTCTGTCAGGCCCACAGCTATCGCAAAGGTCTGCAACACATCATTCTCGCCGTCGCTGACGGTGATAGTCACCACATAGACGCCCACATCTCCCGCTTCGGTCTGCCATGTGAATACATTGTCGGTCTGGCTGAAATCAGGATTGTCGATGCTGTAAGTCAAGGTATCGCCATTTGGGTCATATGCGTTGACTGTGATCGTGATAAGGTCGCCCTCATCCACGAATATATCCTCTATCTCCTCGACCTGCGGGGCGAGTGCTTCACCGTACAATTCGTAGACCTCGCTGGAAGTGAACACCCTATTGAATATCTTGACCTCGTCTATGTAACCTATCGCCGAGCCGTACCAACCACACCAGCCGAGAGAGAAAATCTCGAAAGCGGGATTGAACGGCAGTGACATCTGGTTCCAGTTCTGTATGGTGCCGTCGAGGTATATGAATTTCTGGTTGGCAGCTTTCGACCATGTTATAACCAAATGGTGCCATTCTGATGGAGTCCAGTCGAAGTTGATATTGGCACTGTTGTATGCGCCGCTGTCCTGATGCTGTTCGAAATGGACATAATTAAGAGGCTCGTTATAGTATATTGCCATGCTACTGGCACCGCCTATCTCACCCCAGTCGAAGAAACCCACTCCGTCGTTGCTTGGGCTGTCGCCCCACTGGCGGTTGACCCACATGGAGAGCGTTCCTTCGTCTCCTGTGAGGATATCTGCAGCCGGATAAGTCACCTTCTGGCCATCGCTGGAGATATAGATGGCGTTCCCGAACATACCAGATACGAAGCTCCCGCCGGACTGGGTCCCGCCGTTGGCAGCTATGGTCGCCGCGCTCTCGAACGGCTCGTAGAATACCAAGTCGTTTTCCAGACTGCTCTTCGAGGACATATAATCGGCGTGGGTCGCGATAAGATAGTCCAAAGCGAGATTGTCGCCGCGGGTTATGCCATAGTTGTCCCAGTCGGGATATGAATCATCCTTCAGCATCCAAAGAAGGTCGCCATTGACGTCCCTCGACTGGAGGATGGGATAGAACGACTGTAGGTATGTAAGCCTGTCGGCCTCTACGACGCCTATCTCCTCAAGGATGACTGGCTTGCCTAATGTGTTCGCAACATCCACGTGCGAATCTATCCAGTCGATGCTGTCCTGGTACGTGAAGCCCCAATTGTTGACTAGTAAGTGGAAAGAGACGAAATCTATATTATCATGGTCATGGTTGGCTATGAAGTCTGTGCCAGCCCATGTGGTATCCCAGCCCTCGAGGCCGGTGCCCACGAGGTGGTTCGAGTCGATGCTCTTGATATACGTGCTCATCTCCTCTATCCAATTGTCGACGACCAGCTGCGTCTGGTCGCTATGCGCCCGCGGCTCATTGGCCAACTCCCACGCCATTATCGTCGGGTCGTCCTTATACTTGACGCCCGTGAGGCTGTTCGTGCGGTTTAAGAAGTACGCCACATAGTCCTTGTAGAGGCCTTTGGTACACTCGTTGGTGTAGAATGCATCGTGGGCCGTTGCCGCTGCGCCGGAGTTCGCATCGGAATCACATATCCCGGCATCGGGCAAACCGCACCACTCGACGTACTTGCACATGCCCCCAAAGTCTTCCCAGTTGTTGACAAGCGGTATGATCAGTTTGATACCCCTGTCGCCCGCTTCCTTTATCAAACGGTCGAAGTCTTCAAAGCCGTTGAAGCCCTGGTAGACCCCCGGCTCCGGCTGGAGGTGGCCCCAATAATTTGAATATCCATCAGAGAACCCCCACACCCTAAGGACATTCAGCCCCAGCGAGGACATATCATCTAAAACCTCCACCGAACAGCCCATATTGTCGTCTATCTGGTCGCAGTCGTCGAAGGCGCCGTACCATGCATAATAGGTATTCGAGCCGGCGAAGTAGATCGGTTCACCGTCCAGATAGAACTGGTCGCCTATGATGATGACGAAACCCCCTACAGAAGCGCATCGGGAATCGTTTGATAATATGGTCGGAGCGCCGCAGACATTGTCGGTACATGAGCAACTGTCGCAGCTGTTGTTGACGTCGCTGTAGTCATAGTAATCAGACCCTACACATTCGTCAAAGTAGTTACAAGTCGTGGGTGCACAGTCATTGTCAGCGGCACATTCAGCTCCGCAGGTGAGGTTGCAGGTATGCGTGAGGTTCGCTGTGGGTGTGGAACAAGTATCATTGTGCTCATCACAGATTGAAGTGAAGGCTTCAAAATAATCCCATGTCAAGGGGTCATTGTCGGGATCATTGTCGCAGGTAGCGATTCCAGGTAGATCATAGGGAGAACAATCGGCCGGTACACCTGCCACGCATGTTGCATTCGAGCAGTTCTCTTGACCATCACACCATAAGCCATTGTCACAGTCCCGTACCTTAGCAATGTCCACAGTACAGGAATAAGCAATGCAAATGCCCTCATCGTGCATAATTTGGGTCCCGTCGCAGTAGTCCTGGTCGAGAGAGTCACAATCGCTATCATTGATGCATTCTACGCAACGTGGGTCATTAGTAGTGATTATCGGTGCCCCACAGGTATTATTGCTACAAAGACAGCCCTCACATGTATTGTTGACCTCGCCATAGTCATAGTAGTGGTTTCCTACGCAACCATCTAAATGGTCACAATCGGTCGGGGCACAATCGCTGTTAGCGACGCATTCAGCCCCACACGTAATGTCGCACTCGTGGGTAAAGGATATATTACCTGTTGTGCAAGAATCGATGGTCTCGTTGCAGATTGAATCAAAGCCCGCGAAGAGATCCCAGGTGAATGAGTTCGTATCAGGGTCGTTGTCGCAGGCTGCGACTGCTGTGAGATCATTGCCGGAGCAATCGACTGATACGCCGGCTGAACAACCAGCAATACCAGCACATATCTCAGCCCCATTACAGAAGAGGCCGTCATCGCAGAGCATATCGTCACCTTCATCCACTCCACCGATGCAATTATCATCAATTCCATTACATATTTCTGTCGCATCAGGGTTTATCGATGCATTATCGTCGTCACAATCTAGGCCAGTGGGGCATTCAGGGTCCATTGCAAAGTAGCCATCGTGGTCCAAATCGACGCATTGGTCTGAATAAACCGTCTGGCTAAATATGGTGAACTCATCTATGGACCCCTTAAGGAAATAATCGGGTATGTTGGAATAAGCCAGATAGATGCCGCCCGATTTGATGGGCCCAGTAGCACCTTGAGCATCCTGTGATGTCGCCAAGCCGTTAGTGATCAACGTACATTCGGATCCATCAAAGGCAGCAATTATATGGTACCAGACCCCCGGCTCCGGGATGACATCGTTTGTGAGCCCACAATATACGCTATTTGTGTTGTTCAAAAGCGAGAAGGTAAATCTCTTCTGCCAATCGAGTGCAACGTGGTTTCCAGCATATTTATTCTGGAATATCCTCTGGTTTGCTGTCACATTATCGAACTTTACTAAGAAGTCGAAGGTGATTTCATCGAAATCCGTGAGTTGTAGGTCTGTTGATAAATAATCATCGCCGTCGAACCTAAGTGAATTGCCTTGCCCAGCATCTATTAACTCGGGATCGCCTTCTGGCGTACCGTCGTAGCCACCAGCGTAGTCCCTATAGGGGTCGGAGATGTCATTAAAGTTTATGTTCATGTTAATCGTATCATTTGGTGGGATGAATACTGCTTTTACGGCATGTGGCCCTGAATCGCTACCATATGAAAAGAATGATATGCCATCTTTGCTGGTCACTTTAACGATATTCCCTATTGGGCTATATGTATAACTGAATACATAGCGATCTGATGAGTCTGCGTGTATCAAACGATCCAAACCGTCGTAGGAGAATGTTTGGTTGATGGCATCTATGTTGTCCTTTATCTCTAATATATTGCCGGCATTGTCGAAGGCATATTCGATGTCCTGCAGGCCGGAGATACTTATACGTTGTAAGCGGAAGTTCTCGGAATCGTAGATAAGTTCAGTAACGACACTATTGTTGAATTCCTTCTTGGTTATCTTGTTTTGTGCATCATAATCGATATTCGTTATTATCCCTGCTACACTATCAAGTTCCCCCTGTGGGTTATACCCATAAGACACATTCTGCTCTGTAGGCATCTCCTGTGACATGACCCTATCCGCAGAATCATAAATCCAGGTTTCCACCCATTGTTTACCGTCGATCGTCCAGGTCTCACTAGTCTTCCTAAGTCTCTGATCGTAGGTATAATCGACCTTAGATATCAAATCTTCGACTGTTGTCAGGGGCCCTTTTACACCAAGGTCGTAGGTATACGTCTTTGTGTTGCTTGGGTGGGAGATTTGCTTGATCCTGTCAAGCTTATCGTAGACGAATGTCGTTATGATGCCGCCCGCATCCGTCTGTTTGATCATATTGCCCGCAGGGTCATATTCATATGTCCATTCACCCATATCTGGATCTGATTGGCTGATCTTCCGGCCCCTGGAGTCCAATTCGAAGACAAAATGATTTGCTTCTGCGTCGGTGATCCCGACAAGATTCCCCATAGTATCATAGGAATATGTCGTAATATAAGTCTCGTCGCCGTTCTCTTCGGTAATGGTGAGTATATTGTCATAGGCATCTCGAATATATGTCTTCGTATGGCCATTCTCATCTGTAGCCCTAACTGTGTCACGATCGTAATCAACCAGTTTTGTAGCACCGCCAGTATTTCTAGATAAAACCAATCTCCCTAGCGCATCGTATTCGAATTCTTGGTATTTCACATCTGCAGGGATCTTATAAACGCTAGTCCGATCGGCCAAATAAGGCACTGAGATTTTCTTTTCCCTGCCGGCCTCATCGAAGAAAACATTTGCTGTTATCTGTTTCGAGGAGTCCTCTGCATCTCTCGAGGCTTGTATCTGTCTACCGAAACCATCGAAGAAGAGATATGAGTCCAGCGAAGGAGATTCACCAGGATTCAACCTCTGGCTCGTAAGAAGCCCTTCTGGAGCTATGCCATCGAAATAGTAAGTATAAGCTAGAGTCGGATATTCAAGGGAGTCATATGGGAGGATTATTTTAGTGAGTCTACCGAAGGAGTCATATTCATAGGTTATTTCATAATCATTTGGATCTATGACTCCGATTATATTCCCAGTCGCGAAGTTATATTCGTATCTCGTCTTTTGGCCGAGTGGATTGATCTCACCCACCAAGAAGACCTTAGTCGGATCGTATTCATAAGCGGTCTGATATCCCCTCGGGCCCGTATAAGTTATCACATTACCGTAGAGATCATAGGTGTATTGTTCGATTATGTCTGGTCCAGTATCGAGCCAATACTCTATGGATGTAATATGGCCCTTGAGTGGGGTGACACCATAATCCTGATAATCATATAAATATTTCGTCTGACTCAATTTTGTCGCGTCATCAGAATCGAGGAGGTATGCTAGCTTTGCTTTGTCAACAATCCAACTATCCGTATTATAAAGGTATTCAGTATATTGGAATGATTCATCGCCGGTCTCTGATAAGCTGCCGAGATGTGAGATCTTCAGGACGTTGCCATAATCGTCATATTGGAACTGGGTTTCTGTGACAATAGGCGTCTCATGACCATCATATTGATATGATCTAAGAGAGACCAAACTCACATCATCGATACCCTCACTTTGGCTATGGTCCCAGGTCTTCTCAGACCTGAGGAATAGATTGCCCGAATCGTCTCTTTGCTCAGTCCTGTATTCCCGACCTTCCAGAGCATCCTCTTGGTGGAACCAATGTTCGATAGTAGTCGAATCGGGAGCTATCTCCTTTGCGTAAGAAAAGCCGCGGAATTCCCCCTCTTCTGAATTGAATAGGCCGCCAGAATATATATAGGCAAAATTCTGGACTAGTGAGTGCTCCCCAGACATACCATTGTCATAAGTCAATGAATCGACCACCCAACCGGTAAAGCCCAAATCGCTTATAGAATCTTCGCCCGTATTGTCGAGGCTGGTTATAGTCTTATAATCGATTGCCGTAGTTGCGCCCTGTGTACTGCGGATGCTCGTCAAAAGATATGCTTTTTGAGCATTATTGACCCAAGTGCTACGATCAGATGAGGACGATGCCCTCACTAAGTCAGCCATGCCATCGCCGTTAACGTCCGCTATCGTGGAATGAACATCGGATATTGCAATAACTACAGGGATGCTCCAACCAGGATCATATGTCCAGCCGGCGCCATTGTTGATCCATACTTTCTTAGTAATGGAATCCGCCTTTAGGATATCTGTGCGACCGTCGCCATCAATATCCAAAAGAACCACACCTTGGTCGGTATCACCGGTGATAAACTGCGCATCGAATGGTATCATCCAGGTATCGTCCCTAGTCCAACCGGCGCCATTGTTGATCCAGGATATCGTAATGCCATCCTTACCCCGTAGTAGATCTGGAAGGCCATCGCCATTCACATCGGCTATTCTTGTACCGTCGTCTTCCTGGTTGCCGACGAAGATTGCATCAGAGGGGATAGCCCAGTCATCCGAAACGTGGAAACCGGACTCATTCTGCAACCACACCACCCTCTCGGACTCTGTGGATTTCAATATATCTATCTTTCCGTCGGCATTCACATCAGCCAATCTCGTACCTGTATCGATATATTGGTAGTTCCAGGTGCATTGCTGATTCGCATAACTGGTTATCAATGGATATTCAGTGACCTTGTAATGGTTATCCTCGCCGAAATAATCGTTGTCATCGATGTTCCCGCAGTCCCATAGGTCATTCAATGCAGCGCATATATCATCACAACCGGGGTAGTCTGCATATACGCCCATGACGACGAAGGGGCGTGTCCGCTCGCCTGCACAACCATAGCCACAACGGTCTTTACCCCATAGTACAGACTGTTCTAAGGTCGGCGAGCAATGTATTGTATATGTGCCGGCCTCGTTGCATATCAGATCATTAAGACCGTCCCAATCCCCCTCATTATCTCCAGATTCATCGGGCGTATAATCGACATCATATTCAGAGACATAACTGTAGTCCCAGTATACGTTCGGCACATCACCGAGATAGCCATAATCAGAAGACCCCGGTATGGTCCTTAGCCAGGTACTCGAGCTACCACCCCCTACAAAGCCTATTCCAGCGACTGCATCGATATCCCGGCCATTGCAATCATGGTGATAGTCATCCTCATCGTAATTGTAATCTGTGTAAAGGTCATAGCATTCAGAATCATCATCATCGGTTTCCTTGCTGCCCGTAAATTCAAATTTATAGCAATATGATGCTGAAGGCGTAAAACTTACCCCCTCATCTACTTCATCATAATCATTATCATTCCAGTCGGGCTGATCAGAATAATCATCCAGGACTACAGAGCCAGAATCGGAACAGACGGTCGCGGAACAGAACCTAGTACAGCTCTGGCCACTGCAGCTCAAACCCGTATAGGTATATCCCCATGGACAATCAGCCGGAGTGCATGAATCGCCAATCTTTCTGATGAATGCTATCTCTGGTGGTATTGTGACACTTATTTCTTGCCATCCTGCACCCGTATTGACAAGCATCTTCTTGACTACCGAGTCGCCCTCAATAAGCTTGGTAATGTCCACCTTGCTGTCATGATCCACGTCAAAGAACCTAACGCCGAGATCCTGCCCCAAGTCATTCACAAACCCACCTTGTAAAACGCCATAATATGTCTGCTTCGATTGCCACGAGGTCTTATCATTCAACCAATAGTCCATATTGTCAGAATTATACATCCTGACCACATCATCGAAACCATCGCCGTTTATATCAACTAAGCGTACGCCGTTATCGGTGGTTGATCCGAGATACGCTTCTGAAGGCAATTGATAATCAGTGTTATATGTCCAGCCTTTCTGTGGGGCGGCATATGTGAATTCGACTGGTGGAAGTTCAGATAAACCAGTACTGTCAAAAAGCCGGATCCTTTTGAGTAACATAGTAGAGCCCAGGGCCTCATAGTCGAGCACATATTTTCTTACTAAATCGTCCTCATGCTTGACATCCACATAATCCAGGAGTGCATTCTGCCTGACTTGCGTACCATATGCGTATCCATTAAAGCCATTATACTCATCGATGTTATAATTGAACTTGACCAGATTGGCACCATACGCAATCTCATCTAGGTAGGGATAATTATCTGAAGAAGGATTCTCGAGGTATCGGTATGTGATTGTATTGCCATCTAAGTCCAATACTTCGTCGAGGTTCCAGATGCTTACGAAGTCCTCCTGATTCGAAACAAACTCTGAATCGTTGTTATAACCGAACCTATATGAGGCCCCATCTGCAGTCCTCACAAGCCAGTATTCGCCTTTTTGATTCGGGGCGCCAGTCCTGAATTCGATTCTCAAGTGCGTCTCGGTATTTGTGTGATAAAAACCATCCGAGGGCGAGTATACCAGATCCATGCTTATCCCATTCAACTGTATCTTGAATATATCATCGCTTACATCCGAACGTGTGCTGTTTGTATCACGGTATATCTCGTTCTTGGAAAGGCTCCATGCATTGCCAAGGGGCCCTCTAAGGGCATTCTGTTGGTGGCTGTAGGATAACTGGATACTTGGAGCGAGGTCATTAATACCTACGGGTGTGATGAGCGAATAGGAATATGTTGCAGAACCTGTGAAAAGATCGGTAGAATAGACGCCGCCCGGGGTAACAGTATCCAGTAGGTTGCCTGACAAGTCCTTTACCATATTATGGTCTGTTGTCTCAGTGAGTTGTGAGGCCAGTGCAACATCCATCGAGGCATCTGTAGGATCATCTTGTGGAATGACCGGCGGGTCGGGCTGTTCTGGAAAAACAGGGAATGTAAAGCCCGTACTCTCGTCATCAGGCCCCTCCGGTTGCACTACATCGTCTACACCACCATCCAATATGACGCGGTCAACATCCACATCGGGAATATCATCGGGGTATTTTTCGGAGGAGTCATCCGCAAAAGCGATTGGTATAACTGAAAGTAGAAGTAAGGAGATGACTGCAAACGTCCATAACCAGTTAGTTTTAAGTTCCGGCATCATTCTTCGTTATCAAAAGCATCGCATAAGCATCCTGGATATTCTGCGCCTCCATCTGGAGACCACTATAATCGAAACAGGTATATTTGATTTCAAGCTCGTTCTCGTTTATACCTGAGAGTGGCCTCTCCTTCTTGATGTGTAGTTTGCCTCGGTTGTTGGAATCATAGAGCCCCTTAGCTAACTCTGGGGCAAAACTGCCAATGAGGTCTAATAATAAAAGCCAGTCATCGAATACAAGGATCAGCCGCCGATAATAGTCCAAGGCCAACTTTGTTATTCCCATAATATTCGGGAGGTCTTTTGATTCTATAGTGGGCTCCACACGAACTAAGAGATCGGCGGCGCGCTCAGATAGCTTACAATAGTCATGGCCTCCGAATCTGCTCTTTATTTTGGATGATAAGTCTTGTCTCATCATTTATGCACCTTTGCCCATGCAGTTATCAATTGATATGTCTTCTCGCCGACCTTCTGCCAAACGGATTCCATTGTGGCAGCTTGGCCATTGGGACCTGTAACGGTCGAAGAAAACTTGTAGCGCAGACCATACTGTGATGCTTGGGGAACGTTTAGAGGATCATCTATTGAGTTGTAGAACTGTTGCGTCAACACACTCTTCAGTGCCGATGGATCAGACTGCGAGAACCCGATTTTCTGAAAACCGACTTTACTCGAGTCGGTCAGGAGGTATTGTGTGACTTTCTCATCAGGTATGACAGCCATCGGGGACTTCAGGGGTGCCGGAGCCACCTTAGGTGTCTTTGGCGGGGCTGCTTTACTCGACCCGATACCCATTTTGCCTGCAGCTGCACCGATAAGCTTGCCGCCGACCCAGAGAACCTCTGCAGTCGCAGCCCCCCAAGCAGCATCCGCAGCCAACCTCTCTGGAGTTATTCCCTCAAAATAGCTCCTATCACTCTCCATATTCACAAAGCCGTTACCAACAACGTCCATACTTACAGTTGAAGCGGCTCCGCCAGCGCCTACTGAGATCATTGTGGCGGCAGTCCCACCTATACCCAAAGCAGCGGCGCCGGCGCCGGCGGCGGCATAAGCAAAGCCTCCTGTCGCAACACCGACAGCCACTATCACCACAGCCTCTACAGGATGCTCGATTATCCAGTCGACTGCGTTCGAGACCACCTCTGTGACACCATCCCACACATCACCTAGGAAATCTTTGAAGCCGTCCCAGAACTTGCCCGTGGGATCCACATATATGAGGGGATTGTTTCTCACGTAGGAATAACGATTTAGAGATTGCGGATCGTAGATATCCTGCAAGAAGGAATCAGGCTGTACAAAGCGCCTCAGAAGGGGGTTATAATACCTAGCCCCGTAGTACATAAGGTCTGTCTCAGGATCTTTCTCTTGGCCAGTAAAGCCATATCTATCGCTACCACCGGCAAGAACAGAGCCAAAAGGGGCATATACCGTCTTTTCGATTAGGTTGCCCAAATTATCCGTAACAACATTTGTAGAACCGAGGTGGTCGGAATGATAAAATTGGACATCGGAGGACGAATCAACGGAGACATTCTTCGCCAATCGTTCACCATTAGCAAAATAATATACTGTCTTTTCTATCGTGCCATTCGGGTAATGTACTTCCTCATAGTTATTGAAGGGATAATATGTTATGGTTCCGTCATACAGCTCCTTTTTGATGCGACGGCCAGTGACGTCATACCAATATCGGGCCACAATATCATCAATCAAAGTCCTAACCTCAAACAATTGGTTGGCTTCATTGTAGGTATATTTATACTGATCATCCTCGATCAAGTTCCCGTTCGCATCATACTCCAGCTCATAAGCGAAGGACGGGACGGCAAATACTGTAGCAAGCAATAAGAAACAGACTGCAAAAACAGACCCCTTCGAAACTAGACCCCAATTAGGAAGCGACATTCTTTGCGGAAAGCGTAAACCAGAAGTCTAATCTCTATCTGATAAGAGAATAAAAACCAGACCCATCATTAGCAAAACTTTGCCGTATAAAGCACTTATAGTAATCGGCCTAGAATATTATAGTTTGGTTATAATCGTTGGATGGAATTAATCCTAGAATCGTGAGCAAATCCATCCGAGTTGGATGGAATTAGCAGCAGGTGGATAGAATTCAACGAATCTCAATCTCGAGCATCTTCTTCTCAAGCTCGGCCAGCTTGTTGTTGTATTCCATGAGCTTTTCGCGCTCGAGTTTGGTTATCGTCCCCTTCTCCAGCTTCTTCGCCAGCTTGTCTCTTAGTTCCATGAGCGCTTCGCGCGTCACCACATCATCGTAGACCATGTGAATATAAGAGCTACGAGAAGAAAAAGCACTTCTTATATGCTTTTATCTATTATCATATTAAGTCTCAGATGGTACGCCCACATTTGGAGAAGCACTTAGGGAAGATCGCAGAGCATAGCTCTATGCTAGCACGTGAGATGGCGTACATGGGGGAGCTTGATGCGAAGGGTGCGAAACATGTCTGGACCGCACTTGATGGGTTAAAAAAAGCTAGGCATACCACCCGATTCATAGGCCAGGTCCTCGCAGCGGGAATCAGAACAAGGGCCATCTCTACTGAGAACCTAAAGGAGATGACTGATTCGATGCGGGAGCTGTTCGAAGCCGCCGGGCCGGATATGCAAGGGTCTTCAAGCTTATCACACATCCTGGAAGACGAGCTGATTTTCGGGAGCCTGTCTGCCGACGAACTCAAGGAGTCGATAGCCAAGACCAAAGAGGGCATAGATGGAGGTTTGCCGCCCCATATCGCTGCTTATGATGCTTTAAATGAGGCCATGCGTGCCTCGATGGAACGGAGCATGGAGATGCCTAGGGGGATGAGGCCACCACCACATGCCCGGCAGCCTCGTAGACCGCCGCCCGGTATGATGCCGCCCCGGCCCATGCCAGGGGAAATGCCACCTCCACCGCCTGGGTTCAGGCCACCGGAAGAGCTCAAGCCTGGTGAGATGCCCCCACTGCCGCCGAATGCGCCCGAGTGGATGAAGGCACCGGAGAAGTTCGAATTGCCCGGCACCATCAAAAAGGTAATCGCACGGTTGACGAAAAGGTATGACCCGAAGGGCATAAAGGGCTTCGCCAAGGGGGTCAAAAAGCTGGGGGAACATAAGTGGTTTAAGGAGCTCGACCCAGAAGAACAGAAGCGTGCATTCGAGAGTGTAGTCCAGGAGATACACGATCAAGCCAAAGGAGTCTATGAGGAGGAGAGGAAATCATGGGCGTCAAATCAGGCCAAGAAGGCCGGAGAGCATTACGATAGACTTATGAGACCCATAGCAGATGAACTGGGAGTGCCGCTGATGGGCCGCGCAGGATGGATATGCGCACACCACGCGACACTAGTCGGGCAGGTCGGCAAGGCATTAGGTCTAGAACCTGGGAATGTGAATATGCCTGGTTTCCACGCCGTGGCGACGCTCTCGATGCCGGGGCACGAGACGATGGTGAGCGATAACATGATGCCCCATGTGACAAAGCTCAAGCACTGGGAGACGATACCGATCATCGAGAATAGGAAAAGAGTGAGGGTAGAGGGGGAGGGAACACAACTCTTCCCGGTGCTGTCCAACCTAGGCGAGGACCTGCTTGATGCGAAGAAGTTTGCGGAGGCTGAACTAGTCTTGAGGGAAGCCATGAAGCTGAACCCAAAAGAAGCGGAGATACACGAGTTCATGGCCAGAGCGCTCAGGGGGCAGAGAAAGGATGAAGAAGCCGAAATACATAGAGAGAAGGCAAGAGCGCTTAAGAAGAAATAAACTCTTAGAGAGTTAATTTAACTGGATAGGGGTTGGATAAGTAAACACGAATCAAGAGCCACTATAAAGGTTTAAAAAAGTAAGACGCCGAGGATGGGATGTCAGCGTGTTCGACACGAGGAGGAGTAGCTGACAGAATCCTCGGCGTCGCTATCTTGAGCATGATACGCCGAGGATGGGATTTGAACCCATACGGGCCGAAGCCCACTGGATATCTTGGTCTTACACCCCTTTTAGAATTCGCGAAGCGAATTCCCTTCTTTGGGGGTGAAGCACCTTTCTTCGTAAGAAAGGGGCTCTCTCAAGTCCAGCGCATTAGCCTGATTCTGCCACCTCGGCGCGAAAAAACACCATGCTCATGAGCGCCGAGGGTTCGAACGAAGTGAGAGCACCTCGGCATAACATGTGTGGAACTAGCGGGATATTAGAGCCAATAGACAGAAAAAACCGATTTTTATGGATTTTGGGGTAATTCTAGCATGTCGCCCGACTTGGACGAGCTCGAATCGAACGCCAAGGCCGCGTTAGAAGAAGCCAAACAGCTGAAGAAGGCTGGTAGCCACTTTGAGGCAGGGCACGCTTTCGAGAGGGCAGCGATGCTTCGTGGCCAACTCAGGATGAGTGGCAGAGGGAAGTGGAGTAATGTCGCAAAGATGCATGAGAGAGCTGCCCGTGTTTATGCAAAGGCAACCTCTGTTTCTGGAAATACATCCAAGATAAGTCCAGCTGATACGAAACAGCTTGTAGGCTCGTCTTATGCTGGGGCCGCATGGGCACATCGGATGGGTGGGGATTATAAGAAGGCGGCCTTGTTGGGGGTGAGAGCCGCCGAGGCATACTTCGAAGAGGCAAGGGTACCCATAGACTACTTGGAACATAAAAGAAGAACAGGGGACAAGAGGGACTATAAGACTAAAGGAGGCACTACACCCGATAAGAAACATGTTACCCTTGCGGAGCAAGCTCAAGATAGGCTGATGGCGGCGCGGGCGGATTGCCAGAGGGCCGGCATCAACTGGCCGCCGAGTAGGCTTTCGCCGAAGCTGACGGAACTGGATAAATTCACATTCGGAGTCGAGAATAAAGGGCGTGGGGGGAGTAGTAAGAGGAGAAAGAAGAGAAAATAGCTAACAAGATATCAGCTAAAGTCTTATCTCAACGTGGACGTCCTTCGGGATCTGGATTCTCATGACGCGCCTGAGGGCTTTCTCATCGGCAGCGATCATCACTAATCTCTTGTGGATCCTCATCTCCCAGCGCTCCCAAGTGGCTGAGCCTTCGCCATCTGGTGACTTGAGCGTGGTCAAACGGAGTTTCTTGGTCGGCAAGCGGATTATCCCGGAGACATCTACCTCTGCCTTTTTGGCGATATCGATTATCTGATTACAGATATCGTCCAGCTTCTTCATGTCCCGGCCGATCAACTTGATTTTGGCCTTCTGCATTACGTTTGCCATGATTTCTGTTACTAGTTTCGATCAGCTCCCAAGAATCCGCTTATGGGAGCCTCATATGAGTGAGAGTTTGCACTTGAGATGATAAAAATGAGATTCGGGGCGCAAGCGCCCCAAAAAACAACAAAAAAATCAAAAACCAAAAAAATAAAGAAAAGAGAAGGTTATTACGCCTTCTTCGGTACGACGTCGATGATCATCCCTGCAGCGACGGTCTGGCCCATGTCACGGATAGCGAACCTACCGAGTGGTGGGAAGTCGCTAGCCTTCTCTACACACATAGGCGTAGTCGGCTTGACCTTCACTACAGCAGCGTCACCGGTCTTGATGAAGTCTGGTTTTTCCTCCAAGACTGCACCCGTAGCCGGATTCAGCTTCTTGACGATCTCTGTCACGGTACAAGCTACCTGAGCTGTGTGGCAGTGGAATACCGGAGTATATCCAGGAGCCAATACGCTCGGGTGGTTCAGTACGATTATCTGCGCTGTGAATTCCTCAGCGACTGTAGGCGGGTTCGCAGGGTCACCGCAAACGTCACCTCTTCGTACATCCTTCTTGCTCACACCCCTCACGTTGAAACCGACGTTGTCACCCGGGCCGGCCTGTGGGACCTGCTCGTGGTGCATCTCGACCGTCTTGATCTCACCTGGCACGTTCATCGGCATGAAAACAACCTTCTGGCCCGGCTTGAGTGTCCCGGTCTCGACTCTTCCTACTGGGACTGTACCCACACCGGTGATGGTGTAGACGTCCTGGATAGGCAGCCTTAGCGGCTTGTCGGTCATCTTCGGAGGCACTTGGAGAGCGTCCAACGCCTGCAAGAGCGTCGGGCCTGAATACCAAGCCATGTTCTCGCTCTTCGTCATTATGTTGTCGCCCTTGTATGCGGAGACAGCCAGGAAGGGTACTTCCTCCGGCTTGAAACCGACAGACTTGAAGAGCTTTGAGACGTCTTCCTTGACCTGGTTGAACTTGGCCTCGTCGTAATTGCAGGCGTCCATCTTGTTGATGGCCACTATCATCTGCTTTACGCCCAAGGTCTTCGCCAGGAAGGTGTGCTCCTTCGTCTGGGGCATGACACCCTCGGTCGCTGTCACTACAAGCACAGCAGCGTCGGCCTGTGAGGTCCCCGTGATCATGTTCTTTACGAAGTCCCTGTGGCCCGGCGCGTCGATTATGGTAAAATAGAACTTGTCGGTCTTGAATTTCTTGTGCGCGACGTCAATAGTTACGCCCCGCTCTCTCTCCTCCTTCAAGTTGTCCATAACCCACGCGAACTCGAAAGTGGCCTTTCCTAGTTTCTCGGCCTCTTCCCTGTGCTTCTTCATCACCTGCTCGGAGATCTCTCCGTGTTCGAAGAGCAGGCGCCCTACCATTGTGGATTTACCCGCGTCTACGTGACCGATGGTCACCAGATTAAGGTGTGGTAATTCAGCCATTTTGTTTCACGTTTTTAGTTTTTTAAAAAAGTTTAAATTTTAATAAAAATGAATCACGCAAGGAAGTCCTCCGGACTCGGCGGCCTCGGATCGAGGCCCTTCCGCTTGCGGATCTGCGATACTATGTCGTTCTGCAGCTCACCAGGGAGCTTCTCGAACCCTGCGTTCTCAAGGTTCCAGATTACATTGCCCTCTGTCGCGCTCCGTATCTCGCCCGCGAAACCGAACATCGCGGCGACCGGCACCTTTGCGTTGATGGTCGCCTGGCTGCCCTCCTGCTGCATGTCCTCGATGATACCCCGCCTAGACTGGATATCCCTCGATGCGTTGCCCATGAACTGCTCGGGGGTCTGCATGAAGAGCTTCTGCTTCGGCTCAAGGAGCGTCGGCTTCGCCTGGAGTATGCCCGCCTTTATCGGGTCCCTGACTGCAGGGTATATCTGCGCGGGGCCGCGGTGGATGGCATCTTCGTGTAGCTTCACATCCATAAGCTTGACTTTTACCTTGCTGCACGGCTCTTGTGCGACGGGACCGCGCTTCATGACTTGCTCGAACGCATCATGGACGAGTTCAATCACTTCGTCTAAGTGGACTATACCTCTTGTCATATCGATGAGCATGTTGCCATGGAAGATGTTCCTGACGTTCCTGGCCTGGTCCTTGTCCATGCCGTCCTCGACAAGGTCCTGCCAGATGTCCTTGCTGTTCTTCCTGCGGCCTTCCTTATACTTGTCATCATAGATGGCCTGATAGACGCCGTCCTCGAGCGGCTCGATGACCATGAAGAAGTCATTGTGCTTGTTCGGCGACCTGCCGTGTACCTCGGGGCTCGTGCCTGAGACGGTCTCACGGTAGACGACGATAGGCTTCGAAGTCGTCACGTCGATGCCTTTCTCTGTCCTGATCCTGTATTCTGCTATCTCTAAGTGTAGTTCACCCATACCGCTTATCAGGTATTCACCAGTCTCCTCGTCAATCGTGACTTGCAATGTCGGGTCTGCCTTAGCCAGAGCCTTCATCGCCTCGATGAGCTTGGGCAGGTCTCCCGGCCTCTTAGGCTCTACGGCCTTTGTCACGACCGGCTCCGAGAAGTGCTTTATCGATTCGAATGCCTCCATAGGCTCGACACTTATCGTGTCGCCGGCGAAGGTCTTCTTCAGCCCGCCGATAGCGGCGATGTTCCCTGCTGTCGCCTCGTCGACATTTATCCTGTCCGGACCCATATAGATGCCAAGGTTCTGTATGCGCATCTTCTCCTTAGCACCGTCGGAGTATACTTCCATGCCCCTCTCGATACGGCCGGAGAAAAGGCGCCCGGTAGCGATCTCTCCTGCCTGCGGGTCCACCGTTATCTTGGTTATCATGATGGCTAGCTTGCCGTCGTCCCTGCAATTCACCATATCCTGGCCTATCTGGGTGTTCTTCTCATCACCCTTCCAGATATTCGGGATCCTGTACTTCTGCGCCTCGAGGGGGTTCGGGAGATGCCTTACGACCATGTCCAGGACGACCTCGTGGAGCGGCGACTTCTTGGCGAGCTCCTTCTGGTTCTCGTTGTTGCAGTATTCGATGATGTCTGTGAAAGAGATGCCCTTCTTCTTCATATACGGGACCGACGTCGCCCAGTTGTTATACGCAGAACCGAACGCGACCTTCCCTGTGTTGACGTCCACGAGCCAATCGGTCTTGTGCTCAGGAGGCGCCATCTGCGCTATGAGCTCATTGACCTGGTTTATTATCTTGACGAAGCGCTCCTGCATCGCCTCAGGGGTCAGGCGGAGCTCGTTTATCATCCTATCGACCTTGTTGATGAATAGTAGGGGCTTTACTTTCTCTTTTAGGGCCTGGCCGACTACCGTCTTGGTCTGGGGCATGACGCCCTCGACAGCACAGCAGACGATGACGGCGCCGTCAACGGCCCTCATGGCTCTTGTCACGTCGCCTGAGAAGTCGACGTGGCCCGGCGTGTCTATCATGTTTAATAGGTAATCCTGACCGTCGTAGGTGTGGACCATAGATACATTGGCTGCGTTGATCGTGATCCCCCTGGCCTGCTCCTGCTCGTCGTAGTCCATGAACAACTGTTTGCCGGAGAGCTCCTCGCTGATGATGCCGCATCCGGATAAAAGGTTATCGCTCAGGGTGGTCTTCCCGTGGTCGATATGCGCAGCTATACCGAAATTCCTGATGTGGCTTTTCTTGTTCATCAGGGTCTTCACCTTCTCCACCATCTGTTCACGTCGGCCCATTTTGAGATTGATTTGTTGATTATTTATCGATTTTAGATCACCTGGATGAGCGCGCTATTCGCTCGACCTCTTCCTTCTTCTTGATAGCGTACGACTTCGTGTCGTTCTTAGCGGAATTCATTATCTCCTCTGCGAGCGTGTTGGCGATCGTCGCCGGGTTATTGAATGAGTTCGCGTATGCGGCTACGACGAGATTCCTGAGGGCCAGGTCGATGCGCCTCTGGGGTGCGATGTCCACCGCCTGGTGATAGTTCACACCGCCGTAGATGATCGTAGTGGTCTCTTCCATCGGGGCTGCGTTCTGGATGGCGTCTATGAGCACCTGAAGCGGGTTCTGCTTGGTGCGCTGGGCGACGATGTCGAAGGCGTCCTCGACGATGCGCGTCGCGAGCGCTTTTTTGCCAGTGGCGCCCCCGCCCCTGATGTATTTCCCGGAGAACTTCTTCGTACCCTGGCCGGAACGCATCACCTTATTGATCAAACGCTCCACGATAGGGACCTTCTCGGCCTTCCAGAATCGCTTCCGGGAATGGCGGCCGCCTGTGTGCGGCGCATATACCGGAGTAAGATTAAGATAGTTCTGTAGGCCTGCATCCACGACCTCGACGTTGAAATCCCACTTTCCGAATAGCTTGATGTCCTGGTTCATTTCCTTGCCTTCTCGATCTTGCCCCTCACGAGCTGCTCCAGTGATTGGCCGTTGACCTTGATTACCTTGTAGCGCACGCCCGGAATGTCGCCGTATGAACGGCCTTTCCGGCCGCCGATACCCTCGAGCAGCACCTCGTCGTGCTCGTCTATGAATGTTATAGCGTGATTGCCCGGCGCGAAAGCAGTTATTTGCTTCCCGTTCCTCACGAGCTGGACCTTGACGCACTTCCGGATGGCGGAATTAGGCTGCTTTGCTTCGATACCGACTTTCTCCAGGACGATGCCGCTGGCCTGGGAAGCACCCTCGAGCGGGTCGTAGCGCTCTTTCAGTTTCTTCTGGCGCCGCATGTAGTACTCATCCTTCCACCTAGCACTATGCCTGTCGTCTTCGAGTTTCTTAGCTGCAAATTCGCCACCACTCATCTTACATTATTGAAAATAGGATTGTCAAGCAAAAAGGACTGCATATCCCATTGCTAGAAAAAGCGTTTATTTAGAGACAAGAGATATAAAAAGACAAACTCAGCTGCTTCCAGGCCAAGAGTCTGTCTGACCCGCAAAATATATAGATGGGGTAGCGTATTTTGCGGTAAAAAAGGGGGCTAAATCGAGCTTAGGTCTTTCATACCACCCAGACCTCGAAATACTCCATCGAGCCGCTGAAGAAATAGCCCGGGACGCTGCTGTATCCAAGCCAAAGGGGGCCGTTCTTGACAGGGCCGGAAGCGGTCGTGCGGTTCGCTGCATCCCTCTCGCCGTTGATCTCCAGGGCACACTCATCCTCGCCGAACTCGAGAGTCATCCAGGCCCACTGCCCCTCAAGCAGCTCAGAAGTACCCTGTACCTTACAAAGAACCTCATTCTGGTTGTTCAGGACTGTGAAGATCAGCCTGCCCTGTGGGTCAAATGATAATGTCGTCCCCGCATACTTCGTGCTGAAGATGCGGTTCGCGTATGAGTTGTCATTCACCAACACCAAGGCTTTTATCTTGAACTCGTCCAGTGTGTAGAGTTTGAAGTCGGTCTTCACATACGAGCTCTGGTTGCTCTGGTTGAAGTAGGCCCACTTCGATGAGTTGCCAGTGTCCCAGAATGCGAAGGCGCCCTCAGGTACTCCGTCGTAGCCGCTCTCATACTCCGTAAAGTCCTCTTCGTCGAAGGTCATGTTGAACAGCAGGTGCTCTCCGCCGCCATTGCAGTCGTTCCTGCAGCTGTAGAGCTCCTCGCCCGGGTCGCAGACGCCGTCGTTGTCGCATGGGGGCAGCTCGATGGCCCTATCGTATATCTTGACCTCGTCCAATGCACCCATGAGCTCGTTGCCCAGAGGAGTGGGATCGAAAGCTAGGCGCATGGGACCGCTCTTGAATGTCCCCGTGGCCGGTCCCGGGGCTGCTGTGTTCACGACGCCACCGACGTCGAGCTTGCACTCATCGCCGTCGAATGTCGCTATGACGCGGTACCACTTGTCATGCTGGATTGTGAGGTCGCTGGCTAGATTACAGAAACGCTCGTTATCATTATTGACGAGGGAGAAGAATATCTTATCCTCGTGGTTCAGTGAGAGGCCGACACCGCCGTATTTGTTGGTTATTATCCTGCTATTGGGCTTAAGCTGGTCAAAGCTGACTATAAGGTCTATAGTGGCCTCGTCGAATGAATTGAGCTGTAGGTCTGTAGAGATATAATCGTCGCCGTCGAACTCATAGGCATCGCCGATCGCGCCGCTGATCAGAACCGGGTCGCCGATCGCGACGCCATCATAACCGCTCTCGTAGTCAGTGAAATCCCCTTCGTCGAAGGTCATATTTAACAGCAACCCTCCCCCGCCGTTGCAGTCGTTCCTGCAGCTGTAGAGTTCCTCGCCCGGGTCGCAGACGCCGTCGTTGTCGCATGGGGGCAGCTCGATGGCCATATCATATATCTTGACCTCGTCCAATGCACCCATGAGCTCGTTGCCCTGTTGATAGGGGTCGAAGGCCAGGCGCATGGGCCCGCTCTTGAAGGTGCCAGTAGCTGATCCCGGGGCTGCTGTGTTGACGACACCACCCACATCCAGCTTGCACACGTCTCCATCGAATGTCGCTATGACGCGGTACCACTTGTCGTGATGTATCGGGGCGTCGCTTATCAGCCTGCAGAAGTCCTGGTTCGTATTGTTGCGCAGCATGACGCCCATCTGGAGGTCATTCGTCAGGAATAGCCCTACACCACCATATTTGTTGAATATTATCCGGGTGTTGGGGTTCAATTGGTCGAACCTGACCATGAAATCGATGGCGAGCCTATCGTAATTCATAAGCCACAGATCCGTCGATACATAGTCGTCGCCGTCGAAGCTGTATCCGTCGCCCACAGCTCCATTTACTAAACCCGGGTCGCCGAACGCTGTGGATTCATAGCCGTTCGCGGTGTCCTCTAGCGGGTCCGCGTTGTCAAAGCTCACATTGAACAGCAGGACCGGAGGTCTCGGGGGCTTCTTTATCAACAAGGTTCGGTCGCCGTCCTTATCGGTAGTTATGTTCAACCAGCTGTCTGAGCGTGTGTATGAGCAGACCCCGCCGCTGCATGGCGAACCGTCAAAGAATACCTGCCAGTCCGCGTCTTCGAACATGTCGATTATCATACTTGAAGCGCCGACTTCCCGGAACTCGAGTTCTACCCGGGGGCCGTCGCTGGTCTCAGTCTTAGTCACTGAGTGTATCTCCACGTCCCCGGACATCTCAAGCACGTCGATAAAACCCACGGTGGCGAGAGTGAGATTAGCGTAGCTTGGGTCCTCCGGTGTGGTCGTGATAAGCGGATAGATAAACGGCGCGTGGAACTGGAGCCAGAGGTAGTCCCAATCCTGCACAGATGACATCATGACATCTGCGTGGGGCATGCTTATATGGGGGCCGATATCTTGTCTTATGAACTTATGGCCCTCATGCTCCCCGGGGACGAAATACGCCTGCGGGAACCCGACGAAAGTGCCATTCTGCGGCGTCCACCCGATATACCAGTGGACGAACATATCCATGTCCAGGAGGTAATGTGGAAGCAACTCGGGGGTTATGTTGAAATTGAAAAGTACCCAGTTGAAGCAGTTGGCCTGTTCATATCCTGTAGGCGCTATCGGCGTGATATTGCCCATATCGCCGTGGGTCTGGTTGCCCCTGAAGTAGAGCATGTCTATGTCCTCTTCTGCGTAACCATTGAAGAAATAATAGCGGTCGATGACGCGGTTGCCGTCGCTGTCCTCGATTTCTATGAGGGTGGAATGCAGGCCCTCCTTGGAGGGTTCATTGTCTAGGTATAGCATCTGCCCGAGTCCTGAAGGCCCTGCCTGCTTTACGAAGGAAAGCGGCTCATCGGGATTCATCTCGTATACAGTATAGTCAAAGTCGGAGGGCAGGCCGTTGAAGGTATACACAGAGATGTTGAGCGTCTCGAGGTCGTTGACGACGACCGTTTTGACTTCCGTGTTGTTCTCGAAATAGTTGTCCTTGAAGACGTACCACTCGCGCTCTGGGTAATTGTAGTATATATCTTGGTAGAAGTGAGTCGGATATGCATTATCCCTGAAGATATTGCCGCTCACTACGCTGCCATGGCAGTCCAGGTCCTCCCAGAGGCATACCCCGCTCGAGAACGCGTATGTGTTGTCCTCGAAGAGGTTGCCGGAGATATTATCATATAATGAGTCCCCACGGTCCATGGGGAAATAGATGGCTTGTTCGCAGCGCCTGAACTCATTGCCGATTATGTTCATAAAGCCGCCATTGTTCTTGAGGTATACGCCGTAGACGGTGTCATTGACTATGTTGCCTGAGATGGTCACGTTCGAATTCCCGAGGCCCTCCACGCCGGAGTTGCAATCGGTTATCTTGTTGTCTGATATCAGGCCATCGGTCTGGGCGACCATCGAGATTGCGGCAGTGCCCGACGCGGTGAAATTATTATAGACTAGTTCATTATGCGGCGCAGACCATAACAAGACACCGACATCATTGTCGGAAAGGATATTATAGCGTATAGAAGTGGCTTCTGAGCCGAAACTCACTATGCTTCCCCCTACGGCCGTATTAGACCATATCTTATTGCCTTCCGATGAGTTGGAGACTATGCAGTAGCCGCTGGTGCAGTTCGAGAGCGTGTTAGCTACGATGTCATTATAGTCCGAATCTCCGGTCGCCAGGACAGCCACGTAGCCGTCATTATGCTCATTGTAACGAAGGTCGTTGTTATCACTGCCCCGCCTCATGACCGCATCAAAGGTGTTCGATGCGAATTCGTTGGAAACTATGCTGTTGTTGTAGGAGCTAAGCATGTCTAGGCCGTAGTTGAAGCTGTCTATGCTGCAGTTGGAGACGCGGCTCTGCGTAGCTCCCTGCAACGATATGGCTGTCCCGGTCTGTGGTACGAGGCTGCTTATGGTGTGTCCCCTGCAGTCGAAGGTCTTGCTTGATGCATTGGATGGAAATGCCACACACGATCCGTTGGATGAAATGTCGGCTGTGAGATATACTTCAGTGGCGTTCAGGTCATCCAGCGCAGCCGTACAGGATTCGCATGAGTCGCAGAATGCGCCGCTGGCGTTTATGACATAGTCAGACACTGACTCTATGAGTAGCTCATGCTCACTACCCGATACGACCGTCACCTCCAGCTGGTCGCCTGACTGGTCATAGTCACATGATGGCGCAGAACATGCCGAGCCATCATAATCGACCGAATAGGTGTCATCATCCGGCATCGTGAATGTGATCGTAGCAGTATCATCGCCCTCAAGTTCCATGAGGTAATCGCCACCAGACCTAACGAAGGATAGTATCTCGACATCCGAAGCGGGATCCATCCCGGATATCTGCGGGAACCCCGAAGAATGGACTGCGAAGGTAATATCAGCATAGCTCGCATCGTCCGCATAGGATTTCAATATGGGGTATGTGCCTGTATCTCCCCTGCCGAACTTGAGAGTGACGTTGTATAAGTGTGTAAGGTCTGTTAAGGCCTTGTTAGCAGTAAGGGTGGAATCGACACGCGAAAGGTTGTCTGTCGCATTGAAGTAGCCCTTGAACTCGAGGAGGTTGCCCACTTCCACTACACCGAACATCAGGCCGATGACGTTAGTAGCCGCCGGGGTCGTCTCGAATATGAATGATGAGTTCATGTCCTTGAGTATGAGGATATCCTCCAGCTTGCCGTCGTGGTAGGTGGGAGCAGGCTCAAAGACGCCGCTTATCTCATCCAGCGCGAGGACTATGCCATACATGCACCTAACGTCTTCCTCTGAGACCGGGGGAGCCAGGTTTAAGGAGCCCACGTCGTCGGGCCCGATTATCCCCTGCCCATGTGTGGGGTCCGCTTCGCGCAGGTAGTACCTCAGAGTCTGCTCATCCGCGACGCCGGCGTAGTAGTCCGCTTTCCCCCTGTATGTATTGCCCCGCGCATCAGTGACCGCGAGGCCGAATGTATATAGGCCGTCACTAGATGGGGCGAGCATACGCAGGTCGTTTTCCTCGCTAGAGAATGCGACTGCAACGCTCGGCCTCATATCCCACACAGAATATGTGAAACCGTCCATCTCCTCGCCGTAGATATCATGTAGATACAAGTCATCGAAAGCCAGCCAGCTATAGTTCGTGAATATGTTGTTGATGAACTCAGGGCGGTCGTAGATGCCCATCCATATCGGCGCATAGTAGACCGGGCTATTATTGATCAAGTTGCCCGAGACCAGATTGTATCCAGCACCAGGAGATGCACCAAGTGCCTGTTGGATATAAAGGCCGTAGTCTGCGCATGATTCGATGCGGTTACCAGACAGGGTATTATCGTGATACGTCAGATTGATGCCCGTATCCAGGCCTATGAGGCTGTTGTTCTTGATATCGTTGTAACCTGATTCGATATCGATACCGAATGAGGTGGATGTAATCGAATTCCCGACCACCTCGTGGGAGCCGCCGCCGGAGATGTTTATGCCCAGGACAGAGCCTTGGATGGAATTATTGAGGGCTATGATATCTTGGCCTGATAGCTCTATTGCTCTTGGGATGTTAGTAAAGCTATTATCTATAAGGAGGAAGTTGCCTGTGCTGTCCGAATCGACCTTAGCTCCCGTGCCGTTACCAGAGAATAAGTTGTCATTGATAATCACATCACCCTCTGCACCGACGTTGGAGAATCCAGTCTCGGCATCTATAAGGTTGTGGGAGACATAATAGCCGCTCGAACCCATGGAGCCTATGCCGGTCTTGGATAGAGTTATGTTATTGTAACCCAACACCATACCTGACGAAGCTACCATACCCACAGCGGTATCATACATATTCGATATGTTGTTGTACCCAACCGATGTGCCGGTAGCGCCCCAGAGGATGATGCCGTATTGCGATGCGTCCACCTCGTTGCCTTCCAGCTCGTCATCGACCGAGTTCAAAGAGAGTATTGTGCCTCCTTGGATGGAATTATATTTGATTTGCGTGGTGTTGGAACCTGAAGATATGATGCAGTATTCGGAGCAATTTTGAAGCGTGTTGTAATGTATCGTGTTCCCATAGCTGACGTTGGAATAGATACCATAGGTATTATGTCCATGTGTGTTCGACCAGACGCCATTGTCATCGCTGCCGTTGTCTAGAGCTACATCGGCCCAGTTGAAGGAGAAATCGTTGGATACAATTACGTTACCATCCGAACCATTGAGAAGTATAGCGATGCCAAAAGCACTTATATTGCAACCTCTTATTGTATTGCCGGACTTATCCTGTAGGTATAATGCAGAATGGTTTTTGTTTAAGCTGCCATCTCCCTGGATGGAATTGCCCTGGCAGTCGAAGGTCTTGTTGTTGAAGTTTGTGGGGTCGTCGATGCAGATGCCATCGGATGAGATGTCGGCTGTGAGGTAGACATCGGTGGCGTTCGGAGCATCCAGCGCAGCCGTGCATGACTCACATGAATTGCAGAATGCGCCGCTGGAATTGGATATATAATCGTCCGCCGCAGCGATGAATATCTCGTGTGGACTACCAAGTGCGACGGTTACCTCCAAGATATTGCCGTTTTGTGTATATGTGCAATCCGGCGGGAGGCATATCTCACCGTCATAGTAGATGTAGTGCGACTTATCGTCCTTTAGCTCGAACGTGAGAGTAGTCGATTCGTGGCCATCCAGCTGCACGAGGACACCGTCGTCCTGTTCCGTAAGCGAGAGAAGCTCCGTCTTCGGCGGGAAGACTGACTGTTGCCTGGTCAAGGCTATCTCCTCGCCCCCCTGTGTGGCATTGATTATATCCAACAGCCCCGTGGATGCGATGGCATAATCTGAGAACGTCCTGTTGGTCGCGTTCATATGCCAATAGTTGTTGCAGAAGGGTATCCCGCCGTGGTCGTATTCGAAAGCATACCAACTTGCCAGACTCTCTATGGTGAAATTGGTGTTCATATTTACTTCTATCGTATTGTTCTCCGCGCTGGCAGGGATCGGAGCCCAGAAGTCGGAGCCGCAAACAGGTCCGCCGCCACCGTAGAGGTGGTTTGAGAGATGCAGGCAAGTCTCGCATGAATGATACATCAGTGTGGTATTGACGTCCTTGACATAATACGGCATGAATACATCCACCTCTGGTATCTCATCAGTCACTCCATATATCTGGGCGCCGCAATAGACGTATTCATGAGTCATCGGCGGCTCGAGGCGAAGTGCTCCCAAGTGCGTGCCAGGAGCGGCGAGGTCATTGCCATGCTGCGGGTCGAGGTCATAGTCTGTGCTGTTGGTCCCCCGCATGTAGAACCTCACGACCTGCTTGGTCTCAACGGCGTCGACGAAGACGTATCGACGCATTATCTGGACGTTGCCGAGGTCATCCGTCAGCCTGACTAGCATCATGTAGACGCCCTGCCTAGAGGGAGTGAAGCTGGCGCTTATCTTGTTGCCAGAAACTGTCGCGAAGACAGGCTCGCTGGGCCTGGTCTCTATCTCATATGCGTACGTAGATGCAGGAGTGTTATTAAGATTGACGGCATAGACGGTGAAGTTAAGTGTGGAGCCGAGGGTCGTAGAGTATGACTCATTCGAAGGCATGACACCGGGTCCGTAGCAGCTGCTTATGCCTCCGCAGAAGTTGCGATGGATGTTATCGAAATAGTTTGAGACCATCGTCCAATTCCCCACCATAGAGCCGATACCCACATAGTTATTAGAGAGGTTGTTCGCGAAGAAATAATTCGCGCCGCCTGTGTTATATGCTACATACATCCCAGAATCATATGCATTACCGACTGAATAGTCAGTTATGTTCCAGCCGTTATATTGGATGATATTACCCGTGAAGTTGTTGAATTCGGCACCGGAGTATAAGAATATCCCATGGGCGGAGTTGTTGCCCATAGTATTATCGGTGAGATTATTATAGGAGCTGTCTATATACAACCCGCGATGCCCTCCGACCATCGTATTCTCCTCAAGAACATTATGGCTTCCGGTCAGAGTCACTGAAGAGCCGCCGGGGTCGGGCTGGGGTCTGGGGTCGTCAAGGTCTATATGATTGTGCGCGGCGAAGGTCCGATTCGCGGCTATGTCAAGCGAACCCCTAATGATATGGTTGCCGATGACCTGGTTGAGATACCCGGAGTAGATGGAGATACCGCCACCATCAAATGTGTTGTTGGATATATTATTGTCGTCGCCGGCCACACCCACGCCGCCGTCCAGCGCGTTCCCTGCCATGGTATTCTCATCGCCACTTAAAAAGGCGGATACAGATATCTCATTAGAGAGTATGTAGTTGTCATCGCCATTCACGGAGATTCCATCCAACGCGCTATCCCTTACTGTGTTATTGGTCGAGGAATCGCCAATGTTGATATTCTCTCCGACACCTATAAGGAAGTTATTATGGCTGCTGAGCAGGTATATGTCGCTGTTGGTCGCATTCCATGCCGTGACGTTACTCACGAAGCTGTCGTTGCTGACAAGAAGCAGGCCATGGGATGTGCGTGCACTGAGATTCAAGAGGTTTACTGTGATGTTGCGACAGCTTATGCAATAGAGCATGCCTGCATCCGGGGCTGTGGTCGGATTGAAGGTATAATCTTCCACGCTTAGGTTGTAATACATACGCTTGCCCTGGACTAAGTTGTCCGGGAGTATGGTGTGGTTGAGGTGTTCATAAGTGCTATAGCCCAGAGCGAAGTTGGGGTTGTTGTCCGTCATTATGTTATCGGACATTAATACATTGGCGCAATCGCCTATGGAGATGCCTGCCTCGGCATTATCGTGCACCCGGTTGGAGATGAGGTCCACGCCATCGCTGAACCCAATCTGCATGGCGCCTGCTAAAAGACCGGCGACTTGCGAGACCTCATTGCCCTCGATCGTGATGTCTTGGGTGGCATTGATGAGCATACCCAACGCAAGAGCGCCGGTGAGGGTGTTGTTGGATACAATATTACCGGCACCGCCGATGATCCCTATATCTGCCAGGTTCGATGAGAACTCATTCAGATGGATGGTATTATTGTCGCCATCCATCACGACGACGCCGGCGCTGTACTGGAGAGGTACGAACACAAAGCCCATGAAACCCGTGAACTCGCAATTTCTTATCGTGTTGTCGTCCTGGCTTTGTAGGAGAAACCCATAGCCGACGGCAGCGCCGTCGCTGTCTATAGTATTGCCTAGGCAGTCGAAGGTCTTGTTGTCGAAACCGCCGGGGTTCGCTATACAGGACCCATTGTGGTCTATGATGTCATTGACTAGATAGACTGTGCTCCTGGAGCCGTCGCTCAAGGCGGCAGTGCAGTCCGCGCAGCTGGTACAGTTGAATGATACACCGTCGGAATTGGGAGCATAAGCTAAAGCTGCGGATGAAACCAACAGCAAGAACAAGACAAAAATCGAGGATACTCTCATAACCCCCATATCATTCTTTTACGTTATTGAGATAAAAACCTTGAAAACCCTAAAGCGAGCGCAAAGAACGCGAATCCTTTCGTCTGCGCCTCGAAAACCGGAGAATCGCGAGCATCGATATGATCGCGATTATGGCCAGCGCGATGGATGGATATAATTGTTCCTGGACAGAAAAACCATGCGTGGTTGGTTTTGGCTTGGTTCCGGCAACTGGTTCGTTAGCTTGTCCTGCTTGCTGTCCCTGTCCATCCCTGGAGTCCACAGGCCCACCAGGTTCAGAGGGGGGTTGGGTTTTTTGATTGGTGTCATCAGGTTGCGGCTGCACAGACTCCGGTGAGGGGGTTTCCGCCCCGGGTGGAAGTGGCAACTGGGTAGATGAGGCCAAGACGTATCCGGTAACGGTCCCCGTATGTCTGCTCAGGGGTCCGGTATCTGCCAGTTCCTGTGGGTAAGGCTTATCGCTTATCAGGATACCATGTTCGGCGGCTGAAGCGAGTGCCAAAAGTGCCAAAAGTGCGAGCAACGTCGTAAGCGAGCGACACTTCATCGTGGATGGAATCGCCATAGGGTAATATAGAGAATATAAAGAGGATGCGATTGCACAGACACGCAACAAAAGAGATAGGGACAAGGAGAAGCCATAGAACGGCATGCATCACACCGAACGTAGCGACTTTTCCCTTCCGCCCCTCTGCGTTAAAACAATCACTAAGACTGCTCCGGCTGCTATGATTATCAATAATATCCAAAGCCAAGACCAGTCCTCTGCAGGCGTCTGAGCCGGCTCTGCCACTGGCTCCTTCTCGGCTACGGGCGGCTCAGCCTCCGGCTCGACTTCAGGTCCCTCCACGCACTTGTGATCCGTGCAGACCTCCGCTTCGCCGCAGTCTGAATCGGCACAGCATTCATAAGGTGTGCAGGAGTGATCGCTCACGGCCCCACATGGGCACGGCACAGGTAAACAGTCCGGCGACATGCAATATTGGTCATCAGTGCAGTCGTCGTCCTCAGTGCAACCGGGTTCGACAGGAATGGTCGGCCCCGGTACTAAGACATAACCATTGGTATCGCCCCTAGTCTCATCGTCTTCTTCTTCCTCTTCCTCCTCCTGCGCCCCGAACACACAGGGGCTTATCGTGATATCGTGCTCGCTACCCAAATCGAAGTTTATATCAAGCATGTCGCCGGTCTGGTCATAGCTACAGTTTCTGCCTTCGCAGAGGGCTTCATCATAGTAGACCTCGCAGCTACACCCAGATGGCAATTCCACCTCAAGGCGGACATCGCCAGTGCCATTTATGGATATGGTCGTGTTCTGGCTCGTGTTGCCTGAGAGGGATGTCTGCATCAAAGCATCGCCATCCGGATCCGGGCGCGTCATAGACCATATCTGCAGGTCTGCAACAGTGCTTATATTCGAGATGTTGAAGAAGCTGGTGTTATAGACCTTGAAGATTATATCTGAATAGGCAGGATGGGTAAGATCGGTCTGTACCTCCGGCCATAGGCAAGATCCCTGTGAACCGCCGAATTTTATCGAGAAGTTGTAGAACTCTGTCAGCGCATCGAGGTATATCATCCTGCTCGGGTGTATGGTGCTGTTGAACTGCGTCCATACGGCTGTAGCACCCGTATATGCCCTTGGGCCGTCTATGCCGTCATCCGCGGAAGCATGCCAGTCTATGGAAAGAGAGGCGTCGTCCTGCAATGACTTATAGTAGAAAGACGAGTTTACCCTGTCTACTATGACACCTGTGAACGGGGTCGCGTTGTTGTAGTAAAAGTCCTGGTAGGGCACGCCCAAGATTTCATTCGCGTACACCATTATCCAGTTCATGCATACAAAGTATTCAAAGGCGGGAGCTGGTGTGAAGCTCATGATACCTATATCATCACCACCCAGAACCTGGCCGTGCGTACCATCCAGCTGCCTATAGTAATACCTCAAGACCTGCTCCATACTCACATTGGCGAAATAGTAATAGGTCTGGTTCTCATAGGTGTTGTTGAAGTCCAGGTC